>Ga0114931_10000221_pt1 | contig 65865 bp, 57 predicted proteins | sample 2SBtaG_FD_89579 | JGI IMG/M metagenome (GOLD analysis project Ga0114931, IMG submission 89579) | Deep subsurface microbial communities from Kolumbo volcano to uncover new lineages of life (NeLLi) - 2SBTROV14_V59a metaG | ecosystem: Environmental > Aquatic > Marine > Volcanic | place: Kolumbo... | reverse complement strand
TCAAACAGGTCTTCACCGCCGTCAAGACCGGCGTCGAATTTGACAATGACTATCAAGAAAAAAAACCGTCATGACTTGACTTTCAAACACAGTTCATCCCGAGTACAGCGAGGGATCTATGCTTGAGGGCCCGCACATCGCTGAGCAAATGCGATCATTCCATATGTCACGCCTACGGCGTTCGATCATTTCTTCGGGCGGTGAGCTATAAATATACCACTCCTACGGCGTTCGGGCGGTGCATTCATGGCTCCGTCCATGCGTCCGTCGGCACGTTCCGTCTCCCTCAACGGTTGAGCGTCGGGGTGAGGGCTGGTGGCTGGAGGGGTAATAGCACAAACCCCCGCAATTTGTCATCCTGAACTTGATTCAGGATCTAAGCCCCAAACTCGTGCATGACCTCAAACATAGATTCTTCACGTTGTTCAGAAGGACGTGAAGTGAGGGGCGGTGGCTGGACGGTAGGCTATAAAGAAGGTAGCCGCACCCTTTAGGGTGCGCCGGCAGACCGTCGGCGCAGCCCAACGCGAAGGTTGCGGCTACAGTTCTGCGGCGGGAGGCCGGTGGCTGGAGGGTATGAAGAAGGTAGCCGCACCTTTTAGGGGTGCCCCGGCACGACCGTCGGCAACGCGCCCGGTGTCGGGCTCTGGCAACCCGAGCGCGCTTCGTGTGTCCCCTCGTGGACGATGATTAGCGAATCGGAGGGCCAAACCAATGAGAAAATTCATGGCTGCAGTCATGCTCGTCGGGCTGATATGCTCACCCACACTGTTTCTGACAAAATTCGAACGGTTTCGCAAACCGACGGTCTTGACGCTCGTCCGCGCCTCGGACCATATTCTGGCATTTCGATGCCTTTCGTCCCGCTATCTGTCGCTCCGAGAGACGCTATTCTATGTGAAAGGGTGTATGGATGCGGCTGTAGATGTCGCAAATGACAGCCTCGTGATAAAACGTGCAGGCCTCCCTGTCCCGTGGGAAACTGCGTACGAGGAGGCGCTCCGTGAACACGCGCATATTTACGTGGATTACTATGCCGGATGTATCATCATGCCGGACGACGATGCCTATGCCCGTGGATACAACGCCCTATCCGTGTATGCCATTGGCCTCACGTATGGCGAGGATTACTTGGATCTCGAATTCGAAGACGCCATGCGTAAATATCATTTGTATCGGCCCGGAACGGAGGCAATCAATTCTAGGGAAGTGATCAGGCAAATTCGAGATCCGGACGATTACGATTTCGGCGGCACTTCGGATGTGGTGTTTATTCAATTTGAAATAAATGGCTACGGAATTCCCACTAATCTGTCGGTCCTACGCGGCCTGGATGAGGACTTCGATACGGAAGCCATGCGCGTTGTCCGATTGTTGCGCTTCGAACCAGCCGGTGATCCAACGAATGCCACACCGGTGAAAATGACCTGGCCCGACCATTTCGAACGCGAATAAACGACGACGTGTCTATAGTACCCGCTTCTTCTTCCACGTCGTACCCTGTAGCGAGTCCATCACCTCGATATCCATGGCAGCGAGTTCGTCGCGGATGGCGTCGGCGCGGGCGAAATCGCGGGACTGCCGGGCGGCGAGGCGTTCGGCGAGGAGGGCCTCCACCTTTTCGGCCAACGGGTCGGCCGATTCGTCCGTCTCCTCGGCACGCGTCTCCTCGTGTGCGATGATGCCGAGGAGTTTATTGGTGCGATCCAACCATGCCTTGGCGCTCTGGGCTGAAGCCGCGTTGAGGTGTTCCTTCATGCCGTGGATGAGCCGGACCCCTTCGAGCGTTCGGGCGATGGCTTCGGGGGTGTTGAGGTCATCGAGCATGGCCGCGAGGGTGCGGTCATAGAGCCCGTCGAGGCGCGGAGCGAGACGGTCGTCGCCGGGAGCGCCGGCGGCGAGGGCGCCGTCGATGAGAGACCGTGCGGACTGAAAGCGCTCCACGTGCTTGAGGCTGGCTTTGAGCGTGTCGAAGGTGAAGTTGAACGGCTTCCGGTAATAGCCCGACAAAAGCGCCATACGCACCGCAAGAGGATGGATGCCCTTGCCGCCTTCCGACGCCGGCAGCACGAGTTCGCGGACGGTGAAGAAGTTGCCGGTGCGCTTCGCCATTTTCTCACCCTCGACCTGCAAAAACCGCGTATGCACCCAGTGACGGGCAAACGGAGCCTTGCCCGAAAGGCTCTCCGACTGTGCGATTTCACACTCGTGATGCGGGAAGATCAGGTCTTCGCCACCCGCGTGGATGTCGATCTGTTCGCCGAGGTATTCCATCGACATCACGGAGCACTCGATGTGCCATCCGGGAAAACCCCATCCCCATGGACTGTACCACTGCATGAGGTGCTTGTCGTCCTTTTTCCACAATGCGAAGTCGCGCGGATCGCGTTTGTCGGTGTCCACCACCACGTCGCGGACGGTCTGTTCGAGTTCGGCTGCCTCCAGATTACCCGACAGTTTGCCATACCCGGGAAAGGTCGATACATCGAAATAGACCCCCTGTGGTGTCTCGTACGCGTGCCCCTTTTCGATGAGCTGCTCGACGGCCCGGATCTGTTGCCGGACGTGCTCCGTGGCGCGGGGTTGCACGTCGGGGCGGCGCAGGTTGAGCGTGGTCCAGTCGTCGAGGAGGGCGCCGGCATAATAGCGTGCGAGTTCCCAAATATTGGCGAAGCGGTGTCCCTCCTTCGAGTGGAGCGCCTTCATCATCCGGTCCTCACCGTGCGCATCGGCCACGTCGTCCTCGGTGAGGTGGCCCACGTCGGTGATGTTCGTCGCAAAGGTCGTCTTCCAGCCGATGGCGCGGGCCGTCCGGAGGATGAGATCGGCCGTCAGGAATGAGCGAAAATTGCCTATGTGCGCGAACGAATAGACCGTCGGGCCGCAGGAATAAAACCGGAGGTGGCCTGGTTCTATCGGCTCGACCAGCTCAACCTGATTGGAAAGCGTATTGTAGAGCCGGAAGTTTGTCTCGGTGGGCATAGGAACAATGGACAGGGTCCGGAATAGTGGGATCCGATTTGAAATCGCAGTATAACCATATCGAATTACGAATGTGCCGAAGCGAGACGAGAAAGGACTCGTTTCTGCGAGATTTCAGATTATGCGGTTCCCATTCATACGATTCGGTCGTTTATTTTCGTTGGAATGCCGGTGTACAGGGAGACGTCTAACACTCGGCTCGCGGACTGCAAACGACGATTCCTTTCTAACCAGATCGACGATAAGATTAAACAATGAGAAGTGCATGACCTTGAAATCGATGTTTAGCGTTCGAAGTCTTGCGGCGGCAATCCTATGTATCCCGGTCCTTTTTGGAATAAGCGGGTGTGGAACGACTCAGATGAGCAGTGTCTGGCTGTCAAAACCGGTCGTGGTGGATGGCAAGGATTCGGAATGGCAAGGGGTCATGAAACCCGTCGAAGACAAAAATTTCACGCTCGGAATGTACAACGATGATTCATACTTGTACCTCAGTATGGTGACGGGTAACCGCTTACTACAGATGCAAATCCTCAGCCTTGGCCTTACAGTGTGGCTCGATCCAACCGGGGGAAAGGGCCGGGCCCTCGGCATTCGTTTTCCACTTGGATTCGGCGGGGAACGAGAGATTCGTGGCGCCCTGGCGAAGCGGAGAGCAGGTATCGAAGAGCCGGATATGGAGGGCCGGTGGGCACACATTGAGCCCACGCTCACCGCTTTTGAAGTAGTCAGAAACGGGGATGAGGACAAGCAACGATTGCTTCGATCGCAGTCTGAAGATATTGAGGTCGACCTGTCATATCAGGATCAGACGCTTACCTATGAATTGAAGGTTCCGTTAACCCAGAATGAAGCGCATCCCATTGGGATTGCTGTCGTCGATGGCAAGCCTGTTGGTTTGAGATTGGAAACGCCAACGATAGACCGGGAATCGATTGTCGATCGCTCGCGTGAGGGTGGAACGGAAACTGGAGGCGGTATTGGTGGAGCGGGTGGCCGTGGTGGATTTGGTGGGAGGGGCGGCGAGGGACAAGGTGGTTTCGGTGCCAGAAGACCGGAAAATTCCGGCCGCCCCAATTTCCCCAAAGGGCTTGACTATTGGGTCCGCGTGGACCTAGCACAGAAATCATCTTCATCGTCATCTTCACAATGATTTATCTCGGACAAAGCATGGAGGTCCCTATGCAACGATTCCTGTTATCTTTCTTTCGGCTCGGAATCCTCGCCCTGATTCTCTGGGTCGTTTCTTTTTCGATGGCACAGGCTCAGCCCAATAAAATGGGTCCGGAAAAGATGAAGGAGCGCTTTACAAAGGAAATGGAAAGCACGCTTCAGGCGCTAGCACTTGATGAAGCGACTACCGCGAAAGCCCGCCAGATCATTTCAGCGAATATTGAGCAACGGGTAAAGGCGATGAAGGAGGCCCGCGAAAACGGAAGCGGGATTCAGGGTATGAGGCAGGCCATGGAAGGGGTAAATGAGCAGACGCGAAAAGAACTCGCTGGTATCCTTTCCAAAGATCAAATGAAACAATACCGGAAAATCCAGAAAGATCGCTTCGAGGCCCGCCGGAACCGAAGGGGAAGAAAAGCTCAACGTAATCCGAGCGGATCATGACGGCCCCGGGATTATCGCTGCTCCTGTTGACGGTTCATACCGTTTGCGGACGGTTGTTTCCGGGTGATGGGTGGTAGAACGAAACCGATGCCATGGGCGTATGCGACCTCGCCGTCCGGGAACGTTCATTGTGCAGATAATTGTCTCTCTCACAAGGGAGAAAAGCCCGGCCGGCAATGCCTTGTTAATTCATCGTATTGTAAAGCGTTGGTCGCCGGGGAGCCCAATGAAGTCGGTTATTGTCATAGTGATGATGAGTGTTCTGTGCGTAGCGCCTCTGGCCCATGCGCAGGCCGTCTCTACCGGCAGTGTGCAAAAACCCACAGCAATGGGCGTGGATGTGCCGCTGAATTTTCGTGTGGTGGAGTTATCTGTCGAAGGTGTCACTGAGGCTGCCATGAAGGCCTTTGTGGCAAAAGCGAGCGGCCTTCGTCTCGGGCAACAAGTCCTCGTTCCGGGCGACCCCGCTTTTGGTGATGCCGTAAAAGCACTCTATCGGTTGAAGCTTTTTTCGGACGTAAAGATTGCTGAAAAAGAACGCGAGGGGCGGCAAATTCGTCTCGTAATCCAGGTCAAGGAGGAACCGCGCCTCTCGGCATTCACTTATCAAGGCGTCAGCGAGAAAGATCAACGAGAAATCGAACGTCGGATTCCTCTTTTTCCCGGAAGCCGCGTGCGGCACGACGACGAAGCGCATACCCGAAAAATCGTTCAGAAGTATTATGAAACCGAGGGTTACCCGCTCGCGGATGTGACGGTCAAACGCAATAAAATGGGGCCGGAGACTGTGTCCTTGGCCATTGCAGTCAAGCGAGGGCCAAAAGTAAAGGTTCGTGCAATCAATATTAGCGGGAACAAGCGATATAGTGAGGGTCGTCTTCGCGGACAGATGAAGGAAACCCATACAGGCAGTTGGTGGCGTTTCTGGCGAAAAGCCAAATTCAATCCGAATACGTTTCCGGAGGACCTCGCCCGCATCATCGGTTTTTATAACGAAGAGGGGTATTTCGATGCCCGTATCGTGCACGATACGACCTATGTTGAAATTAACGGAAAGAAGCCGGAACGGGTTATTGACATCACTGTTTTTGAAGGCCCGCGGTATCACATTCGGCGCGTCGAGTGGGAAGGCAATACCCTCTACGACGACAAGGCCCTGACGCGAGGGCTCGGCCTCAAACCGGGAGACTGGTACAACGGCAAGAAGATCGAGACGCGCCTTTTTGCCAGTCCCGATGGCGCCGATATCGCCGGGTTGTACATGAACCGGGGATACCTTCGTTTCAAGGTCACACCATCGGTCAGAATCGTTCCCGGCGATTCAATGGATTTGCATTTCGATGTCGTCGAGGGAGAGGTCTATACCTTTGGCGACGTGGGGATTTCAGGAAACTGGAATGTGAAGGAGCATGTGATTCGTCGGTCACTGGCTACGGTCCCCGGCGAACCGTTTAGCTGTGCCGCTGTGCAACAGTCTGTCATGCGGCTGATGCGCCTTGGGTACTTCGACGCGGCCTCGTTGGCCAATGGTCCGGACATTCGTATCGACGAAGAAAACAGAAAGGTCAATCTGAATTACCACGTCGAGGAATCACATCGAAACCCGCTTAGCCTGGGCGGAAATTATACCGGCGCCCTCGTGTTTCAGATCGGACTCAACCTGAATAATTTCTCACTGCGTAATTTGTTCAAGCCGTCGGCGTGGCATCCTCTACCCTCGGGTGACGGGCAGCATCTATCGCTTCGCGTACAGGCAACGGGCCGCAACTTCCAGCAATATAGCCTCGATTTCACTGAACCGTGGTTTCGCCATAAGCCGAATCCGCTCGGTTTTTCGGGTTCGTTTGCACACATTGCCGATGGCTTCCAGTCCGATATCAATACCCGCGGATCGCTCGATACGTGGTCACTTCGGACGTTTCATAATCACCAGTTGAGCCGGAGCTTGTCGTATTCCACTGCCGTGAGATATCGATATTATAGCAACCAAAATTGGACGCGGACCTTACCGCTTGGGCGGAGTCATGAACTCGTATTCTCTGTGGGACTTGTCCGAAATACACTGGATAATCCGACGTTTCCGCGTCGCGGAACGATGGCACAATTCTCGGTCGATTTAGCACCCCACATCAGTCGCGTGCAGTACCACAAATGGCGATTCCGTGGGGCGGTGAACCAGCCGTTGACGCGCAATGAAAAGCTGAGTATCGGCGTCACGGCCGACCTCGGGTTTATCGGTTCACTGACGGGCAAAGAGGTGGAGTTTCAGCGTTTCATGGTTGGGGGTTCCCCGTTCGACTCACAGGGTTTTGACACTTTTTATGGCCAGGACATCGTCTATCTTCGCGGCTATCCGTCTCGCACCATCGGTCCACGCGATATGCAAGGAGAGGCTGCCGGAGGTCGTGTTATGAACAAATACACAGCCGAGCTAAGCATGATGATGGTGCAAAATCAGGTTGTAACCATGATGCCGTATGTCTTTTTTGATGCCGCCAATGCCTGGAGCGGGCTCGATGAATATCGACCAAAAGATCTCTTTCGTTCGACGGGATTCGGATTAAGGATGACTCTGCCAATGCTCGGAATCGTCGATTTCAACTACGGATACAACCTCGACCGCTACCAGCCGCTTGGGAGCCATGATGGCCAGCGAGGGTGGACCTTCCAGTTTACAATCGGGAGAACGTTTGGCTTCTGATTTCCAGACTAGATACATGAATTAGGAAGCTATCGGTCCGTCGAAGGGCCGGCTTCGTACCGAGACGGGGCGCCTGTCAGCGGCTTCGTTGGCGGGGGGCAGTTGGTGAATTTTCGTGGGCTGCTGTTGCGCTTGCATCTGTTTAAGCATTGAGCGGCACAAGGCCACTGCCCCATATAAATAGGTAATTTCTTCCAGTGCCGTCTCGCAAGCCTCCTGATCATCCAATGGAGTCATCTGGAGTTGATGTACCCGTACCTCGATCTCTCTTAAATGAGATTGGATACTATTCGTGAGGTCCAGCTTCGTCATCATCTCGTACATCCTCCGCAATGATTGCCAGCGTCGGCGTAGTCCATTCATCGGTGATTTCTTAAGATTTTGAATAGGAAGAAATCCCAACGCCCCATTTTTTCAAGGCGAGGAGATCCACCGCGTCGTGATCACTCCCTATATAGGACGGACCGGCGTATGGAATGTAGCCGAAGCGCGCGTCGTCTATGCATCAGATACGCGTAATCCAAGACCTGCCAAACAATCGATCTTTTTGAAAATGTGAACGCGGGAGCATGGTGCCCTGTTTTGGGGAAACAGTATCCTACGTTTCACCCACTGCCGATGGAGGATGATGATTATGAAAATTGTATTTCAACACGTAACGGACACAATCGCCTTTTTTTCGAGAACATACCCGATTCGGGTAGCATTTTCACTGTCCATGTTGATGTTCTTGATCCTGTCCGCTTGCGATTCGACGCCTTCTGCTCAACAAGAGGCCGCATCTCTCAAGGATGCTAGTTTTGAATCTGTAGTGAGCAACCTCACCTCAGATCTGAGTCTCAACGCAACGCAGTCAAACGGGCTGCGGGCCGTGTTCTCAAAAAATGAAACACAAGCGCCGGGTGGGCTCTGGTATGCGGCGAAATCTCTCCAGAGTACGTTGTCGGACACGCAGAAGGAGCACCTTTTTGATGCCGTTCAACCCACCCTGGAAAAGGCGCGAAAGCACGATAGGTATATGGGCGACTTTCGCAATAGCATGGGATGGGATCTGGCTATGCCTTTTATGGATCAATTGACGGAGGAGCAAAAAACCACGGTTTCCGAACTCCGTACAAAAATACGTTCGCAGTTCAAAGATCTGCGTATTCGACGCGAAAGCGGCGAACTCGCAATGGATAGCTTTCGCAGCAAGGCCAAGCTCCTACGGGGGGAATTGATAGAGCAAGTGCAAGCCTTACTAACACCGGAGCAGAAAAAAACCTTAGCAAAACAAAGAGATTCTCGGAGAACCGCGATGTCGGAAGCGAAAGATGCTTCTATGGCGGCTCGGACGGATGTGCTCGGGCTGACGCCCGATCAACAGGACGCCCTAAAGGTACTTACGACTGAGCACCGAGACGACATCCGGTCCGTGATGGATGGCGTTCGAGGGGCTGACCGTGAGGCGGTGCGTGCCAAAATAATGGAACTCCATGCTTCCCACAAAGCCGCGCTCGCGGAAATTCTGACGGACGGACAGCAGGAACTTGTTCACATTCACCACGCGCTGGTTATGCGAGTAATGAAACAACGGGGATCTCGTCAGGGGTTCGGGCACATCGGCATGAGGATGCACGCCTGGAATCAGGAAGGCTAGACGTATCGTACATGATCTTCGTTCATTGTGATGCGCCGGCGTGGAAAACGACGAGATATTTACCACACCGGCGTGTCATGCTGCTTAGAATTGAGCGAGACGAGAAAGAATACAAAAAGTATGGTCCCTGCGGTGACTCATAAAAAGAAGCCGACACAACTGGTATCGGAATGTGCGCTTCTCGACCGTGCACGTGACGGAGACCGGCAAGCATTTTCCGAGCTGATTTCTCGCCATCAAGAGGGGCTTGCGGCCACAGTGGTGGCCATGTTGGGGCCGTCAAACGACGTAGACGATATCGTACAGGAGACGGTCATTAAATTTTATCATGGGCTCGACCGGTTTCGGGGGGAGGCAGCTGTGGGCACGTACCTCAAACGCATGGTCATTAATCGTACCCTGGATGTTCTTCGACGGAGAAAGCGTTTTTTGGATCGTTTTGTCCGAACAGACGAGATGGTTTTGACGCTTGTCGATCCCGAGCGAAACGGGGGGCAAATTCTCGAAGCGGAGGAACGGAAAAAAATGGTACGAAGGGCCATCTCGGCACTGAATCCAAAGCATCGGGCTGTGGTTGTACTCCGCCTTATCGAGGGATATTCGACGGAAGAAACAGCGCAAATGCTCGGTATTGCCTATGGCACGGTCCTTTCGCGTCTCAGCCGGGCTCAGAAAAAAATTCAGGTTTTGCTCGCCCCTTATATGGGTGAAATGCCGCATTGATATAAATATGACCCTTCGTTTATTGCCAGAAGAGACTCACACATGAAAACACAGAATTCAGATCGGCTGCTGCGTCTGATGGACGGAACGCTGACCGCTTTCGAGGAGGAAGCTGTTCGGCGTGAAATGGCATCCTCCCCCGAGTTGCGTGGGGAATACGAGCGACTCTCAACCATGCGCGACATCTTGCGCGTAAGTGTCGAGGAAGACGCCCGGAATGCTCTCCAGCCTTTTTTTACGGAGCGGCTGTTGCGAAAACTTAAGCCTACCGGATCCACGATGGAAAGTGATTTCCTGGCCTCGCTGTCAGCGCTTTTTCGGCCGGTGATTGCGGCGGGTCTCGTGATTATTGTGGCATTACTCGCCTATAATGTGATGACCGTCTCGTACGAGGCCGATCAGTCGGCAACAGAGGTGGCCCTTGGACTACCACCGGTGACCTTAGCGACGGCTTACGATCTCGACCTGGGAACACGATGAAGAAAGCAAAACTGATAGGAATGCTCCTTGCCACGTTGGTTGTCGGAGCGCTCATCGGAGCACTGGGAACGGGAGTTGTTATCAATCAACGGCTGGATCGCCTGCGTGAGATTTCCCACACACGTGGATTCTCGATGGCGCTCGAACGGGTCATCGAACCGACGGATGAAGTGCAACGGGAAGCCATTCGGACTGTGCTCGAGGCAAGCGGCATGCGCCTCTCGAAGCTGCGGCGGTCGCATTTTGACGAGATGCGAACGATCATTGACTCGACACGCAAATCCCTCATGCCGCTCCTCACTGACGGCCAACGGGAGCGGCTCGAAAACTGGTTCGCGCGGGATCACTTTATGGATCGGCGGCGACATCGCTCGGGCAAGCAAATGCGCAGTCCGGAGCCGCCACCTCTGAAATAATCCGCACGAATCATATATCCCTATTCGCACACTAAGTGTACAAAGAGAACCGAGATGAAGAAAATTATTGCCCTCGTGCTTGTGGTCGTGCTCACCGGAGCGGGATGGTGGATTTACAACCAGAATGGGGAAGAAGTGGCCAATCCGTATCGCTTCGTGACAGCCGAAGAAGGAAATCTTGAGGCGGTCGTTTCTAGCACCGGCACGCTTGAAGCCGTGACAACCGTGCAGGTCGGGACACAGGTCTCCGGAATCGTTTCGGACATCTATGTTGATTTCAATGACCACGTTCGTAGAGGACAAATCATTGCCCGAATCGACACCACCTTGTTGGTAAGCGCTGTCCGCGATGCGCAGGCGAATCTGGAGAGAAACCAGGCACAGTTGGATCAAGCCTCTCGCGAATACAAGCGAATCAACGACCTGTATGTGAAGCAATTTTCCACGGATGTCGATTACAACCTGGCGAAATATAATCTGGATGTCGCACTCGCTTCCACCAAATCTGCGGTAAACAATCTGGAGCGGGCAAGGCGAAACCTTGATTACGCCACCATTCGAGCCCCCATCTCCGGCGTCGTGATCGAACGCAATGTGGACGTGGGGCAGACGGTCGCGGCCAGTTTTTCGGCCCCGCAGCTCTTTCTCATCGCCCGGGACCTTTCGCAAATGCAGATCCTGGCTTCTGTGGATGAAAGCGACATTGGGCGCATCGAAGAGGGACAGGAAGCGCGATTTACGGTTCAAGCCTTCGATGAGCGGTCGTTCATGGGAAGGGTGCGGCAAGTGCGACTTCAGTCAACCATTCAGGAGAACGTGGTTAATTATACTGTCGTGGTCGATGTTGACAACGCCGACGGATCCCTCCTTCCCGGCATGACGGCGACGGTGGAGTTATCATTAAAAAAGCCACAGACGTAATAAAGGTGCCCAACGCGGCCATTCGTTTCCGCCCAACGCCCGGAATGATCGCGGCCGTACGTAAGCGAATGCAACAGAGGCGGGCGAACCTGCCGGATTCGATCAAGGCGCGTTTTGCAGGGCGTCAGGGGGGGCAAGGCGGTGGTGGTGGCGGCTTCGGCGGTGAGAACCGAGGGAATCGCGGTGGCTTTGGAGAGGGTCGGCGCCGTCCCAATGTCACCATGTTGTGGTATCTCGACGCAGACGGAAATGTCGCCGTTAGCCGGGTGCGCACCGGGATCACTGATGGACAGATGACCGAAGTTCGTGGACAAGGAATTGAAGCGGGCATGAACATTATTGCAGGCGTCACCCAATCAGCGGAATCGTCCTCAAATAACCCCTTCCAGAACAGCCAGCAGAGTCGAAGACGTTTTGGTGGCTTTTGATTCGGGCCAAAACGGTCCTTTTCGCATCTTCAAACATTATTACATCGCATGGGGAATTCAGTCGTTATACGGACCGACGGACTCACGAAGGTCTACAGGATGGGGACCAATGAAGTCCATGCTCTGCGCGGTATCAATCTGACCGTCGAGCATGGGGAGATGGTCGCCATTATGGGGGCATCGGGTTCGGGCAAATCGACGCTTATGAACATCATCGGCTGCCTGGATTATCCGACCTCGGGCCGGTACCACCTCGACGGCGTCCATGTCGAGAAGATGACCAAGAAACAGCTCGCCGACATACGGAATCAGAAAATCGGATTCGTTTTTCAGGGCTTCAATCTATTGTCGCGGACGTCGGCCCTCGAAAATGTGGAATTACCTCTGCTTTACGACCGCTCCGGGAAAAAGCGCGACACGCGGGCCATGGCAGCGGCTGCCCTCGAACGGGTAGGTCTCGGCGATCGGTTGGATCACGAACCGAGCGAGCTTTCCGGCGGGCAACAACAACGGGTCGCTATTGCACGGGCCCTCGTGAGCAATCCTTCCATGTTGCTCGCCGACGAGCCCACGGGCAACCTCGACAGCCACACGTCCGTCGAGGTGCTGGCGCTTTTTCAAGATCTCAATGCACAGGGAATCACCGTGATTCTCGTTACACATGAGGCGGATATTACCCGGTACGCGCGGCGAATCATCGAATTGCGGGACGGCCATGTTGTCCGGGATGTGCCGGTGTCCGATCAACACAATGCGGCCGAGGATCTCAAACATTTAATACCCATCGAAGAGGAAGCCTGATATGCGCGGGACGACACTCATCAAGGTTGCAGGGCAAAGTATCTTAAAGAACAAGATGCGTACTCTGCTCACGATGCTCGGTATTATCATCGGCGTGGGCGCCGTCATCATGATGGTCGCCATCGGGGAGGGGGCGCAGGTTCAGATCCAGAATCAGATTCAAAGCCTCGGCACCAATATGCTCGTGATCACACCGGGATCGAGCAGTCAGGGAGGCGTCAGCCGTGGGGCGGGCAGTTTCAACCGGCTCTCCCTGAAGGATTCGGACAAGCTGAAGCGGGAAAGCATCATGCTCTCGGCGGTCACGCCGGTCATCTTCACCCGCACACAGGTTATTGGTGGGCAGGGCAACTGGCGCACAACCATCAATGGCGTTTCCACCGATTTCAAGATCATCCGTGACTGGCCGCTCACCTCCGGCCGATTTTTTGACGCTGCCGAAGTGCGAACGATGCGAAAAGTCGCGGTAATCGGGAAGACCGTATCCGACAACCTGTTTCCCGGACAAGATGCGGTGGGACAGCGTATTCAACTGCGCAACGTGCCCTTCACCGTTATCGGCGTGCTTGCGGAGAAGGGCCATACGGCCGAAGGCAATGATCAGGATGACGTCATTCTCGCACCGTATACCACCGTCAAGAACCGGCTCAGCGGATGGAGCCGCATTTTCATGATTCTGGGGAGCACGTCGTCACCAAACGATCTCCCGGCGGCACAGGATGAGATGCGCCTCATCATGCGCGAGTCGCACGGGTTGGCCGAGTGGCAGGAGGACGACTTCACCATTCGCAATCAGACCGATCTGGCGGACGCCGCACAGGGAACGACCGAGGTGATGACGGTGCTGTTGCTGGCGATCGCGAGCATTTCCCTCCTCGTCGGCGGCATCGGTATCATGAACATCATGCTCGTCTCGGTCACCGAACGCACGCGCGAAATCGGCATCCGCATGGCAATCGGCGCACGTGGCGGCGACGTACTCACACAATTCCTCGTCGAGAGCATCGTGATGAGCATCCTCGGCGGGTTGATCGGTGTCCTCGTCGGCTTCGGCGGCACCGAGATCCTGGCCTATTTTACCGGCTGGAACACCGCCATCTCTCCCGATACGGTGATGTTGTCTCTGATATTCTCCGCCGGCGTCGGCATTTTCTTCGGCTTCTACCCGGCCCGCAAAGCCGCCGGGCTGAACCCCATCGAAGCGTTGCGGTACGAATGAGGCCGGGGGCTGTGAAAGGCCGGAGGCTGGGGGCCGGTGACTCGGAGGTTTAGCGGAAACCCATCCAAATTGTCATCCTGAACTTGATTCAGGATCTAAGCTCCGACCTCGCGGACGGTCTCAGTCATAGATTCTTTACGTTGTTTAGAAGGACGCTGGTGGTGACTGAACGGGTGGCTATGAAGAGGGTAGCCGCACCCTTTAGGGGTGCGCCGGCACGACCGTATGCAACGCGCAACCTGAAGGATGCGGCTACAGGTTTGCGGCCGGGGGCTGGAGGCCGGTGGCTACGGATGGGCGGCTGACAGCCGAGAAACCGGTGCAGGACTATAGCGCTCAAAGACACGGATGCGTATTCTTCGTCCGGGCAACTTCTCCGGATGCCTCCGGTCCTAATACCGGTCCCTCACTTGTTTAGCACCTCGATATGTTGGCGGATCACGGAGGAATGAAGGCATTGCTTTTCTGCCTGGCCGTTGTGGCCGGGTGCACGGCGCCGCGCGCCGTTCTCGCCCCCCCCGCTGCCTGCATCCTCTCGCCTGTGATGTCACCGCCGGCCGACACGCTTCGGACCTTTTTCGACGATCCGCTCCCGTTCTTTACCGATCACGCCGACGCCCCGGTACTTTTCCGGCAGGCCGAGAATACGTTGATTACAGTGGACTGTCTCGGGGTCGTTCGTGCCGGTCTCGCGACGAAATGGGGACGCGAGGATGAGGGCCGGGATTGGACATTTAAACTGCGCGACAGGCTGCGCGATGGAACACCGATATCGGCACGGTCCATCGTCGATTATTGGCGGCGGGCGCCCGAGGGTTTTGCCGGGATTGATTCCGTCGCGGTCGAGGGCAAGCACGCCATCCGGATTTTTTTCAAAAATGCGCAACCTGCGATACCCCGTTGGCTCGGCACGGTGAAGGTGCGCGCTTCCTCAACGTCAGCGGTCAATGCCGACCCGGTGCTCTTCCCGGTCCATCTTCGGGGCCGGGACGTGCGGGATCTCCTCGGAGAAAATGTCGATGTGATGGTGACGCGGGACCCGGATGTGATCGCGTATGCGCGGGTGCTGTCGCAGATGTCTGTCCACGCCCTGCCGTGGGACCGGACGTACGTGCTCGCGGCTCGGTCCTCACGTCTCGATACGGCGCGTATCGAGTGAAATACGTGGGGCGATTCAACGGCGTTGTCGGGATTGGTTGAGGCCATCCGTGCGGACGCCCGCCCGTCAGAGGCCGCACCGTGGCTTGAGACACGGGCGCGATGCGGCACCCGCGACATTCGGGAAAATGAAAGAATGCCCGTCCGCCGGATCGTGTATTCGGACGACGACGAGGTCGCCCGGGATCTCGCGGAGCGGCTGGTGGCGCTGGCGTCGATGACGCCGGAGGCGTTTCCGGAATCGTGGCTCAAGGGTAGCGAGGGGCTGGTCAGTGAGGGGGTCTCGCCGGAGATGATCCTGTCGCGTTTTTCCGAAGGAGGAGCCCTTGTCGTGCTGGCTGTGCCGCTACGTGCTCTGGATCCCTGTGCGGGATGGGACAGGCTGAACACGCTTGTCGGGGAGGGAATCGAGGTGCTACCCCTCGTTGATACCCGCCCGTATGCGATCATCCGGAAGGGGCGTGTCGGGCTGGCTGTCGACGGCTCGGGCAGGCTCATCATTCTCAACGAGCCCCGGTGAGGTAATCTCATGTCCTTCCGCACCCGGCTCCTCGCCTTTTACCTCCCGGCGACCCTGCTCCCGATCCTCGTACTCGCATTGCTTATCCGGAATGAGATGACGGCACAGATGGCGGATCAATACCGGCAACAGGTGGGGGCGGTGGGCAACATCGTCACGCAGGATGTCGCACGGCAGAGCCGCCGCATCGAACGTGCATTGACGCGCCTCGGGGGTTCGCTCGCCGACGATAATCGGTTTCGCCGGGCGGCGGTGGATGGCAGTCCCGCCAACCGCCGGTATGTCATCGACTATGCCGGCAAGGCAATGGACATGATGGGGCTGGATGCGCTTCAAATTCAGGACGAGGCCGGGCGTATCCTCAGTTCGGGTCATTTTCGCAATGAATACAACCGGCTGGAAAAACGCCTTCCGGGGCTCCTGTCGGGTGTTTCAGGTGAAAATGCGGCCCTCGTGTCTATGCGTTCCCCCGAGGGGCCGTTTCTCGCCTTCGCCCGTGTGGATTCCATTCGGATAAGTGGGAAGTGGTTCACGATGATCGGCGGGATGCGGGTCGAGGGCAGCTTCGTCTCGCGTCTGGAACGGGGGGAGGATCTCACCGTGCGACTCGTTTATCCGGGCGGCATCCTGACTGCCGATACGGTGCGGACCGATGCGATTGATGAGGCGTTCGCATCGACGGAGGGTCCGCTGGTTAGCGAGGTGCCTTTGCCCTTTATTGGGGCCGAACGAAGAGGTGTCGCGACGGCTCGATTACAGATCAGCCATGCACGCACCGCGCTCCTTGCCCTTCGCAGCCGGATGGATCTATGGTTTATAATCGTTGCCGCCATCGCGGCAATGCTCGCCGTCGTGCTCACAGCCACGCTGGCGGGAAGCATCAGCCGGCCGCTGGCGGAACTCGCGGAGAAGACGTCCCGCCTGGACTTGGAACGGATGAACCTCACCTTCAGGTCGGACCGCAAAGATGAGATCGGCCGGCTCACGCGGTTTTTAGGGGAGATGACCCGTCGGCTGCGTGCCGGCGCCCTGAAAATCAAAGACGCCGAGCGCCGTGCGACGGTCGGCGAATTGGCCCGGCAGGTGAACCACGACATAAAAAACGGACTGATCCCGATCCGCAATGTGTTCCGGCATCTGACACAGGTCGCCGAGAACGAGCCGGAGCATCTGCCGGAAATCCTCGGAGAACGACAGGCCACATTGGAGGCGGGCATCGCCTATCTCGAAAACCTGGCCGCCAATTATGCCCGAATCACGCCGGTGTCCAACCGACAACCCTGTTCCGTGCATGATCTCATACGCCGGCTGGCGCGTGATCTCGACGGATTGCGCGGCGTTCGGGTTCGCGCTGACCTCGAAGGCCGTGGGGTGGTTTATGGGGATCCCGTGGCGTTGCGGCGCATTCTCGAAAATGTCATCGACAATGCCCTCGACAGCTTCACCACCACGCTCGGCACAGTGATCATCGCGACCCGGCCCCATAAAGACGAATCGGGCCGAGCGATGCTGCGTGTGCGGGTGACCGACGACGGTCCGGGCATGAGCGACGCACAGCGGGCACACGTTTTCGACGACTTCTTCACCACCAAACCCGATGGCACCGGACTCGGGCTCTCCATCGTCCGGCGGCTCGTGATCGATCTCGACGGACGCATCCGGGTCGAAAGCGCGCCGGGCAAGGGGAGTAGTTTTTCGATAGATTTACCCGTCAGCGCGCACGTCGATGGGTGACGGCGCATGGACACGATCTCGGAGGAATCCATCTTGGCACTCGTACTCGTTGTGGATGACGTTTCGGCACTCGCCGAACAGTATGCGTATGACCTCAGGCGTGTCGGCGACTACGAGACTTGTATCGCGGCAGGCGGCAAAGAAGCGCTCGATGTACTCGAACGGGAGGCCGTAGATTGTATCATCCTCGATCTTGAGATGCCCGGCATCGACGGGTTTGAAGTGCTCCGTACGATCCGTCAGCGAAATCTGCCGATCCCCGTCATCGTCTATACCGGCGCGGGAAACTTCGACCGGTGCATCCGCGCGATAAAACTCGGCGCATACAGCTTCATCGACAAGGCGGAGCCGATGGAGCGCGTGGTGCGGGAAGTGGAAAATGCCCTGGTGCGGACCCGGCTCGAGACGGAAGTGGCGGGGCTCCGGCGGGCACTGGGGACGGACTCGCCCCTCCTCGGCGAGAGCACAGCGATGTGCACTTTGAAGGAACACATTGCCCGGCTGGCTCCCATCCCGAGCGGTGTGCTAATCGTGGGTGAAAGCGGCACGGGCAAAGAACTCGTCGCGCGGGAACTGCATCGTATCGGCTTCGGAGACGGGAAACCGTTTGTCCCCATCAACTGCGCGGCCCTCCCGGAGCACCTCGTCGAAAGCGAACTCTTCGGGCATGAACGCGGCGCCTTTACCGGCGCACAGCGCGTCCACAAGGGTGCGTTCGAGCGGGCCGGCGGGGGCACCCTGTTTCTCGATGAGATTGGGGACCTCCCGCTTTCGGCACAGGCCAAACTGCTTCGCGTCCTCGAACAGCGTGAGGTTTCGCGGGTGGGAGGGGAGCGGGTCGTTAGCGTGAATGCCCGGGTCGTTGCCGCGACACATCGAGATCTCGAGGCTGCCACGGCCTCCGGCGATTTCCGGCGCGACCTCTATTTTCGGCTGAATGTGCACATCCTCCCCGTGCCGCCGCTCCGGGATCGGCACTCCGACATCCCCGACCTCGCCAGTCATTTTCTGGCCGAAACGTGCCGCCGCTTTGGCATGAGACCGAAGCAACTGGCACCGAAGGCGCTCGAACGACTGATGGACTACGATTGGAAAAGAAACAATATTCGGGAGCTGCGGAACATCGTCGAGCGCATGGTGATCGCGGCTGAGGGTGAGGTGATTGGGGTTGCGCATGTGCCGGCGGAAGTGCGTGGGGAAGGGCAACGTGAATCGGTAACCGGTGTGAAAACCTTTCAGACACTGAAGGCTGAGGCGGAACGTCAGATTCTCGTGGCGGCCCTCAACCGGAACGACTGGCACATTACCCGCACCGCAGCGGAATTGGGTCTATCCGACCATGCGAGTCTCCTGAAAATTATGCGCCGGCATCATCTGAAAAGGCATTGATCGAGGTGTGTCCGCATGGACACGAAGGCCCCCGGTTCATTGTGTCCATCCGAACACAATTCAACAGGCATTGCACCCATTTGAAAAAAATCGAATCTGTCAATCCATTGTGCGCCAACGGGTTACGGTGACAGATAGGATTTGATACCCCATTTGGCCCTGTGATTGCAAAAGGGATAGATGCGCCAGAATCCCTGGACAAGCATTACAGTAATCAAAACGGAGAAGTGTTATGCGTGCATCCATCTTATCCATTCAAAGAGTAATGACGGCGTTCGCACTGGTCGCCCTGTTTGCCACGTTGGTAGTCGTAGCCGGCTGCGGCCGAGAAAAACAGACGACCGCGGAAGCGGCCTTCGATGAAACAACCACCCCGGACCGCCCGGCGATACTCGCCACGCCGGTGGTCGATACGCCCGAAGTGACCATCGTGGAGCCACCGGCGCCCGAAGCGCCGCCAGCCGTCACCTACGCCGAGGCGGAAGCGGCCTATAATGCGAAAAATTATGCCCAAGCGGTCGATCTTTTTTCACATTACACCGATCAGCATGAGACCAATCCTTGGGGGTATTATATGCTTGGCCTGTCGGCCTGGAAGTCCGGTGATCACGGGCGAGCAGAGACCGCGTTTCAGCGAGCGTTGATGCTCGATCCGGGTAACGTAAAAAGCTGGCTGAACCTCAGTCGTGTCCGCCTCGATGATGGTCGGCCCGACGATGCCCTCACCTCGCTGGATGCCGCAGAGGTCGTCGATTCCACTTCGAGCGTCGTGTTTCGTTTGAAAGGGCGGGCCTACGATCAAAAAGGAGAGACGGCCGCGGCCGAGTCTGCTTACCGGCAAGCGCTATCCCTCGACGCCCAGGATGCATGGTCGATGAACAACTTGGCCTTGCTCTACATCGACGCCGGACAGTTCGAAGAAGCGTTACCCATGCTCGCCCTCGCAGTGATCATTCGAGACGATGTCGCTGTGTTCCAGAACAACCTTGGTATGGCCCTCGAAAATACCCGGCACAGAGCTGAGGCACGCGACGCCTACGAGAAAGCGACGGCCCTCGACGCTGGGTACGATCGCGCCTCAGCGAATCTGGCCAGGGTAGAAGGCGTGGAATGGGCATCGGATGTAGAGGTGGATTTATCCGCCCTTGCCGAGGCCTTTCGCGAGGAGATCGAGGGGCACGCTACAACCAAAGTGGCGGAGCAGCCGGAAGTCGATACGGGCACCAAAGTTGCAGATGAGCCCGTGGGCATGAGCTCGAAGCGGAAATCGGATGATAAAAACACGGAGCGCACAATCGCCGTAAGCGACACGACTCAAATTGGGATCGAATAGCGTGCGGTGATTGCACACTCCCTGCGTGCGCACAGCCCTGCTCCGAGATCATCGGCGCGGGGCTGCTTGTTTTCGTCGCATTTTCGACTTGTGCGTGGCGCGGATCTTCCGAATGGCAATATATCCCGAAGAAAGAAAAACGGGGCCGTCCCAACAGAACGGCCCCGTGATGCTGTTTACCAGATTATTTACATTAGACGCGATCTCTTGCGGTGCCTCCGGGATCATACAAACCCAGCACATAATTGAGTATAGCGGAAAGTCGGTCTATGTTGTAGGATCCTATTCTACAAACCGGGTTCAGCGATGGGGGGAAATCAACCCGTGGACAAAATGTCGATGTCCACCCGAGATATAGATTCTGACTTGAGGTAGGCACATGGATCGTGATCAAGGGCACCTTCGGGCAACCATTCCCAGAGCCACCCGAGATCACCCTTCACTTTCTCGACAAAAAAAGCCGGGACCTCGGTCGATTCCTGTTCGAAGAAAGCCCGGAAAGCCCGATCCTCTTCGAGCAAACGCACCATCTCTTTGAAGTAACGGATTTTGCCCCAACCCTCGAATGTGGTCGCACGAAGCACATTCATGGTTTTCGGGATCCAACCGCTGTTCGCTTGCCACCTTCGACGAATCATGCGCCTGGAGAACGAATACTCATGGAGGTCAATCATGTGTTGATAAAACTCCGGCCATCGGTAGTTCTTGGGCCGGACGTTCATCGCGCCATTGTTGTTGAGAAAATGGAAAGGGAACGGAATAACGCGATCCTGCCGCTGGTACTCGAGGTTGAGTGGTGCACTTCGTCCGAAGGCTGTAAGCATAGAATAGGCCGGGAACGAACCGGGCGCAAGATCGAGATAGCGTTCCGTCAAATCGAATGGCTCGGACCCCTCATCGCAATCGAGACCCGAGACAAAATTGGCCTGCAGATACGGCATATGGCCCAAGATCATATTGACCTGTTCAGCGACCTGCTTCACTTTTTCGATACCTTGTTGCCGGCCTGTCTTAGATTTGTTACCCATGTCGTACCAGGACTCGATGCCCGGCAGAATAGCCTTGAATCCGTTCTTAACGAGCCGCGTTACGTTTTTTTCAGAAAGGAGGGACAGGGTACTCTCGGCAATAAATTCGACACTCCCCGGCGGTACGGCGTCTTCAATGGCATCGAGATAATCATTGAACCGCACGCCGAAGTTAGGATCGTGCCAGCCCACGATGGGGCGCTTCATCTTTTGCTGGATAAAGCGCAGGTCATCCTTCATCATCTCGAAATCGAGTGGTTGATAGGGAACGACCGAATCGACGCAGAAGCTGCATGAATAGGGACAACCGAGGCTGCCGAGCATGGGCACGACTTTGATCAACGGTGCCTCCTGCAAGAGCCTTTCAAGGAACTTCCACCGGGCCTGAACGCTTGGCAGCTGTGCGGGATGTCGCGGCGCCGAAAGGTATACGCCCATGGGGCGCTGGGGGACGCAGTTGTGAAGGACGTCCTGGATGATCGCCTTGTCGGTAAAACCGAGGACGTAGTCAAAATATTTCTGGGCGTCCTCCGGATAACACCGCGAATGTGGCCCGCCCAGAACAGTTACTGCACCCTTCGATCGGTGATAATTGCTTAGCGCATAAGCAGCCTGAGCTGATTGCGTGAAGGCACTGATGAAGACAATGTCGAGCTTATCCGGGAGCGGGTCCGTGAGGTGATCCGGACCATTGTGATAGGCCATAAATACGTCATGGCCCTCCTCCTCGCACCAAACTGCAGTCACTTGAGGCATGATGCTCGCCAGATTGGCCCGCATCACTTTTCCGTACCACGTCTGGCGGCCTGACCTCGAAACGACATCGATCACGCCAATGGTGAGCTTCCGCATAAAGACTTGAGATTTAATGCTGCTTGGTAGGCCGCAATGTCCGGACGGGGAGGGAATATGGACATGTCGTGCGGTGGTTGGAAATTGTGCCCCAATATATTGAAAACGAACCGCATTACAAGGAATCCCTCGGTGAAGAACGTCTGACAATTGACCGAACGCACTTGGCGGAGCAATGATTAAGACTCCCATCGCATTGAATGACACCGAGCGCCAGTGTAGCTTTGAAGCGTTTAATGACGTTGATACGAAAAACGAAACGGGCCATGATGCACATTTTATTCGGATTGATCACCACGATGTGGACTTTACCAGTGCCGATCTCGGCATCGGACGCACTGCCCGTTCCGCTACGGGCTGATGGGTACTTGTACCGCGTCACCACGGTCCGCGCCGCTCCCGGTCGGTTGATGGATCTGATCGCTCTGTTCAAGGCTCACGTGGCTGATTATGAAGCCCGAGGCGATGCGCCACCCTTCTGGATGCGTCACAGCCAGGGGGATCAATGGGATTTGATATTGATGTATCCGATGGAGAGTTATGCGGCCTATTACGGGCCGGAACGCCTCGTTCGGCGGGCCGATCATGCGGACGTTCAGCGGGCCTTCGAGGATCAACTGACACAGCTCGTCGCGTGGCGGGAGGACCTCTATGCCTTCGGCCCCGCGCTGGCCGACGTCGCGGCACGGTTCGACGGGATGGGCTATTTCCACGTCGAGATGTTCAAGGCTCTGCCCGGGAAACAGGACGCGCTCATCAGGCAAAGAAAAATGGAAAACCGGTATTACGACGCTTTAAGTCATCCGCCGAACCTGATTTTCGTACGCGAGAGCGGATCTCCCGTCGACGTATTCACCGTCGGTTTCTATCGCGATTTGCAGCATTTTGCCGCGGGTGCGGATGTGCCGTTCGAGACGGAAGACAGAGCGGCCCGTGATGCCGGCTTCGATGGCGTCAATCAGATCAGCCCGTATCTGCGTTCGCTGATTGCGTGGCACCACGACACCCTCGCCGTGCGCATCCGGTGAGGCGTCGGCTGTTGGCTGAAAGCGCGTGGCTGTTGGCTTGTGGCTATTTGTTCCAAACAAGGGTAGCCGCGCCCTTTACGGGTGCCCCGGCACTGCCGTCGGAAAGGCGCAACCTAAAGAGTCTACCCCGAGCGAAGCCGAGGGGATGCAGCTACAGGGTTATCCTGAGTGCTGTTGGCCTGGGGCTGGCGGCCGAGGGCTACCGCCCGCACCCCCGACAAAACGCCACGTCGTCTCTACCGAGCAATCGTGAGTGGAGAGATCTGTCCAAAGACGTAAAGCAATTCCTTCTCGGTGAGATCTCTCCTCGCTTCCCTTGTTGAGATGACGACGGGGGGTGGTTGATGGGGAGGTGCTACTGGCTGTTGGCTTATGGCACGTCACTTCGAAATTCAATATTCGCCAATCGATATTCATTATTCAGTTGGGCTCGAGGCCCGTGGCCTGTGGCTGGAGGCCGGTCGGCACCGCGCCAACCTTCCCCACAACGTCATGGTGACATCCTATGAAATGGTCCAGGTCCAGACATCTCGATTTGTACAAATCGAGATAGGTCGTTCGTTTCTGTGCGCGCCTGCTCCAAAATGCGGCGGGGAGCCCCTGAGGACCCCCCGCCGGCACCTCGGGAGCGAATTGACTTTATCGAACGAGCGTCACAGTGCGGACAAAATGCTTCTCGCCAGCCTGAAGGCGAACCATGTAGACGCCGCTGGCAAGGCCCGTCGATTCGAGCGACACGCGGTATCGCCCCGCCGCCTGTCGTTCTCGTGCCAATGTCGATACACGCCGACCGAGGATGTCGAAGACTTCGAGGGTGACGTCGCTCGCCTCGCTCAGGTCGTACGGGACGACAGTCGACCCGGCGAAGGGATTCGGGTAATTCGGATTGAGGGCTGTCTCGCGCGGAATGCCGCCAGCGACTTCCGTATCGGTGGCTGTTGCGGCCGTTAACGAAAAGAGGTCGCGCGGTGCGCCCTACGTCGATTCAGCTTTAAATTCCATCGATTGAATCGCATCGACCACCTCCTCCGAATCCGCATCGTAGGCGCGAAACGTCACGGACTCCCCTTCGACTTCGCCATAGACGGTCAGGAAGAACATCCACTGATCGAGGACGAAGGCCGGCCGGGCGACGCCGCGTACTTCGCCATCAACGAAGGCAGCCAGGATCGACTCGCTATTGGCAGCGGGGCCATCTGGAAGAATCAAGTTTGCCGTAACCGTCATCGAATGTTCGAAGCCGGCCGCATTCACGGACCAATCCGGCGGTGTGGCATTGGATAGCTGCCTGGCCGACAACTCCGTGACGAACCGGGCACTCTTGCCCGCAGCGTTCGGATAGACGAGCGACCCGGCCTGTTCAGCGCGGAGAAGGTAGCCCTCACCCGGTGTCAGGACGCCCAGCGCGCCCGTCCAGTCCGTTCCGTCGAACGTGGCGAAGGCAAACTGGCTCTTGATGACGTCGTCTGCCGACGCCGTCGCAACGAGCGAGGACAGCGCCTCGTTGACATCCATCGAACCGTCGGGCAGATATCCGACCCAATTCCATCCTTCGACAATGGGCAAGGGCCGATCCGAGGCGTCAATGGGCTCCCCGATGAACTGCAGGCTCGAGGCTACATCGGATTGCAGTTTATACGTTGCGCCCGCCTGGAGCGTATCGAGTGAGCCAACCCAGCCTTTCCCGCCCACGTACTGGCCATAGCTGGTCTGGCCCTTGATGATGGTCCCTTCGGGTGCCTTGAAGCCATTCAGAACGGCATTCGGCGTCATGTCTCCGGCCTCGACGCCGAACGAAATCCACGTCCATCCTTCCACAAATTCGACGGTCTGGAGGAGGGCTCCCGTCACGTTGAAAGCCGCCAGATCCGTGGCTGTCCCCTGTACCGCGTCCGCCTGGAAATCAACCCGCTCGCTGACGGTCCGTTCGAGACATTCCGAGGCATCGTACAGGATGAAGCTCAATTCATCGCCGCTCGACTGATGGCTGTAGGCCGTGAGGAAGGCGGCGTATTCGTCCTGCGGGACGACTTTTTGAACGGTGGTTACCCCGCGCACCTCGCCATCGACAAAGGCGGCGACGAGATCGTTTTCACCGGAGTACGGGACGCCGTCGAGATAATAACCGCCCGTGATGGACATACTGTGGGCAAAGTCAGCCGGATTGACGGCCCACGGCGGTGCTTCACACGACACGTTTAGTTCAACGTCTAGTGGCTCGGCTCCATCGTCGGTTGTCAGCACTATGATGCCGTCGTATTTGCCGCGGATAATCGAACTGCTAGTGGCGAACTTCACGAATTCGCTGCCGCCCGGGTCCACCGTTCCACGTGACGAGATGGGCTCCAGCCAGTCAGGGAACGACGTGAGCGAATACGTCACCGTCTTGGCCGAACCGTTGACGATTTTGCCCGTAATTTCGACGGAGGCACCCTGATAGGCGCTCGCCGTGATGCGAGTGGGAGCCCAGTAAAGCGCGTTCTGGTTCACCACGGCCGCCCACGTTATCGGCGCCCCGATGTCGTTACCGTGAGCATCTTCCACCGAGGCGAGCGTCACCTGAATCGACTTGTTTTCGAACGGACCGAGATCGTCGGTGGGGGACACCACGAGCGACTTGCCATCGCAAGCGACGTCGGCAGCGATGACGCTGCCGGTCTCAGCCGATTTGAGCAACACATTGTCGCTCGTGATTGCGTCGCAGGAAAGGGGCTCGTCAAATGTTGCATTGAACACATCGCCGATGCCGAGCACTCCGTTGGCGGGCTCGGGCGTGCCGAAGAGTTTCGGGCCGACCCGGTCGATGACACCCGATGCCTTGGCGCTTGCCGTCGAGGCGGCAGTCCCTTCGATCGAGCATTCGGCTACGGCGCGGAAATCGTAGGCATCGTCGTCTATCTCGCCGGTCTTCCAGAACAGGACGGCCTCGTCGTCGGGCAATTCGCCGGCCTCCGCGACAAATGCCGGCGTCCATGTATTACGCCCGGCCGGAGAGGTCTCGAACGATATTGACTGCAGATTCGTCTTGTCGTAATCCCGGACAAAGATGCGGAGCGAATCGTTGGCCACATAATTCACCAGCCAACCGTCGAGTGGTTCTGCCAGCGTAATGGCCGTACATGGACTCTCGAAATGGACGGCGAATGAGGCCGTGTCCGCAATCTGTGCGTCGTCCGGCGAGCGAAGCACAACCTGAAGGTCGTCGAAATCATAGACCGAACTCGACACGGCGCGACTCAGGCGCAGCGTCACCTGCCGCGACTCGCTTTGATCGAGCGTATACGGGATCGGCCCGACCACCGGGCTACCTCCGATCGTGAGAACGGCGCCGAACGGATTGCTCTCCTGAAGAAATACGAGTTCGTAATTCCTGGCTTCCGGCGTCGTGTTCTGACCGGTATTGCCGAGGGAAAGAATGACCTCCGCAGCGGCATCCGGATCAGAAATCGTCTGTGAAACCGGCGAAAGGGTCAGGTCAACGCCGTCGCGGGGAAGGGTACCTTCCTCCCACGGATAGCTGCTCACGCCACTAACGAGGGCGAAGACGGGGGTTCCATACACGAGGTCCCGTTTGACGTCGACCGTGAAGGCATCTCCTTCGTCATCGTCACCGAGGAAAAAGCCGGTCTTGTTCGTCGTTGTCGTCGTTAGCGACTCGGAGGCGCCGACATCCATCTTTGCCCGTACCCGGACGCCACCGCTCGCCCCCACGCCGCCGATCTCGATGCCGGATTCCCGCGCAACTTCGGATTCAATGTACAGGTTGAATTCGATCGATTCCTTGTCCGTGACCTCCCATTCTGTGAATTCGGTCCGCGGCGCATTCGCACTGAACGACAGGTTGAAATCCTCGCCCATTGTGACGGCGCGTTCCTTTAGGTCCTCATTGAGTGCGAGCGTATTGTTCCACACTTCGATCTGATCTTCGAAATTCTGCCTGTCGTCGTCGTTCGTGGCTAGATCCCGGTTGATTTCGAGGTCAGGGATGATCGTATTCCGAATGTGGCTTTCTGTGTAATGGTACTGCGTTGCGAAGCCGGCATTATCGTAAATGATGTCTTGGCTCACGTCGATGACGCAGGCGCTTGCAGTTTCGTCTACTTCGAGCACGTCGGTCAGTGCGTAGACGATGTTCATCGCTGATCCTACGAAGACGTCACCCGACGTACCCGTCACTTCTTCATTGCCAGATGTGGCGTACTCGTTTGTCTGGGTCAGACATATCTCGCGATCATTCTGGTTGAGGAGGCGCGCCCCTACGTCGATCGAGGCCCCGATTTCTCCCCAGACTTTGGTTTCGAACGAGATGCCAAAAATCTCCGTTTCGAATTTCGTCCCGGCTTTGATTTTTGTAAATACGCCTACGCTGGCGTCATTTAGAAGAGAGAATCCGGCGGCATAGCACGTCTGAACCGACTGCTCTTTGAACGAATACGAGTCGTCACCCGGGGGGTCACGCAGGATCAGCATGGGAAGCTGCGGAGAGACAGTGGTGAAAGTCTGTTCGCGCGGGCGGTTGCCCTCCACGATCACCGATTGCTCAGCCGTCAGGTCTCCGCCCGCTGTGGAAACCACGAAACTGACCCGTTTCTGATACGGTGACGGACCGCCGCCCACGATGTTCGGCAGGCCGGCCGTCAGGTAGTACCGCTGGATTCCGAGGCTGTCGAGTTCAACACTAACCGGAGCGACGCCGTCGCCGATTTCGTCGAAAATATCGAGCGTACCTACTTCGGCTGCGCAAGTCTCCTGCGGGTATGTCTCGTGGATATCGGCCAGAATCTCGTAGATTTGGCCCTGTTCAAGTACCGGAGATTCACAAGATGAGGTAGGGAATCCCGACAACGTTATTTCGGGCGGAGCAAAATACGTGAAATCCAGTGTTTGATCGGCATCCGTCAGATCAACCGATTGTGAGACAAACGAGATCGAAGGATCGTCTAGCATCTCGACCGAGACTGTGTATTTTTGGGCCGGTAGCATAAGCGAATAGGCCCGATCGGTGGTCTCAACTGTGGTCGTGGAACAGCCGTCCGGTCCGGTGATCGTGATTCGGGCGCGGCCGATGTCGGCACGGCATGTTCCGCCGGCTACGAAACCGGAAAGGGTTTGGGTGGCCGTATCGTCGAATTGGAGATCGCTGACGTCGCCGGTGAAATTGATGGTGGTCGAAACAGGGGAGAAGGGGTGGTCCCGGAAAATCGTCGAGACCTCGTGCTCGCCGCGTTCGATGCCGCCAATGGCAAACAAGCCGTTGCCGTCGGTGAAGGCGGACGGAATGCCGTCGATCCGGACCTCGGCACTGTCGACCGGGCATGAGGAGTCGGCAAAGAGCACCGAACCCGAGACACTGACGGATGTCGTATCGGTGAAATTGGTATTCTCAGCGATATTGTCGGAATCAGTGAGTCGTTTGAACGACTCGGCGGGGTCGAAGGCGTGGTTCTCTTTTGTGGGTCGTACCTCATAGAGGGTACCGACGGGCGAATTTTCGTATCGCAGCCCGGTAAAACGGAATTCGCCCTGCCCCAGGTTGTCGGAGAAAGCGACGGGCGTGACGCCTGGATTGTCCACGGTCCATTCCGGATTGCCGACGAGCACGCCGTGGCTGCCTCCGCCGAGGGCTTCGTCGGCTGCCGTAGTGCCTTCACCGGCGAAAAACGGCCAGTAGGCGACCAGGTTGTCAGTGATGGGCGGAATCACGCTGTACATGTCTGCTGTGAGGGCGGAATCCGTTCGCGCCACGGACCAGAGCCGGATCTCATCAATCGTCCCGGCAAACGGAAAGGTGCCGTCGGCACGCGCGCCGAAGGTGAGCGGTTCGAAGTTTGTACCGTCGGTGCCCGATAGCGCGGTCGTGGCATCGAGGTCGCCGTCGAGATAAAGCGACAGCGTATTGGCGCTGGCATCTTGTACTACCGCCAGGTGAGTCCAGGTGCCTGCCGCAAGGGTGTCGGAAGACGAGACGGAAACCGCGCCGCCGCGTTCGGTAAACGTCACGACGCCGGTGTCGTCCATGGTCAATCCATACGGATCGGTCAGCGGATCGGTACCTTTTCCTATCAGCGACTGCTCCCGGATTTCCGAGGGATTCACCCAGATTTCTATGGTGAAGGACGCTGCCGGCGAGAGCGGCTGCCGGTGATCGATCGAGACGTAATCGTTCACGCCATCAAGCGCGAGGGCGAACTGATATTCACCGAGCGCGGGCGTGGCCGTCACGCGGACGTCGCGCACGCCGCCGCCCGTAACGCCCTCTGTCTGAACCATCCCGAGAATTTCTCCGTCGGCCGGAATGAAGCCGTAGTCAAAGTCCTCGAGGAGCGACGTCCCGGCGGATCGGAAATTGACGTCGTACTGATAGACGACGCCGGGGTCGGGTTGAATGTCTGTAAACGTCGTTGCCGTGGCGGGCGTCAGTACGGCGATCTCGAGCCCGTCGCGAAGGACGCGGATGTCGTCAGCCGTGATTTTGCCCGTAAGGTCGGTCCAGTCGAGCCGAACGGTTTTCGAATCGGTTCCGTCTTCGGCATGGACGAAGAAGGACCGTCCGGGTTCGGCGGCACATTCCTGCCCCGTTTCCTCGATCCCGTTGTAGTTCGAAACACAATAATCGTATGGATCCCCGGGGATGATCTTTGTATCGGAATACGCCTGTGTGCCGGCCGAGACGGACGCGATCTGTTGCCCGTCCCGATATATGTACGTATTGTCCGCATAGTCCGACGGCTGGGTCCATGACAATTCGATGGACCGCACGGTCGTGCCGTCCGTCACCGCCAGGCTCGCGGGTGTCTTGAACGCCGCAGTAGCCGCGGAGGCGCTCACTTGAGCCGAGGTGGCGCCCGGTGTCGTAGTGTATCCGGAGAAGCGGGTGGCTACGGACCAATCGTCGGTCGTGTTTGGCGTCGTCGTGCCTGTATATGAGCGATCGTTTAATCCACGCGAGGTTATAAAGGAGCCGTTCTTATAAATATAATAAAATAAAACGCCCCGGTCGTCGGTGATATCGGTGCCGGCGCTCCACCCTACCGTGACGTTCTGATCGCTGCCGTTGGCGGTGGCCGTGACGTTTTTGGGAGCCTTAAGCGCAGTCGTTGAACCATTATTCGTGGCGGAATCACTGCCGTCACACAGGAAGCCGGTATAAGAGAAAGAGAGCTTGAAATTATAGCTCTTTCCCGGCCCGGGATAGACCGTCCACGTGCCGGAGCCCTCGGTAAACGAGGTTGTGAAATCGACGCTGCTGTCGGCATTGTCGGTGGCGGTCAGCGTGGTCGACGACGTTTCCGGGAAGACGCACGGGTTGTCCGACGAATACGTCACGGCTATGCTATAGTCGGTCGTGCCGTCCGAGGCACTGATCGATACTGATTCAATGCTGCCGGGACTTTTCGCGGATTGGTCATTCGCCGGGTCAACTGGATGATGATCGAGGACGGCAGTGTGCGGTGCCTGAATTTTGTCCTGTCCAACAGCGTCCGCGATAAGGCCTGATTGGAATAAGATGAACGTGCTGAGAATGGTGACAAAGATGCGAGATCTGGATTGGTATCGATTCATCGATTTCATGGCAAGCAGGTGATTGAATGGAAAAATTATGTTCCAACTTCAATCGCAAACGCACCGTGTCTCGACGAAAGTGATAACCCTTCCCCGAAATAAGTCCATTTCGGAGAGGTTGATTCAAAAAAGCTCGTACTAATTCTGCATGATTTCGACGATGCTAATCGGTGAGGCCGTCGGATAAAGCCCCCTCATCCGGAAGCCTGCCTTGTTGAGGAGCGTGTTATATTCGGCTCGGGTATGTTCCTGCCCACCTGGAAATACGAGCACGACCATATCGGTCAATTTGCCGAGGCGCGGGATGTCGCCGTCCGGAAGCACCACCTCAACGATCAGCACGCGGCCGCCGGAGTTCATCGCCTCGCGTATACGGCCGAGGATGGTGAGACATTGCGCCTCGCTTCAGTCGTGGATGATATGCGAAAGCATAAAGGCATCGCCCCCCGAGGGGGGCCGCTCGAAGAAACTACCGACTTCGAAATTGATCCGGTCCGTCAGCCCACGCGCATCGATGATCCCAGAGGCTTTGTCAAGGACGTGCGGCAGATCATGAAGGATGCCTCTCGGGCCGCCATGGCGGCCGAGCCCGGTGGTGAGCAAATTACCCGTGCCGCCACCTACGTACACCACCGTTTCGAACGCGGGAAAATCATACGCTTCCGTGACGGCAGCCGGTTCGGCGCCGTGGAAACCGATCATCGCGTCGTTGAAGATGGTTGACTCCTCGGGGTGATCGGCCAGAAAATCAAAGAGCGGTTGGCCGAGGGCTTCTTCCACGCCCGTCCCACCATTGCTGAGGCAATCCATCATGGGTGCAAGCGATTGCCATGCCCAGTCTCCACCCAACATGAGGACCGCGGATCGGGCCTTGCCGGGCGAATTCGAATGCAGGGTTTCCCCGATGGGCGTCAATGCGAAGCGCTGCCCCGGTCCTTCGGTAAGCACTCCGAATCCGGCCAGCGAGCGCATCAGCCAGCGGAGTGTCTGGGCGTGGGTACCGGTGGGGCCGGCCAATTCAGAGGCGCTCATCGGGCTCTCGGCCAGGTGGTCGGCTAGGCCGAGCCGGGCGGCGACCTAAATGGCGCGGACGACGATGTGGCCCGTCGCCATCAGCATAAGTTGGGTTCCCGGAGAAATTTCTTCGGCAACGGCGGTGGCTTCTTCGATCATGGCGTCCTCCAGTGTTGTGGACAGGGTTTCGGTAGCACAGGGATTGATTCGTTCCAGATCACTTGATGCCAACGACCATCGCGTCGGGTCCAACGAGCGGCTCGACGCGGGTAGATGTGAAGCCGGCTTCGCGCATCCACTCGGTGCAGTCGGCGCCCGTAAAGTCGAAGCCACCGTGCGTCTCGATGAGCATGTTCAGGCTCATCATCAAACCGAAAGCATTTTTCGAGCGGTCGTCGTCGATGAGGGCTTCATATACGACAAACGCGCCGCCATCGGGCAGGGCATCATACGCTTTCTTGATGAGCATCTTCTTTGTGGGCAAGTCCCAATCATGGAGAATATGCCCCATCAGAACGACATCGGCCTGCGGGAACGGGTTTTCGAAGAAGTTGCCGGAAACGAACGACAGCCGGTCGGTGCAGCCCATCGCTTCGGCATAATCCTCGAATACGGGTGCGACTTCCGGTAAGTCGAAACCAAGGCCCGTGAGGTGCGAATTTGCTAGACAAACCTGTACAGCGAGGTCGCCCTGTGCCGTGCCCACATCGACAAACTTGCTGTAATCTTTCCACGGCAGTGTGTGTGCAATCTTTATGTTGGCGCCACGGCTGACGCCGGTCATGCCAGCGAGAAATTGCCGAAGCCGGGCCGGATCGGCATAGAGTGTCGGAAAGAAGTCGGGTTCCCCGTTTCTGATCTCATTCTGCGGATGGCCCGTCCGCAGGGCCTCGGTTAGATGAGTCCAGAAAGGATAGAGCCGGACGTTGGCCATCTCCAGGATACCGCCGACATACGAGGGCTTGTTTCGGTCGAGAAAGAGGTCGGTTTCGGGCGTATTGGCGTAGAGGTTACCCTCCCGCGCGAGGAACCCGAGGGCCACGAGGGCATCGAGAAAGTCGCGGGCGGAACGGGGATGCAGGCCAATGCGGCCTTGGAGGGCATCGTAGGCTTCGGGGCCGTGTGCGAGTTCGGTGAAAAGCCCCATCTCGATGGCGCTGAGGAGGGTCTTCGAGGCCCAGAAAGCCAAACCGGTTTGGAGGATTTTTTCGGGGTTGGGATGGTCATGCATGTGTTCCATTGGTGCGGTGGTTGAGGGGGGAATCACAAAGCGGTTCTGTGATAATTCTCTTCCGCCTGCAGAACTGCGGATCAGGCGGGAATTGAGGTCGCGGTGAAATTACCGCGTCTGACAAACAATAAACGATTTATGGATGACAAAAGGGTCTTGCAATGATGCTCAATTGAACAATGGTTGCTTTTCGACTGCCTCCGTCAATTCGCTCCCCTTCGGTATTGCAGATGGTAGCATACCGCGAACAGAATCGTCAACCGTTATCCGACATGACAGAGGAGGAATGAGGACTATGCGCTCACTACCGGCGGACGGCTATTCACACCCACTCGGGAAAAAGACGTAATAATCCGTCATGATCCGAAGCTTGTCCGGTGTATGAGGAGAGGCGAAGAGACCCACGATGGATCCGTCAATCGTGGCCTCCGGACGCTCTTTCAGTACGGGCTTCAATGCTTCAAGCGTAATCGTAGGCTCAATGGTCTTCATGCCGGCAATCACACTGATGACATCCGACGAAGTTGCAAAAAAGAGCTGATCCTCTGTACCCAAAAAGGCAAAGGAAATAATGTTTTGCGGGCGCGATACGACATACGGGGGGATCGAATCATCGCCCGGGAGGGGGGTAAGATGGAGCGTACCAGGGTTGTCGGACGAAAGGCTTGCCAGCCAATGGCTGCTCGGGCTGAAGTCGGCCTGTTCTCCATCCGCGGAGGCTACCAGGGCTCCGGTACCCATATCGACGATAAATACCCGTTTGTCAGCGACAACTCCGACGAATCTGCCCTCTGACGAGACGACCAATCCGGGCGCGGACTCGAACGGTCCGGATAGCAGCGGCCCTGCCACAATGTGATCGATTCCCGTGCACATTTCGCGCAGTACGATCTGTGGTGTGTCGGTAGCAAAGCGTATCTCCCGTGTGACCACACTGTCGGCGTTTCGGATCAGCTGTCGCGTCTCCCGCTGCGACCAGACGGCTAGCCATTCGCCATTTGCGGAGAAAGTGGGACTTCCGTAGGACGTGATGCGATATTTATCCTCATCCGACCAGCCGGCCTGGTTCGCAAACAGCACTTCAGGGGATTTCTCCAGCGTCGCGAAGGAGAAAAGCGCCGAGCGGGCACGTTCTACCTCTTCACGTTGGGTGTCGTCGGCGAGCGTATCGGCGAGGGTCATCTGACATACGATGCGCGCATCCAGTGGGGCGAATACACACTGGCCGAGAGAATCCGGCAGCGAATCGAAGCCGTCGCGGTTCTTAAATAATTTTTCAGCCCGATAGCTGTCTTCGATGAGCAGCGCCCGACCATCCCCGCGCACCGATACGAGATCGAGCCGCGATACGTCGGCCTGAATGCCGTCCGCATCGCCGAAGGTTCCAAGCAGGCGCGGGGTAGCGTCTGACGACGAAGTGCCAATTTCGACGACGGAGACGAGGGTGCTTCGCGGGCCGTCATCACCGCTGGTACAGGGAAATCCGAAGTCGCATCCGGCGAGCAGACTACTCACGAAGAGTATTCCCAGCAGGCTACCGGCATATTGGGGTGCGCGAATTCTGTGCGCCGTAGAGCATAACAAATTGATCATCATCCAAAAAAAGAGGTGAACTTGATTTAAGCGGCTGATCGGATATGCCGGCCTCTTTGAGCACGGGGGCGGCCAACCATACCGGCTCCGCATGAGCCATTCCGGTCGGCTCCGTCACCGGTACACGCCATACGCCGATGGAATCCTCCCGGGTGAGTTTGAAATAGAGGTTGTCGTCGGGCCCGAAGACGGGGGTCGGAAGGGGACGTCCATTCCCGCCATTGACCGGCCACATGCGGCCCGAGGCAACATCTTGAACCACCGTGGTTTCGTCTAAAAGCTGCCCGAGGAGGTACCGGCCGTCGGGCGAAGGGATGTACCATCGTACGGGCGCCTCGGATTTCCGGAGGGTGTTCGCCTCCAGATCAGCGATATAGTGATCCTGATTGACGAAGAATGAAACGAGTCGGCCGAGCGTATCGGTATGCATCCAGGTCGGTTCTCCCGGTAATGAGAGGAGTCTACGGGCGGTGTTGGTCCGCGCATTTAGGCGAAAAAGACGCCAATCACTGTCGAAGAGGGAGACGGTAAACCGGGTGCCGAGGCTGTCGGGTGAGGCCTGGTAGGCATACGTCCAGTGCGAGTAGAGGACATCACCACCGGGTAGTCCGAGAGCGGTCTGAGGGTGCGAAAAGCGGACAAGCAACGGATTGACCAGTTCCATGGTGTCACGGACGAGCACCTCAGTGGGACCCCCGACGGAAATCGCACGTAAATCAGCCCACGCCGGATGTAGATTGAAGACGTGAACACCGTTCGGAAGCGTATAAGGTTCGAGAGGGTAGAAGGACTCCAGGAGACGTTCCTCGAACGGGTCGGCCGATAGGGCACGGGAATAGTTGACTTCCTGAACAAGGGCCCCGGTCCTGAGGTCGAAAAGCAGCCCGACGCGATCCATGGAGAGAAAAAGGAAACGCCCCCCTGCATGGCTCATGCGAACGTTGGAAGCGGTGACGTTTTGTCGCCCCAACGGGCCCCAGTTGACGGGAAAGCTGTTTTCCACGTCTCCATTCACGTGGACGACAACGGCAAGGACATCAAAAGGCATCTTGCACCCGGGTGACGTGCTGTCGCATCCGAGGGCCAGAGGGAGGACAAGAAGGACGAGGAAAAGTCGCATATCTTCATTAATAAATATCTTCTCTTCTGGCCGCCATGTTCACGGATCTGGTAACATTATTCGGTGATATTCTTCAGGCAGAGAGGGTGTAGTCGATCCGCCGCCTGCGAATCCGTGAAGGGTGCGGCATATCGTGATATGCGAGCCATGAGGCACCAACCGGCGGCCACGAACCTGTCGGGCTATCCATCAGACAGAATTCCTTCGGGCTGCCGGTAAGGGGGAGCAGCCATGAGCCAATAGCCACCGGCCAGAAGCAAACAGCAAGAAGCCATTACCCGATCCGCTCGAATCCTGTATAAGTTTGCAGGGCTTCGGGCATAAGAATGCTACCGTCGGCCTGCTGATTGTTTTCGAGCAAAGCCGCGACGATGCGGGGGAGGGCCAGGCCGCTGCCGTTGAGCGTGTGCACGACGGCCGGTTTGCCGCCTTCTGCCGGGCGGTAGCGGATCTGCATCCGGCGCGCCTGAAAGGCCTCGAAATTTGAGATGGACGACACCTCGAGCCAGCGCTCCTGTGCGGCGCTCCACACTTCGAGGTCATATTTCTTGGCCTGCGTAAAGCCCATGTCGCCGGTGCACATGAGCAGCCGGTGGTACGGAAGACCGAGGCGTACGAGCGCGCGTTCGGCATCCTCGCGCAATGCTTCGAGGGCCTTATAGCTCTGGTCCGGATGGACGAACTGAACGAGCTCAATCTTATCGAACTGATGGAGCCGGTTGAGCCCCCGAACATCCTTTCCATACGACCCCGCCTCGCGCCGAAAACAGGCCGTATACGCGCAATATTTCACCGGGAGATCGGCTTCGTCGAGCACCTCGCCCCGAAGGTAATTGGTCACCGGCACTTCAGCCGTGGGGACGAGATAGAGGCCGTCGCGGGGTGCCTCGTACATCAGGTCTTCCTTGTCGGGGAGTTGCCCCGTGCCGGTGGCGCTGGCGGCATTGGCCACGAGGGGCGGCTGCATCTCGATATAGCCGTCCTCCGTCGTGGCGAGGTCGAGAAAGAAGTTGATGAGCGCGCGCTGAAGCCGTGCGCCTTTGCCGATATAAAACGGGAACCCCGCGCCGGTCACTTTCGCGCCGCGCTCAAAGTCGATGAGGCCGTGCCGGGCGGCAAGGTCCCAGTGCGGCACGGGTGTGAAGTCGAACGCGGGCCGTTCGCTGTGCTCGAAGACCACCTGATTTTCGGCGGGAGTGCGCCCAACGGGGACGCTGTCGTGGGGCAGATTGGGAATCTCGAGGAGCAAACAATTGAGGGCAGCTTCCACGTCCCGTGCATCTCCTTCGAGGGCCTTGATGCGCTCCTTGATCTGTCCCGACTCGGCCATGAAGACCTGGGCCTCATCGCGCTTGCCCGACCGCATGAGGTCGCCGATAGACCGCGAGATGGTATTGGACCGACGCTGTGCCGACTGCAGTTCGGTGAGGGCGCTTCGCCGCCGTTCGTCTAGGACAAGGATTTCATCCACGACGGCGTCGTTGGCGAGGCCTTTGTCGTGCATGGCCTTCCGGATGCGGTCCGGTGCTTCGCGAATGACTGAAAGATCGAGCATATCGAGGATCGTACGGGATGGATGGAACGAAAGCCCGGGGGCAACTCCACGTGATCATTTGATTGCGGAAATTAAGACTGGCATTAACCGGGAAGCGAACCGAGTCAACGGTTTTGACTGGAAATACGTGGAATTCTCCATGGAGAGTGAGATAAAGCTATCTCACACGCTCCAATCACGAAGAGATGACGGGCAGACCGAGGCGATGACCGAGGTGGACCAGTGCGTCGCGTAGCGAATGCGGCTTATATCCTAATTCCGTCTCGGCCTTCAAAATGATGAAGCCGGTACGGGCCGGTCGGCGGGCCGTCTGCGTAAATTGCGTGTGGTCGGTGGGCAAGATGAGCGACGTGTCGAGGTCGAATACTTCGGCGATAAGAAGGGCGATTTCATATATCGAGAGCAATTCTCGCCCCGAAAGATGGAAGACGCCGCTCTTGCGGTATCGGACGATCTTTTCGATGCCCTCTGCGAGATCCACCGCATATGTCGGCGTGCGCCATTGATCCGTAACGACGCGAATTGGGAGGCCACGCGAAAGTTGGTCGATGACCCACAGTACGATATTGTTGCGGCCCAACTTTTCACCTGTTCCGTACACGAGGACCGTTCGTGCCACGGCCCACCGATCGAGTCCGGCACCGCGCACCGCATTTTCAGCGGCCCACTTAGACTTCCCGTAAAAGCTGAGTGGTTTCGGCGGATGATTCTCTCGATATGGGCCATCGGCGCCGTCGAAGATAAAATCCGTGGAAACCTGAATGAGCCTTGCGCCAATCGCCAGACAGCTCTTTGCGAGCAAATTTACGGCATCCACATTCACTTCCCAGCAATTCTCCCGTTTGGTTTCGCAGGCATCCACCTGTGTCATGGCGGCACAGTTGATGACGACATTCGGGGCAAAGTCCAGAAAAATGCGGCGCACTTCGGTTTCGTCAGTGAGATCCATCCGAACATACCCGCAAGAACCGCCGAGGAATCGTGGTTCCACATCCCTGCCGGTAGCGAGCAGGTCATACTCCGGCCGGCGGCTCATCTGCGCGACGAGTTCCTGCCCGAGGAGGCCGTTGGCTCCGGTGATAAGGACACGCTGAAAAATCATAGCGGGTAAACGAGGTAAACTAGTTCATATTTACAAGGTGATCGTAGAACGTATTAAGATTGGTTGGAGTTCAGTGCCAAAATAATGTCCCGACGGAACGGCGAGTAGGCGGTGCACAGATCAATAGATCGGCTAGAATTAATGTTTCAGAAGTAATACCGAAGGCCAACGGCTGCATTGACATCGAAATCGACACCCGGGAAAAACAACAGACGGGGTGTAGCCTGCAAATGCACTTCAAAGCGCGCTTGAAAAAAATTAACGCCGAAGGTACCGCTTATGCCGGCCAAGAGGTCCCTCTGCGGACGCTTTCGCGTAAAACCCAGGAGGACGCCGGGGCCGAAGAAATATCGGAGGGGCGACTCGGGAATCAGGCGTTCATCCAGGGCACGGACATTTATAAAGAACGAGTCGTCGAGACCCCAGGAGGTTAGGAGGGCAAAGGCACGCGGCCTCAAGATGCCCGGCTCCGTCTGCGCCATGCGATAATACTTGACGGTCAGCGCACCGGGACGGCCTATCTGCCCGCCGAACCCGATTCGACGTCCCGAGGGCTGGGCCCGGGCGTCGTGGAAGGGCAGAGCGCATAAGCAGATTGTCACCAGCCATCCATAGCTGATAAAGAGAAAACGATTCATGCGGACAGGATTGGCTCAGTCATCCTCGGCATCATCGGTATGGGCCTTGAACGCCGTCATCAAGTCGGAGCGGATATGAATAGCTTCCTCTAATTTAATCCTACCCGAAAGCAATAGCCTGAATTCGCGTCGTTTCACTGCGTTAGCATGGCACTTTTTCTCCTTGTCGGATTCCGGAATGACAGGCGGTATAGGTTGCGGCTTTCCCGCTTCATCGATTGCGACGAACGTGTAAAATGCTCTATTACATTTGCGCCGTGTCTTAGTCAGGTTGTTCTCGGCCCAAACATTAATCTGTACTTCCATTGACGTACGATATGTCCGATTTACGCGGCTTTCGAGGATGACGACTTCCCCCTGCCGAATGGGACAGTTGAATTCAACCGAATCGACCGCAGCCGTCACACAAACCTGATTGGCATGGCGTTGCGAGGCGATAGCAGCACAGATATCCATCCAATGAAGGAGCCGCCCTCCCATAAGGTTGTCCAAATTATTAGTGTCATTCGGCAGGACGATTTCTGTCATCACTGTTAGTGAATCCTTTACCGATTTGGCGATCATGTTCATATTCAAAAGGATAAAAGTGCGAGCCGGCAGATGAAGCGTATTGCAACAAATAATTTTTTGGGGACACGTGGAGCGAAGGAATCTATACCATACCGCTCAATTAAGCGCCTTCCGCGTATTGCGTATTGCGTAAAGAAATGAATAGAGGAGTTTTGCTTGTGTGCGTATGGCTGTTTTTCAATTTCGGGAGGCATTCAGCCAAATGGCGCGCCCTGTCGGAATTATACGAAGCAATCGGCCTCCTCGTTGTGGGCTAATTCAAACATGAATTGTACGCCCCACTCAGAACGACGCGTTTCGGAGTATTAAACAGAGACAGATTTCGTTAGCTTTCAGCCACAAGCCATCACGTCTTTTGTTTCTTCTTCTTCGCCGCCGGGAAAAGAATGTTGTTTAAAATGAGTCGATATCCCGGCGAATTTTTATGAAGGTTCAGGTCCGTAGGTGGGTCGCCAACAAAGTGTTGGTAATCCTCGGGGTCGTGGCCCGAATAAAAAGTAAAGGTGCCCTGCCCAAACGAGCCATGAAGATACCTGACTTCATCGCGGCCCGGGGCTTCGGCAAGGATGACCACATTGGGTTTGATGAGGCTCTTCCGGAATCCGGTCGTCTGCCCGATAAATCCCTTAATCGTGGCAACGTGGTCTTGCGTGAGCATGGTTGGAACGGGATCCCATTTGGCGCTGAAGTCAAACAAGGTGAAATAGTCGAGGGCGGGATTGCGGAGTTGTTGCGGAGGTGGTCCGACGTCAATATCGGAGTGTTCATATTTAAGCGCGTTAAAACTCGGGCGGAAGTTCTGGAATGCCAGCGTTTGGGTAAAATCGAGCTTGCTTAGTGCATCGGGGTCGACGGGGTCACCATCGTATTCAGACGGGACAATGTCGGTGTTGTGGGCGGCGAGCGCAATGTCGAAAGTGTCGGTACCGGAGCACATAGCGAAGAGAAAGCCTCCGTTAAAGACATAATCGCGAATGGTTTGAGCCACGGCCAGCTTAAGCTTGCTCACCTTTCGAAAGCCGTGCCGGTGGGCCGTCGCTTCCGCCTGGCGCTGCTGGGCGATGTACCATGGCATCGTTCGATAAGTATAGAATTTGCCGAATTGCCCGGTAAAATCCTCGTGGTGCATATGGATCCAGTCATAGTTGGCGAGCTTGCCGTCGAGCACCTCTTCGTCGTAAATCATGTCATAGGGTACCTCGGCGTAGGTCATGGCCAGAAGCACTGCATCGTCCCAGGGTTGCGTCAATTTGGGTGCGTAGACGGCGATTCGCGGGGCCTTTTCGAGTCGCACGATGCTTGTGTTGTTGGCTTCATCCTCTACTTCAGCCGTGATCCGGGCCGTTTGTGCACCGCTTAGGCGTTCGAAGCGCACGCCTCGCACACGAAGTTCTTGTTCGAGGTCGGGAAAAGCCTGAATCAAAAACGAGCCGCCCCGATAATTGAGAAGCCAGTCAACCGGGATGCCTTGTGTGAGTGCCCAGTACGCGACGCCATAGGCCTTTAGATGATCCGTCTGGCCCGTATCCATCGGTATGAGGATATCCTGGGCGCCGACCGGCAACCAGGTGCAGAACACCATCGAAAGTAAAATGAAAGTGCGGCGTTTCATGACTGTCACAAAAGAAAGTGGATTTTTCTAAAACTTAGGCATCCTCGCCGCGAAGCTGTCGGATGCGGGCGCGGGCTTCGGGAATGAGCAATGAACCGGGGTACTCGACGAGGAGTCGAGTATAGGTCGCTATAGCGGCAGAACGATCATTGAGCTCCCTTTCTTGAATCTCAGCCGCCGCGAATAGGCTTCGATCGGCCAGAAAGCTATCTGGATGAATCTGGGGAAGCTCGAGCATCGCTGCGAGGGCTTCAGGAACACGGCCAATTTTGCGGAGCAGGTTGGCCCGGAGAAAACGTGCATCATCGTCGAGAGGATGGTTATCCGACTGCTGAAGCAGATCGTCGAGCGTTGAAATGGCTTCGGGAAGTTGGTGACGTCGTTCAAGCAGTTTGGCAGACGCAAATTGCCGAAGGGGGGTATTGAGCGAGTCCGGACCTCTGTTTTCGACGACGAGCACTTTGAGTTCGATGGCATCATTGGCGACATCTGCGGACGTATTTTCTTGAAGAGCCTGTGTAAGGGCCAGTGTGGCTTCAAACTCTCCCTGATAAAAATGGATAAGGGCTAGTTCATAGCGTGCCCGGTCGGCAAGTTCGCCGGTGCGAAGGCGGTCGGCGAGACGTGAAAAAGCCAGCGTTGCCTCTGCCAAATCGTCGCGTTGTATGGCAATTCTTCCCAGATCGTAGGCCGCCTGAAAGGCGGCATCGGTTCCGGGATATCGTATCGCTACGTCTTGTAACGTCGAATCGGCCGCTGTTAAATCCATGAATATATCCTGCTGCAGCCGGCCGATTCGCTGGAGTACATCGGGATAATGTGGGTGCCTGGGATAGACCCGAAGGAAGGTACGATAAGCTGCAAGTGCTTTGTCGTAATCCGGTGCATCCAATCGTCTGCCATCGTCGTCGAAGATCCGCTCTCCCTTCTTATCGGCGCGCCGTTCGAACATTTCTCCGATACCGCGCTGGGCTTCCGGGGCGATTGGCGCACTCGGATAGCGAGCGAGGATGACGCGGTAAGCATCGAGTGCTACGTCATATGCCCCCGCATCAGCGGCCTGCCGAGCGAATGTGAAGAGGATATTTCCGTGTGCTTGCGCAAGCCGGTCGAGGGCCTGATTAGCTGAGAATGCCTCGCGATAATGTCCACCCTCAAGATAAAGCCACGAGAGCAATTCGCGGTAGACCCTGTTCATTGGCTGTTTTCGGACGGCACGCTCAACCACGGTCGTTCCGACGCGAAGCGCCTCTTCTTGATTGGAATAGCGGCTCAGGCGACTTCGTACATAGCCGAGCTGTCGCTCATTTTGTCCTAGTATCCGCAGGTACTCAGTCATGGAGCGTGCATAGTCCGCAGTGAGTCCATAAAGGTATGCAAGATCCGTTTGAAAGAGGTCTTCCTTTTTGAGGGCCACACGTCCGGATTCCAGCACTTTGACGGCCTGGTCAAAAAGCCGAAGTTGCATCTGAGAGCGATATACTGAGAGATACGCATTGGGACTGGCTGGATTCGCGTTGATGGCCCCATTCCAGGCGGATGCTGCGCTTTCCTCGTCGCCTTTCAAATATAATAGGCGCCCCTTCTCGGCGAGAAGCGCTGCTGTTGCGGGGATCAAACGAACGCGCTCGTCGATGAGCCGGATGGCATCGTCATACCGCTTTACTCCCTCATAGGCTTGTCGAAGCCGGTCGAAGAAGACATACGTTTTCGGGCTGGCAGTGTGGAGATCTTCCAAAAGGGCTATGGCCCGGTCAAATTGTGCCCCGCGGAGATAAGATTCAGCAAGTTGGAATCGTGCGATTTGGGTGCTGTCTACCGCTTGAGCATGAGATGGACGCGGAAAGAAAATAAGGACCATCGGCAGAACACGCCACAGAATCCGGTATGAAGACATATTCCAAAATGCGCATGTTTGAAACATATCGGGTATCATTCTAAATAAAAAACGAGCGGCAGGGCAACGTTGGGTGGCTTGTTATAGCCTGGGATCCTCGTAAGTTTCACAGGGCTCCCACATTGCCCGGAAGCATTCGATTCAGTCAGCCGTATGAGCTTCGGAAATCCTCAGTCCGACCAAGCCTAATTTTTTGCGCGGCTAACGTCATTCACGTAGTCAAAACCCCATGCCCTTAACTTTAGACGGAGTGCCGCGCCAGGGAGTGTGTATTCTCGGTTCTACGGGATCCATCGGGACCCAGGCGTTGGAAGTCGTTCGACTTTTTCCCAAGCGCCTTGCGGTTCGATCCCTGACCGCACTGTCGAATGTGGAATTGCTTGCAAATCAGGCCCGCGCATTTGAGCCCGAGTGTGTGGTCATAGGCGATGCGTCAAAAGGGGACTGGCTTGCGTCAGAACTGTCCGGTACGGGCATTCGGATAATGACGGGTGCGGAGGGGCTTTGCGAAGCAGCGTCGCTTGAAAATGTGGATACGGTCCTGACGGCCGTGGTCGGATTTGCCGGGCTGGCACCCACATTCGCTGCGATCAAGGCGGGGAAACACATTGCGCTGGCAAACAAAGAGACGATGGTAGTTGCCGGCGAACTTGTATCGGCAATGCTTGCGCAGCATGGGGCGACCCTCATCCCCGTCGACAGCGAACATTCTGCTATTTATCAGTGCCTTGTCGGTGAGCCACCGGATGCTGTAGAGTCATTGATCCTGACCGCCTCGGGCGGACCCTTTCGGACGCGTCCATCGACAACCTTCGGGGACATTACGCCAGCTGAAGCACTACGTCATCCCAACTGGTCCATGGGTGCTAAAATCACCATCGACTCGGCTACGATGATGAACAAGGGGCTTGAAGTGATCGAAGCACGATGGATGTTCGGGATACCCGCTGATGCCATTCAGGTGGTCGTTCATCCGCAGTCGATTATCCACTCGATGGTTGCCTTTCGTGATGGGGCTACGAAAGCTCAACTCGGGGTGCCGGACATGCAGGTACCCATCCAATATGCGCTCACTTGGCCCGAAAGGTGGCAGGCACCGCATCCGCGCATTGACTGGGGAACGCTCGCCCAACTAGATTTCGAGTCACCCGATCAAGACAAGTTTCCATGCTTGCGTCTTGCTTTCGAAGCGCTGGAACAGGGGGGTACTGCGCCCGCAGTCTTGAATGCGGCAAATGAGAAAGCCGTTGCATTCTTCCTAAAGGACCTTATCCGCTTTATCGACATCCCACATTATATCGAAAGGGCACTTGAAGCACTGGCCGACCATCCGTCGCAGCTTTCCCCCGAAATCGTCGTAGAGGCGGACGCCCGGACGCGCCGTTTCGTACAGGAACTACACGGGGTCGGGATTCATTGAATGCCGATTCTTCTGCGGAGGGGTCATGGCGCAAGAGATGCCAAAATAAAGGGTTCCTAAAAATAATTGCTTATTAAGGAGTGTCGCGGGAGGAAACCCCGAGGCATTTTTTCGGAAAATAGAGAGACTCGATGGATTTTATACTGAATGCACTTTCCTACGTAGTGCCCATTCTGGGCGCTATTATGTTATTGGTTTTTGTGCATGAGATGGGACATTTCCTGTTCGCAAAGCTCTTTAAAATGCGCGTGGAACGCTTTTCCATCGGCTTCCCGCCCAAGATTGCAAGCAAACAGATCGGGGAAACGGAATATGTTCTGGCGGCGACCCCGTTGGGCGGCTACGTCAAGATTGCAGGCATGGTGGACGAGAGTTTGGACGCTGACTTCCTCGAGTCCGAGCCGCAGCCCTGGGAATTTCGATCCAAGCCGGTGTGGCAGCGCATTCTGGTTATAACGGCGGGCGTCATCTTCAACATGATCCTTGCGGCCATCGTCTTTATATCATTAAAAGCCATTTATGGTGAGGCCTACGTACCGCCCGTGGGTGATGTGTTTGTTGCCGATAGTTCACTTGCCTACAACATGGGTCTACGCACCGGGGATCGCATCCTGGATATCAATGGAAAGCCGGTGCAAAGCCTCACCGGATTGCGGGGGTTACAGGAAACCCTTTTGGCGGATCCACTCCTGATTCACGTGCGCCGCGATAGCGTAGACCTGACCCTCGAGGGACCAAAGGACATTATGACGCAGCTAAGTCGGGCCGGCGGCAACGCGGGCATGGCCTTCGACCCGGCCGTCGTCGGCGGTATCGTTCCCGGCTCCGCGGCGGAAGCACTCGGCTTGCTTCCTGGCGACAATGTCAAAGGCATCGACTCGACCAAGATCCGGTTCTGGCACGAAATGACGAAGCGAATTCAAAATAGTGACGGTGCGGCGTTCGAATTGCGCTGGGAACGCCCCGATTCGCTTGCGGCGGCCCCTGTACCACCAACCGCAGTGGCCCTAGGGCCGGGAACCGAAGGTGGCGTTGTCTATGAGGCAAAAGTTACTCCCGCTCCCGATGGCGATCGCTATGTGCTAGGTATATATCCACTTGTGAGGTACGTGAATTATGGGTTTGGAGATGCCATTGCGAGCGGTGTTGCAGATACGTGGATAAATACGCGGCTCATTGCCACGAGTTTGAAGCGCGTTGTCACCGGACAAGATAACTGGCGCGAAAATCTTGGTGGGCCGATCATGGTGGCAAAGACCACTAAAGACGCCTACGATCAGGGAGGCATGCGGTCATTCTGGAATATCGTGGCTATGTTGTCGATTACGCTTGCAATCATCAATATACTTCCGATCCCTGCCCTCGACGGCGGGCATCTCGTCTTTCTCGTTTACGAGGGTATCACCCGGCGCGAGCCTTCGGTAAAGGTGCGTATGTGGCTTCAGCAGGTCGGCATGATTCTTCTGTTAGCTCTGATGACGTTCCTTGTTTTCAACGATATTCTACGCCTGTGATACCTGTCATGGTCGTCGATTTTCTGTCGGTATCTAGGATATGAAAGTGTCCGAAGCGGACGCCCTTCGGTTCTTTCCTTAAGGTTTTCGTTTGTCGTTCGAGCGTTGAGTGTTCCGGGAGCAGTGGTTAATCGTCGTCAGCATTCGTTCGAATTGGACGAGAGTTCGAGCAGAGGATTATGATGGTCTCTTCGAAAGTATCCTAATATGAGTCGTGTCAAAAAAGAGAAATGTATCTGCTGATTTCTCGGATGATCAACGAGTGCGGCAAGCGCTGAAAGACCGCGGAGAAATACCACGGCACATTGCCATTATTATGGATGGTAATGGTCGCTGGGCTAAAAGCAAAGGGAAATTGCGATTCAAGGGCCACAACGAAGGGGTAGTTTCCGTCAGGGAAATAACGGAATCCTGCGCGGAGTTAGGGGTTGAATACCTTACTTTGTACACCTTCAGCACAGAAAACTGGCAGCGGCCGCTATTAGAAGTAAACGCGTTGATGCAGCTGCTCATCCGAACGTTGCAAAAAGAGACAAAGACACTCATCAAGAACCGGATTCGCCTGCAGGCCATGGGCGATCTTACCATGCTCCCTGACGCGTGCCGGGCACAGCTTGATGAGGCTATGAAGGAAACCGATGGGGACCATCGAATGACACTCAATCTGGCGCTCTCATATAGTGGACGTTGGGAGTTGGTTGAGGCGGTCCGCGCGTTGTCGACTAGAGTGAAGGAAGGAACCCTCTCGCCCGATGACATCGACGAAGCGGCCATTGCCGAAGTTTTGTGTACAGCTGACATACCCGATCCGGACCTGCTCATTCGCACCGGAGGTGAGTACAGGGTTTCGAACTTTCTGCTCTGGCAGATCGCTTATTCGGAAATCTATATTACCGAGACGTTTTGGCCTGCATTTAGGCGCCCGCAGTTGTACACGGCGATAGAAGATTATCAAAACCGGGACCGGCGTTTCGGGCGGGTCCATGACGGTACCAATGCTGAGGTTTGATTGAGCCCATGAAATCTGTTTGGGTGCACAATATCTGTCTATGGAGGCCGTTTTTAGGCATGGCGTTTCGCACTTTCTTGGAGAAACCAAGCTACGCGCTTGCTCGTTCAGGGGACAAGTCATCTCTGTCCCTATCTGCCTTTTCATTTCAACTGTCGGCCATACGTATGCGTGCCCGTCTTGTCTGGATACTTATTGCCCTCCTCCCGGCGATGCACGTGGATGCACAATCGTTGGCCTCGGCCGAACGCATTGCCGGCCGAAATGGCGATCCGAGGGTGTTGGAGGTGCTTGGAATTAATGTTGAAGGTGTGAAAGCAGACTATACGCGTGATTTTGTCCGACAAACAAGCAAACTCGCCGTGGGTCAGAAAGTAACTATCCCGGGTGACCCGGCCTTTGCCGATGCGGTTCGGGCTATTTATCGGCTCGGGATGTTCTCCGATGTGAAGATCATGGAGGAGCGTACTTTCAATAATGGGATCTATCTCTCGATCGTGGTTAAGGAGGTACCAAAGCTCGCTGACTATACGTTCTCCGGTATCGGGAAAGGGGACAGGAAAAAACTCAAAAAAGAGGCGCCGCTCTACAAAGCCAGCCCAGTACGCACGAGCAATATTGAACGGACGAAACAGGTCGTACGGGAATACTTCGCCAAGAAGGGCCATCCGCTGACGACCGTTAAACTCAATCGTACTCTGAACCCAGATAATACTCTGTATCTCGATTTTGAGGTCGACAAAGGTGCGCGCGTGGGCGTAGGCAAAGTAACTGTAGAGGGAAATCAAGAAGTGTCTGATGGGAGTGTCCGTGGGGCCATGAAAACCCACAAAAAGACGTGGTGGCACTTTTGGCAGCGCAATACCTTCAAACAGGAAGAGTACGACGGGGATGCGCAGCGCATTGTAGACATGTACAATGAGAAGGGCTATTACGATGCACAAGTTCTCAGCGATACGCTTTATATACAAAATCCTGAGAGCGATCACCCGAAAATGGAGATCAATCTCAAAGTGCATGAAGGTCCTAAGTATTTCATCCGCGACATCAATTGGGAAGGAAATACGCTCATCCCGAATGAAGCCCTCACTGCGGCGCTTCGCCTTCACAAGGGTGAACCATACAATAGTAAGCATCTCGACGAGAATCTGTACGGTAACAAGAACAGTAGCGACGTCATGAGCATGTATATGAATCGCGGCTATATGCGCGCCAATGTGCAGCCCCGCGTTCAGGTGGTCAATGGTGACTCACTCGACCTGTATTTCGATGTTTTCGAAGGGGACGTCTATCAATTCGGCAACATTAGTATAGCTGGAAATACGAAGACAAAAGAGCACGTCGTCCGGAGAGAATTGATCACGTTCCCCGGGGAAACATTTAGCCGGGATGCCATTCAGGAATCCATCCGGCGCTTGATGCAGCTAAACTATTTCACGCAAGAGTCGCTGGCCAAGGGTCCCGATGTGCGAATCGATGAATCGAAGAAGAAAGTGGACCTGGGTTACCATCTGGAGGAGGCTGGAAGCGACCAACTTGAATTGTCCGGAACCGTAGGTCGCTTCGGGCTCATCTTACAATTGCGATTTACGTTCAGCAATTTTTCCGCACAAAACCTGTTTAACGCAAAGGCTTGGCGGCCCCTTCCTTCTGGCGACGGACAGAAGTTGTCAGTGGGTGTACAAACCAACGGGAGCTTTTTCCAACAATACTCGCTTTCCTTCACCGAACCCTGGTTCCGCGGAAAGCGCACGCCTGCCGGATTCTCCGTTTCATTTTCCAAAATTACCGGCCGGAGTCTCACGTCCACGTCGCTGACTTCAGGTGGTCGACTGATCACCACGTCTGCTTCGGTTTTTTACGAACAGCGCCTGAAATGGCCTGATGACTTCTTCAGCACGTCCACCAGCCTCGGATACCAATTTTTCGATAACGATAAATGGCTTACCACGTTACCTCAGGGTGTGAGTCAGCAAGTCACGGTTCGGCAGACCCTCTCCCGCAATTCGACCGACCATCCGATATTTCCTACGACGGGGTCTAAATTCTCGCTCTCATTGGAGATTGCTCCACCGGTTGGCGGGTTGATTCAGTATCACAAATGGCGGCTCAAGACCAGTTGGAATGTGCCGCTAACCCGCAAGGTTTCGGTGGGCTTCGGGGTGGATTATGGCTATATTGGATCTCTTACGGGTAAAGAAGTGGCGTTCGAACGGTTTGTGGTTGGCGGGTCGCCGTTTGAATCTCAAGGCTTCAATAATTTCTTTGGAAAGGATATTATTTATATGCGTTCTTATCCAATTGGGGCGCTTGGTCCGCGTCGGAATGGCGATCCATTTGGTGGAAGGATTTTGAATAAGTATACGTCGGAGTTGCGATGGAACGCCGTTCAATCGCAGCAGCTCTCCGCGGCACCGTATCTCTTTATGGATGCGGCAAACACCTGGGGTGGCTCGTCACAGTATAATCCAACCGACCTGTTTCGCTCGGCCGGCTTCGGTGCACGGTTATTCCTGCCCATCCTTGGGATGGTTGAACTGGTCTATGGACACAACTTTGACCGATTTCTTCCGGTTAACGGCGGTGATGGGTCGAAACGTTGGAAATTCCAGTTTACGCTCGGTCAGGGATTTGGCAACTGAGTGCACCGAGCATGGAAGTGGTAACAGATCTTCTTTAGCGCAAAATTGAACTGTTCTATGAAAATCATTTGGTATGTTATCGCATTGGCGCTGATCGGTTTGCTTTTTGGGTCGACGTCGGCCGTTGCCCAACAGAAAATCGGTTTTGTCGATTCGGATTACATCCTCAAAAAGCTTCCCGAATATCAAACCATCCAGAATCAAGTGGACCGCTTGATGACGGACTGGCAGAAGGAAGTAAAGGACCGGCGAGAAGAAGTCGACAAACTCTTTGACGAATATCAAGCGCGTGAGCTACTCTATACCAACGAGGAGCGTAAGCGAAAGCGCGACGACATCATGAAATCCGAAGAGGATGTGGACCGGCTGCGCGATCGGTATTTCGGACCTGAAGGAGAGCTATTTCAGCAACAAAACCAATTGATGCGGCCACTTCAGGAACGAATCCTTGAAGCCATTGAGGAAGTTGCGACGACAGAAGGATATGATTACGTCTTCGATAAGAATGGCGATTTCGTTTTCCTTTTCACCAGAGACCAATACAATTTGAGTGACCGGGTTCTGGAAGAACTTGGCATAGACGTTGAGAGTGCAGGGCAAGGCGGGCGATGAGCCGCTCCCTGTTTTTGCCTAACAAAAAGGAGAAAATCTACATGGAGAGTTTGAAACGACTTTTCGGCGTTGCCGCATTGGCTTGGCTACTGATGCCGATGCTGTCCACCGGTGTCGCCTCTGCACAGCAACTCAAGATCGGCTATACCGATCCTGATGTTGTCATACAGGCTATGCCGCAGTACAAGCAGATTATGCAGCAACTTCAGCAAGAGTACAAGGCGAAGCAGGATGCCCTTCAGTCTCTGGCTGCGGACTTTCAGGAGAAACTTGACAAGTACCAAAAGCAACAGCCGCTTCTTTCTGCCGAACGACGTGCGGAACGGGAGCAGGAGCTTTCGAAAATGCAGCAAGATATTCAGCAGTCGGCGTCGGTCAAGGACCAGGAAATGAACAGTCGCCAGACAGAATTGCTTAGTCCGCTCCTCCAGAAAGTTCAGACGACGATCGACGCTATCGCCAAAGAAAGAGGTATGGCGCTCGTAATGCGGGCCCCTGCGCTTCTTTATGTGGACCAGACTATGGTCACCGATATCACGGAGGATGTTGCCAAAAAGCTCGGTATTCCGCTCGATAACAGCCAGACGGCCAACGCAGATTCGTCCGGTTCAACTTCGAATTAGATTTCGATACGGGTTTTCGAAAAACGGGTATCCACTTCGGTAGGTGCCCGTTTTTCTATGTCTATCAGCCACGTTCAGATTCTTCCAGTCAAAGAGGGGTGAGTTCGTAGGTTGAGCAACCGATTATCCCGAAGTGCGTTGCGTATATTGCCTCTTATATTTGCTCCGCCGCCTTCCGGATACACTCACAGACCCGCCGACTGTCATGAGCACATAGACTATCGTCGCCAACGATTTGAAGCGCGTCACGACGCAAACCCTTCAGGCCTTGAAGGCCACCCGGACGCCTATCGCCATGCTGACCGCATATGACTACACCACGGCCCGCATTCTCGACAAATCCGGCATCGACGTTTTGCTCGTTGGGGATTCGGCTTCAAATGTCATGGCCGGGCATGAGACCACCCTTCCTATTACGCTCGACCAGATGATCTATCACGCGCAGTGTGTGGTACGGGCTGTCCATCGTGCATTAATTGTTGTTGATCTGCCCTTTGGGTCCTATCAAGGTAATTCCAGAGAGGCACTCAATTCGGCTATTCGCGTGATGAAGGAAACGGGCGCCCATGCCGTAAAATTGGAAGGGGGGGAGGCGGTCGTCCCGACGGTCGAGCGCATTCTCGACGCCGGGATTCCGGTTATGGGGCATCTTGGCCTCACGCCGCAAAGCATCTACCGGTTCGGAACCTACAAGGTGCGGGCACGCGAAGAGGAGGAGGCGGAGGTCTTGAAGCGGGATGCCGTTTTGCTTCAAGAAGCCGGGTGTTTTGCTATTGTCCTCGAGAAAATACCGGCGTCTCTGGCTGCCGAAGTGACGGCCTCCATTTCGATTCCCACCATCGGGATCGGAGCGGGCGGCCGATGTGATGGGCAAGTACTTGTAACACACGATGCACTCGGGCTCACCACGGACTTCAATCCCCGCTTTGTGAGGCGGTATGCTCACCTCGATCACGTGATCGAAGGTGCTGTACAGTCCTATATTAAGGACGTGCGCAATCGCGCCTTTCCAGACGAGGAAGAAAGTTATTGATCTTGAAACCGGGCGTTTCTCCTTCTCCCGGTGTAGTGCGATTTCTTAGGAACAGAGCTTCATGTCAGAATCACCTTCCGCCCCAAGGCCCCTCATCCTTGTCAGCAATGACGACGGTATCGATGCACCGGGAATTCGGGCAGTGACGGAAGCCCTCGTGGACATGGGGGATCTGTACGTGGTTGCTCCCATGCGCGAACAGAGTGCCGTGGGGCATGCCATTACGGTGCGCGATCCGGTGCGCGCCCGGCCGTGGCCGTTCGAAGTCAATGTGGGGGCCGTGACCGCTTTTGCTGTTTCCGGTACCCCGGCCGATTGTGTCAAGCTTGCCATTGACAAACTCGTACCCCGGCGTCCGGACCTCGTGGTAAGTGGGATCAACCAAGGGCCGAATGCGGCTGTAAACGTCATTTATTCCGGTACCGTTAGCGCCGCAACCGAAGCTGCAATCCTCGGTATCGATGCCATAGCTGTGTCGCTTTGTCAGTGGGAAGGCGGAGATTTTGGCCCCGTTGCGCGGTATACGCGGCGCATTGCAGAGCAAGTTATCCGAGAGGGCTTGCCCACGGGGATCTTACTCAATATCAATGTTCCGGCGATTGCTATGACGCCATTAAAGGGATTGCCGTCACGCGACAGGCCCGGGCGCGCTGGGAAGAATCATTCGTGGACCGATTAGATCCATTTGACCAGCCGTATTACTGGCTCGCGGGCCACTTCGTTAATCTCGATGACGGCGAAAATACTGACCTCGGTGCCATCGACGACGGCTTTGTCTCTATTACACCGGTACAACACGACCTGACAGCCTATTCATTCTTGGGCGATCTCAATGCCTGGAAATGGCCTTTATAGTCGTTAGCGTTGGCGCCTATATGGCGAATGTGATGTGGAAACTCCCGATGAGATAGGGGGTTGTTATGGCCCGAAAGGGAAGTGATTCCGCCGTAAATGTGAGCATACAAATATCGCGTGCGCTATGGATGATTCGGCTAGGCTCCTAGAGTTTGAAGCTCGTCTGGGGCAGGGCGAAAAAATTGAGCCCAAAGACTGGATGCCGGAGCGGTATCGGAAGCAGTTGATCCGGATGATGTCCCAGCATGCGCATTCGGAGGTCGTCGGGATGTTGCCCGAGGGCAACTGGATCACGCGGGCACCCAATCTGCGCCGTAAAATGGCACTGCTGGCCAAAGTGCAGGATGAAGCCGGGCACGGCCTCTATATCTATAGCGCGACCGAATCACTTGGCATTGATCGTTGCGAACTCCTCGACCAACTCTTGGCGGCACGCGCCAAATATTCGAGCATCTTTAATTACCCCACGCTGGCCTGGGCCGACATCGGCGTCATCGGGTGGCTCGTCGACGGCGCGGCCATCGTCAACCAGACAATGCTTGCCAAGAGTTCGTACGGTCCCTATTCGCGGGCGATGATCCGGATTTGCAAGGAGGAAAACTTCCACAAAAAGCAGGGCTATGAAATCTGCGTGACGCTGGCGAGCGGCGTGCCGGAACAGAAGCAGATGCTTCAGGAATCGATCGACCGATGGTGGTGGCCGACGCTCATGATGTTCGGCCCTTCGGACAAGGAATCGGCCAATAGCGCGGAGCTTATGAAGTGGAAGGTGAAGCGCCGGTCGAACGACGACCTTCGGCAGCATTTCGTCAACATCACGGTGCCGCAGGCCCATGCGCTCGGCCTGACGTTGCCCGACCCGGATCTTCACTACGACGAAGCCACGGACAACTGGATGTTCGGTGAGATCGACTGGGACGAGTTCTGGTCGGTCGTTCGGGGAAATGGCCCCTGCAACCGGGAGCGGATGAACGCACGTCGCGCGGCACACGAGGAGGGCGCCTGGGTACGGGCCGCCATGGAGGCGTATGCCGCCAAACAGCGAAATCACGAGCAAAATGTAAACGGAGTATCCTGATGGCAGATGCACATCCGACCATACCCTGGGAAGTCTTCATTCAACCCCGCACCGGGGCGCCCCACCAACATGTGGGCAATGTCCATGCCTACGATGCCGAGATGGCCTTGCAAAACGCCCGCGACGTGTACGCCCGGCGCGGCAAGGTGGTCAGCATGTGGGTCGTTCCGGCCGAGGCCATCCACGCCACGGTGCCGGACGACAACGGCCCCTTTTTCGATCCGGCCGACGACAAGGTCTACCGGCATCCTTCCTTCTATAAAGTCCCCCACGGGGTCAAAAATATGTGACCCGTGGTGAAGGCATGCGCGACTGCTCTCAATCTTTTATTCTGAAATAGTGACGTGATGGTAGAGACGACCACACAGACGGCCTTATTCGAATATGTGCTCCAACTCGGTGATGACGCTCTGGTCCACGGGCATCGCCTCTCGGAATGGTGCGGCCACGGGCCGTACCTGGAGGAGGACATCGCGCTGGCCAATATCGCACTGGACCACATCGGGCAGGCCAATGCGCTGCTTCATCTGGCCGGCGAGCTGGAGCAGGCCGGACGAACGGAAAACGACTTGGCCTATCTCCGTGATGCGACGGCCTTCCGCAATGCACTCCTTCTCGAAATGCCGCGCGGCGACTTTGGGTACACGATCACCCGACAATGGCTTTTTGCTTCATATGCCTTTCTGTTGTACGAGGGGCTGCGCCATAGTGCGAATAAAACCCTCGCGGGCATCGCGGCAAAAGCCTACAAGGAGATCCGTTATCATCTTCGGCATTCTAGTGAATGGATGGTCCGGCTCGGTGACGGTACGGCCGAGAGTCATCGGAGGGCACAAGAGGCCCTCGATGCCCTTTGGATGTACACTGGGGAGCTTTTTGAACCTCCCGAAAGCGAGCTCGTCGCCGACGGAATTGCGCCGGATCTAGGTGCGCTACGTCCCCGCTGGGATGAAATGGTGGCCCATGTAGCCCAACGTGCCACACTGTTACTTCCCCCCGCCGATTCATTTATGGCAACGGGCGGTCGCAACGGACGACATAGTGAACACCTCGGTCATATGCTCGCCGAAATGCAGATCCTGCCGCGCTCCTTCCCGGGTGCAACGTGGTAGGGCGCGGATCATTGACGGAGACAGGACGATGACGGGAACTGAAGATCAGATCATGAAGCTTCTTCGGAACGTAAAGGACCCGGAAATCCCGGTTCTCGACGTGGTAGAGATGGGGATCGTACGTCATGTTCATTTTGAACCCGATGGCGCTGTCCGGGTGGATATTACACCCACGTATTCGGGATGTCCGGCCATGCACGTAATCCGAGAAGACATTGTGCGAGCCCTCCATGATGGAGGCTTTGAGGACATAGAAGTACACACGGTATTTGACGAAGCCTGGAGTACTGAATGGATGACCGAGGAAGCGCGGACAAAACTTTCAGCGTATGGGATCGCTCCACCCGGGCGGCTGGATGAGAACGATGGCCTGCTTCCGCTATTGCGAGAAGAGAGCGCGCTGGCGTGTCCTTTTTGCGGATCCAATCACACCCGGCTCACGAGCGCTTTTGGGGCTACCGCCTGTAAGTCCCTACATTTTTGCGAGGACTGTCGGCAACCTTTCGAGCATTTTAAGTGTATCTGAGGCGCCCGGCAATCGTCATTGCTGGTATTATTATTATCTTGTAGTCTCTTTTGAAAACGGACGAGTTGCCTGATCCATACGCAGGCGGTGGCCCCAGACTTGGTATTTGTCCTCCGAAACATCATACCCATATGTCCACCAGAGCATACGTCGATCAAGAACTTGAGGGCTTGGATGACGCCGAACTCCGCCTGGTGGCTGAATACGTTGCCTTTCTAAAAGTGCGATCCTACCTCCATATTGGCGCAGAAGAGACGGATTCGGCTCTGGCTGAAAAAGAGCCGGACGAAGAGGCCCCGGATGAGCCAGAGAACGGCGTCGACGTACACGGATATGCCTGGCTCTAGTGAATCCTTTTTTTAACTCACTTGATGCGGTATCCCCCCTCTTCATTCGCAAAAATCCATGCCACGACAGCGCCGATCTCGATGGTATCGTGTAAATAAGTGGAACGTGTGATAGAAGCCGTGCCGGTCGTATGGAGTTTGTGCTGGGCCTGCTTCATACGGTCGAAGCGTTCTCTCCAGGCCTCCATACTAACCGGGCGTAGATCGACCCAGCCCTTCCACGCCCACCGATCGACGTTGCCCTCATCAATCCGGACATCGGAATAAATACTTTCTGGAATATTGATCCGGGGTCCGCGAATAAGATGCACGCCGTCCGGGGCAAGGATTGGCACACCGATCGACACGATCTGTGTACGCAGTTCGTCATCTGTCTGCAAATAATGATAGAGCGTCTCCGATATTTCTTTGGCAGGTGCTTCGCGGACCGCATCAAGCGAACGTAGGTGAGTTTGAGAAGGTGGGCTTCATAAAGCAACTTTGATAATTCCGGCGGTCCGAGCTGCCCCAGCGCCACACTGTGTCCACCCGACTTGGCCTCAATGTGGGTAAGTTGTTCCATCGCAGTATGACGCAAAACGCCCGCGCGATAGCTCGGCATCATCACGTTGCTGTCCACTCCGGCGATGATGTCGTGCCCCGTGTTACTGCCCTTCATCTCCAGTACTACCTGCTCGGCGATTTCCTCCGGCGTGACAAACTCCATCTGATCTATGTACGAGATCGTCTCGAACTCACCGCGGGCGAAAAATCCGTTCTCGCCGGTATCAACGCCAGCCATCTTCAATTCACCGCGAAGCCCATATTCTTCCCGGGTATCTCGGAGAACAAGTGCCTCTTCGAGTGCTTCTGTTTTGCTCTCGAAGACGTATTGAATCTCGCCCCGCCGGTTAACGGTTCGGTGATTGACGCGCCGGTACCCGATCATGGCCGCAGGTTTCAACTCTTTCACGAGCGGGCCGTCGGGCGTACGGGCCATGAGGAAGAGCAGTCCGGAATGGGCAAAAGCCATTGCGGTCTTGGTCATCAATTGTACGCTCGGCTTGTCCTCGCTATGCGTATACGGGATGTTGAGTCCCATCCCACCCGTGCCGGTGGTCCCTATCTTCACATACAACCGTGTTCCCACTTCACACATTGCCTGATGCAACAGACGAATATGCCGGATGAGTTGGGAAGTAGCTTGAGAAAGAATCAGGGTAGATACGGCATCCTCGAGATCCTGTGTCGCGTCGGAGCTTCCATGCTCCAGTTCCGAAATACGGTCGTGCGTTTTCTTGCTGATGCTTTCCGTGTCTTGATAACTGATGGCCGTGGCCGTATTGATGCAGTCGATCATCACATCCGGCTTGTGCTCTTTGACGAGTTGAACGAGCGAGGACCGGGCATACGTCTCGTCAATGTCGCCAAAAAGGTCGTCATAGAGCATTTCCCGATTGTCCTTACTTGCAAGCAGCCGGGGACGGGGGGCCAGGCAGAAACTGTCTCGCACAAAAATGTTACCCCACGCACCGACAAACTCGATACCCGGAAACTCGACGGCGGCTTCGCCCAGAAACGTTTCTACTTCTTCCTGAAATAGGCTGGCAATCACAATCTTTTTCGGGGCCAATTCGCGCCCCACCTCGCGCACGATCTGTGAACCGACAAGACCGGTGCCGCCGAGGACGAGTATACATTCGTCACGTGCCATATCTGTTGTTATTTTAATTTTTCATACGGTATGAAAGCCAGCGGTCGTCGAGATGGAGGCGCCGCGAGCGCTTAAAAACCCTCTTCGAGTATCTCCACGAATTTCGAGAGGAAGGCATTGGCCGTGAAGCCGTCGAGCGCCCGGTGGTCGATGGTGAGGGTTACGTAGGCACGGGGCGCAATCTGAATCGTGTCCCGCCCTTTCTCTTCCACCACCACGATGCGCTTTTCCATTTTGCCGACGCCGAGGATGGCCGACTGCGGCTGGTTGATGATCGGCGTGGCGATGAGGCTGCCGCTCACGCCGTGGTTGGTGAGGGTGAATGTTCCACCCTGTACCTCTTCCGGCACAAGTTGCCCCGTCCTCGCCTTCTCCGTCAGTTCTTGAAGCCGCGAGGCGATCCCGAAGAGTCCGAGCAATTGCGCCCGGTGGATCACCGGCACGATGAGGCCGTCCCGGCCGAGTGCGGTCGCCACGCCGAGGTTGACGTCGTCGAAGACTTCGAGAGCGTCGTCATGCCACCGGCTGTTGACCTCGGGGACGGCCTGCAGGGCCTGCACCGCGGCCTCGACGAGGTATGCCGTATAGGTCAACTTAACGCCCCGGTCGGCGAAAGCCTGTTTGTGCTCCGCCCGGTGGTCGACCACGCCCGTCATGTCGGCGTCGAAGACGGCCGTGACATGGGGCGCGGTGCGGAGCATGCTCTCCACCATATGGTCGGCAATGCGCCGCCGCATGGGCGTGTGCGGGATCATGCGGCTCGGCCGGGGCCCTCCAGCGACGGGCTGTGACGGACGAGAAAGGAAAGCCTCCACGTCGCGACGCGTAATGCGGCCGCCGCGTCCCGTTCCCGAGATATGTGCCGGCGTGAGATCGTGCTCCCGGAGCATGCGCTTCACGAGGGGGCTGATTCGTTGTCGTGCCCCGGTGGGTTCCGGCAGCTCCGAGTTTGGGGGCGGGGCGGGTGCTTCCCGCTCGCGCTCGGGTTCACCGACGGCGCCGTTTGCCCGCGGACCCGTGGCGATGCGGCCGAGTATGTCGCCGGCGTGGATGGTGGCGTTGTCGGCGGCGAGGATTTCGGTAAGGGTGCCGGACGCCGGGGCGGACACCTCCATCGTCACCTTATCCGTGCTGACTTCGAGGACAGGTTCGTGCATCTCCACGGCGTCGCCCGGTTGCTTCATCCACCCGATCACCTGCGCTTCGGCGGCTTCTTCGGAAGGCGGCATGACGATATCGACGAAATCAGGCATGAGCGGCTAAAAAAGACTGGTTTGTGACATTCATGTTCGGCATAAATCCAATCAACATTCGAGTATCACGATCATTTTCTGTGCGATGCCTTCCATGCCGGGCATGGTTGCGGCAAGCAGACCGAGATTGTACGGCACCGGTATGTCGGGCATGGCGAGGCGTTCGATGGGGGCGTCGAGGTCGAAGAAAGCGTCCCGTGCGATGGTGGCGGCGATCTCGGCACCGAAGCCGGCCGTGAGGGCATCTTCGTGTACAATAAGGCACCGGTTGGTCTTGCGTACCGAGGCAAGGACCGCCTCCCGGTCCCACGGCATGATGGTGCGGAGGTCGAGGATTTCGACAGAGGCTCCGGTCTGTTGGGCCGCACGTTCACAGCGCTCGACCATGGCGCCCCACGTCACGACGGTGAGGTCCGTACCCTCGGCGATGAGGGCCGCCCTGCCGATGGGGAGCACGTAGTCGTCGCCCGGATAGGGGCGTCGTGCCCCGGGGAGGTCGAGAAGCAGCCGGTGCTCAAAAAAGATCGTCGGGTTGGGGCTTCGGAGGGCCGCACGAAGCAGCCCCGCAGCGTCGGCGGCATTCGACGGGAACACCATCTGCCACCCGACGGCATGCGCCCATCGCACTTCATCGGTCACGCTGTGCCAGGGGTCTCCGACTTTCGAAAAGCCGCCCGGCATCCGGACGACGAGGGGAGCGGCAAAGCGGTTGTTCGTGCGCCATCGGATAGTCCCGCAGTTGTTGAGCTGCTCCGTCGCCGGGTCGGCATATTTTCGAAACTGAATCTCGGCGACGGGCGAGAGCCCGGCGAGCGCCATCCCGACGGCCCGCCCGATGATCCCCTCCTCGGATAGACTGGTGTCGAAGACCCGGTCGGCGCCGAAGGTCTCCTGAAGCCCCATCGTGGCGGTATGAACCCCCCCCTTTGGCCCGACGTCCTCGCCGAAGACGAGCATGCGCGGGTTGACGCGGAGTTCGCTCTCGAGTGTGCGCCGGATGGCCACGATCATGTTCGCACGCGACGGTTCGGGTTCCGGCACATCGGTGCCTTCGGATAACTTGATGCCCTCCGGGGCGAGGCCGCCCATGATCGGGACGTCCGCAGATCCGTCCGGGTACGTCTCCGCATATACATGGCGGCGCACCGTCGTGGGGTCGGGGTCGGGGCGGGCCAGCGCACCATCGAGCGCTGCCTCGACGTCTTTCTCGACGGAGGCCTCGAGGTCCGTCCATTCCTTCGCCGTGAGATGCTCGGGGACGAGGAAAGCCCGAAGGCGGGGGAGGGGGTCATTAGCCCGCTCCTCTTCGAGGCGCTCGGCGCTCTTGTACGCCTGATTATCCTGCCCCGAATGCCCCGAGAGGCGCGGCACCGTGAGCCGGATAAGGCCCGGACCGGCGCCCGAGCGCACATACGCAACGGCCTCGCGAAGAAGCGTCGCGGCTTCGGCCGGATCCGTCCCATCGCCGCTCCATCGGCGTAATGCCGAGAAAGAGGCCAGGTTTTCAGCGATGTCGCCGCCGGGAGTCTGAAACGAAGACGGCACCGATATCCCGTACCCGTTGTCTTCGATATAAAAGAGGATCGGAAGCCCAAGCGTGGTGGCCATCGTCAGGGCCGACCAGAAGCCGTTGGTCGCCACCGACGCATCGCCGCCGAGCGCCACGGAGATGGCACCCGCGTATTCCGCCTCACCGAGCGTCTGATGACGGTATCGGACGGCCTGTGCCCACCCGGCCGCCGGCGTGTATTGTGAGCCGACGTCGCCGGCCATCGGCAGTACGGAGGCGCCAACCGGATTCGGCAGGTTGGAGACCACGCCGATGTCGCGGCCGTCGCTGAAGCTTCCGGACTTGCCCATCGGTCCGGCAAAGGCATCTTCGAGCGAGAGACCGAGCGTGAGGAGGAGGGGGCGCGATCGGTAATAGGCCCCGGCGGCATCGTGCGGATGGGTGAGAAGCGACCCCAGGATTACCTGTGCCATGTCGTGGCCGCGTGCGGAAAATTGGTAGAGCACTTTTCGCTCGGGCACCAGTCGTGTCTCCTCGATGTTATCGAGCGCGCGGGAGGCCAGTACGTGGGTAGCCACGGCACGCCAGTCGAGGTCGGGCACCACTTCAGTATGAGGGGTCTTTGTACTCACTTGGCTTTTCGTTTTTCAGCCGCTCGGGCGCTCTTTTTTTCGAGAAAGGCCGTCATCCGGCGGCGCTTTTCTTCGTCGTCAAAGAGCACGGCTTGCATGGTCGTCTCGAGGGCGAGACCGGCATCTGTGCTCATTTCGAGGGAGGCGTTGAGCGCCAGTTTGGCAAAACGCACGGCCATGGTGCCGTTTTTCGCAATGGCTGCCGCCATCTGTCGGGCTGCCGGAAGGAGTTCCTGCGCCGGCACCACCCGGTTGACCAGCCCGATGGAAAGCGCTTCCGCTGCGTCGATGATGCGGCCGGTGAAGATCAACTCGCGGGCCACGCCGAGCCCGACGAGCCGCGGCATGCGATACGTGGCGCCGGCGCCGGGGATGATGCCGAGCGCGACTTCCGGCTGCCCGAAGCGAGCGGTTTCGGCGGCGACCCGCAGGTCGCACGCCATCGCCAGTTCGCATCCGCCACCAAGGGCCCATCCGCCCACGGCCGCAATGGTTGGGAGTGGGAATTGCTCGATCTCACGAAAGAGCCCGTTGTTGATGCGCCGGAGCGCCTCGGCCCGGCCCCGGTCCCGCAGTTCCGCGATGTCTGCGCCGCTGACGAAGGCTTTCTCTCCGGCACCCGTGAAAATCAGGACCCGAACGTCATCTCGGAGCGAGAGCGCTTCGAGCACGCGCCGCACGTCCCGGACCATGTCGAGATTGAGGGCGTTGCGGACCTCGGGCCGGTTGAAGGTGCACAGCGCGATGCCCGGGTCATCCACGTTCAACGTTACCGTCTCGAAGGTCGTGCTCAAGGCTTCAGCGGGAGAATGATCGGCAGGAAATAAACGCCGTCAATATAGTTTAGCCCGTGCCCAATTGCGCCGGCAGAATGATGGAGTATAGGGGAAATTGGATGCGTACGGCACCAATTGTGCCGGACAAAATGCGTGGGCATTTCATCGGGATCGTGTAATCCGACAGGATGCGCGGTGGTTCTTCGATCGGTATATTATTGAACCCGACGTCACTGATTCCAATCACAATGACGAACTCATGAGCGATCAATCGATCCTGTTCGATGTGGAGGCCGGCGTGGCCCGCATCACCCTCAACCGTCCCGATGTCCTCAATAGTTTCGATGGTCCGATGGCCGATGCGCTGCAAACGGCGCTGCGTAATGCGGCGGCCGATGAGGGCGTTCGGGCGGTGCTGCTGACCGGTGCCGGCCGGGCCTTCTGTGCCGGGCAGGATCTGGCGGCCGTGCTGCCCAAAGAAGGAGCGCCGCCGGTGGACCTCGGTGAGGTCGTCGAGCGGCAGTATAATCCGATTGTGCGAGCGATTCGGACCATCGAGAAGCCCTTTGTGTGCGCTGTAAACGGCGTAGCCGCCGGCGCGGGGGCCAATCTCGCACTGGCGTGCGACATCGTGGTGGCTTCCGAGAAGGCCTCCTTCATACAATCGTTTTCGAAAATCGGCCTGATCCCCGATAGCGGCGGGACCTTCTTCCTGCCCCGGCTGATCGGGCTGCCGCGCGCGACGGCCCTGATGATGCTCGCCGACAAGGTCCGGGCTGCGGACGCCGAGGCCATGGGGATGATCTACCGGGTACTTCCCCCCGAGACGCTCATCGCGGAGGCGTTCAAACTGGCCGCGCATCTTGCCACCCAACCCACCTTCGGGCTCGGCCTCATCAAACGCGCCATCCATCAGGCTTTCACGAACGACCTTGACGCGCACCTCGACCTCGAGCGAGAACTTCAGCACCTCGCCGGGCAGTCGGAGGATTATGCAGAGGGCGTCAATGCCTTTCTTGAAAAACGCCCGGCGGTCTTTATCGGAAAGTGAGTATGGTTCCCAATTTTTCTGATTCCCATTTTAACCCACATCCGCACATGGAAGCATTTTCAACCGATACCGTGATCGGGGTCATCGGGGCCGGCACGATGGGGCGCGGCATCGCACAGGTGGCAGCGGCGCGGGGTCACCACGTCATCGTCTTCGACTCCGACGAGCGCATCCTCTCCGATGCGTTGAACGCGCTTACCCGCATCCTGGCGCGGCTCGTGGAGAAGGGTCGGCTGGACGCCGGCGCGAACGACGAGATCCTCGGTCGCATCACCTTTGCGCACGTCAAACTCGATGCGCTCGCCTCGTGCGGGCTCGTAATCGAAGCCATAGTCGAGGATCTCGGTATCAAAAAGAGCGTTTTCGCCGGGCTGGAATCCGTAGTCGCCGGTGAGGCTGTTTTGGCCACGAACACGTCGTCGTTGTCGGTGACGGGCATCGCAGCGGCGTGTGAGCGGCCCGAGCGGGTCGCGGGCGTTCATTTTTTCAACCCCGCGCCACTCATGCCCCTCGTCGAACTCATCCCCGGCGTCTTGACGGCTGCGGAGACGGTCGCCCGTGTGCGGCGCCTCATCGACGGGTGGGGCAAAGCGACGGTGGTGGCGAAAGATACTCCGGGCTTCATCGTCAACCGCGTGGCACGGCCTTTTTACGGTGAGGCGCTCCGGATCCTCGAAGAGGGCGTCGCCGATGTGGCCACCATCGACTGGGCCATGCGCGAACTCGGTGGCTTCCGCATGGGGCCCTTCGAACTCATGGACCTCATCGGCAACGACATCAATTATAAGGTCACCGAATCCGTATGGACGGCCTTTTTCTATGAGCCGCGGTATAAACCATCGTTCACACAGAAACGGATGGTGGAAGCCGGACGGCTCGGGCGAAAGAGCGGGCGGGGCTATTACGAGCAGGGGCCGAACGCCGTTCATCCGGCGCCGGTGAAGAGTCCGGCGCTGGGTACCAAGATCCGCAACCGCATCGTGGCGATGCTCATCAACGAAGCCGTCGATGCGGTCTTCTGGAAGGTGGCTTCGCCGGAAGACATCGACCTGGCCATGACGAAAGGCGTGAACTACCCCAAGGGCCTTCTCCGGTGGGCCGACGAGATCGGCCTCGACACGGTACTCTTTCGCCTGACGGCGCTGTATGAGGAATATCGCGAGGACCGCTACCGGCCCAGCCCACTGCTCCGGCGGATGGTGCGGAAAGACCAACGATTTTATGATGGCTGAGGGCCGTTGGCTGAAAGCTAATAAACCCGTGCGCTGGAACTTGAAACCTGAAACAAGCCAAAAACGACCAAAGCGAACCGTATAGCCTGAACTCACACACAACCACATGACCCCACAAGAACTGGCCGAACGCGTTGTCGAGAAGATGTTGGAGAATGATGCTTTTAGCCGGTGGCTGGGGGTCGAAGTGCTGGAAGTCAAACCGGGCCGGTCGGTGATCCGGATGACGGTGCGGGAGGAGATGCTCAATGGGTTCGGCGTCGCACACGGCGGGATTGCCTACGCCTTTGCCGATAGCTGTCTGGCTTTCGCGTCAAATACGGAAGGAAAGATTTCGCTCGCCTTGAACAACACCATTTATTATCCCGAAAAGATCGTCGCCGGCGATGTACTCACGGCCGTCGGCGAGGCCGTCAGCGGCTCCAACCGCGTTGGGATGTATGACATCACCGTGAGCCGCGCCGACGGGGTCACGGTGGGCGAATTCCGCGGGACCGTCTATCGGACGAAGAAAACGCTTCTATAGGGGGTAATGGCGTATTTCGTATTTCGTATTGCGTAGTTCGTATTTCGTATTGCGTATTGCGTATTGCGTATTGCGTATTGCGCAAGGCAACATTTACAATCAATAATAAAAGATCGAAATGGGTGAGGCATTTATCATAGACGGCATCCGAACGCCCATCGGTAAATTCGGGGGATCCCTCTCCACGGTGCGTGCCGATGACCTGGCGGCGCTGGTTATCCGGCGGCTGCTCGAACGGAACGAGGCGCTCGATCCCGCCGCCATCGACGACGTGATGATGGGATGTGCCAATCAGGCCGGGGAAGATAATCGGAACGTGGCGCGCATGGCGCTCCTGTTGGCCGGATTGCCGGAATCGGTGTCCGGCATCACGGTGAACCGGCTGTGTGCCTCCGGGATGAGCGCCGCCATTCAGGCGGGCCGCGCCCTTCGCCTCAGCGACGGCGATGTTTATGTGGCGGGGGGCGTCGAGCACATGACCCGCGCGCCGTACGTGATGTCGAAGTCGGCCCGGGCCTTTGGGCGCGACGGGCAGTTGTTCGACACGAGCATCGGGTGGCGTTTCCCCAACCCGAAGATGGAGGCCGAGTTCGGCGTGGAGTCGATGGGGTGCACGGCCGAAAATCTCGCCGAGATGTTCGATATCAGTCGGGAGGATCAGGATGCCTTCGCGGTACGCTCGCAGGGCAAAGCGACCGTGGCGCGGGAGAGCGGGCGCTTCTCCCGGGAAATCACACCCGTCGAGATTCCCCGACGGAAGGCCGATCCCCTCATCTTCGATGCGGATGAATTCATCCGCCCCGGCACGACGCCGGACGTGCTGGCCAAACTTCGCCCAGCCTTTCGTACCGGCGGCTCCGTCACGGCCGGCAATGCGTCGGGCATCAACGATGGCGCGTGTGCGCTGTTGCTCACCTCCGAAGCGGGCGCAAAGCGTTTCGGGCTGACCCCGAAGGCGCGGATCGTGTCGTCTGGCGTCCACGGCGTCCCGCCGCGTATCATGGGCATCGGACCGGTGGAAGCCTCGCGAAAAGCGCTCGATCGAGCCGGGCTCACGTTCGACGACATGGCGGTCATCGAACTCAACGAGGCCTTTTCGGCACAGAGTCTGGCGTGCATCCGGCAGTGGGGCCTGGCCGACGACGACCCGCGCATCAACCCGAACGGCGGCGCCATCGCCCTCGGACATCCCCTCGGCATGACCGGCGCCCGCCTGTTGCTCACCGCTGTGCACGAACTCGAACAGAGGCAGGCGCGCTATGCCCTGTGTACGATGTGCATTGGCGTGGGGCAGGGAAAAGCGGCGGTGATCGAGCGGGTGGGTTGATGGGGGGCATAATGCGTATTGCGAAATTCGTAATTCGTAATGCGTATTGGGAAGCACGGGCGTTTACTTTTGAGAGGAACTGATTCCGCAATACGCAATACGCACATGGTAGTGCAACACGTTTTGTGTAATTGTGTTTGAGGCACATCACCAATAAACGGAAGATGGACTCAAAGAAAAAACCTAGCAAAGGCATGCGTCGCAAGAAGGTCGCAGCCGTCGCGGATCCG
>Ga0114931_10000220_pt1 | contig 65966 bp, 71 predicted proteins | sample 2SBtaG_FD_89579 | JGI IMG/M metagenome (GOLD analysis project Ga0114931, IMG submission 89579) | Deep subsurface microbial communities from Kolumbo volcano to uncover new lineages of life (NeLLi) - 2SBTROV14_V59a metaG | ecosystem: Environmental > Aquatic > Marine > Volcanic | place: Kolumbo... | reverse complement strand
GTGGAGGTTCAAGTCCTCTCCTCGGCACCATTTTGATAGACTATCACAGACTATATAAAGACTCCCAAAGGCACTGTAATTACGCAGACTTTCTTCTCTGCAATGTCTTTCTCTTGTTGCTCACTGCCTTGAACGGAAATAGCGAAACCGGCGTGCCTAGCCTGGCAGCATCATTAGAACTGCGTTCCCAACACCCCTTGGCTCGGGCTATCCTCGAATGCGCCCTTGCCTATGGACTCCAGGCTTAGGCCCCGAAGGACTTTAGCAGCCTGACGGGAACCGGGGCCAGGGGCAGGATTCATGATGAAACGGTTTATATTGGCAGCCCCGGGCTATTCAATGACTTTGATGTGGCCCTTGATGAGACCAGAAAGAAAATCGAAAACTTACAGCGTGAATCAAAAACTGTGGTTCTGGTGGGCACATAAACGGTTGTTTACGGTCTTATTGCCATTAGCGATCCATTACACCCCGTGGCTCGAGAAGCTACTAGCGAACTTCGGCACGCGGGTATCAAAAAGATTATCATGCTCACCGGAGACAATTATCTGGCCACCCAGCTCATTGCCCGGCAGGCAGGTATCGATGAGCTATATGCTGAGCTAAAACCGGAAGACAATACCCGCAAAGTAACCGCTCTGGATCAACAGTACGGCCGGGCAGCCATGGTCGGCGATGGCATTAACGATGCCCGGCCGCCGCTCATGCCGGCATCGCCATGGGTGCGGCCGGCACCGATGTCGCCCTGGAGACAGCGGATGTAGCGCTCATGGCGGATGATCTTTCCAGGTTGCCTTATCTCCTCCGCTCTAGTCATCGTAACAGGCAGGTGGTTCGTCAGAATCTGGCGTGGTCCATGGTGCACATCAGCGGCCTGGTCATTGGTGCAGTAACAGGGAGCCTATCCCTGCCGCTTGCGGTAATCGCCCACGAGATGAGTGAATTAGTAGTCATTGCAAGTGGTTTACGGATGTTGCGGGCTTAGTAAGACAAACGATCACAAAGCACTGCATAGCGGCATCGCGTTGCAACGTGGATTGGTATGGTTTTCACCTCCTTGACTGTTGAGCAGCACCACAACCCCGTCCCGCCAGAATGACGCCGGCAAGAATCATGGCAGTACCTGTCATCTGTACCCCGGTCATGGGCTCATCAAGCAGCGACCAGGCCAGAAGCAAGGTCACAATCGGACCGGTCGAGCCAATAATAGCCGCTGAACTGGCGCCGATACGATGAATACCCGCATTCATTAGAAAAGCTGGCAGTACCGTGGACAGTACTGCCATAAGCAGCGCCAGACCATAGACCTGAACCGGAAGGTCAAGCACAGACAGTGGATGGCTGACACCAAAATGCAGGCCGGCTGCAAGACTTGCCGCGGTCATAGCATACGCAGTAAACGCAATAGAGCCGGAACGCCGTACCTGACTGCCGGACAACATCATGTACAGTGCAAAAACCACTGCAGAGGCAAAGACCAATGCGACACCTAACCATAACTGACCTGGCATGCTGTGCAGCGCCTGAAAAAATACCACGGCAATGCCTGAATAACTCAGTATCAGTGCGCTGCTCTCCAGAACGGTCATGGGACGCCGGTAAAATAGCGCCGAGAACAACACCACAAGCGTCGGATAGAGAAACAGGATCAGGCGCTCCAGTCCGGCGGGGAGATAGGCAAGTCCCGAGAAATCCAGAAAGCTGGCCAGATAGAAGCCCATCGTTCCCAGCACTGCAATGACCCCGAGTTCACGGCGGCGGGGCGAAGAGACAGCGCCCCGCCACTGTAACCAGAACACCACGGCAAGAAAAAATGGCAGCGAAAACAGCATGCGCAAGCTCATCAACGTGATGGCATCTAATTGAGCACTGTAGGCATAGGCCAATTTGACCAGCACGGCCTTGAGCGAAAAGCCGATGGCGGCGAGCAACACCATCAGGCTACCAGCCAGCTGCTGTTGCTCGGAAGTATTGGAATTTTTCACTACTTGCTCCCCATAGTCGGACCGTCGGGGATTTCGCAGCGGGATGTGGTATTGGCAGCCGTTGCAAGATCCACGGCTTCCCTGAGATGATTAAACTTTACAACGTAATCAGTACAGACCGGAATGGAAACAGGGTTTCCACCACAGTCGCATCAGACTCTTGGTGACTACTGCGCAGCTATACAAGTTCATAGACTGAGATTAACCGGCCCTTACGCGGTCTGTCAACATCAAGCGACTGAGCGGCTACAAGCGGGAAACAGCACACCTTCGCCACAGGCCTCATACAGCTCATTGTTTACAGGATAATCAGCTTTCCGGATACTCTGAGAATATTGGTAGCTCACCTGTATCACATGACCATTCAGTACGCGAGTCCCAGAATATCCGGGCTTCTGGCCTGATGGTCATATCTTTGTGCAAAGAACCGGCAGGGATAATCACCATCTTCCGTTCCGGCACACACCGGGGGAGTGGACTTCCACATTGTTTACAAAATTGATTAAAGAAACGCGCTGCTTCCGGAAGTTTGAAGTAAGCCAGGAGTGATTCACCTGTTATCCAATGCACTGTATCTGCATTGACCATAAGATTAGTTGCATGTCCGGTGCCAGTCATTTTTCGACAACGGCTACAATGACAATGGTAAAACCGCAGTACCTCACCTCTTATTCTGTATTGAATACCGCCACACAGACAGCCCCCGGAAAATGTTTTTTGTGTCATTATTTTCTCCTAATTCGTTAAATGCTTATAGCTCCGTAATCCAGTACGCTGCTGCCCCGTTAAGCAATCCGTAAGCATGCTCACTCACTGGATTCCGGGGCAAGCCCGGAATGACAAGGGCGGCCATCCAGCCCCATGTTCACATGGTGCAGAAATCAGGCGCTTTGTCATCTATGTTAGCCGATACCACCTGTGCAGGATTTCGTTCACGGGACATTTGCGGTACCCGGATTTTACGCTTAACACCATACTTTTATTAAGGATTCTCTGATTAATTCCGGGCCGGATGGATGGCGAGATGAAATGTTCCGGATCAAGGCGAAAAGCGCAGCTAATACCCCAGGGCACCCTCTCTCGCGCCAGCGCGATTCACCTTGTAGCGCGTTATTGCCAGGACTTTCAACGCCGAGCCGGAACATCTCAGCCGCTAGACGCCGGTTCATGAATTAATCTGAGCTTCCTTAGAACCACTGAACAGGCACTATACCATTACCCACTTCGGGATATGCTAGAATACCGAAAATATCCATTTCCCCTGAAAATTTTCAAAATGACCGCAGCCGATCTTTTTTCCTATAGGCCCTATTGGGCCCATCGCTTTGGCAACGCACCCGTCCTGCCCATGAGCCGGGATGAAATGGATGCGCTGGGCTGGGATGCCTGCGACATCATTATTGTCACCGGGGATGCCTATGTGGACCACCCCAGATTTGGGATGGCCTTGATCGGTCGTTTGCTTGAGGCCCAGGGTTTCCGCGTCGGTATTATCGCCCAGCCGGACTGGCGCGACCCGACAGCCTTCATGACCTTGGGGAAGCCGCAGCTGTTCTTTGGCATTACTGCGGGTAATATGGATTCCATGGTCAACCGCTACACCTCGGACCGGCGCATTCGCAGCAATGATGCCTATACCCCGGGTGGCCTCAGCGGCCAACGCCCTGACCGTTCCGTGGTTGTCTATGCCCAGCGCACCCGCGAGGCTTTCCGCGATGTGCCGATCATCATTGGTGGTATCGAAGCCAGCCTGAGGCGCATCGCCCACTATGATTACTGGTCGGATAAGGTACGTCGTTCGATTCTTCCGGATTCCAAAGCAGATCTGCTGGTCTACGGCAATGCGGAGCGCGCCATCGTGGAGATTGCTCACCGTCTGGCACGAGGTGAGGCCATCACAGCGATCAGAGATATCCGTGGTACCGCGTATATGACCCCTTCGCCCCCCGCAGATTGGTCAGTCATCGACTCTTCCTCGGTCGACTTGCCCGGACAGGTGACGGCACACCCCGACCCTTACGCCAGTGAAACGGCTTGCCAGACAGCTGCCGCACAACCCGCTACTGTCAAAGCTATTCACTTCCAGAAAAAAAACCTGCGAACGGATCGCAGTAAAACTGTCCTGCGTCTCCCTGCCTATGAGCAGGTGTCGAATGACAAGGTGCTGTATGCACATGCATCGCGGGTTTTTCATCTGGAGACTAATCCCGGCAACGCTCGTGCCCTGATGCAACAACATGGCAAACGTTTTGTCTGGCTGAATCCACCTCCCGTCCCGCTGAACAGCACTGAAATGGACCGGATCTATGAACTTCCCTATACGCGCTGCCCTCACCCCGCCTATGGTAAAGCCCGGCTCCCCGCCTGGGAAATGATCCGTTTCTCCATCAGTATCATGCGTGGCTGTTTCGGCGGTTGCACCTTTTGCTCCATTACTGAGCATGAAGGCCGCATCATCCAGAGCCGAAGTGAGGACTCCATTATCCGTGAGATCGAAACGATACGCGACCAGGTTCCCGGCTTTACTGGACACATTTCCGATCTGGGCGGCCCCACCGCCAATATGTACCGCCTGCAGTGTAAAAGCACAGCCATCGAGTCCGCCTGCCGGCGGCCATCCTGCGTTTTCCCCGATGTCTGCAGTAATCTGAACACCGACCACCGACCACTGATTAACCTCTACCGGCGCGCCCGGAAGCTGCCCGGTATTAAAAAGGTATTTATTGCTTCCGGCCTGCGCTATGACCTGGCCATCCGTTCCCCTGAATACATTCGTGAACTGGTCAGCCACCATGTGGGTGGCTATCTGAAGATTGCCCCGGAACACACCGAGCAGGAGCCGCTCAGCAAAATGATGAAACCCGGCATCGATACCTACGAACGCTTCAAAAAACTGTTCGAACGCTATTCTGCCGCAGCAGGCAAGGAACAATACCTGATCCCCTATTTTATCTCCGCCCACCCCGGGTGCAGCGATGAGGATATGCTACAGCTGGCTTTATGGCTGAAACACAACAACTTCCGACTTGACCAGGTGCAGGCTTTTCTGCCAACGCCACTCGCCATTGCCTCCGCCATGTATCACACCGGGAAAAATCCGCTGCGCAAAGTGACGAGGCAATCGGCAGAGGTGAGCGTCGTCAAGGGCGGCAGGCAACGCCGCCTTCACAAGGCCCTGCTGCGTTACCATGACCCGGAGAATTGGCCCCTGATACGGGCCACCTTGCAAAAAATGGGACGCGCCGACCTCATCGGCAATGGTAAACGCCACCTGATTCCGGCATGGCAACCTGCCGGTACGGGAAACAAACCGGAAAACAGACGCAAAACATCCCCACGACGCAAGGGAAAAGCGGCTGCCCACTAACTGTCAACTGCAGGCTCATCATATCTGAAGCTGGATCTTATGGTTAAACGCCCGAATCTCCAGGAATATCAACACGTAGCCATGTGCCAAGAGGTCAACTACACCTAAATCACCGGGCCGACCTGCCGATGAGCCTTTAGGAAGCTCTGATTAATTCTGGGCCGGATGGATGGCGAGATGAAATGTTCCGGATCAAGGCGAAAAGCGCACTAATAGCGCGCTATTGCCAGGATTTTCAACGCCGAGCCGGAACATTTCAGCCGCTAGACGCCGGTTCATGAATTAATCAGAACTTCCTTAGTGCTTCCGCAATATCCGGACACCTGAAACGCTTCTATGACGCGGCATAATTGTCTCTACAAAACAATACCAGCGATGGCACCAGAAAAATGATGCGCGCCATTAAACCCCGCTGCAGATACCTGCTGCCGGCCGCTGTATTGTTGCTATCCCTCACCTGCGCACTGCAGGTTATTGCCAGGCAGGATACACCCGGTATTTATGCGATTCAGCTGGAGTCATCCCGCAAACCCGAAATGCGCGACTATGAGCCTATCCGCAAGTTCGGAAAACTGTATACCTATCGGGAAATTTCCGGGAAACAACTGCGCCGCGTCAGGCTGGGTTATTTCCAGAGCCATGCTCAGGCCCGAAAAATACTTGAAAAAATCAGGAGCATGGGTTTTAAAAAAGCCTATATCACCCGTATCAGGCATCACCTCAAGAGCACTGCTGAGACATCCGCCCAGCCTCCTGCAAAAAAAATCCCGACCACAAAACTGCAACGCAGCAGTGCAGCTGAAGCCCACCTAAGTGTGCGCACCGCGACAACACCGACACATAGCGGACACTATGCTATCCAGCTGGAATCCTCTCGGCACCCCCGGCTGTCAGATTATGAAAGTTTCAGGCAATGGGGCACGCTTTATATTTATCAGCGCCAGTCAGGTGTTGGCCTGCAAAGGGTCAGGCTGGGTTATTATGACAAGCTGGAAAATGCCAGAAGCGTACTGGAAAAGATCATTCATGCCGGGTTCAGGAAAGCCTATATCACCCGCATCCAGCAAAGCAGACGACATGAAAAACCGCCACCTCCACCGTTAAAACCGGTACCGCAGGCAATGCCTGAGAAGACAGCTGAGCAAAAAGCACCAAGCGATGAGAGCAACCATTCGCCGAGCGGAAACATCATCAGCACCTTTGATTATGTGGTGCCAGACCCCTTTGAATCTACGCCGTAGAATTTCGCGAAGTCACATAGATGCCCCCAGGCTCTTGGCCCTGACACCAGTCTATCAAAACACCCGAGACTATCTCGTGAAAAAAAAACGGTGGACGCACAACATAAGCTGCGGCCACCGCTCCGGCCGGGAATACAGCTACAGATGCTTCTTCAGGATCCTGGAATTCAGGATCATCGTGTTGCCGTTGGCATGTTTTTTTGCAGCCTTGAAGTGCATAGCCGCTTCTCTATGACGACCGAGCTTGTCCAGACAGATGGCCTCATTGAAATGTGTCTCGCCCGTGGCTTCGATCTTGGAGGCTTCGCCAAAATGCTCCAGTGCCGACTCATAATTTCCCTTGCGCCATTCATCGATACCGGCATTATTGTGCATCACCGCTGAAGAATTTGCACCGGAGGGCATCGGCAAAGGGCCTTCTCCTGCTAAAACGGTCAGTGGAAGCAGACTAAAAATCAGTGCAAACATGATAAACGATAACTTTTTCATGGCAATACTCCTTTTTTCTGTAGTGAGTTACCAAGTCCTGCTCAAGCAAACCCAAGGCGCTAAGCCGGGCTGATCCAGTCCTGAATCTAACACTTTGACCGTTCTTTTAAAACGCTAATTTTTGCAGGGAGAAAAACGGCCTGCGCTATGACTTAAAGCCAGCACCACCTAACTTCCCCTTCAAATAATACGCCGCGCGGTTTCCAGTACTTTTTCCGCACCCCCCTGGCTTTGGCGATCAATCATTGCCGGTACAGCAAGTCCTCGTTGCACGGACGGACGGTCCGCCACGGCAGTCAGCCAGCGCTGCAAATGACGCAAATCATCGATACTGATCCCGCTCCAGTCACAACCGCGCACCCAGGGGAAAGTAGCGATATCGGCAATGGAATAGTCGTCCACCAGGTATTCCCGCGTGGCCAGGCGTTCATCCAGAATGATCATTAAACGCCGTGACTCGCGCTGATAACGTTCAATGGCATAAGGTATTTTTTTTGGAGCATAGCGGTAAAACACACTGGCCTGCCCCATCATCGGGCCGATATTGGCCATCTGGAACATCAACCACTGGATTACCTGCGAGCGCTGCGGCGCGCCTCCGGGCAATAGTTGGCCACTCTTTTCCGCCAGGTGGATCAGAATTGCCCCGGATTCAAACACGACCAGGTCATCTTCATCATGATCGATAATCACTGGAATACGGCCATTGGGATTAAGCGCCAGATACCAGGCCTGGCGCTGCTCAAGCGCCGCCAGATCCACCGGATGCACCTCGTAGGGCAGGCCGATCTCTTCCAGCATGATAGAGACCTTCTGGCCGTTGGGTGTGCTGGCGGTATACAACTCAATCATCGCAATCCCCCGGTTGCCGCCATTTATCGGTCGCGAATGACGCAAAAAACCTGCGCGGGATGGCGGCCACCTGAAAACGGTGCCAACCATCCCCGCCCTGTGCGTGAGGCTTTAGTGCTTCAAGCGACAGGTATTGATCCCCAATAAGCGGTACAGCGGACACCAACTGACCAATGCGGTGACCAGTGGAATCACGCCCACCCATCCCCAGGGTGTCCTGGGACCGACGAATACCAGACTGATCAGTATCAGCCCGACTATAATGCGCAGGGTTTTATCGATAGGACCTACATTCGCTTGCATGCTACATCTCCTCTATTCTATTTTCCTGCCCACCATAAGGAGCGGGGCGCTTCTTTTCTGTGACTTAGTCACATCCCAGTTCAGCCAGTCGCTCAGGCGCATTCACTTCGATCTGCCCGCGTCGCAAACTGACCCAGCCACGACGCTCAAAGTCCTTGAGCAAACGGCTGATGACCTCCCGAGCTGAACCCAGCTCCACGGCGATATCCTGATGCGTGGCATACACCCGCCGCCCCTGTTTCAGAAGAAACTGCGCCAGGCGCCTGTCCATACGGCAAAAGGCAATATCATCAATCAGCATCATCAGGTCAACAATGCGCTTAGCCATGGAAGAAAATACAAAGTTCCTGATAGTCTCATGGGCCAGTGTCTGCCGAAAGACCGCCATAGGCAGCAGGGCAACATGGAGCGCTTCCTCAGCGATTCCCTCCGCAGGATAGGCGGTGTAGCCCAACAGACAGGAGGTGGTGAGAATGCAGGTTTCCCCACGTTGGACACGATAGAGTACGATTTCGTGGCCATTGGTATCCAGATATTGCACCCGGATGCAGCCCGCCATGACGATGACAAAATCCTTGCAGGGGTCACCGGCATGAAACAGCTCCGCACCCTGCTCGGCCCTGATCAGTCGAGCATTGTCCGCCACCAGCCGCCACCCCGGATCAAGGAGATCTCCTGCAGGGATGATGGCAGTGAGCCAGTGGGGATAGGCAGCATCTCCCCTTGCAGCCGGCATTTTTTTCATCGTCGCCGTCTGCCCTTGCCGGGGGTGATCCGCTTTCCGTGCCCGGCGGCCCGCCGCCGGTGATGCAGCGACACGGGAGAAAGGGGGGATGAGACGGCATCCGCAGTCAGATCGACGCTTTCCCGCAAGGTCCTCACCGCCGCATCATCAAGCGCCACCCAGTGCCCCGGACGAACCTCCCGAGGTAAGAGTAGCGAGCCAAAACGCACCCGTACCAGACGGCTGACCTGCAAGCCCAGCGCTTCCCACAAGCGGCGCACCTCACGTTTGCGGCCCTCTTTCAGCACCACATGGTACCACTGGTTGGTACCCATGCCGCCGCCTGCCCGGATATCGTCAAAGGCCGCTCGGCCATCCTCCAGATCCACACCCTGTTTCAGACGCTGCACGATATCGCGGGTCACTTCGCCGCGCACCCGCACAGCATATTCCCGCTCAATCCCCGCTGCGGGATGCATCAGACGATTCGCCAGCTCTCCATCGGTGGTCATGAGCAGCAGTCCACTGGTATTGATATCCAGACGCCCGACAGCGATCCAGCGCCCCACGCGCGCAGGAGGAATGCGTTGATAGATGGTGGGGCGATGCTCGGGATCGGAGCGACTGCAAATCTCGCCTACCGGTTTGTGATATAACAGCACCCGGCAAGGGACCTGTTCAGCAGCAGAAAGGCGCAATTTTTTACCTGCCAGAAGCACTGTATCCGCCGGATTGATGCAATCTCCCAAACGAGCGACCCGGCCGTTGACCTGCAGGCGTTCCTCGCGAATCCACTGTTCTATCTGACGACGGGACCCATGGCCGCTGCGGGCCAGGATCTTCTGAATACGCTCAGGTTTGCTCATGGTTTGTCAGCACAGCGGGCTCATCCACTGATTCTCTCAGTGTACGGCCTCGGCAACTTCCCCGGTTTCACAGTTCGCGGGGTTCCCGGCAGGATTTTCCGGGCGAGGCTCAGGAGCCGTCGGAACGGCAGGAACATTAGGCGTTGTCGCCCCTTCCAGTCCCTCTTCTGTCTCGCTGCCCTGCGATGGCAATTCCAGTTCCTCCTGCATATGGTCCACCGGCCGGATTTCAGACAAGGGAGGCAGCTCCGAGAGGCTGCTGAGGTTGAAATAGTCGAGAAACTTTCTGGTCGTACCATACAGGGCTGGTTTGCCCGGCACATCCCGGTGCCCGACCACACGAATCCATTCCCGCTCCAGCAAGGTTCTGATCATGGATGAACTCACTGCCACACCGCGCACCTCCTCAATACCGGCACGGGTAATGGGCTGGCGGTAAACAATCAGGGCCAGCGTCTCCAGCAAGGCGCGTGAGTAACGTGGCGCGCGTTCTTCGGATAGTCTTGAGATCCATGGCGCCAGTGTCGCCTTGACCTGGAAACGGTAACCACTGCCGACCTGCCGCAGTTCTATGCCACGGTCTTCCCATTCCGTGGCCAGGCTATCCAGCACTGCCTGTAATCTCTCCTCATCCGGACGTTCCTCATCGCTGAATAACCTGAGCAGCTGAGCATTGTTTAGCGGGCGCCCAGCGGCAAAGAGGTCCGCTTCGATGATATCTTTAAGTTGTCGTTGATTCATGGGCATGTTGGGGTGCCTTTACATAAATGGGGCCATAGATCTCTGTCTGGATGATCTCGATCAGGGATTCCTTGATCAGTTCAAGCACGGCCAGCAGTGTCACGACGACCCCGAGCCGGCCTTCCTCCGGTGTAAACAGGCTGACAAACTCGGTAAAGCTATCGCCATTGAGGCTATCCAGTATACCGCTCATGCGTTCCCGTACAGAAAGCGGCTCCATCTTAATATGGTGATGGGAAAACATCGCCGCTCGCGCGAGGACCTCCTGAAAGGACAGCAGAATATCGCTTAACGCCACCTCAGGCTCATGCCTGACGACCTTGTGTTCCGGCCGTTCCGCCAGCACCGGGAAAATGTCGCGTTCCATGCGCGGCAGGGCATCCAGCCCATCTGCTGCCCGCTTGAACTGCTCATATTCCTGGAGGCGCCGGATCAATTCGGCCCTGGGGTCTTCCTCATCCGCCTCCGTCACCGGCCGCGGCAACAGCATACGCGATTTGATCTCGGCCAACATGGCCGCCATAACCAGATACTCGGCAGCCAGCTCCAGACGCATATCCTGCATCAGTTCGATATATTTCATGTACTGATGAGTAATGGTCGCGATGGGAATATTCAGAATATCAAGATTCTGGCGCTTGATCAGATACAGCAATAGATCCAAAGGACCTTCAAAGGCTTCCAGGAACACTTCCAGAGCATCTGGAGGGATATACAAATCCCGGGGCGGTTCGGCAACGACCTTGCCCATGACCAGAGCGAAAGGCATTTCCTGCTGCATGGGCGGTTTGGCTGTGCTTTCCTGATGTCTATTCATGACATTTAAAGATTGTAAGAGAGGCCCACCGCGCGGCGCACCTCTTCCATCGTGTCCCTGGCGGCCTCCCGGGCGGACTCACAGCCTTCCTGGAGTATATTCCTGACTGCATTGGGATTCTCGGTGAATTCCTGCGCCCGTTCGCGAATAGGTGCCTGCTCGGCAAGCACCGCATCAATCACCGGCTGTTTGCAATCCAGACAACCGATGCCCGCGCTCCGGCAACCTTCAACCACCCACTGGCGTATCTCATCATTTGAGTAGATCTGGTGAAATTCCCAGACCGGACATTTCTCCGGATCCCCGGGATCAGTACGGCGCACTCGTGCTGGATCAGTCGGCATGGTTCTGAGCTTTTTTTCCACCGGCAGGGGATCCTCACGTAGGCCGATGGTATTAGCGTAGGATTTTGACATCTTCTGTCCATCCAGCCCCGGCATACGTGAAGTGGGCGTTAACAGCGCCTGCGGCTCAGGCAGGATCATTTTCCCTTCCCCTTCCAGGTAACCGAAAAGACGCTCCCGGTCCCCCAGGGTGATGTTCTGCTGCGATTCCAGCAATGCACGCCCTTTTGCCAAGGCTTCATGATCACCTTTTTCCTGATATTTATTTCTCAAGTTATTGTATATTTTAGAGTTCTTTTTACCCATCTTCTTGATGGCGGCCTCTGCACGGGCAATAAAATCTGCTTCACGTCCATAGAGATGATTGAATCGCCGCGCCACTTCCCTGGTCAACTCGATATGTGCCACCTGGTCCTCCCCCACGGGAACCAGCCCAGCCTTATAGATCAGGATATCCGCACTCTGTAATAGTGGATAGCCCAGGAAGCCATAGGTATCAAGATCCTTCTCCCGCAGTTTCTCCTGCTGATCCTTGAAACTGGGTACCCGTTCCAGCCAGCCCAAAGGCGTCACCATAGACAGCAGTAGATGCAGCTCGGCGTGCTCCAGGACACGTGACTGGATGAACAACCGGGCGGTACCAGGGTTGATACCCACCGCAAGCCAGTCCACCACCATATCCCAAACGCTGGCGTCGATGATCCCCTTGTTGTCATACTCCGTAGTCAGCGCATGCCAGTCAGCAACGAAAAAGAAGCATTCATACTCATGTTGCAACTTAATCCAGTTCTTTAACACACCATGATAATGCCCTAAATGTAAACGGCCTGTTGGTCGCATACCAGATAACACACGCTGATTTTGCGCTGCAATGGACATCACCACCACTCCTGTCAGATTATTGCCTGTAATACATTCTGAAACAAACCCGGTGGTACAGCCACAAAATAAATCACCAGAGAAATTACAATGGAGATAACCGGCCACATGAGCTTGCCCAGGATATGGGTAAAAAACAGGATCAGTAAAATCAGGAAGCCATAGGGTTCGATGCGGCTGAATTTCCAGGATAGTGGGCCAGGCAACAGACCGGTCACGATACGCCCACCATCCAGCGGCGGCAGCGGAATCAGGTTCAACACCATCAGAATAGTATTGATAAAAACGCCAGCCACCGCCATATACACCATGGGTTGAGCCAACCAGGGGGAGGTATTGGCCAGCAGGATACCGATTTTCATGATTCCCGCCCAGAAAAACACCATCAGCAGATTGGCCATGGGGCCGGCCAGAGCAACCAGAGTCATATCCCGTTTGGGGTTGCGGAGATTCTCCCAGGTTACCGGCACTGGCTTCGCCCAGCCAAAAACGAAGCCCCCCACCATCAGCATAATGGCCGGCACCAGCAAGGTCCCTACCGGGTCAATATGTTTAATCGGGTTGAGTGTCAGGCGGCCCAACATCAGGGCGGTGCGATCTCCCAGCTTCAGCGCCACCCAGCCATGGGCGACTTCATGTACCGTAATGGCAAATAATACCGGCAACGCCCAGATGGCGATGCGTTGGACCAGATTCACATTATCCATAAATGCATTATAGCCTTATTGCTCCAGCAGAAATGAGCTTTCACCTTTTCCCTGCCGGACGACGACCGGAGGTTCCGCCACCATATCAATTACTGTGGTAGCCTGATAGCCACAATGGCCACCATCGATAATGACATCCAGCTGCGCGCCCAGACGTTCGCGGATCTCCTCGGGATCTGCCAAGGCATTATCTTCATCAGGCAGGATCAGGGTAACACTCATCATGGGCTCACCCAGGGCTTCAAGCAACGCCAGTGAAACAGGGTGCGCGGGCACCCGCAGCCCAATCGTCTTGCGCCGCGGGTGCTGCAGACGCCGGGGCACTTCACGGGTGGCATTAAGAATAAAGGTGTACGGGCCCGGCGTCAGCGTCTTGAGCAGACGAAAGACCTGATTGCTGACTTTCGCATAAGTAGCCAGCTCGGACAGGTCACGGCACATCAAGGTGAAATTATGCTGAACATCCAGCTTGCGAATCTTCCGGATACGCTCCAGCGCCGCCTTGTCGCCAATGTGGCACCCCAGTGCATAGCCGGAATCCGTGGGATACGCAGCAATCCCTCCATGACGCACGATGGCCACAACCTGAGTGACCAGGCGTAACTGCGGGTTTTCCGGGTGAATGCTAAGAAAACGCATAACAGTAATGGTGCCTGTCTATTTTGTCTGTGGTCCTGCCACTGCCAGTCCTTCCCGGTCTCATGCCGGCACTTTACAGGGGGCAAGCTGCCAGTTTTTCCAGATGGGCACACAGTGCTCTGGCAGTGCCGGAAACTTGCTCAGCTCCGCCCAACTGCCCATCGGGCTATGAAAATCCGAACCGACTGAGGCCAATAAGCCGAACTGCCGGGCATGGGCCGCCATGGCTGCGGTTTCCTGATGGCTATGGCTGCTACTGGCGACTTCCATACCACACCCGCCCAGCTGTCTGAATTCCGCCAGGAATGCCTGCAACAGTCGGCGCGACATCTGATAACGGGCTGGATGTGCGACCACGGCCTGACCGCCGGCGCCCCTGATCCACGCCACGGCCTCCTCCAGGCCCGCCCATTCACAGGGGACAAAAGCCGCCTTACCATGACCCAGGTAGCGTTTGAACGCCGTTTTAAAATACTTTGCAAAACCCCGCTTCACCAGGAATCTGGCGAAGTGGCTACGACTAACCACACTGCCACGGCTTTCCTGACGCGCACCTTCAGCAGCCCCGGGGATACCCAGGTGTTCCAGGCGACGAGCGATCTCTGCGGCACGAATACGACGTTTAGCTCTCAGTCCCATAAGCCCCTGTTGCAAGGGCTGATTGCCGGCATCGAGGCCAAGGCCCACAATATGAACCAACCTGCCCTGCCAACTCACAGAAATCTCCACGCCTGGTACCAATATCAAGCCCAAACGGCTGGCCGTTAAAACAGCCTCCGCCAGCCCATCCAGCACATCATGATCCGTCAGTCCCAGGACATCCACCCCCCGGGCAGAGGCCCTGTGCACTAATTCAGCTGGTGTCAGCTCGCCATCCGAAGCAGTGGAATGGCTATGCAAATCATAACAAAGCATTATATTTTTCAGCTATAATTGAATTTTCCGAGAACCACTTCAAAGCAAATCGGACAATATTAGGCACCCTATCCAGGATTTTCCAACCGCATGAAATTTCTGTTTGATTTTTTTCCTATCCTGCTTTTTTTTATCGCCTATAAAGTCTTCGGCATCTATACCGCTACCGCCGTAGCGATCGCCGCCGCGCTGCTGCAGGTAGGGCTGTACTGGCTGAAGCACCACCGTTTTGAAAACATGCACCTGATCACCCTGGCACTGATTATCGTTTTCGGAGGGGCGACTTTGCTCCTTAAGGACGAAATGTTTATCAAATGGAAACCGACCGTACTGAATTGGCTTTTCGGCCTGGCTTTCCTGTGCAGCCATTTTATCGGAAAACAGCCGCTTGTACAGCGCATGATGGGCAATGCCGTTGAGCTGCCCCAACCGATCTGGATAAAACTCAATCTGTGCTGGACGCTGTTTTTCCTGACAGTCGGCATCATTAATCTCTACATCGTCTATCATTTTGACACAGACACCTGGGTTAATTTCAAACTTTTCGGCATCATCGGTCTTACCCTGGCCTTCATCATTGGACAGTCCCTGTATATTGCCCGCTTTATCAAACCAGACAATACCGAGGGGGACTCCTGATGTTCTACGCCATCACCGGAGAAGATGCCGCGGACAGCCTGCAGGCGCGTCGCAACAACCGCACTGCTCACCTGGCGCGTCTTCTGGAGCTGAAAATGACAGGCCGGTTGCTACTGGCCGGCCCGCATCCCGCCATTGATGCCAGTGACCCGGGACCCGCCGGTTTCAGCGGCAGCCTGATCGTTGCCGAATTCGCCTACCTGGAAGAGGCCCGATGCTGGGCGGAAGCGGATCCTTACCTTAGCGCTGGAGTTTATCGTACAATGACCGTTAAACCCTTCATCAGGGTATTGCCTTAACAAGGCCTGAAATAGACTCAGTTATGCTCAGAATGCGCTAAAAATGGCAGGAAACGATGAAACATAGGGATCAAACCATACGCCTGGGTCAATTTCAGCGCCATAACGTATCGTTAATTGCGATGCTATCAACGACCGGGCCCCCTCAATCGAAGCAACCCGAATCCCGACATCCGATTGAACATATTGGACGCCCAGATGGTCGAAGAACGTAACAGGCAATCACAATAGGTCAAAGAAGTACGATTAAGATGAAGGAAGCACATATGCTAAAGCGCACAAAATTATTCTTTCTGGCAACCGCCTTACTGGCGGGAATTGCTGTGCAGACAGCCGGCGCAGCGGATAAAAAAACTGCTAATGTCATTGCCAAAGTCAATGGCAAGACATTGACTAAAAGCGATTTCAGCATTTTCGTCACTATGCGGGCCGGTAACCACCAGCTCTCGCAACTGCAACTCCAGCGTCTATTGGCCGAATATATCAACCGTGAGCTGATCTACCAGGAAGCACTGAAAAAGGGCTATGACAAGATACCGGAGGTGATTGCCACTATCGATAACCAGCGCCGCAATGTCGTCGCCGGTTACACTGTCCGCAAACTGGTCAGCCAACCACTGAGTGAACAGGACCTGCGCAAGGTCTATCAACAAAAGATGTCACGCTCGACCCGGGAATACAAGGCCAGTCACATTCTGGTCAAAAGTGAAAAAGAGGCCAACAACATTATCAAACTGTTGAACAAAGGCGCTGATTTTTCCCAACTTGCCAAGCAGAAATCCATTGATGCCTCCAGTAAAAATGGTGGCAACCTGGGCTGGTTTGCGGCAAACCAGATGATTCCGTCTTTTCAGAAGGCCGTTACACAACTCAAGCCGGGCAGCTACAGCCGCAAACCGTTCAAATCACGCTATGGCTGGCATATCATCCGTCTGGTTTCCACTCGTGAAGTACCACCACCACCTTTCGATACTGTCAAGGAGAAAATCCGTGCCCAGTTGCAGAATGAAATCCTGTCCAGGCACCTCAATGAGCTGAGGAAAAACAGCAAAATCAAGATCTACCGATAATGCTTGCTGAGGCGGGATGCCACTGTTGATCAGGGCAGTGGGGGGCGCTGTTGTGGCGGTATCTCCCCTGACAGACTTCTGAGGAATTCAACGATATCCGCCAGCTGTCTCACATCCAGTTCCTTATTCAGCTCTGTTTTCGCCATCACCCGCACCGCCTCTTCCAGGGTTGCAACCGAACCATTATGAAAATAGGGCGCCGTTGCAGCGACATTACGCAGTGAGGGCACCCGCCACATATGGGTATCACTCGGCTCTCCGGTCACCAGAAAACGACCCAAATCATCCAGCAAATGATATTTTTCATCATATTCCGAGCCCCTGAAATTAGGGAATAACTCATAGAAACCCGCTCCCATCCGGAATGCCAGCCCGGGTACTGGCCCGGAAAAATTGACCCAGAAATGACAGGAAGCGCAACCGGTTTCAATATAAGTCTGAAAACCCCGTTTGGCGATGGCGGGAATAGCCTGTTCATCACCACGAAGATAGCGATCGAAGGGGCCATTGGGCGTGACCAGGGTACGGATATAGGTAGCCAGAACCGCAGCGATATGTTGCGGGCTGACCGCGTCCCGAGCACCAAAGATTCCCTCAAACTGCCGACGATAGGCCTCAAGACCAAAAAGTCGTCCCACCAGTGTCTGCTCATTGGGCATCGCCATAACCGAGGAACTGAACAGCTCTGCATTGATCGCCTCCTCGAGTGAACGCGCCCGTCCATCCCAGAAATAGTTAGTCTGATAGGCGACATTCCAGAGACCTGGCGCCGAACGGCTGCCACTGATACCCAACGCACCCAGGGAAACAGCCTGATCGTCATCCCCACCCTTGAAAAGATTATGGCAGTTATTACAACTCACTTTCCCGGTGAAGGACAAGCGGGTATCAAAATACAGCTGTCTGCCAAGGGCGACCTTGGCGGCGGTAATCGGGTTGTCAGCAGGCACCGGAGGATGATCCAGCAATGGCTGAAAAGGCTGGAAGGTTTTGCCGGCCCATACGCTACCACTGAGAAATAACAATAATACCAGGCAAACAACGCTTCTCATTGAGATAATTTCTCCTGTTGAAAAACAATTCCTCATAGTCGCAGTCTGCAAGCCCGGGCGGTGCTGTTCAAACGGTTTCATTTGCAGGCAGGACAATTATATTGATCCGCTCCGGACACGGCAAAACCCCATACATGAGCGCTATAACAGATCCAGGGTGCAAGGCTCGGCGGAACGCTCCACCAAGGCAACGGCTTCCTGCCAATCAGAGGTGGCATGCAGATCCTTTCTGCCCACAAGACCCTGCCCATGCATACGGGCCTGCCGCAGCTGGGACACCGGATTGTGCCATTGCAAGTGGCTGTCCAGTACCTGCACCACCGATTCCCTTTGCTGACATAGCAACACTATGTCGCAACCTGCCTGTAGCGCGGCGTTCACACGCTCGTTCATGTTCCCGACTGTTGCCGCTGCCACCATATCCAGATCATCGGAGAAAACCAGCCCCTGAAAATCCAGACGCCGACGCAGCACCTCCTGTAGCCAGAATGAGGAGTAGCTGGCAATCGCCGCATCAATCTGCTCATAACAGACGTGAGCGGTCATCATGGCCTCGATGCCCAAATGGCTCAGGCGCTCGAAAGGCAGCAGATCCTCGACCAGCAGATCCCCATAGGGACGCTGATCCACAGGCAGGCTGGTATGAGAATCGGCCTGTACCGCGCCATGGCCGGGAAAGTGTTTTGCGGTGGCCGCCATGCCGGCTTTTTTCATTCCCAGCACATAGTGATGGGCAAGATCGGCTACAATTTCCGGATGACTGTGAAAAGCACGATCACCGATCACCGTGCTGACTCCCCGGTCAAGATCCAGTACCGGGGCAAAACTGAAATCCACATCCACACTACGCAGCTCAGCCGCCATCAACCAGCCTGTGCATTCCGCCAGCATTCTCGCCTGCCCAGGATCCCGGTCATAACACCGCCCCAGTCCCGCCACCGCCGGCAGCAGGCTAAAACCGGAATGGAAACGCTGTACCCGCCCACCTTCATGATCGACGGCAATCAGCAAACGCGGCTCCCGCAAGGCGTGGATCCCGGCCGTCAGTGTGGCCAGTTGCTCCGCTGATTCAAAGTTGTGACTGAATAACACCACCCCGCCCACCAGGGGATGCAACAGCATTTCACCTTCATCCGGATTCAACTCAGGCCCCATCAGGCCGATCATCAGTGGTCCCAGGGACATCAGCTTCACTTTCCCTCTGTTGCGGCACCTGGCCGCCCAAGGCCCTTGCTATCCGCATCCCTCACATCGAGATAATCCCGCAGATAATCCCCCGTCATATTGACGGCCAATACCACCAGCATCAAGGTCAAACCCGGCACCAGCACCAGATGCGGAGCAACCAGCATATACCGGGTGCCCTCCCTGATCATGCTGCCCCAGGAAGGTGTTGGTGGCTGGATACCCAGCTCCAGGAAAGACAAACCCGCTTCGGCGATCACAATGCCGGCCACTGCAAAAGTAGCCTCGACAATCAGGGGCGCTGCGATCAGGGGCAATAAATGGCGCGTCACAATGCGCCAACGCCCAGCCCCTAATATCAGTGCTGCCTGGACATGTTCCCTGTTTTTCAGGCTCAGCACCTGGGCACGCGCCAAACGGGCGAAGCCCACCCAACCAACGATACTCAGGGCGATCACTACATTGTTCAGGCCAGGTCCTAGCAGCCCGGCCAGGGCAATGGCCAGCAGGATGCCCGGGAAGGCAAGAAAAATATCGATGATCCGCACCGCCACATGATCAACCCAACCCCCTACATAAGCGCTCATGGCACCGATCAAAGCGCCGGCCAACAGAGAGATGGCCACCACCAGCGCCGCTACCAGTAAGGAATAGCGGGCCCCCACGGCCAGGCGATCCCACAAGGGCCGCCCCAGATCATCATAGCCCAGCCAGGCGCCTTCACCGGGTGGCACCAGAATACGCGTCAAATCGATATGATCAGGATGCAGCGGCAACCTGGCACCACCCACGGCCAGCAGCAGCCAGGCAAGCAGAATCAGCAGGGAGAAGCGGCAACGCATACTCACCCCCCGGCTACCCTGATACGCGGATCCAGCCAGGCATAGCAAAAATCTGTCAGGGCATTCACCAATACATAGCTCAGACTGATGAGCAGCACACAGGCCTGCACCACCGGGTAATCTCGGCGATGAATCGCCTCGATGACCAGTTGACCAACACCCGGCCAGGAAAAGACGATTTCCGTAATCACCGCCCCCGCCAGCAGTGCCCCCAGCTGCAAACCCAGCAGGGTAATGATGGGCAGCATGGCATTTTTCAGGGCGTGGCGCAGCACCACGGTATGCCAGGGCAGGCCCTTGGCCCGGGCAGTACGGATATAATCCTCCCCCAACTGCTCCAGCAGGCTCATTCTCACCATACGTGACAGGATGGCCGCCATGGCAGTCCCCAGTGTCAATGCCGGCAGTATCAATGATTCCAGCCCGGAGCGGCCACTCACCGGCAGCCATCCCAGCCCCAGGGAAAAAATCAGGATCAGAATCGGTCCCATCCAGAAATTGGGAATGGAAATCCCCAGCATGGCAAAAAACATTGCGCCACTGTCCCACAGGGTGTTTTTCCGCAGCGCGGCCAGTATCCCCAGGGGAAAGGCGATCAATACCGCCACCAGCAAGCCTGCTGCCGCCAGCTCGATGGTGGCTGGCAAGCGTTCACGAAGGATGTCCAGAATCGCCCGCCGGGAATAGAGGGAATTCCCCAGATCAAACTGCAGCAGCCCATAGAGATAATCCCCTAATTGCCGCCATAAGGGCAGGTCCAAGCCCAGGGCATGACGTAGGGCCTCCCTGTCAGCAGGCAGACTGCTTTCGCCCAGCATGACCTCAACCGGGTCGCCCGGTACCAGGTGAATGAGCAGGAATACCAGACAGGAAACCCCGAGAATCACGATAAAGGCGCTGAACAGCCGGGAAAGCACGAAATTGAGCATGCTCTAGTCTACCAAACTTAGTCGTGGATCAGCACCCTGGTACCGACCGGCACCTGGTCAAACAGATACATCACCTCCTCATTATGCATACGGATACAGCCATGTGATCCAGGCACGCCCATGGGGATCTCACTGGGGCTACCATGAATATAGATGAAACGCCGCATGGTATCCACCGTACCCAGGCGATTATGTCCCTGCTCCAGCCCGCTGAGCCACAGGATTCGACTCAGAATCCAGTCCCGCTCCTGGTCAGCCAGGCCAGGATGATAGACCTCTCCGATAGGGCGCCTGCCTACAAAGACCGTGCCCGCTTCGCATCCCGCCCCGATTTTTGCCCGAATGATGTGCCATCCCAGTGGTGTGCATTCACTGCCCTGCTGCTCCCCGGCGCCTTTGGTTGCTGTCGAGACTGCTGCCGCAAACAGCACCTGTCCGGCACACTTCAGATACAATCTCTGCTCTGATAAAGCGATCTCAAGCAAACACTCATCTTCAGCGTTCATAAGATCTCACCACCAGATCGGTATCCCCTGTCAAAACAGTAGCCACCGCGCATGATGAGCACAGCCACTGATCAGGTGATACTTTACTAAAGAAGCCGCCTAAACACATTGGTTTTTTTCCCTTGTTGAATCGCTGCCCATTCGTCTTCATTGATGGCTAGTGTGGTGTCACGTATAAAGGGCACATATCAGCGTACCCTTTATACGTGACACCACACTAGTTCTTGAGACGATACCCGGTCCTGAATATCCACCAGATAGCAGCGAGACACAGACACATGAAAAGAAAAATCATCCCCAGACTGGTCGCAACATTGACATCCGCAATGCCATAAAAACTCCAACGGAAACCGCTGATGAGATAGACCACCGGATTTGCCAAAGTGATCTTCTGCCATATCGGCGGCAACATATCGATGGAATAAAATGCACCACCAAGAAAGGTTAGAGGTGTAATAACCATCAAAGGTATTATTTGCAGTTTCTGGAAATCATCTGCCCAAAGGCCGATGATAAAGCCAAACATGCTGAAGCTTACGGCGGTGAGCACCAGAAAGCCGATCATCCACAGCGGATGTATAATTTCATAGTCAACAAACAAACGTGCTGTGGCGAGAATTAGCATACCCAGAATAATTGACTTGGTGGCAGATGCACCGACATAAGCAATAACGATTTCAAGAGATGAAACAGGCGCTGAGAGTACCTCGTAGATTGTGCCTGAAAACTTCGGAAAATATATGCCGAACGAAGCATTGGAAATACTCTCACTCAGCAGCGACAACATAAGCAGTCCGGGAATGATAAAGGCGCCATAACTGATGCCATTGATCTCTCCCATCCGTGAACCGATAGCCGCCCCGAAGACTACGAAATAGAGTGAGGTGGAAAGAATTGGTGAGGCAACACTCTCCATGAGCGTCCGCCAGGTACGGGCCATTTCGAACAGATAGATGGCACGAATAGCATAGGCATTCATGATCCTTCCCTCACCAACCTGACGAAAATTTCCTCCAGCGAACTCTGGCTGGAGTGAAGATCCTTGAAGTCAATACCATGCCTGTCCAATTGGCGCAACAATTCTGATATGCCAGTATGTTCCTGCTGTCCATCAAAGGTGTAGATCAGCACCTTGCCATCTGAGGAAAGCGTCAGAGAATATTCTGCCAGAGACTCAGGAATTCCGGCAAGGGAATTCTTCAAACTCAGTGTCAATTGCTTCTTACCAAGCTTGTTCATCAATACTGCCTTATTTTCAACCAGAATGATCTCCCCTTTACTGATAACCCCAATGCGGTCCGCAATCTCTTCAGCTTCTGCGATATAGTGTGTCGTGAGAATAATGGTCACCCCTCCATCTCGCAGTTTCCTGAGCATGTTCCACATATCATGCCGCAACTCAACATCCACACCAGCAGTAGGTTCATCAAGAAATAAGATCTCTGGCTCGTGTGACAGTGCCTTAGCGATCATCAGTCGACGTTTCATGCCCCCCGAGAGCGCCATAATCTTCTCTTTCCTTTTATCCCACAGAGAGAGATCACGGAGCACTTTCTCAATAAAGGCCGGATTTGAAGATTTTCCAAAAAGACCACGACTGAAACACATGGTATCCCAGACGCTTTCAAAGGTCGGTATACCGAGTTCCTGCGGCACCAGGCCAATCATGGATCGCGCCGCACGAAAGTCCGCAAGAATATCATGACCGGCAACCAGAACACGTCCCTTGTCCGGCCTGACGATGCCGCAAATAATGCTGATTAGCGTTGTTTTACCGGCGCCATTAGGTCCCAACAGGGCAAAGATCTCTCCACGTCTAATCTCCAGATTGATGTTTCTGAGCGCCTGAAAACTCGAGGCATAGGTCTTGTTAAGATTCCTGATAGAGATGATCGGTTGCACGCGCCCTCCTTTCAGCTCACTGCAAGTATAGACTGCACGCCAAGCATGATGGCTAAGTTAGCAAGACAATCCGGAGACAGCTGTAAGAAACAATTTCGTGCCTTCAATATCTTTTGATGGGAACTCGATGTAATTTATTTTCTCATGTTTGTTCATGGGTCTATACCGTCTCAGTGGTTAGGAATCTCTGATCGATTCCGGGCCTGATGGATGGCGAGATGAAAAGTTCCGGATCAAGGCAAAAAGTGCAGCTAATACCCCAGGGCACCCTCTCTCGCGCCAGCGCGATTCACCTTGTAGCGCGCTATTGCCTGGATTTTCAACACAAAGTCGGAACATTTCAGCCGCTAGACGCCGGTTCATGAATCAATCTGAGCTTCCTTTAATTTGTCGTTTAGAAACGATTGACTGAAGTGATCTTTCGTACATCATTAGTCTGCTGCTTTTCCATAATGACTAGCGCAATCCCCCCGAGAATCGCCACGGAGCTCAATGTCAAATGCAGGCTTATAGCCTCACCAAGGAAAATAATCCCACCCAGGGCGGCAATGACCGGCACACTCAGTTGTACTGTTGCCGCATGGGTGGCCTGCAACACGGGCAGCACCATATACCAAACAGCATATCCTAGGCCGGAGGTCAGAGCGCCCGACAAAATGGCATACCAGAAGCCCGCATCATCCAGAGACATACTGTTCAACATATACAGGCTCAGTGCGACTGAAACAGGGATAGCGCGCAGAAAATTACCCGCGGTCACCCTGGTGGGATCTCCGGCATCCTTCCCGCGCAAGGAATATATCCCCCATGCTACACCAGCACCCAACATTAACATGGAAGCAAACAGTGGCGGCGTCGAAAGACTTGGCAGCAAGAGACCAACAAGCCCGCCAATGGCAAGCATCAGACCGACGAGTTGCCACCTTTGCAGGCGTTCCCCCATCCAGATACCGTGACCGATCATTGTCGCCTGGACAGCACCAAAGAGTATCAGCGCACCGCTTGCCGCCGGCAGACTGACATAGGCAAAAGAAAAACCGGCCGCATATACAAACAAGGCCAGTGCCGACAGCCAGTTTCCTTCGACAGTACATTTTCCATGCCTTATTCGCACTACCATCCAGAGCATGATTGCCCCTGATATCAATCGAATTGCCGTGAAACTGGCGGCGTCAATACTACTATGTTTGAGTGCCACCCGGCAAAGCAAAGAATTACCTGCAAAGGCAATCATGGCCAGTGATGTCAGGATAATTGTACGTGCGTATGACATTACACCAATTTAACCTGGAGCATCAGCACGCCTGCACCTCATCCACGGATGACTGGGGCAGAACTTCTGCCTCAGCTTTTAGCATCCACTTCGTGCGCTTCTTTTTTCTGGCAATATCTCTCTGATGCCGGAAAAATGTATCCTTGGGCCTGGCCATTTACAACCCTCTTCAGGTAAATTTACAACAAGCTGTCCCGCCACAAGCCGCGGGAACCCTTAGGTCTCAACACGCTTATTTTTCGCTGATACTTTCGACATTCACCAGGCCATCATAGTTGCCATCTTTAGCGATATGATAAGCGCTGATATTTCGCCTTGCCACAAATACATGGTCTTCATACCACAGGGGCACATAGGGTAACTGGCGCTGCAAAATGGCTTGTAATTTCCGATAGCGGCGCGCCTGTTCCGCTAATGTAGTCCCGGCCTCGGCTTCATCGATCAGGCGGTCAACCTCCGGGGAATCAAAACGACCCCGGTTGGCGCCGGCGGGTGGTACCGAGGTGCTGTGGAAAACGTAGCGATAGATATCCGGCAGTTTGATGCCCACCCACATCAGACTGAACATTTGAAAACGTCCCGCCTTAATATCCCCGTAAAAAGTGCTCCAGTCATAACTCTTCAGCTCCACATCAATGCCTACGTCAGCCAACTGCTGCTGGATGATGGTCGCCAGGCGCAAACGAAAAGGATCGCTGGAGGTCTTGTAGCTAATATGAACCGGATTGGCACGACCATAGCCGGCCTCGCTCAGCAAGGCACGCGCGGCATCAGGATCGTAAGTCGACGGCTGGAGTGCCGGATCGCTGGCCCAGTGATCCGGCGGCAACAGGCTAACCGCCAGTCGCCCTGCCCCACCCATAACATATTTGATGATGGCTCGACGATTCAGGGCATGGGCAATGGCCCGTCGTACTACCAGCTCGCCCACCACGGGATCTTTCATGTTAAATCCCAGATAGGCGAAGTTTGAACCTGGCGTGCTCATCACCTGGATATCGTGCTGTTGCCGCAGGTAGCTGATAAGCTCCGGAGGAATATCGTTTTCCAGCATATCGATTTCACCACGTAGCAGTTTGAGCACCCGGACCGTGGGATCATGCATAGCAAAAAATGTGATCAGCTGGCCATCCCGTCGGCGGCGCAGACGCAGACGCCCCTCTTGCGGCCATGCTATAAATTCAAAGGGACCGCTGCCTACCGGATGACGGTTGAAGGGATGTTGCTGTGCGATCAGCGCTTGCGGCAAAATACCAAGACCCAGTCGTCCGGGGAACAAGGCATCCGCTCGGGCAAGATAGAAATCGATCGTCTCTTTATCAGGCGTCTGAATACGCTGTATATTCGCCAGTGAGATGCGTAATGGAGAGGCATTGCGAGGGTCCAGCACAAAGTCATAGCTTGCCTTCACATCTACCGCGGTAAGTTCCCGGCCATCGCTGAAATAACTCGGGCGCTTTATATGAAAGCGGTAATGTGTCGCCGACAAAGGTTCCCACGATGCCAGAGACGGTACCGGCTGGTAATGGGCATCAAAATCCACCAGCCGCTGATAAAGCAGACGGTTAATCCGTGATGAAGCCGCATCGGTTGCGAAGCGGGGATCCAGGCTAACCGGCATATTGGATAAGCCGAAGCGCAAGGCTTTGCCGGACTGTTCCTTGCAGGCGGGCAACGCCAGCACGATAGCAACAATAAACAACAGGCGGCAAGCAGCCACGTGCGCACGGACCGGCCGTAGTGTCATCATACAACTATGGAAGAACTGTTCAGCCGACACAGCAGCGATCAGTCACCACGAGCTATAAGGATGGTGCGCCAGATAGACATTGTAATAGCGAGGATCCTAAGATACCTCCTGGCCGATCCAGGCAGGGCGTTCAAACACCTCCGCTTCATCATCCAACTCCACCTCAGCGACGACCAGGCCCTGATTGACCCCTTCGAAGACATCGATCTCCCAGGTGTGCTTTCCATATTCGACAAAATGGCGCGTTTTCACGATTTCTTGCCCCAGCGTAAAAGCACTCAGCATCTCCGCTGCTTCTTCTACGGGCAGAGGATATTCGTATTCCGTCCGCCTGATACCCAGGGTAATGCTCTTGATATTGAGGAAGGCCTGCTCACCGGCAATACGCACGCGAATGGAGCAACGCCCGCCATCCGTCAGGTAGCCCTGACGGTAATGGGCCGATCTGCTGACCTGATGCTGCCAGTCAGCATTAAGCAACAGAAATTTTCTTTCAATTTCCTGAGCCATCACACTCTACCCACTGCCAGCCGGACGCCAGGCCTGGAGAAATTCGTTCAGGTGGGTCTTGCCCGACTCCAGGAGAAACTGGCCCACCTGCTCAGTGGCATCAGTATACCGGGCCGTGGAGAGACGGCCACGAATCAGTTCGAAGCGCAGATAGATCAGATAGGTATTCAGCACATCGGTTTCGCAGTAATTACGAATCCCATAAATATTGCCCTGCTGATAGGCATCCCATACCGCCGCACCGCTCATCCCCATCTTGCCGGGAAAGCCCAGCATCACGGCGATTTCATCGAGTCGCGCTACCGCGCGCATCTGATAGCCTGACAGAACATCCATCAGGTCGGTATGGCGGGCATGATAACGGCTGATATAGTTATTCCAACGGAAACTGTTGTCCTCATCGCCGGTTTCCCAGTACCTGGGGGCGGCAATGCCATGCAGTAGCGAACGGTAATGCAAGACCGGCAGATCGAAACCACCACCATTCCAGGAAACCAGCGTCGGTGTGAATTTATCAAGCCCGTCGAAGAACCTTCGGATGATCTCATCCTCCGGGGCATCCGCTTCCCCCAGCGACCAGACCCTGAAACTGTTGCCTGTTGCCAACACAGCGGAAATAGCCACGACTCGATGCAGGTGCAAGGGTAAGAATTCACTCTCACCGGTCTGCTGACGACGTTTGTGAAACATCACATTGGCGATATCCTTATCCGCAAGACCATCGAGATCATAGAGGCGTCGACCCGCTTCAACATCCGGCACGGTCTCAATATCAAAAACAAAAATAGTCATCGCCTGATCTACGCTTAATTATCCGAAAACACCGGCGTGGAAAGATAGCGATCTCCGCGATCGCAGGCAATGCTAACGATGGTGGCCTGCGTCACTTCACGAGACAAGCGCAAGGCCGCAGCCACCGCCCCACCGGAAGAAATCCCGACAAACAGCCCCTCCCTGGATGCCAGCGCCAGAGTGGTATCTTCTGCCTCCTGCTGGCTCACATCCATGACCCGGTCCACCCGGGAGGGCTCATAGATCCGGGGGAGATAAGCCTCGGGCCAGCGGCGGATGCCCGGTATGCTGGCACCGGTGCCGAGCTGAACCCCGACAATCTGAATTTGCGGCTGTTGTGCTTTCAGAAAACGTGAGACACCCATAATGGTGCCGGTGGTACCCATGGCGCTGACAAAATGCGTCACCTCACCTGCAGTATCGCGCCAGATTTCGGGGCCGGTACTCCTATAGTGGGCGCGGGGGTTGTCCGGGTTGGAAAACTGGTCGAGCATGTAACCTTCACCCCTGGCCACCATTGTCCTGGCCATATCGATGGCTGCCTCCATACCACCCTCGGCCGGTGTAATAATGATCTTGGCCCCATAGGCCTTCATGATCGCGCGCCGCTCCACGCTCATGTTCTCCGGCATAATCAGCACCATACGGTAAGCTTTGACTGCCGCCGCCATCGCCAGGGCAATACCCGTATTGCCGCTGGTGGGTTCAATGAGGATATCGCCCGATTTGATCTCACCACGTAGCTCGGCACCGTTGATCATGTTCAACGCAGGCCGGTCTTTGACAGAACCGGCGGGATTATTCCCCTCCAGCTTAAGCAGAATTGCATTGCTGGTCTCACCAGGCAGGTACTGTAGCTGCACCAGGGGCGTGTTACCGATAAATTTCTCAAGCGTGGGATATTCTTGGCTCATATCGCAGGCTATGATGAATGAGCCCCATCGACTTTTCAACTCTTAAGGGAGTAGTTCAATTCAGGGGCCACGGAATTACTGGTGAAATGGGTTCATCTCCAGGCGCAAACAAGCTGCTCATGGCCCAGCCTATAGGCAAGATGGCGAACCACAAATTAATCCCTGCTTCCTTAGGCTAATATGTCTTACTTCACTCAAGAACCAGGCCACACAAACGATATAAGAGCATGAAGCGGTGGGATTATCTGCCAATAAGCAGTATGATCAGCCGGGTGGCATGGATCACGCTTTATCGCAGAATATTGTTTTATTCTATCTGACCGACGGGCCTGACTCAGCAGCGCATACTGACCCGGCTCATAAAACGTTTATTTTTCAGGAGATTACTATGGCGTCTGAAAAAAGAAAGAATGCCAGAAGCGGCCTAACAATGGAGAACCAGGAAGGCCAGTTCAATATCGAAAAAGACCAGAAAACCTTCAGCATTAACAGAATCAGGGACGTCTCAATATCAGGTGTCGGGCTCGAAATGTCCCAGGCACTGCCGGTGGGTGATCAGCTCTCACTGTCCTATGACTCAGGGGATTTTCAGCTCAGCATTCTCGGGACCGTCATCTGGTGCAATCCGGAAGCGCAATCCGGACCCTATATCCTGGGCATCGAGTTCAATCCGGAGAGCAGGGAAAACAACGCCCTCTTTTTTCTGGCGATCAGAAAATATCTGGATGAGTTTGACGGCGCCTATATGGATGCCTGAAAAGAGGCACGGTCAGCACCGGAGACATCGCGGAAACAGGCACCAAGCCTGGATTATTCAGACGAACCGCGCACAAAAAAAGGGCTCACCATGAGCCCTTTTTTCATACCATGAGAAGTGCTCAACTCAGCTGTCCACGGCCTTCATGCTGAGCCGGATACGGCCCTGCTTATCGATTTCCAGCACCTTCACCTTAACCATATCACCTTCTGTAAGCTTGTCACTGACATTGGCGACGCGCTCCTCTGAAATCTGCGAGATATGGACCAGGCCGTCCTTGCCCGGCAAGATGGTGACAAAAGCACCGAAATCCATTAGTTTGGCCACCCGGCCTTCATAAATAGTACCCACCTCAACATCCGCCGTCAGCTGCTGAATGCGCCGTATAGCCTCCTGGCTGGCCTCATTATCCACTGAAGCAATCTTGATGGTACCGTCATCAGTGATATCAATGCTGGCGCCTGTTTCCTCTGTCAGTGCACGAATCGTTGCCCCGCCCTTGCCAATGACATCCCGAATCTTCTCGGGATTAATCTTGATCGTTACGATCCGCGGCGCATATTCTGAAATATCACCACGCGATTCCGCAATGACCTCATTCATGATATTGAGGATATGCAGACGACCCTCATGGGCCTGCTCCAATGCTACCGACATAATTTCCCGGGTGATACCGTCGATCTTGATATCCATCTGCAGTGCCGTAACCCCGCCAGTGGTTCCCGCCACTTTGAAATCCATATCGCCAAGATGGTCTTCATCACCCAGAATATCGGTCAGCACTTTACTCTGATCACCTTCCTTGACCAGCCCCATGGCGATACCCGCCACCGGTGCCTTAATAGGTACCCAGGCATCCATCAGAGACAGGCTGGCGCCGCAAACCGAGGCCATGGAGCTGGAACCATTGGATTCGGTGATCTCAGAAACCACGCGCAAGACATAGGGAAACTCATCCTGGTCCGGCAGTACTACAGCGATGCCGCGACGTGCCAGGCGACCATGACCGATCTCGCGGCGCTTGGGACTGCCCATAAAACCGGTTTCACCGACACAATAGGGGGGAAAATTGTAATGCAGCATGAAAGGGTCTTTGCGCTCTCCCTCGATGGCATCGATGAGTTGTGCATCCCGTCCGGTACCCAGTGTGGCAACGACCAGCGCCTGGGTTTCACCCCGGGTAAAAAGCGCGGAACCGTGTGCCCGGGGTAGTACCCCCACCCGGATATTGATCGGTCTGACAGTACGATGATCGCGTCCATCGATGCGGGGCTGCCCCGCCAGCACTCGCTGACGCACCGTCTCTTTCTCCAGCTTTTCTATGGCCTCACGAACAGCCTCTTCAGACCAGCGGGATTCATCCCCGGTAAGCAGCTGCTCATGAACGAACTTGCGCGCTTCCGCCAGCGCCTGCTGGCGCTCCATTTTTTCCTGTATCTGGTAAGCGCGGGCAATCTGCTCTCCGGCTGCATCAGCCACCAGGCCGGCCAGTTCCCCGTCGGCCACAGGAGCCTGCCACTCCCATGGCGTTGTGCCTACTTCTGAGGCCAGCTCCTTAATAGCCTGAATCGCCACCTGTTGCTGCTCATGACCGAATAAAACAGCATCCAGCATCACCGTTTCCGGCAGTTCCTGTGCCTCTGATTCCACCATCAGAACAGCGCCTTCGGTACCGGCAACCATCAAATCCAGGGCGGAGTCTTCCAACTGCTGCATATCGGGGTTTAACAGGAACTGACCATCCCGGTAACCGACGCGAGCAGCGGCGACAGGGCCATTGAAGGGGATACCAGAAACGGCCAGCGCTGCCGAGGCACCAATGAGCGCCGGCACGTCAGGATTGATTTCCCGGTCCAGAGACACCACCGTGGCAACAATCTGTACCTCGTTGGTAAAGCCTTTGGGGAAGAGCGGGCGTAGTGGACGGTCAATCAGACGCGAGGTCAGTGTCTCCTTTTCACTGGGGCGACCTTCCCGCTTAAAAAAACCACCGGGAATCTTGCCTGCCGCATAGGTACGTTCCTGATAATTGATGGTTAAAGGGAAAAAATCACGACCCGGGTCAGCTTCCTTGCGACCAACCACGGTGACCAGAACCACGGTTTCGCCCATGCTGACCATGACTGCACCCGTTGCCTGTCTGGCAATCTCACCCGTCTCCAGCGTTACTGAATGGGCACCGTACTGAAAAACCTTTTTGATGGGAGTCACTATGAATTCCTTAAACTATTGCTGATTACCGCGGAGTTTCCTGTCCGCTACCTGTCCGCTATGCTACCTGTCCGCTATGTTTCAGATGTACACCAGTTCCTCCGCAGCACAACCAGCCAAAACTGTAGCTTTTCATATTGTTTTGGTCCGGGTAGCGGATAGGAATAAGCTTATTTGCGCAGACCAAGACGGGCAATAAGGTCCTGATAACGGGCCAGATCCTTTTTGCGCAGATAGCTTAATAATTTTCTGCGGTTACTGACCATTCTTAATAGTCCCTGCCGCGAATGGAAATCGTGTTTATGAGCCTTAAAATGCTCGGTAAGCTGCCCGATACGGGCGGAAAGCAGTGCAACCTGCACTTCCGGAGATCCGGTATCCTCCGTAGAACGTTGATATTGCTGCACGACGTCTGCTTTCACATGCGTGTCTAAAGCCATGATTTACACCTGCCTGAAGTTGCTTTTACCAGTTAAAAAACCCGACCACAAAAATGTGGGCCCTATTCTATCCGCTAAGCCTCTTGATATACAAGCAATTGTTTTATCCTTTAAGGTGAACTGTTCTTCAGCGGACCATCAGACGTTTGGGTGCAATCCGGCCATCATCCTGTACCTGGCCGATGCCCATAAACTGCTCGTCACCGGTATAAATTCTCACATAGCCGGATGGCGGTGTATCGGGCACAAAAACCGCCTGTCCCTGCCTGAAAAAATAGGCCACATCACTGGACAGGCTAAGCCCGGGCCAGTGCAACAGCGCATCCCCCATGGATAGAAGTTGCCCATCCAGAGCCTGCACGCCAGACGCCGCACTTTGCTCCAGGCTTGCCAGACTCACCATATCCTGCTCAACGAATCCGGCCACCGCCAGACGCCGCAAGGCACTCACATGGCCACCACAAGCCAGTGCCGCACCAATGTCTTCTGCCAGCGTGCGAATATAGGTGCCCTTGGAGCAGCGCACGCGCACCTCCAGCAGCTCATTGTCATGACTTAGCAGTTGTAGTTCATGGATGTGAATCCGACGCGGCTCACGCGCAACGACAATACCCTGATGCGCCAACTTGTACAGGGGCTGACCATTCTGTTTAATGGCAGAATGCATCGGGGGTATTTGTTCAATATCGCCCGTAAAGGAAGCCAGCACTTCCAGTAATCGCGCCCTGTCAAAGCCGGGCACTGTCCTGTTTTCCAGGATCGTGCCTTCCGCATCCCCGGTGGTCGTGGTAATACCCAGCCGGATCAGTACATGATAGGATTTATCTGCCTCCAGCAGAAAACCGGAAATCTTGGTCGCCGCCCCCAGGCAGATAGGTAACATGCCGGTCGCTAAGGGGTCCAGACTACCGGTATGACCCGCCTTGCGGGCCTGATAAAGTCGTTTAACCTTCTGCAAAGCGGCATTGGAGGTAATTCCGGCTGGTTTATCCAGCAGCAATACCCCATTGACATTTCTTCCCGGGCGACGACGGCGCATAAAGATGATCAGTCCTGGTGTTTTTTGTCTGCAGCAACAACGCTGTCAATCAGGGCGGACAAATCTGCAGCGCGCTTAATGGTGCGGTCATAATAAAAGTGTAAACTGGGGGTCAGCCGCAACACCATGCGCCGCGCCAGTTCGTGACGCAGAAAGCCTGCGGCATGGTTGAGAACACTCACGCTTTGTTGTGCATCACCTTCCTCATCCAGCACGGTAATGTATATCTTGGCATGAGTCAGATCGGTGGAGACTTCGACATCGGTAATGGTGACGATACCCAGGCGTGGGTCCTTGATCTCCTGCTGAACCAGCACTGCCAGCTCACGCCGGATCTGTTCGCCAACGCGCAATGTACGGCTATATTCCTTGGGCATGGGCTCAGGCAGATATCATGTACTTGTTCGAGCCTGCCCAGTGGCGTCCTTCTTCACAGCCGGAAATGTCACCATCGCCGATTCAGAGCATCCGTTTGACTTCGACTTTTTCATAGACTTCGATCTGGTCGCCCACTTTGACATCATTGTAATTCTTGACGCCGATACCGCATTCCGTGCCGGCCTTAACCTCGTTGACATCATCCTTATAACGGCGCAGTGACTCCAACTCGCCCTCATAGATCACCACATTGTCCCGTAGCACCCGAATCGGGTTGTGACGCTTCACGGTCCCTTCCATTACCAGGCAACCAGCAATGGTTCCCAGCTTGGGGGAGGAGAAGATATCGCGGACTTCCGCAAGACCGACAATTTGTTCCTTGATTTCAGGGGCGAGCATACCGGACAAGGCGCTCTTCACATCATCGATGACATCATAGATAACGCTGTAATAGTTGAGTTCTAAACTGGCCTCTTCCGCTGTCCGACGGGCTACGGCGTCAGCGCGGACATTAAAACCAATGACGATGGCATTGGAGGCCAGGGCCAGATTGATATCTGATTCCGTGATACCACCCACACCGCTGGCAATAATTTTGACCGCAACTTCATCAGTTGAAAGCTTGGTCAATGAATCCTTCAGGGCTTCCACAGAACCCTGTACATCTGCCTTGAGCAACACATTGAGTGTGCTGACCTGACTGCTGCCCAACCGCGAAAATACGTCTTCAAGATTGGCAGCCTTCTTACTGGCAATCTGGACATCACGGAATTTCCCCTGTCTGAACAATGCCACCTCTCGTGCTTTGCGCTCATCAGGCAACACAACCACATCGTCACCTGCATTAGGCGTACCCGAGAGGCCAAGTATCACTACCGGCATGGAGGGGCCTGCCGATTTCACCGTTTTTCCGGTCTCATCGAACATTGCCCGCACCCGGCCGTACTCCTTGCCTGACAGGACGATATCGCCTTTTTTCAGGGTACCGCTCTGCACCAATACCGTAGCAACCGGTCCGCGCCCCTTATCAAGGCTTGCCTCGATCACCGTACCGCGTGCCGGCCCCTCAGCAACGGCCTGTAACTCCATCATTTCCGACTGCAACAGGATAGCATCCAGGATATCATCCACACCCTGTCCGGTTTTTGCTGAAACATTGACGAACAAGGTATCTCCGCCCCAGTCTTCGGGAATCACTTCATGCTGAGACAGTTCCTGCTTAACCCGCTCAGGATCCGCTCCCGGCTTATCGATCTTATTAACCGCAACAATAATGGGCACATTGCCTGCTTTGGCATGTTGCACTGCTTCCAGGGTCTGTGGTTTAACACCATCATCGGCAGCCACAATTAACACAACGATATCGGTTACTTCCGCACCCCGAGCCCGCATGGCGGTAAATGCCGCATGTCCCGGTGTATCCAGAAAGGTAATCATGCCGCGCTTGCTTTCCACATGGTAGGCCCCGATGTGCTGGGTAATCCCCCCTGCCTCTCCGGCGGCCACTTTGGTACGCCGAATATAGTCCAGCAGCGAAGTCTTGCCATGATCGACATGCCCCATGATGGTCACCACCGCAGGACGTAACTCAGCCTCACCAGCTGCCATCACCCCCTGAATGACCGCTTCTTCCAGGGCATTTTCCTGCAACGGCCTGGGCTTATGACCCATTTCCTCGACAACGATGGTCGCCGTCTCCTGGTCAAGGACCTGGTTGATAGTGACCATGCTGCCCATGTTCATCATCACCTTGATGACTTCCGCTGTTTTTACAGACATTTTCTGCGCCAATTCACCCACAGTAATCGTCTCCGGAATGGCAACCTCGCGGATAATCGGCGCAGTCGGCCGCTCAAAACCATGTTGTGCAGAACCACTGACCTTGACGGTTGCGCCACGGCTCTTTTTCTTCCGTCGGCTGGTGGATTTTTCCGAAGCAACATGCAGCTCCTCCCGGCCATACTTGGTCTGGCGCCCGGCCTTTTCCTTTCGTCTGCCCGGCTTTTTGTCCGCCGGTGGTTGTGCGGTTTCGGGAACCTTGGCTGCCGGTGCCGGCGAAACGGTTGTTTCCGCAGCAGACTGCTGCGCCTCAGCACGCTCCGCCACCTCCACGGCAGCCTCTTCCTGGGAGGGCGCTGCGGGCACTACAACTTCCACCGTACCGTGCGCCTCAGCAATCAGAGGCGGTGTCGGCATTTCCTGCTGACGCCGCGCCTCATCGGCTGCCAGTCTGGCAGCCGCCTCTTGCTGCTCTTTTTCAAGACGTGCTGCTTCTTCCGCCATCACGTCACTGCGCATGGCGTAGGTCCGCTGGCGTCGAAACTCCACGTTGATTTTTCTGTTGGTCCTGAGCTTACCCTGACCGGTGCTCTGTTTGAGCTCACTCACGCTCTTGCGCCGCAGCGTGATCTTCCTGCCTTCCGGTTTAGCGGCAACTGCAGCGCCTTCACCGTGGGCGCCACGCAAATGGCTCAGCAGTTCCATTTTTTGCTTGTCGCTAATCTCTTGATCCGCATCGGTAATCGGCAGGCCTGCCTCTCCCAGCTGCACCAATAAACGGTCAACCGGGATCCCGACGACATCAGCGAGTTGTCTGACTGTTACTTCTGTCATAATCCGTCTCTTACTTGCGTTGCTGTTCACCCTTGTTGCTCTTCGGCGAACCATGGCGCACGCGCAGCCATAATCAGCTTGCTCGCCCGCTCCTCGTCCATATCCTCAATCTCCAGCAGTTCGTCAACCGACTGCTCTGCCAAATCTTCCTGGGTCACAATGCCATGGCTTGCCAGTTGATGAGCGAGGGTCTCATCCATCCCTTCCAGGACCAGCAAATCCTCGGCAGGCTGCATAGCATCGCCGCCTTCCTCACTGGCAATGGCGCGGGTCAGCAGCACATCACGGGCACGATTTCGCAGCTCTTTGACGATATCCTCATCGAATTCTTCAATGGCGGTCAGCTCCTGAATCGGCACATAGGCGATTTCCTCAATACTGGAGAAACCTTCCTGCACAAAAATGATGGCAATCTCCTCGTCCACATCCAGTTGTTCCATAAAGACCTGCTTCAGCTTTTCTGCCTCGCTTTCGCCTTTTTCCTCCGCCTCCGCCTCCGTCATAATATTCAGATCCCAGCCGGTCAGCTGACTGGCAAGTCGCACATTCTGCCCGCCCCGGCCAATGGCCTGGGAAAGATGTTCCTCGTTTACTGCCAGATCCATACTGTGACGATCCTCGTCCACCACAATCGACTCCAGTTCCGCCGGAGACATGGCATTAATCACGAATTGCGCATGATTCTCATCCCAAAGGATAATATCGATGCGCTCGCCGGCCAACTCGTTGGAAACACTCTGTACGCGCGAACCACGCATGCCGACACAAGCACCCACCGGATCTATGCGTGGATCATTGCTTTTGACCGCGATTTTCGCCCGGGCGCCCGGGTCGCGTGCAGCGCTAATGATCTCTATCAGCCCCTCACCGACCTCCGGTACTTCCAGTTTGAACAGTTCCACCAGTAACTCGGGAGCCACCCGACTGACAAATAACTGTGGGCCCCGCACCTCGGAGTGGACATCCTTCAGGTAACCCCGCAACCGATCACCGGGACGGATGGCCTCACGGGGAATCAGTTCGCTCCTGGTGATCACGGCCTCGGCATTAGCACCCAGATCAAGAATAACATTACCCCGATCCAGGCGTTTGACAATGCCCATCACCAGCTCACCCACACGCCCCTGGTACTGTTCGACGATTTTGGCGCGTTCGGCCTCGCGCACTTTCTGGATAATGACCTGCTTGGCTGTCTGGGCGGCAATACGGCCGAAGGCTACCGCTTCAATGGGCTCCTCGATATAGTCATTAGCCTGGATATCAGGATCTTTTTCCCGCGCCTCACGCAGACTGACCTGGCCATCTTCATTTTCAATCTCATCGACTTCGTCATCAATGACCTGCCAGCGACGAAATGCCTGGTAATCCCCGGTATTACGGTCAATGGCAACCCGTATATTGACATCACCGCTATAACGTTTATTGGTAGCGGCCGCCAGTGCCGCTTCGATCGCCTCAACGACAATCTCCTTAGCGATGCCCCGCTCGTTGGAAACGGCATCGACTACCATTAATATCTCTTTACTCATGACCACCGCCTCTGTTCAAAATCCTGGCATGCATGTCTTCATTCCCTGGCTCAGACTGCTGTACCATAAATATTACAGCTCCGTAACCAGGCGCGCTCGCTCTATTTCTTTCAGGGAAAAGCTGCGCTGCCCGTCATCCATCACCAGCATCACCCGGCCATCTTCCACACCCTGAATCACACCTCTGAAATTGCGTCTGCCCTCATGAAGCGCAACCAGCCGAAGCTTAACCCGATGGCCGCTGAAACGGGCAAAATGCGCTGCCGTAAACAGGGGCCGGTCCAATCCCGGCGACGACACCTCCAGAACATACTGCCCGCGGATCGGATCTTCCACATCCAGCAGGGCACTCACCTGACGACTGACACACTCACAGTCCTTCACGCCGACACCCTGCTCCCGGTCAATATAAACCCTCAAGATATGCTGGTGACCGCTGGGAAAATACTCCAGCCCCACCAACTCATACCCCAGCATGTTGATTGCCGGACGTATCAGCTGTACCAATTGTTCATTCGTTTGTCGCACGCAGCAGCCACCTGAAACAAAAAGTGGGCCCTAGGCCCACCTCCCACAACCGCCCTCCGCTATCAACGAAAAGCATCATAATGTTTTGACCCTGGGTTACTTTCCATACAGCATCGCCGTGTACAAAAAAACCCCGCAACGGGGTCATCACCAACAGAGCCACACCCCCGGTCTTCCAGGGGCCACATTATAGGAGCACGAAAATTCAATTGCAACAGGCAGACCATGTCTGCTGCATTGAGCAGACGGTCACGGGAGCAGGCGCAGAGGCGCCCTGCGCAGAAGCAGGACAGTGGCCAGGGTAAATGTCAGAAACGATTGGTAGCGGGGGCAGGATTTGAACCTACGACCTTCGGGTTATGAGCCCGACGAGCTACCAGACTGCTCCACCCCGCACCGATTGGAGACGGCATAGTATCAGAAGGTGGCTGCTGGTTTCAAGCATTGCTCCAGAAATCGTCAGGGCTACGGAAGTGTCGCTCTCAACCCGCTGTCAGGGTCACAAAGGCAATGGCATATTCTTCCTCGTCGGCCAGGCTCAGGTGACTCTGACTCACCCTACAGCGGAGACAATAGGCTGCCGCAGGCCCGCTATATTCCAGCAGTGGCTTTCCCTGCGCATTGTGCCCGACACCGATGTGGCGCAGGCTGAGCCCGTTTCTGAAGCCGGTACCCAGCGCCTTGACGGCAGCCTCCTTGGCGGCGAAGCGCTTGGCCAGAAAATGTGCCGGGCGGACATATCGCCTGAATTCACTGAATTCCTGTTCGGTGAGGATACGTCGGGCAAAGCGTTCACCATAACGCTCCAGGTTAGCGGCCATCCTGGCGACATTCACGATATCGGTACCAATGCCGAAAATCACCGCCGTGCCTGTCTCATCAGTCGTTTCATCTCCTGCACCGCTCCCTGCAGACCACTGAATAATGCCTGGGCGATAATGGCGTGGCCGATATTCAGTTCATGGATAACGGTCAACGCGGCAATCGGCTCCAAATTATGATAATTCAGCCCATGGCCAGCGTTGACTACCAGCCCGGCCTGAGCAGCGTGAGAGATGGCCTGTTGAATGCGCTGGTATTCCTGATCACGCTGTTGGTCTGTCCTGGCATCGGCATAGTGGCCGGTATGGATCTCAATGACTGGACAGCCACAGCGAACGGCGGCATCAATCTGCCGGGGATCGGCATCGATAAACAGGGACACCCGGCACCCGACTTCTGCCAGCCGTAAACAGGCATCCCGAATGCGCCCTTCCTGAGCAAGCACATCGAGCCCGCCTTCGGTAGTCAGTTCCTCCCGGCGTTCCGGCACCAGACAACAGTCATGTGGCCGGAGCCGCCTGGCAATCGCCAGCATTTCATCAGTCACCGCCATTTCGAGATTCATGCGTGTCTGCAACATGGTGCGCAGCAGTTCCACATCCCGATCCTGGATATGCCGGCGGTCTTCCCGCAAATGCAGGGTGATACTGTCGGCACCGGCCTGTTCAGCAGCCAGTGCCGCATGCACAGGCTCTGGATAGCAGGTGCCCCGCACCTGTCTAAGCGTCGCAATGTGGTCAATATTGACCCCCAATAGTATTTCCTGTGACCTTCTCAATGCTGCCTTATCCTCCTGACTGATACTGCGCTGCAGCGAACAAACGTCGGCTATTCAGCGGCTTGTCTCCCAGTAATGCCCCCAGTAAAAGACGCATCAGGTATTTTACCTCACGCAGGCTCTGCCTATCCCGCAGCTCATCAGCAGCCAGGGACTGCAGACTACTGCCATGTATCCTGACCGCGGTTCCAGACGGAAATCTACTGAGATCCCGTTGTGCCACGGCCACCGGCCCCTGCCCCAAATGATACTCATAGACCCGGGATGCCGTAATCTCCTGAGCGCTCACGGCATCCTGCGCTAGTATCAGGCCATAGCCCAATTCCTGTAACAGGCGTTTTTCGAACAGCCGCAACAAGCGCTGTGCCGCCGGCGAAACGGCAGATTCGGCCTCCTGTAGCGTCGCCAACCCGGTCACCAGCATCTCATAGGCGGCAAAGATACCACCGCAGGGATCGTCCCGGTGCAGTACCCGCAGCAGCAGCTCGTTGACATAGAAACCATTCAATAGCATCTGTCCCGACAGCATATTCAGCGCACCACGGGGCTCTGCACTGTGCAGCGTGCCTAATTCCCCTCGCCCTGAACCACTGACATGAAGGGGCTGAAACAGTTCCAGCAACACCGGCGCACGCAGCTTACGCCTGCGGGCACCCCGCGCCACCAGGGCGATACGCCCGTGACTACAGCTTAGTATCTCAAGAATCAGACTGCTGTCGCGATAGGGGCGTCGGTGGAGGATATAAGCGGGTTCCAGTGTCATACGCCGCATCTGGCTCACCCCACTATGCCCTTAAGCCCTAAAGGCCGCATCACCATTATTCCGTATAACCCAGATGTCTCAAGGCACGCTCGTCGTCACTCCATTTTTCCTTTACCTTGACCCATAACCTGAGAAATATATTATGACCAAAGGCCCTTTCCATATCCTTGCGAGCCTGGGCGCCGATGTGTTTCAACATATCTCCCTGCTTGCCAATGACGATGGCTTTCTGTGCGGAACGCTCCACCCAGATCAGCGCACCAATATGGATCACCCCACGCTGCAGGGCAAACTGTTCAATTTCCACTGTCAAGGCATAGGGAAGCTCCTGACCGAGCCTCCTGGTCAGTTTTTCCCTAACCAGTTCAGCCGCCAGAAAACGCTCGTTGCGATCAGTGATCTGATCAGCAGGAAACAGCCATGGAGAATCCGGAAGATGGGCCCTTATCAGTGTCTCCAACTGGCTCAGATTGCTCCCCTGACGAGCGGAAACCGGAATCACACCGATGAACCCATATAGACCTGCCAGGTAAGCAAGATGGGGCAACAACAGTGCCTTGGGTTCGATTTTATCCACCTTATTGATCACCAGAATGACCGGCGCCCTGATTCTCCGCAACCTGTCGAGTATGGATTCATCCGCCTCCGACCAGCTCAAGGCATCGGCTACCAGCAAGACGATATCAACATCCTGTAGCGCATCACCAGCGGTACGGTTCATGAGACGATTCATCGCATGCCCCCCGGCCTGATGCAGACCGGGCGTATCTACATAGATGAACTGGCTATCCCCGCTTGTCTTGATGCCGAGAATCCGGTGCCGGGTGGTCTGCGGCTTACGTGAGGTGATGCTGATTTTCTGCTCCAGAATACGATTGAGCAGCGTCGACTTACCCACATTGGGACGGCCGATGATGGCGATATGCCCGCATTTCTTCTGGCTGTCCTGGCGTGTCATGAGTACACCGTCAGGAGTTCAGTAGCCGCAGGGCCTTCTCGGCTGCATTCTGCTCTGTCTTGCGACGACTGCCGCCGCAACCGACGACCACTTCGGGCAGCGCCTCAATCGCGCAGCTGATATGAAATATCTGATCATGATCCTGTCCTTCTATCCGGCTAACGGTGTAGACGGGCAAGGGCTTCTGCCTGGATTGCAACAGCTCCTGCAAACGCGTTTTGGCATCCTTGATCACTTTATCGGGCGAGGCCTTGGCCAGCTCATCGCTGAAGACTGACAGGATGAGTTCCCGGCTGGCCTCCATTCCGCCATCAAGATAAACAGCGCCAATAATGGATTCCAGAGCACCCGCCAGTATGGAGTCGCGACGATAGCCACCGCTTTTCATCTCTCCCGCGCCCAATAGCAGGCGATCACCGAGCTGTATCTTCCGTGCCAATACCGCCAGGGTTTCCCCTTTGACAATATTGGCCCGGAGGCGACTGAGCACACCCTCATCCACTACGGGGAAACCCTGAAAAAGGGCATCCGCAATCACGAAGTTCAGGATGGCATTGCCGAGAAATTCCAGTCTCTCATTGTTGTCCCGACCCATACTGCGATGGCTCAGCGCCGTCTTCAGTAATTGCGGCTGTCTGAATTCATAACCCAGCCAACCGGCCGAGCTGCACTGTCTCTTGTTCAATGTTTTGCCAGGCTAATACTGTCATTAAAAGAAACGACCACATCGATATTGGCAAGTAAGGGTTTGCGGACTTCATACTGAACAGTAACCACCTCTTTATTAGCTTCTCTGGTCACTGAAATATTCTTGCTACTGACATGGCTGACATCATTAATACTAAAACGACGCAGCAGCCTCCTTTTGGCACTTTCCCCCTGATGCAGGGCATCCCCCTCGTCACGCTGCAATGATTGCAGAGATGAGCTGACATTATAATGTTCCATATAAATGGGAAACAGTTTAATGGCCAGGAGCCCCAGAAATCCCGCCATTATTAATATCAGCAGGAAAGCCAGGCCGGAAAACCCTGCGGTTCTACCACGATTCGTTATCATGAATATACGCTCCCTTGAAATTCAGGCGCCGACAATTTCCTCTCCGCAGCTTGTCAGCCCGGAAACTGTGATCGCCCTTTGTTTACTGGATATGCTCGCCTATCCGTGCCCAGTTCACCCCGCTTTCCTCGGCATTCCAGCTAAACCAGATCATAAAAGCTCTGCCCACCAGGTTCTCCTCTGGCACTGTACCCCAGAAACGGCTGTCATTACTGTTATCCCGATTGTCACACATAACAAAATAGCGGCCCTGGGGCACCACATACTCACCTTCACCCAGCTTTCTGGGATTCATGATAAGAATCCTGTGTTTCACATCGCCCAACTGCTCCTGCCGCATACTGGCGCCCGTCATGGATAGCCCGGCACCAAGGCCTGTATACAGCCCAAGGGACTTCTGGCTGGCGGCTTTACCATTGATATAAACCGTTTTGTTGAAATAGCTGATATGATCCCCAGGCAACCCCACCACCCGTTTAATGTAGTCCAACGACGGGTCTTTCGGGTAACGGAACACCACCACATCTCCCCGCCGGGGTTCGCCTACATCGATAATTTTTGTCCCCATCAGAGGCAGCCGGATGCCATAGGTGTATTTATTCACCAGAATAAAATCCCCGGCCAGCAAAGTAGGCATCATCGAAGCGGAGGGTATTCGAAAGGGCTCGACAATAAAAGAACGCAGCAGCAACACAATCAGGATAATGGGGAAAAAGGAACGGGCATACTCCACCAGCAGTGGCTCCCGGGCAATCTTGCCGGCTGCCGCCACATCGAGCTCACCGCCAGCTGCCGCTGCGGCTTCGGCCAGCGCCTGACGCCGCCGGGGAGCCTGTTTCAGGGCATCAACGGCCCAGATCACGCCTGTTGCCAGCAGGGCCAACAGCATGATTGCCTGAAAATCAAAATTCATGTCTTCTTTCCTGTATGTGATACCGCCAGAAACGCTTCCTGGGGAATTTCCACCACCCCAACCTGCTTCATGCGTTTTTTGCCGGCTTTCTGTTTTTCCAGTAATTTTCTCTTGCGTGTGATATCACCACCGTAGCATTTCGCCGTGACATTCTTGCGCAATGCCTTAACCGTTTCACGGGAAATGATATGCGAACCAATTGCCGCCTGAATCGCGACATCGAACATCTGTCTAGGGATCAGCTCCCGCATCTTCTCCGCCAGTTCCCGGCCCCGCTGCGCCGCCCGGTCACGATGCGTGATCAGGGACAAGGCGTCCACACGCTCACCATTGATCAGCAAATCCAGTTTGACCAGATCTGCGGGCTGAAAACGCAGGAATGAATAGTCCAGTGAGGCATAACCCCTGCTGACCGATTTCAGCCAGTCATAGAAATCCAGTACCACTTCATTCATGGGCAATTCATAGCTTAATGCCACCTGATTACCATGATAAAGCATTTTTTTCTGCACGCCCCGTTTCTCGATACACAGCGTGATCACCGGGCCCAGATAATTCTGCGGCAGGAGCATATCGGCCTGAATGATCGGCTCACGAATTTCTGCGATCTGCCCGGGGTCAGGCAGACAGGCAGGATTATCGACCGCCATAATTTCATTTTTAGCGGTCAGCACCTCGTACACTACGGTCGGGGCGGTAGTGATGAGATCAAGACGATATTCACGCTCCAGGCGCTCCTGGACGATCTCCATGTGCAGCATACCGAGAAAGCCACAACGAAAGCCGAAGCCCAGCGCCTGGGAAGTTTCAGGCTCATAGAACAAGGCCGCATCATTGAGACGCAGCTTGGCCAGAGCATCACGCAGCCCCTCATAGTCTTCTGCGCTGATTGGGAAAAGACCCGCAAAAACCTGGGGCTTGATTGCCTGGAAGCCGGGCAATGGCGCAACAGCAGCTGCGCTGGCATGAGTCAGGGTATCTCCCACCGGAGCGCCATCCACCTCCTTGATTCCAGCGATGACAAAGCCGACCTCCCCCGCCTGCAGCTGTCCCTGTTCGCAGGGTTTGGGGGTAAAAATACCGGTTTTGTTGGCTTGATAATTCTTTCCCGTTGACATCACGGTGATCCGCTCCCCCTGCCTCAGTATGCCTTGCATAACCCGGACCAGCGAAACCACACCAAGATAATTATCGAACCAGGAGTCGATGATCAGCGCCTGCAAAGGCGCCCGGCGATTGCCCCTGGGGGGAGGGATACGGTCAATCAACTGTTCCAGGAGTTCATCCACACCGACCCCGGTTTTTGCACTGACGCGTATCGCATCCTGAGCATCAATGCCGATAATCTGTTCAATTTCATCGATGACCCGCTCCGGTTCCGCGGTCGGCAGATCGATCTTGTTCAGAACCGGCAGTACCTCCAGGCCCTGCTCAATGGCGGTATAGCAGTTGGCCACTGTTTGTGCCTCTACCCCCTGGGAAGCATCAACGACCAGCAGCGCCCCTTCACAGGCAGCCAGCGAGCGGGAAACTTCATAGGAAAAATCCACATGCCCGGGCGTATCAATAAAATTCAGCAGGTAACAACTGCCGTTTTGTGACTGGTATTGCATAGAAACACTCTGCGCCTTGATGGTAATGCCCCGTTCACGCTCCAGATCCATGGAATCCAGTACCTGTGCAGACATTTCACGGGCACTCAAACCACAACAGGTCTGTATCAGGCGATCTGCCAGCGTGGACTTGCCATGGTCGATATGGGCGATTATGGAAAAATTGCGTATAAATTGCATTGCTTGAAATGATAGGGGACATCGCCCTCCGGGCTGAGCAAACTATGTGCTCAGCCCAATATGCACACCATACGTCAGCGGCATACCGCCCCCCTTAGTCGTCCCCGCTTATCTTGATCGCCAGGAAAATTGGGCTGCCACGGCGTTGTATCAGGACCGGCACGGGCTTGTTTTCCGGCGTATCCTTTACCAGTTTTCTGAACTGTTTGATATCTGTGACATCCTGGTTATTAACTTGAGGATAATATCCCCCTGACGAATACCGGCACGCGTTGCTGGACCAGGCTTCACCTCGGCCACAGAAATCCCTGTCTGCTTATCCAGCTGCGCCTTTTGCTCGTCAGTCAGATTGGCAACCAGAATGTTGAGCCGCTTGATTTTGGCATCGCGTGTCGCACCGATTTCCCCTGACAAGCTGAGGTCCTCATCTGCCGGAAGTTCCCTGATTTTCACTTCCAGTGTGCGAGACTTGCCATTGCGGATGATTTCCACCGGCACCTTGTTGCCTACCTTGGTAGCGCCCACCATGGGCGGCAGGGATGATGAACTGTTGACATCCTCATGATCGTATTTGACGATGATATCGCCCACTTTGAGACCAGCTTCCTCTGCGGGGCTATCAGGCAGAACCCTGGCCACCAGCGCGCCTACTGGCTTGTTCATACCAAAGGATTCCGCCAGTTCACGGGTAACGTCCTGTATCAGTATCCCCAACCAGCCACGAACCACATGCCCTCCGGCCTTTAACTGCTCCGCGGCATTCATAGCAACATTAATCGGAATCGCAAAGGACAAGCCCATGAAACCGCCCGTCCTGCTGTAGATCTGCGAGTTGATACCCACCACCTCGCCATCCAGGTTCAATAAGGGGCCGCCGGAGTTACCTGGATTAATGGCAACATCCGTCTGAATGAATGGCACATAGTTTTCGTTGGGCAAACTGCGCGCCTTGGCGCTGACGATGCCCGCCGTCACCGAATAATCGAAACCGAAGGGTGAACCGATGGCCAGCACCCACTCTCCCACACGCAGTTTATTAGCATCGCCGATTTTAGCTACCGGCAGATCAGCCGCATCGATCTTCAGCAATGCAATATCGCTACGTTTGTCAGCACCGATAATTTTGGCGACAAACTGGCGCTTGTCCGCCAGCTTGACTACGACCTTCTCGGCGTCATCCACAACATGATTGTTGGTCAGCACATAGCCATCCCGGGAAATAATAAATCCGGACCCCAGGGATTTATCATAAAACTCCTGTATCCTGCCACCATTCTCATCACCGAAAAAATGGCGGAAAAGGTCATCAAAGGGTGTACCCGGCCCTTTGCCATGAGGAATCACTGGGCGCGCATGCCGGATCTTTTGAGTAGAACTGATATTGACAACGGCCGGACGAACCTGCTCCACCAGATCAGTAAAATCCGGCAAACCACCGGAGGACGCCCACAGGGGCGTGCAAACCATTAGTGAAGCTACGGCCGCCAGATAGAGGAAATATTCCCTTAACAAGCCGGTTTTCTTCATGCCTGACTCCTAACTAATAAAAAGCGTTATTGATAAATACCTGCACAACAAACACTCCCTGGACACCACCAAAGGGCATCGCAAGGATTTTCTCCTCCAGGCAGCACCTGAGGAAGTTCTGATTAATTCATGAACCGGCGTCTAGCGGCTGAAATGTTCCGGCTCGGCGTTGAAAACCCTGGCAATAGCGCGCTATTAGCTGCGCTTTTCGCCTTGATCCGGAACATTTCATCTCGCCATCCATCCAGCCCAGAATTAATCAGGGCTTTCCTAATGATATATCCCTTATCCTACCCCGGAGGAAGCTGAGCTTGCCCCCGGTCGCAGGACAGTATAACAGGCCGCAGCCCCTGTACATTCCCTTGCTTACGCAGAGAGCTGGCAATCCGCAAAAAACCACTGGCCAGCCCCGCCAGGGAAAACAATATGACCAAAGCCTCGCTACCAGTCCAACCCCAGGCATCGTTGATCATCTGTCCTGTGGCGCCCCCCAGAAACATGAGCAACAGCGGCATGGCATAGACCATGAATGAAGTTCTAACCAGCACTTGGTCCTCAATAGCAACCATTACCTCATCGCCCACCCGCGCACCAACGGGGTTCAGCACTTCAAGCCGCGCACGTTTTCTGCCTAGAAATTTGGAAATAATGCCGGTGCCACATGATTCGTTTAAAGAGCAGCTATCACAGCTGCTACGCCGCGAGGCCTCAACCAGTGCGATTCCGGGCTTGACAGCAACGACACGGGCTTTTTCCTTTAGCATCACCACACCGCCGCAATAATAGCGGCGCCTCCTGTTATTAACACACGCATCAGTATGACTTCCTGGTGGAATAGCAATCAGTTAAGGATAGCATAAATAAGTTCCTCTCCGGTGTCTGAACTGTTCCTGACAGGAGAGGCGAAGTGAGCGCGGCACAGAGCAGGGTACTGTGCCCCTACCCTGCTGCTGTAGACTGGAAATTTATTGCGGGCTGTTATAGCCAACCAGCTGAACTGCTGGGTACATACTGTTCTGCAGGGTATCCCGACGAGCATACTTGCGGTAATTGAGCAGATAGTCATAGAGATTGGCGGCTTCCTCAGGATAGCTGAGTTTGCCATCAGCCGCTTCCCGACCACCGCGCCCGGAAACCAGAGCATTCGATTCCAGCGCCATACTGGCATAAACGATATGCCTGTTTTCCTGCTCACTACTATTGCCCGCCCGGCGGGTGGACACCGTCTCCGACGGTGCAGCTGTGGCAATATTCTGAGCAAATGCCAACTGCGCAGCATTCTTCCCATCGGCAACACCACCACCAGAAACCGCCGGGGCTGCATTGTCTGCGGACGCCACGACGGCAGACGCAGGCAGATCAACCTGTCTTCCGGATTGCATGACGCCGACCAGGACAAGTGCGGTCACTGATGCCGCCAGCGCATAAGCCACCACACCACGCCTGCGCGCTGCCTCCACCTTCTTTGGTGTGGGCACTGGCGCCGTTGATGTGCGCGGCAGAAAATAACTGGGTTCGTTTTGAAGTGCGGATGATACGCGGGAGGAAAAGTCAGATCGATAATGGCAGGAAATTTCTTTGTGCAATGCTGTGCTGATCAAGTGGTAGTTTTCCCAGCAGCTCATTAAACCCTCATCCTTGCGCATTTACTGAACGATGCCTCGCATCTCTGCACCGTTTAACTCCTCATCCATCAGCATGGAGATTTTTTCCGCTTTTCTTTTTTTCATACGAGCCACCCTGTGTTAGCCAGCAACCAAATGTTCACTTTAATAATGGTTCCAGTTTCTGATGTATCGCTTCCCGCGCTCTGAAGATACGGGACCTCACTGTCCCTACCGGGCACCCCATTGAGGTCGCGATCTCTTCATAACTCAAGCCTTCAAGCTCTCTCAGAGTTATCGCTGTCCTCAGGTCTTCCGGTAACTCCTCTATAGTGTCAAATACCGTTTTTTCGATTTCTTCCTTGAGCAGCAAACCTTCCGGTGTAGCATATTCCTTCAGCTCCGAGGCACCTTCGAACTGCTCTGCTTCATCGGCATCAATATCCACATTCGGCGGCCGGCGGCCCTGAGAAACCAGGTGATTTTTTGCCGTGTTTACACCGATGCGATAGAGCCAGGTATAAAAAGCGCTCTCTCCGCGAAACCCTGGAATGGCCCGGTAAGCCTTCAGAAAGGCCTCCTGGGTTACGTCCATAACTTCACTTGAATCATGAACATAACGAGATATCAACATCATCAGCTTGTGTTGATATTTACGTACCAGGATATCAAATGCCTGTTTGTCACCTATTTGTACACGTTCAACAAGATGTTGATCAACATTCGCTTCACCCATTCGGGCTTTTGCTTCGCCCATTCGGGCTTTTCGCTCGCCTGCCAAAGGACTGATCCTTCGCTTTAATATATTGACATGTCAATTGACAATAAGTTCAACGGAATCTTTACTTTTTTTCAGTGACCTGTTACTGCTTTGGCCAAGTCTGTGCTATCTTGGATATTATCAGAAAAAACAAAGCCGGTCAGTATATTATCCATCCGGTGATCGCTGCATGCAGGTTGACATGGGCCGACGATTTCAGCACGACATCCTGATCATAGGCAGCGGGGCCGCCGGCCTTAGCCTGGCGCTACGGCTGGCGCCCCGCACCAGAATCGCACTCATCGCCAAGGGCCCCCTGACCGAGGGCGCCACGCTCTATGCCCAGGGTGGCATCTCCGTGGTACTGGATGAAAGGGACTCCATCGCCTCTCACATCGAAGACACCCTGATTGCCGGCGCCGGGTTGTGCGACCGGGAGGTAGTAGAGCACTGTGTTAGACATGCCCGCAACTGTATCCAGTGGCTGATCGACCAGGGTGTCCCCTTTACCCGCGCCGGCAGCAGAAACGGCCATGCGGATTATCATTTGACTCGCGAGGGCGGGCACAGTCACCGCCGCATTATCCACGCTGCCGACGCCACCGGACGTGCGGTCGAGAAAACGCTGGAACAACAGGCGCGGGAACATCCTAATATCGAGATCTTCGAACATCATCTCGCCATCGATCTCATCACCTCCGACAAACAGGAACGGGGTGGTGCCCGCTGCCTGGGCGCCTATATCCTGGATATCCGGGAACAACAGATTCATGTGTTCTGCGCTCGCCAAACCGCCCTGGCCACTGGTGGTACGGGCAAGGTCTATCTCTATACCAGCAACCCGGACGTCGCTACCGGAGACGGCATCGCCATGGCCTGGCGCGCCGGTTGCCGGGTTGCCAACATGGAGTTCATCCAGTTCCACCCCACCTGTCTGTACCATCCCCAGGCGAAATCCTTTCTGATTACAGAGGCGGTACGGGGCGAAGGCGGCAGGCTGCTGCTGCCCGATGGCAGCCGTTTCATGCAGCGTTTCGACCCCCGCGGTGAACTGGCACCGCGAGACATCGTGGCGCGGACCATCGATCATGAGATGAAGCGCCTGGGCGCTGAGTGCATTTATCTGGACATCAGTCATCAACCGGCAGCCTTCATCAAGGCACACTTCCCGACGGTGTATGCCCGCTGCCTGGAATATGGCTTCGACATGACCCGGGAACCACTCCCTGTGGTGCCTGCCGCGCACTATCTCTGCGGCGGTGTGATCACCAATATCAACGGGAAGACAGATATAGAAAATCTCTATGCTATTGGCGAAATGTCTTACACCGGACTGCACGGCGCCAACCGGATGGCCAGCAATTCCCTGCTCGAATGCCTGGTGTTTGCGGAAGCCGCCAGCCATGAAATGGCGCAGTCTCTCGAGCGGATCAGCCTGGCAGAAAAGGTCCCCTCCTGGGATGAGAGTCAGGTGACTGATTCTGATGAAGAGGTCGTGGTCTCCCACAACTGGGATGAGCTGCGCCACTTCATGTGGGATTATGTCGGGATCGTGCGCAGCGAAAAAAGGCTGCAGCATGCGTTGCGCCGCTGCCAGCTGCTTAGCCAGGAAATCGAGGATTATTACGGCAATTTCAGGGTTACCAGCGATCTGATCGAATTGCGGAACCTGGTGCTGATCGCCAAGCTGATCATCCACTGCGCCATGACGCGCCGCGAAAGTCGCGGCCTGCATTATACCCTGGATTACCCTGAACCCGATAACAGCCGGCCACCGGCGATCACCGTGCTAGACCCGACACTCCACCGTGCAACGGGTGACTCATGATGAGGACAAGCGCATCGTCCCCAGCCGCAGCCGCAAACGGCGAAAACTGTCATCGTCCAGGCTGTCCCGGAAAAGCACGACTGAAAACAGACGATAGCCTGCACCGGAAAAATTCAGGATCACCAATGCGGGATGAACATAGCTATCCGCCTTCAGGGCCAGATTCATGTTGTTGCCATTGCGGGCGGTCAACAGCCAGCTGCCATCTGCGCGCCATTCGAGGGCAGTGATCGCCTGGGGGGCACTGCGTAAAACCTGTCGCCGGAACTGGTTCCAGAAACTGCTGACCACAAGAAATGTCAGCGCCAGACACAGCCACCAGGGGACTGGCAACAACAGGATAAGTGGCACAGCACCCCCATGACTGAGCACGAGCAAGGAGGCCAGCCAGCGGGAAAAACCGGGCTCAATCCTCAGGGAACTGGCGTATCCGGGTGATGACATGGGCAACGGCCGGATCACTGGGGATGATGCGTCCTAGCAGGTATTCGAGTAACAGCTGATCTGGAAGAGCCAGAATGGCGCGGAAGCTTTCCTGATCCGTCAACGGCAAATCATCGTAGCGCTCATTCATGAAATCCTGCAACAGGATATCCAGCTCACGCATGCCACGGCGGCACTGCCACATAAAACGGGCGCGCTCGTTTTCCTTCCCTGATATCGGCACGCCGGCAACTCAGATGAACTGCTTGACCATCATTTTCTTGATATCGCCGATGGCCTTGGTGGGATTGAGCCCTTTAGGGCAAGCCTGAACGCAGTTCATGATGGTATGGCAACGAAACAGCTTGTAGGCATCCTCCAGCCCATCCAGCCGCGCCTCCGTTGCCTGATCCCGGCTGTCCGAGAGAAAGCGGCAGGACTGTAACAAGGCCGCCGGACCAAGAAATTTGTCCGGATTCCACCAGAAAGACGGACAAGCGGTGGAGCAACAGGCACAGAGAATGCACTCATACAGGCCATCCAGCTGCTCCCGCTCTGCTGGCGACTGCTGGAACTCCACTTCCGGCACTGGATCACGCACCTCCAGATAGGGCTTGACCGCCCGGTATTGGCGATAAAAAGGCTCCATATCCACCACCAGATCACGAATCACCGGCAGACCGGGTAAAGGACGTACCTCCACCGGCTGCTGCAGACTTCCCAGTGGCGTGATGCAGGCCAGACCATTGCGGCCATTGATGTTAACGGCATACGAGCCACAAACACCCTCACCACAGGAGCGGCGAAAGCTGAGACCCTCATCCTGGGCCTTGATACGGGTCAGGGCTTCAAGAAGCATCATATGGTCACCCAGATCGGCCACCTCATAGTCTTTCATATAGGGCGCGTTATCAGAATCGGGGTTATAGCGATAAATGGAAAAATGCATCACTGCCATAATCAGTAGACCCTTTCTTTGGGTGGGAATGAATCCACGCTGAGGGGTTTCATCCTCACCGGCTTGTAATCGAGTTGCCGTCCTTCACGGTAAAACAGGGAATGCTTCAACCATCGTTCATCATCACGCCGGGGATAATCAATGCGGGAATGGGCGCCGCGGCTCTCCTGTCGTGCGGCTGCCGAGGTCACGGCCGCCAGTGCCACATCCATGAGATTCTCCAGCTCCAGCGCCTCGATGCGCGCAGTATTGAATACCCGGCTGTGATCCTGCAGCCGGACATGCTGCAGTTGTGCCTCCAGTTCAACCACCTGCCGGACACCTTCCTGCAGCACCTCTTCCGTACGGAATACGCCACAATACGCTTCCATCACGCGCTGCAATTCAGTACGCAGTTGATCCACTGTCGTATCACCTTCACCTTTCTTGTCCCAGCGGGCCAGTCGTTCCAGGGCGCGGTCGACACTATTCATATCCAGAGCGCGGTGATAACGCGACTCTCTCAGGTATTCGATAATATGATTACCGGCCGCACGGCCGAAGACCACGATATCCAGCAGGGAATTTCCGCCCAGACGATTGGCGCCATGCACCGATACGCAGGCGCATTCACCCACGGCATACAAGCCCGGAATGGGTTCTTCAGCACCCTGGGACTCCGGCACTACCACCTGGCCAAAACGGTTACTGGGTATCCCGCCCATAGAGTAATGGCCAGTGGGATAGACCGGCACCGGCGTATCGATGGGGTCGAGACGCAGAAAGGTCAGGATCATGTTACGGATCCCCGGCAAGCGTTTACGGATCACATCTTCACCCAGATGGTCCAGCTTGAGCAACACATAATCCTTGTCCGGGCCGCAACCGCGACCCTCACGCACCTCCGTGGTAATCGCGCGGCTAACCACATCCCGGCTGGCCAGATCCTTCACATGGGGTGCATAACGTTCCATGAAACGTTCACCTTCACTGTTGACCAGGTAGCCGCCCTCACCCCGGGCGGCCTCGGTGATCAGCATACCCTTGCCGGCGATGCCGGTGGGATGAAACTGGACGAATTCCATATCCTGCAAGGGGATACCGGCACGCAACGCCATGCCCATGCCGTCACCGGTATTGATCCTGGCATTGGTATTGGTGCGATACAGCTGACCGGCACCGCCGGTAGCTAGCAGCGTGGTCTTGGCCTCGATAATCAGGGGTTCGCCAGTCTCGATAGACAAGACCAGCGCGCCCAGGATATAGCCATCCTGGTCCTTGAGCAGGTCAATGGCAAAGAACTCATCGAAGAAATGAGTCTTGGCGCGGATGTTCTGCTGATACAGGGCATGCAAAATCGCATGCCCTGTGCGGTAAGCCGCAGCACAAGTCCGGGAAGCCTGTTCAGCACCGAAATTCAGGCTCTGCCCACCAAAAGGCCGCTGATAGATTTTACCGTTATCCAGGCGAGAGAATGGCACCCCAAAGTGCTCCAGCTCGATCACCAGGCGAGCAGCCGCCCGACACATATATTCGATAGCATCCTGGTCTCCCAGGTAATCGCTGCCCTTGACCGTGTCGTACATGTGCCAGTGCCAGTTGTCGGGCACCACGTTGGCCAGCGCAGCATTCATGCCACCCTGTGCTGCCACCGTATGCGAACGGGTAGGAAAAACCTTGGAAACCACGGCCACCGAGGCTTCTGCCTGCGCCAGCTGCAGCGCGGCGCGCAAGCCCCCTCCGCCGGCACCGATCACCAAGGTATCAAAGCGGCGCCGGGTAATCGTGGTATGAGTGCTGCTCATGCAAGCACCTCCGCCAGTGTCGCCATCACACCGAACAAAGAACCCAGCAGCACCCCGGCTACCAGGGACAATAGCAGCAGGCGCACGGCAACGGGATGCACATAGTCCATGATCACGTCCCGCACCCCTACCCAGGCATGGATGAGCAAGGCAATGAAAAACAGGACGGTGGCCATGCCGAACCACGGGCCGGCCATCCAGCCCCGCCAATCTTTGTAGGAATGTGGCGGTGCTATGATCACGGCCGCCAGGAAGAGCAGTAGATAAAGCGCCAGATAAACAGCACTGATGCGCTGCAACAGCCAGTCCCGCAAACCATAGGCACGTCGATTCATAGCGCCAACAGGACTCCAGTGAACAGGGTCAGCACACCCGCGGCAATCACCACCCAGGCTGAGCGGCGACCACGATACAAATCAACACCGATATCGAAATCAATGAGTAAAAAACGGATGCCAGCAAAAAAGTGGTGTGCCAGCGACCATAGCAACAGAATCAACAATACCCGCACCCCGCTCTGTTGCAACAGTGACAGTACCGCAGCGTAGCCTTGCGGCCCGCTGAGGGAGAGGTTGAACAGGTAGGCACTGAAGGGAATGGCCAGAAACATCAGTACGCCGGTCATCCGGTGTCCCAGAGAAAGAACGGCCATCACCGGCAGGTGAATGCGTTTCAGATCAAGAAACACTGGCCGCTTGCTCTTCCTGTTCATGGCCACATAGTCTACCCGATTTTCTACCGATATGACATATTACGGATATTTCAGTTATCCTTTGTCAATCGACTCCAACCTCAAGATGATCTTCATGATATGAACAGCAGCTGGCAGATATTTATCGAAGATAACGGCGCCGTTATCGATGACGGCGAGGTCATGCATTTCGGCAATCCCGGACAGGAAATCCAGGTCAGTACGACCGGCAATATTATTGTCGACCTCGCTCATGAGGGTATGCTAAGCATTCATGGTAAGGATGCGGCCAGTTTTCTTCAGGGACAACTGACAAACGATATTACTCTGGTCGAGCAGGACACCACGGCCCAGTTGAGCGGATATTGCAATCCCAAAGGAAGATTGCTGGCCATCTTCCGGATTTTCCTCCAGAACGACGCTTACCATCTATTCCTGCCTCGTGGCCTGGTAGCCGGCACCCTGGAACGGCTGCAGAAATATGTCCTGATGTCTCAAGTGACACTGGAGGACGCCAGCGAACAATTCATTGCCATCGGTGTTTCCGGTCCTGACAGCACAGAGGAACTGGGGACGCTGTTTAGCGCCCTCCCGGAACGGCATTATCAGCTTGCCAGACAAAATGAACTCACTGTGATCCGCCTGCCGGGGCCTCACCCACGCTTCTGCCTCTATGGCAAGACCGAGGCAATGCAAGGAATCTGGACGATACTGGATGCCCGCGCCGCACCGGCAGGCAAAGCCGCCTGGCAGCGACTCGATATTCTCGCCGGCATCCCCACTGTCTTTTCGGAAACTGCCGGGGAATTCATCCCCCAAACCGTCAATCTGGAACGGCTGCATGGCATCAGTTTTAAAAAAGGCTGCTATACCGGCCAGGAGATCGTGGCGCGGCTGCAGTACCGGGGCACCGTCAAACGCCGCATGCAACGCATCCATATTGCTAGTGATGAATGCCCCCTGCCCGGATCAGCACTCTTCCGACAGCACGATAGCCGGCAATCCGCCGGGACCATCGTCAATGCCGCACCGGCGCCTGATGGCGGCTGTGATGCCCTGGCCGTCATCAGCAATGAGGCCATTCAGCAAAATGATCTTCATCTGCTCAGTAGCAAGGGCGCCCCGGTACGCCTGGAAACATTACCTTATTCCCTGGCGGACGACTGAGCTTATGCCCTGCCAGCGGCATGGCCCATGGCTGAGCCGAGCACCGGCTAAAGGAAAACACTCAAGATTTTTCCGTGCCTTACGATCACCTATTCAACCTTCTTATTTATTCAGGAGATCGCAGACATCCATACCTACGCTGTCAATCCGGCACAGACCGGCATCCAGTAAGCTTCTGAAGCATAAACCATGGATTCAATCGCCTCCTCCGGAATGAAATTTTTCAGAAAAAACCTGACGTTCTTCATTTAACACTATAATAGTATTGGAAATATATGGCATCTCTGCAAATCGAACAGTTCTGGCATGACCTGATTGCCGATATCAAATCCAACCGGCTGGAATTACCCACCTTGCCGGATATCGCGCTCAAAACCCGCCAGATGCTGGATCGCGGCAATGTCACCACGGCCCAGATTGCCAAGGTCATCAACGCCGACGTTGTCCTCTCCACCCGACTGCTGCGGGTGGTCAACAGCCCACTCTATCGTGGTTCCCGCAAAGTCGATGATGTCCGCTCGGCGGTCACCCGCCTGGGTAATAGTAATGTCCGCAACATCATTACCACCATTGCCATGGAACAGCTGTTTCAGAGTAAACTGGCCTCGCCGCTCAAGAAGAAGCTGCTGGAACAAAACTGGAATCACAGCGTACATGTCGCCGCGATGAGCTATGTGATCGCCCAGAATTTCACCTCGCTGAAAGCCGATGAGGCCATGCTGGCTGGTCTGATCCACGACATTGGAAAATTGCCTATCCTGGAATATTCCGAACTCATGCCGGAACTGCTGGACAACGAGACTGCCCTGAACCGGATTCTGACGGTGCTGCACACCAAGGTCGGTGCACTGACCCTGAGAAGCTGGAAATTTCCTGGCGATCTGATTACGGTGGCGAGCGAGCACGAGGACCTTGAGCGCGATCCCGGCTGCGAGGCGGACCTGACCGATGTGGTGATCATCGCCAATCTGCTCAGTTATGTGGGTACCGACCATCCCCATACCCGGCACGACTGGTCCATCATTCCCGCCTTCCAGCGACTCGCCCTGACACTGGAAGAGAGCATCGCTGTCATTAGAGACGCCCGTGACGAGATTATGGAAATCAAGCAGCTGTTCGTGCAGTAAACAAAACTATTTCTCCGGCCGCATATGGGGAAACAGCAGCACATCACGAATGGAAGGTGCATCCGTCATCAGCATCACCAGGCGGTCGATACCGATCCCCTATCCCGCCGTAGGCGGCAAACCATGCTCCAGGGCACGAATATAGTCGGCGTCAAAATGCATGGCCTCCTCGTCACCGGCCTCCTTCTCCCTGAGCTGCTGACGCAGGCGCTCGGCCTGATCCTCGGCATCGTTCAGCTCGGTAAAGCCATTGGCGATCTCGCGCCCACCAATAAATAACTCGAAGCGGTCGGTCACTTCAGGATGCGCGTCATTGCGCCGTGCCAGCGGGGAGACCTCGGTGGGATAGGCGGTAATAAAAGTAGGATCAGCCAGTGTTTCCTCCACCGTCTTCTCAAAGATTTCCAGCTGAATCTTGCCCAGCCCATAGCTTTCCTTGAGGGGAATCTGCAGATGCATGGCAATCGCCTTGATGCTGCCCAGATCTTCCAGCTGCTCGGCCTTAATATCGGCATTGTGGCTGAGGATGGCCTCCTTGAGCGTCAGCCGGCGAAAAGGGTGGCTGAAATCATAGTCCGCACCCTGATAGCTGACTATCGCATCCCCCAGTACATGGTGTGCCAGACCGCGCAGCAATATCTCAGTCAGATCCATCAAATCGTGATAATCGGCATAGGCCTGATAGAATTCCAGCATGGTGAATTCCGGGTTGTGACGCGTGGACAGACCCTCATTGCGAAAATTCCGATTGATCTCGAACACCCGCTCCATGCCCCCCACCACCAGGCGCTTGAGATAAAGTTCCGGGGCGATGCGCAGATAGAGCGGGATATCCAGTGCGTTATGATAAGTCTCAAAGGGCCGCGCCGCCGCGCCGCCGGGCAGCGCCTGCATCATGGGAGTCTCCACCTCCAGAAAATCCCGGTCGATGAAAAAACGGCGGATATAATCAATGATCGCGGTGCGGGTACGGAAGGTCTTGCGGGTCACCTCGTTCATGATGAGATCCAGGTAACGCTGCCGGTAACGCATCTCCTGATCGACGATACCGTGAAACTTGTCCGGCAGCGGCCGCAGGGCCTTGGTTAGCAGACGGATCTCCTCCACCCGGACAGACAGCTCACCGGTCCGCGTCTTGAATATCATGCCTTCGGCGCCAATGATGTCGCCCAGATCCCAGCCCTTGAAATCCTGATAGACCTCAGGCGTCACCACATCGCGCTGGACATACAGCTGAATCTGACCCGACATGTCCTGGATATGAACGAAACTGGCCTTACCCATGATGCGCCGCCGCATCAGCCGCCCCGCCACGCGTACACGCCGGGGCTCCGCCTCCAGCTGCGCCTTGTCATGATCACCGTATTCAGCGTGCAGCTCACCAGCCACCACATTACGGCGGAAGTCCACCGGGAAGGCATTACCCCGCTCGCGCAGTTGCTGCAACTTGGCGCGCCGCAGCGCAATCTGTTCGTGCTCTTCAGAATCTTTCATTAATATTTCCAGTTAGTTACAAACCACTTTTCAGACTTGCCTCGATGAACATATCCAGTTCACCGTACAGCACCGCCTGGGTATTACCGGTCTCCACACCGGTGCGCAGATCCTTGATGCGCGACTGATCCAGCACATAGGAACGGATCTGGCTGCCCCAGCCGATGTCGGCCTTGGTCTCCTCCAGCGCCTGGCGATCGGCATTGCGCTGCTGGACTTCCAGCTCATAGAGTTTGGCCTTGAGCTGCTTCATGGCCGTGGCGCGGTTCTTGTGCTGGGATCGATCATTCTGGCACTGCACCACGATGCCAGTGGGCTCGTGGGTAATGCGGATGGCGGAATCGGTACGATTGATGTGCTGGCCGCCGGCACCACTGGCTCGATAGGTATCGATACGCAAGTCCGCCGGGTTAATTTCTATGTCGATATCGTCGTCTACTTCAGGGGAGACAAACACCGAGGCAAAGGAGGTATGGCGCCGGTTGCCCGAATCAAAAGGCGACTTGCGCACCAGCCGGTGCACTCCGGTTTCGGTGCGTAACCAGCCGAAGGCGTACTCGCCCTCGAATTTGACCGTAGCGCTCTTGATACCCGCCACTTCACCCGGCGATTCCTCGATGACCTCTGCACAAAAACCGTGCCGCTCCCCCCAACGCAGATACATACGCAGCAGCATTGCGGCCCAGTCCTGGGCCTCGGTCCCCCCCGACCCGGCTTGGACATCAAGAAAGGCATTGTTGGCATCCATCTCGCCGGAGAACATGCGGCGAAATTCCAGGGCCGCCAGTTCCTGCTCCAGTTTGTCCAGATCGGCGATCACTGCATTTGCCGTATCCTCGTCGCCTTCGTCTGCTGCCAGTTCCAGCAGTTCGCCACTCTCCGCCAAGCCCTCGGCAAGTTGCCTCCAGATGCTGACAACACGCTGCAGTTGCGCCCGTTGTCGTCCCAGCTCCTGGGCCCGCTCCGGATTATCCCAAACGGCGGGTGCTTCCAGCTCCCGTTCGACCTCGGTCAGCTGTTCCGTTCTGGCATCCAGGTCAAAGATACCCCCTCAGGCCGTCGAGACGCCCTTGCATAGTCTTGACCCGGTTCACTACTGCATTCAGTTCCATCATTGAGCCGCTTCCCGAAAAGGGCTCAGTGTACTATACCGGCCCGCCGGGGGTAAATTCATTGCTTGCGGATGGCAAATCGCAGCGCTCAACGGCACAGCGAATAACCTGCTCAACAACCAATTGTGCCTGGCAGGCACCGCGAAATTCATTGACCTCCAGGCGATAGGCTATCTGTATCGCCTGCCCCTGGTGATCATCTATCTCAGCGGTGTTAAAGGCGATCGCATCGATAGCGAACGAGCTACCCAGTGGGCTCAGCTGCAACTTGAGGTGATGCTCACCCACCTGTCGCTGTGCGCGTATCTGAAAGCGACCATCGAATATCGGCTCTGGGAAACCCTGGCCCCAGGGACCGCCAGCTCGCAGAACCTGGGCCATTTCCAGTGTCATGTCGTCAGGCCTCAGCTCGCCATCACTGGTAATCACACCCTGCAGTGTCGCTGTATCGAGGTGGTGGCCGACCTCTTCACCAAAGATCTGACTAAAACGCGGGTAATTTTCCTCTTTAAGGGAGAGACCGGCCGCCATGGCGTGTCCCCCGAATTTAAGGATCAGCCCAGGATGCTGGGTGGCAATGGCGTCCAGCACATCACGTATGTGGAGCCCGCTCACTGAGCGTGCTGACCCCTTTAGCTCATTCTCTCCGGTGCGGGCAAAGGCGATCACCGGCCGGTGCCAGCGCTCCTTGATACGCGCCGCCAGAATACCCACCACTCCCTGGTGCCAATCATCATGAAACAGGCACAGCCCCGACGGCAGCTGCCCGTCATCCTGGAGCAGTTCGAGCCCTTCAAGGTGCTGTATGGCTTCCTGCTTCATCTGTTGTTCTATGCGACGCCGCTCCTGATTCAGCGCATCCAGCCGGTGCGCCATCTCCAGGGCACAGCCTTCATCGTCAGTCAGCAGGCATTCGATGCCCAGTGACATATCCTCCAGGCGGCCGGCGGCGTTGAGACGGGGGCCCAGCGCAAAACCCAGATCAGCGGCAATCAGGCGTGACCGCTGCCGGGAGGCAACCTGGATCAGGGCGCGGATGCCGGCGCAGCACTGCCCGCTGCGAATACGTGCCAAACCCTGGGCCACCAGAATGCGATTGTTGTAATCCAGTCGTGCCACATCGGCCACAGTACCCAGGGCCACCAGGTCCAGCAATTGAGCAAGATTCGGTTCGGAAAACTGTCTGTCCGCAAACCAGCCGATCTCCCGCAGGCGGGCACGCAGGGCTGCCATCACGTAGAAAATGACCCCAACACCGGCCAGGTGCTTGCTGGCAAAAGTGTCGCCGGGGCAGTTGGGATTGATGATGGCATCCGCAGCGGGCAACTCAGCGCCAGGCAAATGGTGATCGGTGATCAGGACACGTATACCCCGGGCGCGCGCGACCCGCACCCCGTCCAGGCTGGAAATGCCATTGTCCACGGTCACAATAAGATCTGGGCAGCTTTCCTGCGCTACCGCCACAATCTCCGGCGTCAGACCATAGCCATACTGAAAGCGATTGGGCACCAGGTAGGTGGCCGGGCGGGCACCCATCAGACGCAAGGCACGTAATGCAAGGGCACAGCTGGTAGCCCCATCGGCATCAACATCGGCAACCACCAGGATTTTCCACTCCGACTGCAGGGCCTGCATCAGCAAGGCCACAGCATCTTCCAGCCCCGCAAGCCCCGCCGTCGGCAGTAGTCTGGCCAGTGAATAATCCAGTTCGGATGAGGAAACAACATCACGGCCGGCATAGATGCGTGCCAGCACAGGATGCAGACTCTCAGCACTGCCGGACAGGTGTTGCAGGCCTGCAGCCTGCGGAGTATTCGCAAGCTGTCTGCGCATAATCCTATGAGACATGGTCGCAATCCGATAGAAAGTGCTGCAGGGGGCGCCGCCGTCGCCACCAGCGGCGTAACTGTTGTGGCGTAATATGATACGCGCTGCCCACAGCAGGATACAACGTCAGCTCGGCAAGCCGTCCCGTTCGCAAGGCCTGCCAGAGAGGTGCCAGCCAATGCTCCTGGAATGTTTCCAGGCCATGACACCAGCGATCCGGATCCTCCCGCATCACGGAATCCAGCAGGCCAGTCCATACCAGCAGCTGGCGACCCTCAGCAGCATCCTGCGCCAGCCACTCGCCAGTGTCTGCCGGCAACGGCATCCACTGAGCGCCGACGTGTCTTGCCAGACCTTTGCCCAGTGCTTCATCGGCAGCAATGATATCCCAACTTGTTTTCGTGGCTTCAGGCAGTACCCCCCCCCCCCAGAACCACAGACTGCTCACCGGGGTCAGCCCCGCAGCCAGTCGCTGTTCATTGACCCTGCTGGCATGCAGCAGCATCTGTATTTCATTTAGCAGCTTGCGCCAGAAACGGGCGCTCTTCCCCCGGGGCATATGGGCATGAATATTCTCACCTCTGATCAGCATTGGCGGTGTCGTCTGAATCGCCGGTGGATTTTCGAGCCGCAGATACCAGCGGGAAACCGACGGCGTCAGCAGCTGCATATGATAGGCCTGCAGACAGGCATTGAGTTCGCTATCCAGCAGCGCCTGTTCCGCTGCTGTCAACTGCAAGTCCTGACTGCCCATCATGCGGACACAATCCAGATCGGCCTGCAGATGAACCGGATCCGCGCGCAGCCAATAACCAGCCGGCGCGCCCCCTGAATCGGCATAGAGCGTAAAAGGTGCCACCGGCAGCCGCCCCTCCGCCTGCGGCGGGTAACCGCACAATTCGAACAGGGTGGCCATCCAGCCGGATGCGTGCAGACTGAGCGGCTGCGCCCGTGACAACAGGGTTTCAAACAACCCCAGCTTATCAAGGCACATCCCGCCGTTAAGACACTGCTGTCGCAGCGTTGCTGTGGCAAACAGGCCGGGAACCAACAGGCCCAGATGCCTGCCGTGCTTGCGCCGGGTCAACGCCGCCAACATTCCGGTGCGGTGGTTTGCTGCAAATCGGGACCGTCCTGGTCCAGCACAAAACGCCTGCAGCGATCAAGATTCTGCCCACCCTTGGTGGTAGGCTCGGCCCAGGCGATGAAACCCTGGCTCAGCTCGCCTTTCCCGGGTAACTGCAGGCGGTAGAAACCCTCTGCCGAAAGGGGTCTGTCCACAGGCCACCCCAACTGCGTCAGATGTCGGGCATAGCGGGGATGAACGGCACGGTATTTTTCCTGCGCCAGCTGGATTCTTGTCAAGGCAGTCATGGCATCCAGCCGTCGCCCCTGCCTCATGGCACCCATATAGGTGGGATAGGCCAAGGCTGCCAGAATAGCGATCACCGCCAGGGCGGTCAAAATATCGATCAAGCTAAAACCGGATAATAACATGTTGCATTTCCGTCTCATTTGAGGAATTCCTTTTCCTGTGTCAGCTGGCGTGCGTCGCCGTGCTCTATCCTATACCAATCTGCCAGCACTTCGAATATAATTTCCCCAACGCAAAGGAATGCGCATCATGGAAAGATCCCCTCAGGGCGTGACCCTGACAGAATTGCTTGTTGTCCTGTCCATCGTCGCCATACTGGCGGTGATGGCTATGCCCGCCTTTCTCCAGCTGATGGCAAGACACCGTCTTGAGGGCGCCACGGAAGTCCTCTTTGGCGATCTGCAGCTTGCCCGCCTGGAAGCGGTCCGGCGGGACAAGCCCGTTACCGTGGCCTTTCAGACTTCAGTTGACGGCTGGCGCTGGTGTTATGCCATCAGCGACCAGGGCGCCTGCCAGTGTGACCACCGCAACGACTGCCGCCTGGACGGCTCAGCATCCCGCATTGTGAGCGCTGCAGCATTCCAGCGGATTAGCCTGCGAACCAATTTTCACCACCAGCAGACTGCCTTCACACCATTGCGAGGTGCCCTCCATGCGGGCAGCGCAATCCTGCACAATGAATACGGCAGCGCACACATTATTGTCAGTAGTCTGGGACGTATCAGGATCTGCTCCAATGAACTGCGCCTATACCCGGCCTGCTGATTCGGAGGAATACGGTTTTACGCTACTTGAGCTTATGCTCTCCTTGGCGATCAGCTTGATTATTCTGGCCGGCCTGACGGGTTTCTTCTACAGTATCGCAAAAATGAATACGGCCACACTGCGCATGATCCATCTGCGCCAGGAACTGCGTGCCATGATGACCCGATAATTGGTGAAATCCGCCGTGCAGGATACTGGCATCTCGCCGGCAACATGAACCTCAATAACAGCGTCAATCATTTCGCCAACATCAAAATCATCGGAAAAAACTGTTTGTTGTACAGCTATGACAGACACCGGAATGACCGCGATGGCGCGCCGGATGCCGATGACCAGGGTGGTTTCCGGCTGGTGAATGGCGTGATCCAGATGAAGACCAGCGACCCCAATTGCGGCAACAGCGCGTGCCGGGATTGCAGCAGCGGCCGCTGGTGGCGGATGAATGACGACCACAGCCTGCGCATTAGCCGTTTGCGTTTCGATGGCATCCACACATCGCTCAGTTCCACTGTTAGCGCACCCATGCCTGGCGTTACCATCACGCTTGGCGGGCAGCTGATCCGTCAACCGGATATCAGACTGAGCCTGCAGCAAACGGTTTATCTCCGTAATGAGCCAAAGGCGGGTATACCGCCATGATCATCCTGGATTCCGCAGTTGAACGGCCTGTAGCGGACCTTGCGACTCACCCGCAGGGTGAAGCTGGCGGCTCCCTGTATCTTCTTAAGCATCAACACCTTGGTAGCGCCTCTAAGCGGTCAACTGCGGAATCCAGGATCATACCAGCCAGGCAACAGGGTATCGCCACCCTGGCAACCGCCCTCCTGCTGTTGTTCATCCTGACAATGACCAGCCTGTTAACCGCCCGTGTCAGCATCACAGAACAACGGCTAAGCCGTGGAGAATATCAAACGCTACAGGCCTATGAGGCAGCCCAGGCAGGGCTCGCCGCCGGCTTGTCGGATATCAATGCACAACTGCAGAACGACCCAGATGGGTCATCGATACGGCTATCCGGACCACGCGGCATCCTCGGTAATGGTACCCGCTACCAGGTCAGCTATCTGCGTGGTGACAGACAGACACCACCCAGGCTGCTGACGATCATCTCCCGAGGCCATTCCAGCGATGCCTCTGCCAACAAGACGCTCCACCAGGCCATTGATTTCAGAAAATTCATCGCCACCAGACCCCGGGCAGCGCTCACCGGCAGGTCTGCACCTTCGCTGAGGCAAGTGGTACTAAGCAACCCCGATACCGGCCTGCTTATCTTATCAGGTAAGAAAACGCACCAGATTACCGGAGTCAACTGCCAGAGCGGTTCCTGCCAGATTGATCCCCGACTACAGAGCATCAGCACACAGGGGTTCATGAGGCGATTTTTTGATCTGCCCACAGCTGAACTGAGGCACGCAAGCCGGCGGATAGATTGCCATCTGTGCCGTCTTGACGTAGACAGCCGGGATCAGCGCCCACTCTGGATCAATGCATCGCAAAGACAAGCCATCCGCATTGACAGCAGTCGTCTAGGCACAACAGAGCGCCCGGTGATCGTGATTGTCAATGGCAACCTCACCCAGCTGAGCGGCACCCAGATTCACGGCCTGCTCTATGTCAAGGGCGATATCATCTCCCACCATAATAACTTTGAACTTGAGGGTGCACTCATTGCAACAGGCCGGATCGATATATCCGGGCCGGCACTCATACACTACAGCAGCACCGTCATGAGTCGACTGGATCACATGGGCTACTATGACAAGCTCCCCGGCGGCTGGCGTGATTTCTGAGCACGTGCTCAGCGCCTGCCAGCCAGGTGCCGCGCCTGGAAGCTACCACCTGCATCAACACGCTGGACTAACACTCATTGAGGTGCTGATCACTATCGCTATTCTGTCGACCTCCCTGCTGGCGCTGGCTCGCCTGCAAATCAATCTGCTAAACGCCAACGTGTTGACCAGGCAACGCAGCACTGCAGCGCATTTTTCCCGGGATCGCATCGAGCATCTGCGTCTGGAGATTGCCGGAGGCATGGTACCAGCAAGCGGTAGCGACACCCTGGGCCCGCCCTTATCCGGCAGTGATATCGAACTTGAGGGCCTAAGCACTACTTTCTCGCGGCACTGGGCGTTATCAACTTCATCCCATTCCGCCCATACGCAGGTACTGACGGTAGAGGTCCACTGGCACGACAAGACAGGCAGGTCTCATGCAATCCGTCTCGATACCCTGCTACCCTCGCCGTAAACAGATAGAATGGGTGGCGACTGCCAGGCTGATAATGCTAACATGCATGAACTTGCCATTCTGATCCTCAAATATCCAGAGTTGCCGGATGTCCGCAATTAACAGAACCCGTACGGTGCTTGCTGCTGTGCTGAGCATTGCAGTGCTACTTGTCTTTTCCGCGC
>Ga0114931_10000219_pt1 | contig 66056 bp, 68 predicted proteins | sample 2SBtaG_FD_89579 | JGI IMG/M metagenome (GOLD analysis project Ga0114931, IMG submission 89579) | Deep subsurface microbial communities from Kolumbo volcano to uncover new lineages of life (NeLLi) - 2SBTROV14_V59a metaG | ecosystem: Environmental > Aquatic > Marine > Volcanic | place: Kolumbo... | reverse complement strand
GGCCAGCTGTTTCTCGAGCCGGTCGAGGCGATGTTGCGCGCCGCGGGGATTTCCTGCGAGGCGGTCTTGTTGCCGCCGGGAGAGGGCACCAAGAGCTTTGAACAGCTTGAAAATCTGATTGACAGGCTGCTGGCGCTCAAGGTCGAGCGCTCCGATATGATCATCGCGCTTGGCGGCGGCGTGGTGGGAGACATCGCCGGCTTTGCCGCCGGCATTTTGCGCCGCGGGGTCGGGGTGATCCAGATGCCGACCAGCCTGCTCGCCCAGGTCGACAGCTCGGTCGGCGGCAAGACCGGGATCAATACCCCCCGGGGCAAGAATCTGGTCGGGCTGTTTCACCAGCCGCGTCTGGTGCTGGCCAATGTCAGCGCGCTGGAGACCCTGCCGCGGCGCCAGTTTCTCGCCGGCTATGCCGAAGTGGTCAAATATGGCCTGATCGACGACAGTGATTTTTTCGCCTGGCTGGAGCATCACGGCATCGCCCTGGTGTCGGGCGACACCGCAGCGCGGGCCCATGCGGTCAGGACCAGTTGCGCTGCCAAGGCGCGCATTGTCGCCGCCGATGAACGCGAGGCCGGCGAGCGGGCGCTGCTCAATCTGGGGCATACTTTCGGCCATGCGCTGGAGGCGGCGACCGGTTTTTCCGACCGGCTGCTGCATGGCGAGGCGGTGGCCATCGGCATGGTGCTGGCGTTCGAGCTGTCGGCCCGTCTGGGCTTGTGTTCGCCCGATGACGGGGCGCGGCTGCGCGCGCATCTGGGCGCGGTAGGCCTGCCGGTCAGCCCGGCCCTGCCTGGCGAGGACATAACAGTCGAAGGCCTGATGGGCCATATCGCCCAGGACAAGAAAGTCGCCCACGGGGCGCCGGCCTATGTTCTGGCGCGTGGTATCGGCCAGGCGCTGGTCACCCGTAAGGTCGACGAGGCGGCGGTGCGCGCGGTGCTCGAAAATGCTCTGGATGGGAAGGACTAGGGCCCGGCGACAATGACCGCACAGGTGATTTTGACCATTCTGGCGATTCTGGTGCTGCTTTTTCTGTCCGGCTTTTTTTCCGGCTCGGAAACCGCGCTGACCGCCGCCTCGCGGGCGCGCATGTTTCGGCTGAAGCGCGACGGCAAGCCGCGCGCCGGCCTGGTGGGCCGCCTGATCGAGGACAGCGAACGGCTGATCGGGGCCATCCTGCTGGGTAATAATCTGGTCAACATCCTGGCTTCCGCCCTGGCGACCAGCCTGTTCATCGACTTCTGGGGCGATGCCGGGGTGGTCTATGCGACCCTGGTGATGACCGCCCTGGTGCTGATTTTCGCCGAGGTGCTGCCCAAGACCTACGCCATCACCAACCCGGACCGGGTGGCGCTGGCGGTGGCGCCGGTGATCGGCATCGTGGTGCGCGCCTTTGCCCCGGTCACCGGCGCGGTGCAGGGGATCGTGCGCCTCACCCTGCGGCTGTTCGGGGTGGATATCGACAAAAGCCGGCCGGCGTTGTCGGCGCGCGAGGAATTGCGCGGCGCGATCGATCTACACGCCCGCGAGGGCGGCATGATCAAGGGTGAAAGCGACATGCTGGGCAGTATTCTCGACCTTGACCATGTCGAGGTCGGCGAGGTGATGGTTCACCGCTGCGCCATGCAGTCGATCAATGCCGCCGATCCGCCCGAGGAAATCCTGCGCCGGGTGGTCGCCAGCCCCTATACCCGCCTACCGCTGTGGCGCGATAATCCGCAGAATATTATCGGTATTCTCCATGCCAAGGATGTGTTGCGCCTGGTGCGCGACCAGCCGGGCGGCAGGATGGATTTTGAGAAAATCGCCCATGAACCGTGGTTCGTGCCTGAGACCACCAGCCTGCGCCAACAGCTTAATGCCTTTCGCCAGCACCACGCCCATTTCGCCCTGGTGGTCGATGAATATGGCGTCATTCTGGGACTGGTGACGCTGGAGGATATTCTGGAGGAAATCGTCGGTGATATTGTCGATGAGCATGATGTGGCGAGCCAAGGCATCCGCCCGCAAAGCGACGGACGGATCGTCGTTGACGGTATGGTGACGATCCGCGATCTCAATCGCCGGTTCGACTGGACCCTGCCCGATGAAGAGGCGACCACCATTGCCGGCCTCTTGATCAACGAGGCCCGGGAGATTCCCGAGGTGGGCCAGCGCTTTTCCTTTTTTGGCTTCACTTTCGAGGTGCTGCGCCGTGTGCACAACCAGATCACTCTGCTGCGTCTTACCCCGCCGGCCTCGAGGTCTTAACGGATGTCGGGGCGTTCCTCGGGGGAAAAAACATTCAGAGCAAGGGCATGGACCGGACCGGCCAGTTCGTCCTCCAGGGCCTTATAGACCAGACGCTGGCGCTGCACCCGGGTTTTGCCGCGAAACGCCGAGGCGACGATGGTGACGCAAAAATGGCTCTCGCCTTCGGGCCGGGCGCCGGCATGGCCGCGATGGCGCGCCGACTCGTCAATGATGTCGAGATGGTCCGGGTTCAGCGCGGCGACCAGTTTTTGCCGAATGCGCTGGGCGACGGAGGTGGTTGACGCGCCGGTCATGGCGCGGGGTCGCTTTGCGCCGGCGGCTCGAGGAAGACCGGCGGCGGCGTCATCGTACCCGGCATATGGGCCTGGGCCCACAGGCAGATCTCGCGCAGCACCGGCTGAAACGCGCGGCCTTTTTCGGTCAGGTGATATTCGTAACGCAGCGGATTGGCCTGATAGGGCCGTTTGGCCGCTAGTCCGGCCCGTTCCAGCCGTTTGAGCCGGTCGGCGAGAATATTGGTCGAAATGCCTTCTGGCGAGGCGAGAAAATCGCCATAGTGGTGCTTGCCCATCAGAAGGTCGCGGATGAGAATGAGCGACCATCGGTCGCCGATCAGATCCAGGGTTGCCGTGATCGGGCAGGCCGATCGGGGAAAGGGCAGGCCGCCATGTTGTAAAGGCGCATCTGTCATGCTCGCAGTGTAGCGCGCCGGATAGCGGCTGAAAAGCGCTGGTTGGCGGAAAAGCGTCAGCGGGGTTACTCTTCCCACCCCATCTTACGCAAACGATAGACCAGTTGCGGCCGGGTGAGCCCCAGCATGCGGGCGGCTTTCGAGCGGTTGCCCTGGGCCCGGGTCACCGCCTCTTCCAGTACCTGCTCCTCGAACTCCTTGAGCCCCTTGCCGCCCTCGAGGATGCGGTTGAAAAACTGCTCCATGGCGGTGGGCGCCGGCACTGGCGGCCCCTGGTTGTCACAGTTCTCCAGCGCGCCATCCTCGTCGAGCCGCAGGGTTGGCGGTGGCGGCGGGGTTTCGGCCGAGAACAGATGCGCCAGATCGATCGGGCAGCCCGGCTCGGTCAGAATGATCGCCCGCTCGATGATGTTCTCCAACTGGCGGATGTTGCCGGGATAGGAAAAATCATAAAGCGCGTCGAGCGCCCGCTCGGTAAAGCCGGGCACATCGCGCCGGTGAAGCCGGGTGTATTTATGCAGGAAATGGTCCATCAGCAGCGGGATGTCATCGCGCCGTTCGCGCAAGGGGGGGATGCGAATCGGAAAGACGTTGAGGCGGAACAGCAGATCCTCGCGAAACTCTCCCCGTCTGACCGCTTCGGTCAGATTGACATTGGTGGCTGCCACGATGCGCACGTCGACCTTGATGGTCTTGCCGCCGCCGACCCGTTCGATCTCCTTTTCCTGGATGGCGCGCAGCAGCTTGACCTGGGCGGTCAGGCTGAGGCAGCCGACCTCGTCGAGAAAGATGGTGCCGCCGGTGGCGCGCTCGAACCGCCCGGCGCGCGAGTTGATGGCTCCGGTATAGGCGCCTTTTTCCACCCCGAACAGTTCGGCCTCGATCAGATTTTCGGGAATCGCCGCGCAATTGATGGCGATAAAGGGCTGGTCGGCCCGGTCGCTGATGCGGTGCAGGGTGCGCGCGAACATCTCCTTGCCAACCCCGGTCTCGCCGAGGAACAGAACCGTGGCGGCGGTATTGGCGACCTTTTGCAGCATATGACAGGTGGCGATAAAGCCGGGCGAGGCGCCGACCATGTCGTGATTGGCGCCGCCGCTGGGATCGGCAGCCACGCAAGGGGGGGCCATGGCGGCGCCGGCCTCGCGCCGGGCGGCGAAGCGGTTGGCGAATTTTTCCGGTTGCAGGGCGCTGAGCGTGCTTTCGATGTCGTCCCATTCCTCGACCGGCTTGCCGATGATGCGGCATTGCTTGGCGCCGGTGGCGCGGCAATCGACCTCCTTGTAGACGATGGTGCGCCCCATGAAGGTGCTGGAATAGCCACAGGCGTAGCCCAGCTGCATCCAGCAGACCGGCTCGCCAACCATGCCGTAGTCGGCGATATGGGCGTCGACCTCGAAGGATTCCGGCCAACTGAATTCGCCGTAAAATTTTCCCGTCGTCATATCGATTTCGAGCGTAATCAGCTCCATCGACACTACCCCCTGGAGGAGGCGAAGCTGGGGGCCGACCAGAAAGGCATCACGGCCGGCATGTTGCGGGCGTAGTTTGCGGGCCAGAATGGCGTCGCGCGCGCCCGAGGCATAGCCCATGCGCACCAGCACGCCGCGCGCTTCTTCAGCGCCCAGGGTGTCGATCAACTCGCGGCGCAGCGAGGCCAGGGTCGACATGTGAATGAGCGCCACCCGCTGGGTGTCGAGCCAGATACGCCCGTCGTTCAGGGCGAAGCGCAGCCGTGCGGCAAGATCGGCGATGGCCGGGCGGGAGGAGGGCTGTGCCGCATCGTCGCCGTTATCCATGGCCAGCCGGCCGGTTTCCAGCCCTACCTTGTGACTGTTCTCATGCGGATCTTGCGGCAACGGTTTGAGAGCGGCTTGGTTCAGAGGCGCCATGGTCTCTCCTTTACAGATATCCCTATCAATATTATGATTTATCTCAAATGATCACATTTCTGGTATCGGAATGCAAATTATAAATCATTTGCTCCATCACCATTTCGTCTATTTTCTTTGAAAAAATAACATTTATGAAATGGGTTTTTAAAATCACACTTTTTATGCCGTTTTTTCAGGTGCTTACGGAATCATCTCGCGATCTGGCACAAGACTTGCGAAGCTGAGAGACAGCGGGCGGCCGGGAGAACAGAAAATTCTGCCCCGACGCGCCGGTGCAGATTCAGATGGGGAGCATCACGATAATGTCAGACAGGAGATTTCCGCGGCCGCATGATATTGCGGCGGTTCCCGGAACCGACGGGTGGGAGCGCATGTATCCCTACCAGTACGGCTTTACCACCGATGATCCGGAACGCCAGGCTTATGAAGAAGGCATGTTCTGGTTCTATGACGGGCTGCATTATCCCGAACCGCTTTATCCGTTTGACACCATCTGGGACGAAGCCTGGTATCTCGGCCTGTCACAGTTCAATACGCGGATTTTTGCGGTGCCGCCGGCATTCGGCGTCGATCACCGTATCATCAACGGCTATCCCTATATTTCGCCGGTTCCGGTCAAGGACCCCAAGGAAGTGGAAAAACGGATCGCCCTGTTTATGGAACGGGCCGGTTACTATTACGAAAACTGGGATTCCCTGATCGCCAAATGGGAGGAAAAAACCCGTGGCCTGATCGACCGGCTGACGGAGCTGCGCATCGAGCCGCTGCCCGACATGGAGGATATGTCGGTGGTCACCGAGGGGGTTGGCGAATCCACCGGCTATCATCTGCTCAAGGCTTACGACGAGTTGATCGATCTGGGCATCAACTGCTGGCAATATCACTTCGAGTTTCTCAATCTCGGATATGCCGCCTATGTCACCTTCATGGATTTCTGCCAGAAGCTGTTTCCCGATATTCCCGCCCAGCGGGTCACCCAGATGGTGTCGGGCATCGACGTCATCATCTATCAGCCTGACGAGGAGCTCAAGAATCTGGCGCGCAAGGCGGTCGAACTGGGGGTTGATGACGCGCTCAAGAGCAGCGACCAATTCGCCGAAGTCGAGGCCGGCCTGAACCAGACCAACGCCGGGCGCGAGTGGCTGGCGGCGCTGGAGAAGGCGCGCTATCCGTGGTTCTATATTTCCACCGGCACTGGCTGGTATCATCACGACAAGAGCTGGAATGATGATCTGAATATTCCGCTGGCCTCGATCGTTATTTATATCGACAAGATCAAGGCCGGTGAGTCGATCGAGCGGCCGATCGAGGCGGTGCGCCAGGAACGCGACCGGATCATCGCCGAATATCGCGCCCTGATCCAGAGCGACGAGGACCGGGGGGTGTTTGACCAGCTTCTGGGCACCGCCAAGAAAGTCTTCCCCTATGTCGAGAACCATCTGTTCTATGTCGAGCACTGGTTCCATTCGGTGTTCTGGAACAAGGTGCGCGAGGTCGCCGCCATCCTCAAGGACCATGGCCTGATCGAGGATATCGAGGATATCTGGTATCTCAAGCGCGGTGAAATCAAGGACGCCCTGTGGGATGTGGTGACCGCCTGGGCCACCGGCGTGCGCCCGCGCGGACCGGGGGTATGGCCCAAGGAGATCGCCTGGCGCAAGGATGTCATGGACAAATTCCGCCAGTGGACGCCGCCGCCGGCGCTGGGCACCGTGCCGGAAAGCATCCAGGAGCCGTTCACCATCGTGCTGTGGGGAGTGACCGGCGATTCGCTGAAGGCCTGGTCGAAAATCGACAATGCCGAAAATCTTGAGGATATTACCGAGTTCACTGGCTTTGCCGCCAGCCCCGGCATGGTCGAGGGGCCAGCGCGGGTGTGCCGCTCGGTCGATGAAATCAGCCAGTTGCGCGAAGGTGAGATTCTGGTGGCGCCCACCACCTCGCCGTCCTGGGCGCCGGCCTTTGTCAAGATCAAGGCCTGTGTGACCGATGTTGGCGGGGTGATGTGCCATGCCGCGATTGTCTGCCGCGAATATGGCATGCCGGCGGTGGTCGGCACCGGCCACGCTACCTCGATCATCAAGACCGGCATGCATATCAAGGTCAATGGCGCGACCGGCGAAATCATCCTCGACCGGGCAGCGGAGTGAGCGACATGGTTGCCGAGACATCGCCGGCTGGCGATCCCTTCACCTGTTGGTTTTCCGAGTGCACCAAGGCGTCGCTGCCTCTGGTGGGCGGTAAATGCGCCTCGCTTGGCGAGTTGATCAACGCCGGCGTGCGGGTGCCGCCCGGCTTTGCGGTGACCACCGCCGGCTATGCCCGTTTCATGAATGAGGGCGGCATCGCCAAAAAGGTTTTAACTCGCCTCGACGGCCTGGATGAAAGCAACATGGAGGCGCTGGATACGGTCAGCGATGACATTCGCCAGCAGATCGAGGAGACGCCGTTTTCCTTCGAGCTTGAGGATCTCATCGCCGAGCACTACCGCAAACTCTCGATGATGTGCTGCGTGCCGGCGGTGCCGGTGGCGGTGCGCTCCAGCGGCACGGCGGAGGATATGCCCGATGCCAGCTTTGCCGGCCAGCAGGATACTTTTTTGTGGATCCGCGGCGTCGAGGCGCTGCTCGAGCATATCCGGCGGTGTTTTTCCAGCCTGTTCACCGCCCGCGCCATCGCCTACCGGATCAAGATGGGCTATGCCCATGACCAGGTGGCGATCAGCGTTGGGGTCCAGAAAATGGCCAATTCCCAGACCGCCGGCGTAATGTTCACCCTTAATCCCGCCAATGGCGACCGCTCGACCATCGTGATCAATTCCAGCTTCGGCTTTGGCGAGGCGGTGGTGTCGGGCGAGGTGACGCCCGATGAGTTCTCGGTCAACAAGATTTCCATGGAAGTGCTCAAGCGGACGATTTCAACCAAACAGGTCTACTACGGCATCGATTTGGAAAACCAGGTCTCGAAACTGTTCGATGTGCCGCCGGAGCGCCAGAAAATACAGTCGCTTCTGGAAGAGGAAATCATCGATCTGGCGGCGATGGGAAAAACCATCGAGCAGCATTACGGCACGCCCATGGACATCGAATGTACGGTGGACAAGGACATGCCCGCGGGCAGCAATGTCTTTATTCTCCAGGCCCGGCCTGAAACTGTCTGGAGCTCCAAAAAGGCCGAACCGGTATCGCAGGGCGGGGGAACCGCTCTCGACCATATTGTCGCCGCCATGATGGCCGGCAAGAAGATCACCTGACCAGCAACTGTAGAAAAGAAGGAACAGTATTACATGATCGATGATCTGAGAAGTTACATTGCGGCTCTTGAAGAGGCCGGAGAACTGCACCGGGTAAAGGCCGAGGTCGACTGGAACCTGGAGCTGTGCCATGTCTCCAAAATCAACGAAGAGGCCAAGGGTCCGGCGCTGCTTTACGAGAATGTCAAGGATTACGACATCCCGGTGTTCACCAGCGCCTTCACCACCCCCAAGCGTCTGGCGATCGCCCTCGAACAGGACCCCGACCTGTCGATGAGCAATCTGTCGCGCGAATGGATGAAACTGACCACCAAGGGGACGATCAAGCCGGAGTTTGTCGACAATCCGCCGGTGATGGAAAATGTCATCGAAGGCGATGATGTTGACGTCACCGCCTTTCCGGCGCCGTGGTTCTATCCCGAAGATGGCGGGCGTTTCTTTGTAACCTCGGGCTATCTGGTGAGCCAGGATCCGGACACCGGCTGGACCAATCTGGGCACTTACCGCTCGCAGGTTCTGGGCAAGGACCTGCTGGGCACCCAGATCATCAAGGGCAAACACGCCGATTTCCATCTCAAGCAATACGCCGAGCGCGGCGAGTTGATGCCGGTCGCCGCCGTGGTGGGCTGCGATCCCATCCTGTTTCTGGCTTCCTCGACCCTGGTCAGCGCCCAGGTCGATGAATATGAAATCGCCGGCGCGCTGCGTCAGCGCCCGGTGCCGGTGTTCAAGTCGGATCTGACCGGCCTGACCCTGCCGGCCACCGCGGAGATTATCGTGGAAGGGTTCATCGACCCCAACGAGCTGTTCGAGGAAGGGCCGTTCGGTGAATACACCGGTTATTACTCGGGCAACAAGGGCAAGGACTATCCCAAGCCGGGGATCCGCGTAAAACGCATCCTGCACCGCAACAACCCGGTGTTCTGGTCGACCACGGTGGGCAAGCCGATCAATGACATCCACATGATCCAGTCGCTCAACCGCACCGCCACCTTGTGGCATGACCTGGAGACCATGCGGGTGCCGGGCGTCGAGAGTGTCTATATTCCGCCCGAGACCTGCGGTCGCTTCTGGGCGGTGGTCTCGGTGCGCCAGAAATATCCCGGGCACTCCAACCATGTCGGCAATGCGGTGATCGCCTCGACCACCGGCCATTACGGCCTCAAGGGGGTGATTACGGTCGATCACGATGTGGCGGCCGATGACTGGGACCGCATCTGGTGGTCGCTGTCCGCTCGCTTCGATCCCAAGCGCTCGGCCCAGATTATCGACCGCGGCCGCTCCACGCCGCTCGATCCCGGCCTGCCGATCGAGGCGCGCGAAATCACCAGCCGCATTCTGCTCGACGCCTGTACGCCGTACGAGTGGAAAGACAAGCCCAATGAGATCTTCATGGATCGCGGGGTGCTGCAAAAAGTGTCTGATCGCTGGAGCGAGTATGGCTTTGAGACCGCCAGCCCAGTGGCCGACATGATCGACCGGCTGACCCGTCCAGGCTCCAAATAGGGCGGCCGATGAAACCAATCCGCTATAAGGAGGCCATGATCCGGGAATTCCTGGATCATGGCTACTGGACCGACGAGACCTTTTACGACTTCTATGCCCGCAACGCCGAGCAATATGGAGACGACGAGGCGCTGGTTGATTCGACCTATCGGGTCACCTGGCGCGAGGCCAGGCAGATTGTCGATGCGCTGGCCAGCGCCTGGGTCGATGCCGGTATCGAGCGTGATGCGCGGGTGATCATTCAGGCGCCCAACAGCGTTTACGGCTTTCTCGCCCGGGTGGCCTGCGAGCGCGCCGGGCTGATCTCGCTGACCGTCTATCCCTATCTGCGCCAGCGCGAGCTGGAATATATGGTTGGCGAAACCGGGGCCGAGATGGTGGTGATCCCCCATGTCTATCGCGGCTTTGACTATCTGGCGATGTATCGCGAGTTGCAGGACCGCTTTGCCTCGCTCCAACATATCTATCTGTTCGACGAGAAGGCCGAGGAAGGTACCCGCTCGCTCATTCAGACGGCGCGGGATTATCGCGGCAAGGTTGATACGGCGGCGCTCGATGCGCGCCGATTCAGCGCCACCGGCGATATTGCGCTGCTGACGACCACCACCGGCACCACCGGCCTGCCCAAACTGGTGGAATGGCCGACCGCGCCGCGCATCTGCACTTCCAAGGGGCGGATTGATCTGTGGAACCTCAGCCATGATGACGTCACCATGGCGGTGGCGCCGCACGCCGGCGGGGCGGCCGGCACGCTGACCTATTTCGCCGCCCCCATCGCCGGGGCGCGCACGGTGTTGCTCGAGGAGTTCGACCCGAAAGCCGCGCTTGAAATGATGGCGCGCGAAAAGGTGACCGCCATTGGCGTGGTGCCGACCCATCTGGTGCGCATGCTCGAGCATGATGTCGAAAGCTATGACTTGAGCGCCCTGCGTTTCATCCGCTCGGCCGGCGGCTATTTGTCGCCGCAACTGGCCGAGGAGGCCGAGGCCCGCTTCGGGGCGGCGATCACCTCCGATCTGGGCACCCAGGACAAGGGCTCGGTGTGTGGCTGCCGGGTGACCGACCCGGCCGATCTGCGCCGGCGCACCGTGGGCTGCATGCTGCCCGGCAATGTGTTCAAGCTGCTCGACGAGGAGGGCCGCGAGGCGCCCGAGGGCGAGCCCGGGGTGCTGTGGTTCCGTGGTCCCCATGCGCCGGCCGGCTATTATCGCAATGAAGAGCTGACGGCGAGCATCTATGACGAGGACGGCTGGTGCACCACCGAGGACATCGTCAAGACCGACCAGGGGTGCCTGTGGATATTGGGCCGGGCCAAGGACATGGTGATCCGCGGCGGCCAGAATATCTATCCGGCCGAAATCGAGGGCCTGCTCAACGAGCATCCGGCGATTGCCGCGGTGGCGGTGGTCGGCATGCCCGACCGGGAAATGGGTGAGCGCTGCTGCGCCTATCTGTCGCTCAAGGAAGGCCAGAGCGTGACCCTGGCGGAGATCACCCGCTTTCTGGAGGACAAAAAGGTCGCCAAATACAAGTTCCCCGAACGCATCGAGATAATTGACGCGATGCCGACGGTGGGCGATTCGGGCAAGATCGACAAGAAGGTGCTTAAGGCTGATATCGAAGAAAAACTCAAAGCAGCCTGAAGGGCCACCCGGGAAAGGGGTGTTGATTGAACCCTGGCCGCTGGTGTCGTCCGAGCGGGTGGCCGATGTCGGGTTGTTTCAGGTCACCCGCGACCGCGCCCGCTCGCCGCGTTCGGGCCAGGAGTGGGACTACCACGTTGTCCATATGCAGGACTGGCTGTTGATGGTGCCGCTCACCCGCGATGGCCGGCTGGTGATGGTGCGTCAGTTTCGCCATGGCAGCCGGCGCATCGGGCTGGAGGTGCCGGGCGGTCGCTGGGACGCCGGCGAACAGCCGCAGGAAGGGGCGCTGCGCGAATTGCTTGAGGAGACCGGCTTTTCCGGTGGCCCGGTGGCTGACCTGGGGGCGCTGTGGCCGCAACCGGCGTTTCTGGCCAACCGGGTGCATATTTTTCTCGCCGCCGGGCTCGAGCGCGCGCAGACGCCGCAACCCGAGCCGGACGAGGAAATCGAGGTGGTGTTGATTGCGCCCGGCGAGATCGACCTCTTGATCGCTGCTGGTGAGATTCACAGCGCCATGACCGTCACCGCTCTTGCCCTGGCGCGCGCCAGCGGCCACATTTAAGAAACAAGGAGGCGACAATGATCGTGCAGAACTGGATGAACGACAAGCCGATGACCATCAGCAGCGACATGCTGGTCTCGCAGGCCAAGCGGATTTTGACCGACAACAACCTGCGCGCCCTGCCGGTGGTCGAGGAGGGGCGGCTGCGCGGCGTGATCACCCGCGCCAATTGCCTGCGTGCGAGCGAAAACGCCACCCGCAGCCAGGACATCAACGAGATTAATTTTTTCGTCAATCGCCTGAAGGTCAAGGACCTGATGGCCCGCAACCCGATGACCGTGGCCGCCAACGACACCATGGAGCATTGTCTGCGGCTGGGCCAGGATGACAGGGTGAGCCAGTTTCCGGTTATCGAGGACGGCCAGGTGGTCGGTATGGTATCGGCCACGGAAGTGTTTTTTCTTGCCGCCCAGGTTCTCGGCGTGTGGGAGAAATGGGCCGGCATCACCCTGGCGCCGGTGGCGATCAAGGCCGGCGTTCTGGGCGCGGTGACCCGGGCGGCCGAAGAGGCCGGCGCGGTGGTGCATTCGGTCTATCCGGTGTCCAGGGACAAGAACTCGGCCGAAAAACGCATCATCCTGCGCTTCGACCAGGCCGATCCCGAAGCGGTCGCCGGCGCTCTGAAGGAAGCCGGTTTTGAGGTGGTTGAAATCACACCGGAGGTGCAGGCTTGAGCGAGGCTCCCGAGGTTCTGACCCTGCGTAGCGATGGCGACGACCATGTGGTTCACGCCAGCGCGCTATGGCTGGGCGAGGATGCGCTGGTCTATGTCTGGGGCGGCACCCACCCGCATATCGGCGCGGTGGCCAGCGCCGCCCCGCGGCCCAGTCTGCGCGATCCGGCGCGCACCAGCGCCACCGCCTCGGTGTTCACCTATCCCGGCCACAAGGAAGACACGGTGGCCAAAGCCACCGCCGAGGCGCTGGCCAGCGCGCTTGATGCCAAGGTGGTGGTCACCGCCGGCATTCACTGGGATCATCTCACCGCGGCGGCGATCCGGATTGTCGAGATGCGGTGCCGCAATATCACCGAAAAGCTGATCAGGGAGATGCCCCTCATGAAAAAGATTTCACCATGACCCGCCCCCTGGTTGTCGCCATCACCGGCGCCACGGGCGTTATTTACGGCGTGGAAATGCTGCGCGCGCTGCGCAAGCTGGGCCAGCCGGCCCATTTGATCCTGAGCGAGGCGGCGGGGCGCAATCTGGCGATCGAGACCGATGTCAGCCTCGAGGAGGTGCGGGCCCTGGCCGATGTGGTTTATTCCAACAAGGATGTTGGCGCGGCGGTGGCTAGCGGCTCGTTTCTGACCCGCGGCATGATCATCGCGCCGTGCACCATCAAGACCCTGTCGGCGGTGGCCAATTCCTATACCGCCAATCTGGTGGTCCGGGCCGCCGACGTGACCCTCAAGGAGCGCCGCAAGCTGGTGCTGATGGTGCGCGAGACGCCGCTGCACAAGGGCCATCTCGATCTGATGGCGCGCGCCGCCGATATTGGCGCGGTGCTGCTGCCGCCGGTGCCCTCGTTCTATCATTTTCCCGAAACCATCCTCGATATCGTCTATCAGAGCGTCGGCAAGGCGCTCGACCAGTTCGATATCGAGCATGATCTGTTCAAGCGTTGGTCCGGTGGAAACGGGCGCGATTAAAGCCGTTCCCGGTGTGCCCGATGGCCATGCGGTCTATGCGATCGGCGATATTCACGCCCGGCTCGATCTGCTCGAAGAGCTGGAGGGCGAGATCGTCGCCGATGCCGCCCGGCGGGGCGCCGAGCGGCGTACGGTGATCTATCTGGGCGACTATATCAGCCGCGGGCCGTCGTCCTATGGGGTGATCGAGCATATGCTGGCCCCACCCCTGCCGGGCTTCGAGCGGGTTTGTCTTAAAGGCAATCACGAGGATTTGCTGGCGTGGTTTCTGGATGGTGATCTGATTGCCGGCAAGGATCTTTTGAACAACGGCGGCATCGCGATGTTCGAGGATTACGGCGTTCATGTGCCGGACCCTTATGACGATGACGATACCCTGGGCTTTCTGCGGCGCACTATCGCCGCCGCCCTGCCGCCGGCCCATCTGGCTTTTTTTCAGGGGCTACAGCTTTCCCGCACTATCGGCGATTATTTTTTTGTTCATGCCGGGGTGCGCCCGGGGGTGCCGCTGGCCGAGCAGAAGCCGCTTGATCTGATGTGGATCCGCCGACGGTTTCTGATGTCCGACCTCGACCATGGCAAGATCGTGGTTCACGGCCATTGCATCACCCCCGAGCCGGTGGTGCGGCCCAATCACATCGGTCTTGATACCGGCGCCAGCCAGAGCGGCGTGCTCACCTGTCTGGCGCTTTATGGCCAGGAGCGGCGTTTTTTACAAACCAGCGGGCCGCCGGCCCCGTCGCGATAAAGTGGTTTGCAAGCGGCCCGTGCCACGATATTGATAAGCTTTTGCAAGTGGGGCTTGTTTGGTGGCGTTTGACAGCAAGGCATTCCGGGAGGCGCTGGGCGGTTTTGCCACCGGCGTTGCGGTGGCGACCACGGCGGCTGGCGGCGAGCGGGCCGGCATGACCATCACCTCGTTCAATTCGGTTTCGCTCGATCCGCCGCTGGTGCTGTGGAGCCTGGCCCGGGCGGCCCGGGCGGTGCGTCTGTTCGAGGCGGCAGAATTTTTCTCGGTCAGCGTGCTGGCCGAGGACCAGGCGGCGCTCTCGGATCGTTTCGCCCGTCAGGGAAATGACAAATTCGCCGGTCTTGACCTCGAGCAGACCCCCGAAGGGGTGCCGGTGCTCACCGGCTGCGTCGCCCGTTTCGATTGTGCGACATGGCGGCACCATGATGGCGGCGACCATCTTATTGTGGTCGGGGAGGTGATCCGCTTTGCCCGCTGGGAGCGGCCGCCGCTGGTATTTGCCGGCGGTGGTTATCAGCGCCTAATGGGGCAGGGGTGAGACACCGATCAGCCAAGGGTGAAGGGCGAGAAAACCGCCATAGGCAGCCAGTCCCAGAACGATGCTGCGCATTAGGCCATCGCCGCGCTGGCTTTTGAGCCCGGCGACCAGCCGGCGCCACTCAGCCTCGCCCAGGGCCTTGCGGCTGCGCGCATCCATCAGCGGCATGCCGGCCAGCGCCAGGGCGGCGAACAGCCCGAACATCATTACCGCCGCGACATCGCCATTGGCGACCAGATGGGCGCCGGCCCACAGCGCCCCGGCCCACAGCACGGGGTGGCGGGTGAGGCGCAGGACGCCGGGATGGCGCGGCATGCCGGCGCGAAAGCTGACGGACAGCGGATTGGGGGTGATGATGCCGCCGACCAGCAGAATGAAGGCGATCGGCATGACCAGAAGCGGAACCCAGGGGCTCCAGTCCGGCCGGCCCCACAGGGCGACATAGGGGGCGCGCAGCGCGGCGCTGATCAGCCACACCAGAACGGCGGTGGAAACCACCGAATAGGCCGCCAGATAGCCGCGCCGGCCGAGCCGGGCGATCAGCCGGCCGCGCACCGGGGCCAGCGGCGGAATGCTGTGGCTGAGCAGAAAAACGCCAAAGGCCAGTGTCAGTTCACCGAATCCGTTCATGGAGCCTCACGTGTGATTCTAAGATAGCGGCTGGGATGGGCGTCGGCGGTATTGTCGATCCAGCCGGTCACCCGGGGCGCGATCAGATAGCGCGACACCCCGAAGGTTAGCGGAATGATCGGCATTTCTTCAAGGGCGATGGCCTCGGCGCGGCGCATCAGCCCGGCGCGGACACCGAGGTCCAGGGTCCGGGCCGCCCGGGCCATGAGATCATCGAAACGGGGATTGGCAAAGCCGGCGTAATTATTGGCCACGGTGGTTGATTGCAGCAGATAGAGGAAATTGGCCGGATCGTTGAAATCGGCGACCCAGCCGATCGGCGCGATGGTGAAATCGCGCGCGCTCAAGGTGGAAAAGAACACCTTGGTCTACATGTTGAGAAAGCTGGTTTGAACCCCGATCTTGCGCCACGACCAGGCGATGAAAAGAACCATGCGCTTGGCGTCGAGCGAGGTGGCGTAGCTCAGGGTCAGGCGCAGCGGATTTTCCGGCCCGTAGCCGGCCTGGGCCAAGAGGGCGCGGGCGGCCTTGTGGCGTTCCTCAAGCGGCCATGTGGCTTCGGCAAGCTTTGGCGGGTCAGTGTAATTGGCGATCCCCGGCGGCACGATGTTCCAGGCCGGCGGCGCGCCGCTACGCACGATCTTTTCGGCGAACAGCCGCCGGTCGATGGCCAGCGACAGGGCGCGGCGCACCCGCCGGTCATTCAGTGGCGGGCGGGTGGTGTTCAAGGTGAGATAACGCAGGGAAAGCGCGGGGGCGAGGTGGACAGCTCCGGGCATGGTGCGGCGCAGCCAGTCCAGCCGCGAGCGGGGAAAGCCCAGGGTGATGTCGAGCTCGCCATTGCGAAACTGCTTGAGCGCGGAATCGGCGTTGGGCGTCGGGGTGTAATATATTTTCTCCAGCGCGACGCTGGCCGCGGCGTGAAAGCGCAGGTTTTTGACCAGCAGGATATAATCCTGCAGCGCCCATTCGGCGAGCATGAAGGCGCCGTTGGAGACCATTTTTCCCGGCTTCACCCAGTCCTTGCCCCAGCGCGCGATCGCGTGGCGGGGCGCCGGGGTGGCGATCGCATGGGTTAAAAGCTCGATGAAATAGGGGGTGGGGGCGGTCAGGGTGATCTCCAGGGTGCGCTCATCCAGCGCCCGCACGCCGAGGGCCTCGGGCGGCGCCTGACCGGTGTTGACCGCCTCGGCCCCGGTGATGGGATAGAGCAGGCTGGCGGCTTCGGCGGCGGTTTGGGGGGCGAGGGCGCGGCGCAAGCCGGCGGCGAAGTCGTCGGCGACCAGCGGCGCGCCATCCGACCAGACCAGCCCGGCGCGTAAGAAAAACACATAGCGCCGACCGTCCGGGCTGATGGTCCAGCGCTCGGCGCAGCCCGGCCGCGCCCGCCCGGCGGCGTCATAGGCGATGAGCCCCTCGAACAGATCGCGCACGATATTGCTCTCATAGACATCCCGGGTTCTTTGCGGGTCGAGCGAGGCCGGTTCGCTGGCGTTACCGCGGCGCAAAACGCCTTGCGCGGTCGCCTGCGGCGCGGTGGCGGCGACGAGGCACAGGGGGGTGAGCAGGGGGATGAGAAAGGCCGCCACCAAACGAAAAGATACACCCATGAGCCGAATCCCGGTAAACTTGCGCGGCGCAGCATATCATGAGCGCCAGCGGGGGGAACCGCTTTGTCATGGAAGGGAGGGATGGGGTGAAAAAATCGGACTGGCTGCACGATATTCCGCGCTTTTCCCTGTTTGTGCTGCGCCGTCTGGGCGCTGACCAGGGCCTGCGGGTGGCTGCCGCGCTGAGCTACACCTCGCTACTGGCGCTGGTGCCGCTGGCGGTGATGACCCTGTCGATGCTGGCCACCTTTCCCGCCTTCGAGGGGGTGCGCGAACAGTTCAATGATTTCGCTTTCCAGAACCTGTTGCCCGATACCGGCGAGCAGGTGCGGCGCTATTTCGAAAGCTTCATCGCCAATGCCGGCAGCCTGACCGCGGTGGGCATCGTCTTTCTTGCCGCCACCGCGATCATGCTGCTCAATACCATCGAGGTGGCGCTCAACCATATTTTCCGGGTGGTGCGCCGCCGCCCCATGGGATCGCGGCTGCTCATGTTCTGGGCTCTGCTGACCCTGGGGCCGCTGTTGTTGGGAGCCAGTTTCTCGCTGTCCACCTATATCACCGCGCTGACCCGCTGGGCCCAGGTTGACGCCTTTACCGGCCTGTCCGGCTATCTGCTGCGCGCGGTGCCGGCGCTGCTGATGGTCGCCTTGCTGACAGTGTTCTATGCGCTGGTGCCCTGGCGGCCGGTGCGCTGGCGCGATGCCCTGGTTGGCGGACTGGTCGGCGGGCTGGGCTTTGCCGTGTTGCGCTGGGGCTTTGGCCTTTATCTGCTGTATTTTCCCACCTACGCCACGGTTTACGGCGCGCTGTCGGCGGTGCCGATTCTGCTGATCTGGATGTATCTGTCGTGGATCCTGGTGCTGGTCGGCGCGGTGGTGACCGCCGCCCTGCCGGAATGGCGCACCCGCCGGACGGTTGCCTTGCACGAGACGCTCGCCCTGCGGTTGCGCAGCGCGCTTGATCTGCTGGCGGTGCTGGTCAGGGCCAGCCAGCGCGGGTGCGGCGTGCGCCATGGCGACTTGCTGCACCATAGCGGGATCGGCGGCGAGTTGATGGAGCGCCTGCTGGAAGACCTGCGCCGCGCCGGCTATATCGCTCCCACCCCGGGCGACCGCTGGGTGCTGTCGCGCGATCCGGCGAGCGTCAGCCTTTACGATCTGCACCAGGCGCTGGGGCTCGATCTGGCGCCGGCGGCGCGGACGGTGCCGGGTCAATCAGAGGAAGACATGGCCTGGCTCGCCCGCTTGCACGGCATTTTGGAGCGGGTCGATGGCACCAAAAGGGAGGCCATGACGCTTAGCCTCAAGGAGCTTTTGCTGTAGGCCTATCGCGGATCAGGGGGTAAGACCGGCCAGTTGTCGATCAGCCGGGTGCTCCCGAGGCGGGCGGCGGCGAGCAGGCGGGCGGGGCGGGCAAGGGCGCTGATCGGCTCCAGGGTGTCGGCGTCGCGCAACTCCAGATAATCGACCGAGTTGAAACCGGCGGCGAGCAGGGCCGCCGCGCCGGCGGCGCATTGGCTGGCGATGTCCGCGCCGCCGGTCAGCCGCTTGGCGGTCTGGCGCAGGGTCTGCGACAGGGCGGCGGCGATGCGGCGCTGATCGGCGCTGAGATACTGGTTGCGTGACGACAGCGCCAGGCCGCTGGCCTCGCGCACGATCGGCGCGCCGATGATCTCGACCGGCATGTCGAGGTCGCGCACCAGCCGTTTGAGGGTCAAGAGCTGCTGATAGTCCTTTTCGCCAAACACCGCGATGTCGGGGGTGACCTGATTGAACAATTTGCACACCACGGTGGCCACGCCGTCGAAATGTCCCGGCCGGTCGGCGCCGCACAGGCCATCGGTTACCCCGCCGACCGAAATGCTGGTGGCAAAGCCGGGGGGATAGATTTCCCCGACCGGTGGGGCGAACAGCAGATCGCAGCGGCGCTCGGCCAGCAGACGGGCGTCGCAGGCGAGCGGGCGGGGGTAGGCGTCGAGGTCCTCATTGGGGCCAAACTGGGTAGGGTTGACGAAAATACTCGCCACCACCCGGTCGGCGGCCTGGCGTGCCCGGTCAACCAGCGACAGATGGCCCTCGTGCAGGGCCCCCATGGTGGGTACAAAACCGATCGATGCACCGGCGGTGCGCCAGTCGGCGATGCGCTTGCGCAGGGCGCGCACGCTGGCGACGGTGGGCAGGGGAGAATCGGCGAGAGCGGTCGTCATCGCGGCCAGGACGCCAGACGGGCGCGATCGAAAGGGGCGAGCCGGTTGGCGCGGATCACCAGCCGGATGTCCTCGACATAGGCGGCTCTGCGCTGGGAATAATTGATCAGGGTGTCGGCCAGGTCGGCGCCGCCGGGCTCTCCGGTCTGGATCAGGGTTAGCCGCTTGATACGCAGGCGGCGGTAGGCCTGATGGGTGTTGAGGTTGCGCATATAGGCGTAGACCGAATGCATCAGGCTGGGAAAGGTTCGGATGCGGTGGTTTTTGCCGCTCTCGCGTCGCGCTGGCACCAGGCCCTGGCCGTCATAGCTCCATTGCCCGAACAGGGCGTTGCCGAGACGCGCGAAACGCGAGGTTCCCCAGCCGCTTTCGATTGCCGCCTGGGCGAGAACCAGCGAAGGCGGAATAGCCGCCATGCGGATCGCCAGGGCGGGAATATCGCCGGGCTCGGTTCTGTAATCGTGGGCAAGCCGGACCAGCCAGGCGCGCTCGAAAGAACGCAGGCGCTTGCCGGCGGTTATTTTTTGCATCATGGCGTCGAGCCGTTGCCGGTCATCGGCGATCAGCTCGTTCACCCGCAATACCAGGGGCAGCACAATGGTCAAAAAGCGCTCCTTGCGCTCCCGGGGGCCCAGTGCGCCGATGTTTTCCGGCAGACGGGCAAGATAGATGCGCGGCACCGGCGCGCCTTGGCGCACCGCCTCGAGCGAATAATCCGGCATCACTGTGGCGTGCGGCCGGGCCAGCCGGTCGGCGGCAGTCGGCAGGTGCAGTCCCTCCACCTGCCACCAGGCGAGCCCCAAGGGCAGGACAAACAAAAAACCGGCCGCAAAAAAACCGGCCAGAACGAGACTGAGCGTGCGTTTCATGGCCCTAGCATAGCGCGGCTTGCTCCCTGAGCCAATTATCATCTTTCCACATATTGACTTATAGCTGCCATCACTCGCAATATCTTGAGAACATCACGGGTAGTCACGAGGGATTTCGATGGCACATATCATCGTGCTGGGCAATGAAAAGGGTGGGTCGGGGAAATCGACAACCGCCATGCATGTGGCGATAAGCCTGCTTGCCCGCGGGGTTTCCGTCGGGGTGGTGGATCTCGATGCGCGCCAGCGCACCCTGAGCCGCTATCTTGAAAATCGCCAGACCTTCGCCGAGGAAAACAGTCTGAGCCTCGCCATGCCGCAATGCCGAGTCGTGGCGCGCAGCGAGCTGGCGCAAAAAGCCCAGGCCGAGGCCGATGAGGCCGAGCGTTTTGGCGCCGCGATGGCGGAACTGGAGAGCGCCTGCGCTTTTGTGGTGATCGACTGCCCGGGTTCCGACAGCCATCTGTCGCGGCTGGCCCACGGCCGGGCCGACACCCTGATCACCCCGGTCAATGACAGTTTTGTCGATCTTGACCTGCTGGCCAAGGTCAACCCCGAGACCTTCGAGGTGGTCAGCCCCAGTCTTTACAGCGAAATGGTATGGGAAGGGCGCAAGCGCCGCGCCATCAAAGACCGCGGCACCATCGACTGGGTGGTGCTGCGCAACCGGGTGGCCAGCTTGGACGCGCGTAACAAGCGGCGGGTCGGCGGGGTGCTGGAAAAACTGGCCAAACGCATTGGCTTTCGCTTTGTGCCCGGCTTTGGCGAGCGGGTGATTTATCGCGAATTGTTCCTCAAGGGGCTGACCTTGCTGGATTTGCGTGACCAGGGCGGCATGACCCTGTCCCATGTCGCCGCCCGCCAGGAGGTGCGCAGCCTGATCGAGGCGCTGCATCTGCCCGGTCTGAACGCGGCCGCCGCGGAATAGACGGGTGCTCTGGCTCGCCCTTGTGATCATCCTGGGGCTGGTTGTCATGCTGGTGGGGCGCTGGGCAGCCGACGCCAAGCCGCGCACCCTGGCGACAATTCTGCGTCAGATCGGAGCGCTGGCGCTGGCGCTGATCGCCGTTTTCGTCTTGATGCGCGGACAATTCATTGTCGCCCTGCCGCTGGCCCTGTCGGCGCTGGCCCTGTGGCGACGCGCCCAGGGCAAGCCGCTTTTCGGCGGGCCGCCCCCTGGGGGGCCACGTTCCGGGGGGCCACGCTCTGGGGGGCCGTCCTCGGGCGGCGGCCGGCTGGGTCCGATGAGCCGGCGCGAGGCGCTCGATATTCTGGAATTATCCGAGGGAGCCAGCGCCGATGAGGTGCGCGCGGCGCACCGCCGGCTGATGGTCAAGCTCCATCCTGATCATGGTGGCTCGACCTATCTGGCGGCCAAGATCAACCGCGCCAAGGATGTGCTGCTTGGTGAGTAATCCTTGCCGGTGCGCTTGAGGCATGACAAAACGGTTTACCGGATTAATCACTATTGTTTAACCCGTTGCCGCTACCACATTATTTCACATCCTATTGGGGAAGGTTGATGATCAAAAAAATTCGCAAGGCGGTTTTTCCGGTTGGCGGCATGGGCACGCGGTTTTTACCGGCAACCAAGGCCATGCCCAAGGAAATGCTGCCGGTGGTCGACAAGCCTTTGATCCAATATGCCGTCGAGGAAGCCGAGGCGGCGGGAATCGAGGAGCTTATTTTCGTCACCGGGCGGGGCAAGACCGCAATCGAGGATCATTTCGACCATTCCGCCGAACTGGAACGCCTGCTCGAAGGCAGCCAGAAACGCGATATTCTGGACCGGGTGCGCGCCACCCTGCCGAGCGAGGGGCTGGCCACCTATACCCGCCAGCAACGGCCGCTGGGCCTGGGTCATGCGATCTGGTGCGCGCGCCACATGGTGGGCGACGAGCCCTTCGCCATTCTGCTGGCCGACGATCTGGTGCAGGCGCAAACCCCCTGCCTGCGCCAGATGATCGAGGCCTATAATGAAATGGGGGGCAATATGGTGGCGGTCATGGAAGTGCCGCACCAGCACACTGCGCGCTATGGCGTGCTCGACCCCGGGGCGACACGCGGCGCGCTGGTGGAAATCAAGGGGCTGGTCGAGAAACCCGCGCCCGAGGATGCACCGTCCAATCTGTCGATCATCGGCCGCTATATCTTGCAACCGGAAGTGTTTGAGCATCTGTCGCGCCGCGAGACCGGCGCCGGCGGGGAAATACAATTGACCGACGCCATGGCCCGCATGATCGGCCATGCGCCGTTTCACGGCTTGCGGTTCGAGGGCCGGCGCTTCGATTGCGGCGACAAGGTGGGTTTTCTGCACGCCAATATCGCCTTTGCGCTGGACCGTGAGGATATTGCGGCGGGGGTTAAGGATTTTATCGGGGAATTGAAACTGTGAGCGGCAAGGGAGCGCATTGATGAAAGTTACGATGATCGGAACCGGCTATGTCGGCCTGGTGTCGGGGGCCTGCTTTTCCGAGTTTGGCCACAGTGTGACCTGTGTCGATCTCGACGAGGACAAGATCGCCCGCCTCGGGCGGGGGGAAATCCCGATCTATGAACCCGGTCTTGAGGCGCTGGACGCCAAGAACATGGCCGAAGGCCGCCTGTCTTTTACCACTGATCTGGGTGATGCGGTGGCCGGCGCCGATGCGGTGTTCATCGCCGTCGGCACGCCGTCGCGCCGCGGCGACGGCCATGCCGATCTGAGTTATGTCTATCAGGCGGCCCGGGATATTGCCGATTGCCTGACCGGTTATACCGTGGTGGTGACCAAATCCACCGTGCCGGTGGGCACCGGCCGCGAAGTGCGCAAGATTATCGCCGAGCGCCGGCCGGAAGTCGATTTCGATGTTGCCTCGAACCCGGAATTTCTGCGTGAGGGCGCGGCGATCGAAGATTTCATGCGGCCCAATCGGGTGGTGGTGGGCGTCCAGACGGAACGCGCCCGTGCGGTGATGCGCGAGCTTTATCGCCCGCTGTTCCTGTCGGAGACGCCGGCGCTTTACACCTCGCTGGAATCCTCTGAGCTGATCAAATATGCCGCCAACGCCTTTCTCGCTACCAAAATCAGCTTTATCAACGAGATCGCCGACCTGTGCGAGGCGGTGGGGGCCAATGTGCAGGATGTCGCCAAAGGTATCGGGCTGGACCGGCGTATTGGCGCAAAATTCCTCCATGCCGGGCCGGGTTATGGCGGAAGCTGTTTTCCCAAGGACACGCTGGCGCTGCTGCGCACTGCCGATCTGTTCGATACGCCGCTGGAGATCGTCGATGCCACGGTGCGGGTCAACACCCGGCGCAAGCACGACATGGTCGGCCGGGTGATCGACGCCTGTGACGGCTCGGTTGAGGGCAAGACCATCGCCGTGCTGGGCCTGACCTTCAAGCCCAATACCGACGACATGCGCGACAGCCCTAGCCTTGACATCATTCCGGCGCTGCAGGCCGCTGGCGCCCGGGTGCGCGCCTATGACCCCGAAGGTATGGAAGAGGCGGCCAAGCTGTTGCGCGACGTGGTCTATGCGAGCGATACCTATGATGCGCTCGAGGGCGCCGACGCGCTGGTTATCATCACCGAATGGAACGCCTTTCGCGCCCTCGATCTGGCGCGGGTCAAGGCGGCGCTGCGCGCGCCTGTGATTGTCGATCTGCGCAATATCTATGCTCCCGAGGACATGGCCGAGGCGGGTTTTCGCTATGTCTCGATCGGCCGCGGCGCGCCCCTCAATAGCGACCAGGAGGCCTCGACATGAGCCAAGCTCACCACTTTGATCCCTCGGTTTTGCGTGAATATGACATTCGCGGCGTTATCGGCGACACCCTGTCGGCAGCCGACGCCGTGGCCATCGGTCGGGCCTTTGGCACCACCGTGCGCCGCGCCGGTGGCCGCAAGATATGCGTCGGCTATGACGGCCGGCTCAGTTCGCCCGAGCTTGAAGCTGCGCTGGTCGAGGGGCTGACCGGGGTTGGCCTCAATGTGCTGCGCATCGGGCTCGGCCCCACGCCGCTGCTCTATTTCGCGGTCAATCACCTTGCGGCCGATGGCGGGGTGATGATTACCGGCTCGCATAATCCGCCTGACTATAACGGCTTTAAAATGATGATCGGTCTGAAACCGTTTTTTGGCAAGCAGATCGGCGAGCTTGGCCGGCTCGCCGCGGCCGGCGATTTTGCCACCGGGCCTGCTGGCCAGGCCAGCCGGGTGGATCTGGCCGAAACCTATATTGAACGGATCCTGCAAGACTTCGATGGCGGTCCGCTGGCGGTGGGCTGGGACCCGGGCAATGGCGCGGCCGGGGCGGTGCTTGAGGCGCTGGTTGGCCGCCTGCCGGGCCGGCACATGGTGATCAATGGCGAGATCGACGGCCATTTTCCCAATCATCACCCCGACCCCACCGATCCGGCCACCCTCACCCAGTTGCAAAAGCTGGTCGCCGAAGAAGGGCTTGATGTGGGTATCGCTTTTGATGGCGACGCCGACCGGATCGGCGCGATCGACAGCCAGGGGCGCATCGTTTGGGGCGATCAGCTTTTGGTCTTTCTGGCTCGCGAGGTGCTGGCCGAGGTGCCGGGGGCGACGATTATCGCCGACGTCAAGGCCAGCGAGGTGCTGTTCGATGAGGTGCGCAAAATGGGCGGCAAGCCCTTGATGTGGCGCACCGGCCATTCGCTGATCAAGCAGAAAATGGCCGAAACCGGCGCGCCGCTGGCCGGCGAGATGAGCGGCCATATCTTTTATGCCCATCACTATTATGGCTTTGATGATGCGATCTACGCCGCCTTGCGCCTGCTCAGCGCGATCAGCCATCAGGGCGGCAGCCTGGCGGCGCTCTATGATGCACTGCCCAAGATGGTCAACACCCCCGAGCTGCGCTTTCCCTGTCCCGAAGAGCGTAAGTTCGCCGTGCCTGAGGAGGTGCGCGCCCATCTTGCCGCCCAGGGCGCCAAGGTAAACAATATCGATGGCGTGCGGGTTACCACCGATGACGGCTGGTGGTTGCTGCGCGCCTCGAACACCCAGGCGGTGCTGGTGGCGCGCTGCGAAGCGTCGAGCGAGGCCGGCCTGGCCCGGCTCAAGGCCTCGCTGGCCGACGAGTTGCGCCATGCCGGAATCACCCCCCCGGATTTATAGGAAAAACGCGACAGTTCCGTGACGGAAATATTATTTTGTTGCAGTGCACAAAATACCCTTGACATCACCCGGTAGCGGGCTTATATGCTGAATTGTTGCAGTGCAACACGAGTTTTCAGTGTGTGATCGTAACCCCCGATTCTAGGAGATGAACCATGGCCGCAAATGGGGCTAAGAAAACTACCGCTAAAAAGGCCGAAACCGTCGAGACGGTGGTGGCTGCCAGCAAGGAAACCCTCGAGAACGCCGTCAAGGCGGGCGCCGAGGCGGCGTCGAAGAATTTTGAGCAGGGCTTCGAGATGGCGCGTGAGCGCGTTGAGGCGACGGTCAAGGGCTATGATGAACTGGCCGAGTTTGGCCGCGAGAATTTCGAGGCTGCGGTGGCCTCCTCGAATGCCGCCGCCAAGGCTCTTGAGACCGTGAACGCGGAGGTTGTCGAGTTCTCCAAGCGTTCGATGGAAGATGGCCTGGCTGCGGTCAAGGCGCTGAGCGCCGCCCGCACCCCGCAGGAGTTCTTCGAAATCCAGACCGATCTGGTCAAGAGCGCGATCGACAATTTTGTTGCCGAGAGCGGCAAGATTTCCGATCTGGTGCGCAAGACCTCGGAAGAAAGCGTGGCCCCGATCGGTGAGCGCTTTACCGCTGCGGTCGAACGCGCCGGCCGTCTGGTGGTCTGAGTTTCCTGAAAATTTGCCTGAAAAAGCCCGGCGCGGTTGCGTCGGGCTTTTTTTTATTGCCGGTGGGTGCTTTAATATGGCCGTCCGGTTTATATTTAATTAGAGATGAGCCTTTACCATAATCAAATGGTCCGGCGAACCGTGACGAGAGCGACGAGACGATGAGCAAGGATAAATTCGAGGATGGAACCGGCGCCGGCGTGGTGCTTGAGCCTCGAAGCAAGACCAAGAAACCTTCGATGTACCGCGTGTTGTTGATGAACGACGACTACACGCCGATGGAATTTGTGGTGCTTGTTCTGGAGCGGTTTTTTCACAAGTCCCAGGAGGAGGCCACGCATATCATGCTGCATGTCCACCAGAAGGGCATTGGGCTGTGCGGTGTGTTCACTTATGAAGTGGCGGAAACCAAGGTGACCCAGGTGATCGACTTTTCCCGCAAGCACCAGCATCCGCTGCAATGCACGATGGAAAAAGAATAGTGCCGGCATTTTCTCCCAATCTTGAGCAAACCCTGCACCGCGCGCTGGCCGAGGCCGGCGAACGTCACCACGAATATGTCACTTTGGAGCATTTGCTGCTGGCGCTGCTGGACGATCGCGACGCCGGCGCGGTGATGCGTGCCTGCGGGGTTGATCAGAACCGGCTACGCGCCGCCCTGTTGGGCTATTTTGCCGAGGAGGGTGCCGAACTGGTGGTCGAGGGCGGCGGCGACGCGCAGCCTACCACCACTTTTCAGCGGGTGATCCAGCGTGCGATCATCCATGTGCAAAGCTCCGGGCGCGAAGAGGTCAACGGCGCCAATGTGCTGGTCGCCATGTTCTCCGAGCGTGAAAGCCATGCGGTTTATTTTCTGCATCAGCAGAATATGTCGCGGCTTGATGCGGTGTCCTATATTTCGCACGGCATCGCCAAGGTGCCTGGCGCGGCCGGGTCGGGCGGCGAGCCGGAAGGGGCGGGCGAGGACGAGGAGGAGGCCGGGCGCGAGCCGCCCCAGGCGCTGGGGGCTTACTGCGTCAACCTCAATGAAAAGGCGCTGGCCGGCAAGATCGACCCGCTGATCGGGCGCGAGCGCGAGGTCGAGCGCACCATCCAGATCCTGTGCCGGCGGCAGAAAAACAATCCGCTGCTGGTTGGCGATCCCGGGGTCGGCAAAACCGCCATCGCCGAGGGCCTGGCGCGCCAGATCGTGCGCGGCGAGGTGCCCGATGTGCTGCGCGAGGCTACGATTTTCGCGCTGGACATGGGGGCGCTGCTGGCCGGCACCCGCTATCGCGGCGATTTCGAGGAGCGCCTGAAAGCGGTGATTGCCGAGCTGGAAGATTATGACGGCGCGGTGCTGTTCATCGATGAAATCCATACCGTGATCGGCGCCGGGGCGACCAGTGGCGGGGCGATGGACGCCTCGAACCTGCTCAAGCCGGCGCTCGCCGCGGGCAACCTGCGCTGCATTGGCTCGACCACCTACAAGGAATTCCGCTCCTATTTCGAAAAAGACCGCGCCCTGCTGCGCCGCTTCCAGAAAATCGACATTCTGGAGCCCTCGGTTGAGGATACGGTCAAGATCATGAAGGGGCTCAAGCCCTATTTCGAGGAACATCACGCGGTGCGCTATACCGCCGATGCGATCCGCACCGCGGTCGAGCTGTCGGCTAAATATATCAATGACCGCAAACTGCCCGACAAGGCGATCGATGTGATCGACGAGGTCGGAGCGGCGCAAAAACTGGTGCCTGCAAGCCGCCGGCGCAAGGTGATCGGGGTGCGCGAGATCGAGGATACCGTGGCCAAGATCGCCCGCATCCCGCCCAAGACCGTCTCGCGCAATGACAAGGCGGCGCTGGCCAATCTCGACATTGAGCTCAAGCGCGTGGTGTTCGGCCAGGACAAGGCGATCGACGCGCTGTCCAGCGCCATCAAAATGGCCCGCGCCGGCCTGCGCGAGCCTGAAAAGCCGATCGGCTGCTATCTGTTCTCCGGCCCCACCGGCGTCGGCAAGACCGAGGTCGCCCGCCAGTTGGCCGCCATTCAGGGGGTCGAACTGATCCGCTTCGACATGTCGGAATATATGGAGCGGCACAGTATTTCGCGGCTGATCGGCGCGCCGCCGGGCTATGTCGGCTTTGATCAGGGCGGCCTATTGACCGACGCCATCGATCAGAACCCCCATGCGGTTCTGCTGCTCGACGAGATCGAAAAGGCCCATCCCGATCTGTTCAACATCCTGTTGCAGATCATGGATCACGGCAAGCTGACCGATCACAACGGCAAGACCATCGATTTTCGCAATGTGGTGCTGACCATGACCACCAACGCCGGCGCCGCCGAGCTGTCGAAGGCGGCGATCGGTTTTGGCCGCACCATGCGCGAGGGCGAGGACGAGGAGGCGATCAAGCGCCTGTTCGCGCCCGAGTTTCGCAACCGGCTCGACGCCATCATTCCCTTCGCCCATCTGAACGGCGAGGTGGTCAAGCGGGTGGTTGAGAAATTCTTCATGCAGCTCGAGGCCCAGCTTTCCGACCGCAATATCACCTTCGAGTTGACCGAAGAGGCGATCGGCTGGCTGATCAAGAAGGGCTATGACCGGCATTATGGCGCCCGGCCGATGGCGCGCGCCATTCAGGAGCACATCAAGAAGCCGCTGGCCGAGGAGATGCTGTTCGGCAAGTTGGCCAGGGGCGGCCATGTGCGGGTGACGCTGGCTGGCGATGCGCTCAGCTTCGAGCTCGAACCGCCCGAGCCGGCGGCCCCGCGCAAGGGCGGCGCGGCCCGCAAGAAGGCGCCGCAAAAGGCGTGAATTCCGCTTAAGGCCCCTTTTTGAACGGGGCGTAATCGGCCAGGATCGCCGCCTCATGGGCGACATGCTGGCGTTCGTGAGCAAGGAAGCGGGCCACCGCCTGGCGAAATCCCTCATCGGCGATCCAGTGGGCCGAATGGGTCAGATGCGGCAGATAACCGCGCGCCAGCTTGTGTTCGCCCTGGGCCCCGGCCTCGACGCGGGCCAGGCCGCGGGCGATGGCGATGTCGATGGCGCGGTAATAACACACCTCGAAATGCAAAAAGCGGTGCTGTTCAATCGCCCCCCAATAACGGCCGTAAAGGGTGTCGCCGCCCAGCAGATTGAGCGCCCCGGCGATATAACGTCCCCCCCGGCGGCACAGGATCAGCACAATATGCCCGGCCAGCCGCTCGCCGATCAGGGAGAAGAACGTCCGGGTCAGATAGGGCTGGCCCCATTTGCGCGCCCCGGTGTCCTGATAAAATGCGAAAAAGGCGTCCCAATGGGCCTCGGTGATCGCCCCGCCGTCCAGAATTTCCAGGGTAATGTCGCCGTGCAGCGCCTCGCGCCGTTCGCGGCGGATGGCCTTGCGTTTGCGCGATAACAGATCGGCCAGAAAATCGTCAAAGCTCTGGTAGCCCTTGTTCAGCCAATAAAATTGCTGATCGGTGCGCAGCAGAAAGCCGGCCTTGCCCAGGGTTTGCCAGTCGGCCTCGGTGGGAAAGGTGACATGCAGCGAGGACACCCCGTCACGCTGGGCCTGTTCGGCCAGGGCGGCGGCCAGCGCCGGGCGCAGGGCGTCATTTCGGGTCAGCAGGCGTGGCCCGGTCACCGGGGTGAAGGGCACGGCGCATTGCAACTTGGGATAATAGCGCCCGCCGGCGCTCATAGGCCGCCGCCCAGCCGTGATCGAACACATATTCGCCCTGGGAATGGCCCTTGAGATAGAGCGGGGCGGCGGCCAGCAGCTCGCCGGCATCATTTTCGATCACCAGATGGCGCGCCGCCCAGCCGCTTTGCGCCGTCGCCGAGCCGGACTCCTCGCAGGCGCTAAGGAAGCCATGGCGCACAAAGGGATTGTCGGTGCCGGCGCAGACGTCCCAGGCCTCGGTCGCAATGTCGCCGATCGCGTCAAGGGTGCGCGCTGTCAAATGTTCCTGGTCGCCCATGGGCCCCAGAATAAAACCATCAGGGGAGAAAAGTCTCGAAAATGATGCCGTCGGCATGGCGAGCGGCGCGGGCGCGATCGGCCGGGCTGCGCACTGTCCAGGTGATCACTGGTCGGCCGCGCCGACGGGCGCGCCGGGTGATGGCCAGCGGCAGAGCGCCGACATCAGGGGCGAGAAACTGCGGGTGGGCGATAGCGCGCAGCAGCGGGCAATACATTATCAGGCGCACCGCCCAGCAGGGGAAAAAATGATCGCGCGCCAGGGTGGTGATGACCAGGCCGCGGGGGATCGCCGGGGCGTGGCGGGCGAACCAGGCGACGCTCAGCGGATTGGCCGAGAACACCGCCGCCTTGCCGCGATAGCCGGCCAGATCTGCGGCTACGGCGGCCTCCAGCGCGCCGATGCGCAGAGACGGGTTTTTAAGCTCGACCAGCAGCGGCAGCGCCGGCGTCATGACGCCAAGAATATCGACCAGGCGGGGGATGGTCTCGCTGCTCCCTTTAAGGGGAATGGTCCGTAGGGTTGCGGCGTCCAGCGCGGCGCAGCGGCCGGACCGCCCGGTCAGCCGCGCGAGCCGGTCGTCGTGAAACACCATGGCCTGACCATCGGCGGAAAGCTGAACATCGACCTCGGAACCATAGCCGGCGGCGGCGGCGGCAATGACGGCGGCGCGCGAGTTCTCCACCGCGCCGCGTTCTCCATGCAGGCCGCGATGGGCGATCGGGATGTGTTTCAGCCAGGCGAGGGGGCTGTCAGGAAAATTCGACAACGGCGTCGATTTCGACCGCGACATTGAACGGCAGACTGGCCGCGCCGACCGCGAAACGGGCATGACGGCCGGCCTCGCCGAACACTTCGACCATTAAATCGGAGGCGGCGTTGATCACCGCCGGGTGGTCGGCAAAATCCGGGGTGCAATTGACAAAGCCGCCCAGCTTGACGATTTGGCGCACCCGGTCGAGATCGCCATCCAGCGCGGCGCGGATTTGGGCCAGAATATTGATCGCGCACAGCCGCGCCGCCGCCTGCGCCTTCTTGAGGCCGAAATCGGCCCCCACCTTGCCCTGATACTCCAGGCCATCGGAGCCGAGCGGCACATTGCCGGAGATATAAAGAAGATCGCCGGTGATCACCCAGGGCCGGTAGTTGGCCCGCGGCGCGGGGGCCTCGGGCAGGGTGACGCCAAGCGCCGCCACGCGTGCATCGATGGTTCCGGTCATGTCCGTCTCCCCAAATCAGATCAGCGTGATTCTAGCGGCGGAGCGCTATGGCTGTCCATGGGCTTTAAGCCAGTCGCGGGCGCGCCATTTTTATGCAGACTCCTGGTAGGTTGTGATCGTCATGTGGGCGGCGTCATCCCGTAGCGGGACCAGGGCCTGGTAGTCGGGTGAGCGATACCAGGCTTCGAGCGCTTCCATATCGGGAAAGCGCACCACGCCAACGGCCTGGTGATTGCTGGCGCCGGCCAGGGTCTGGTCGGCCGTTCCCCGGATCACCAATTCGCCGCCAAAGGGGGCGAAGGTTTGCGCCGCCTTGCCGGCATAGTCCTGAAATTTCTCCATGTCTTTGACCGTGGTGGTGGCGATAAAAAAAGCGGTCATTTGAGGGCTCCTGTTTGGACAGGTTTGACTCTGACTGTTTTGTTCATGTATGTATAAAACATAGCCGGACTATTTTGTCCATAGGTGAATAAAACAGACAAGGTATTTCCCAGAAAGGTCGGCTATGGCGCGTCCATCGAAATTCAATCGTCAAGAGGCTATTGCATTGGCCATGAACGAGATCTGGCGGCAGGGCTACAAAGCCAGTTCCGTCAAGGCCCTGTCTGAAAAACTCGGCATCACGCGCTCCAGCTTCTATAACGCCTTCGGCAATCGCGAGGCCTTGTTCGGCGAAGTGCTGGCGCTTTATTTCAGCCAGGCGCCGGACCGCAGGCTGGCGGATGCGCCGCCCGACATGTCGGTCAAGCAGCTCCTTACCGACACCTTTCGCGCCGTGTGCAAGGCCAGATCAAAAGACCGGGAGGCGCGCGGATGCCTGGCCATCAATTGCGTTGCCGAGCTGTGCGCCACCAACGATGAACTGGGGCCCATGCTCGAGGATGCTGTTTTGAAAAGCGTGGCGCGCCTTGAGGCTCTTCTTGGCCGGGGCGTTGCCAATGGTGAGCTTGATGGCGGGGCGGACACCCATGCTCTTGCCCTGTCGCTTCAGAACCTTCTTATCGGATTGAATGTCCTGTGCAAGGTGGTGCGCCAGGAGGCGGATTTGTGGCGGGTGGCGCGCACCACACTACACGGTCTGGGGCTATTAAAGGAAAACTGACCATGCGCAAATTTGCCAAGATTTACACCATTGCGGCCAAACGCCACGGCGGTGAGGCCGCGCTGGAATCACTGCTGGACAAGCCTAAATCGCGCGCGCAATTGGCCACCGCGCCTGATCATCGCTGGCTCGCCTGCATGACCCGATGCGTGTTCCAGGCCGGTTTTAACTGGAAGGTTGTTGAAAACATGTGGCCCGGATTTGAGGAGGCCTTTCAGGGCTTCGATGTGGGGCGCTGCGCCATGTTGCATGATGAAGATTTCGAGCGTCTGGTCAGTGATACGCGCATTGTGCGTCATGGGACCAAGATTCGCTCGGTGCAGCACAATGCGGTGTTTGTGATCGAGCTTGCGCGGGAATATGGCAGCGCCGGCAAGGCATTCGGAAACTGGCCCGCCACCGACTATGTGGGCCTGTTGGCGCTGATCAAGAAGCGCGGCTCCCGCCTTGGCGGCAATACGGGCCAATATTTCCTGCGCTTTATGGGGGTGGACAGTTTTATCCTGTCGCGCGATGTCGTGGCTCGCCTGGTCGCCGAGGGGGTCATCGACAAGACGCCGTCATCGCAAAAAGCCATGAGCGCCGTCCAGGACGCCTTCAATGCCTGGCAGGCGGAATCAAACCGCTCTCTGACGGAGATCAGCCGCGTGCTGGCATTCAGTATCGGGTAAAATTGCGGAAAATACGCTAATGACTGCCGGCGTGTTTGTCGGCGTACATCGCCTTGTCGGCGGCGCGCAGCAGCTCGGCCGGGGTGCTTTCGGGGCCGAAGCAGGCGACGCCGAGGCTGGCCAACAGGGCGATCTTCGCGCCCTCGAGCAGGGCCGTGGTGTCGTTCAAAAGCTGTTGCAGCCGCTGCGCCCGGGCGGCGCCGCCGGCCCAGTCGCATTCGGTCAAGATGATGGCGAATTCATCACCGCCGAGGCGGGCCACCAGATCGCTGTCACGCACATGGCTGCGCAGGGTGTTGGCCACCAACCGCAGGATGTCGTCGCCGGCCTCATGGCCGAAGCTGTCGTTGATCAGCTTGAAATCATCAAGGTCGATATAGCCCAGGACGCCGGTGTGGTTGTGGCGCCGGGCGGCCGACAGGGTCTGGCGCAGGAAATGATCGAAGCCGCGCCGGTTGGCCAGATTGGTTAGCTCGTCGGTGGTTGACAGCGCCTCCAGATAGTCGATGCGCTTGCGCTGTTCGCCCAGGCGCTGTTCGGCGGCGGCAGCATAGCTGAGCATTTCCTGCAACAGCGCCCAGTTGTCCGCCGGGCCGGCGCCATGGGGCAGGCCCGAGGTGAGCCGGCTGACCAACTCGCCGATATAGGGAGCGCCATCGGGATTGACCGGAGGAGAAAAAACGGTGTTATAGTCCAGAACGCCGACCATTTTTAACCTTCCTGCTATGAATTGAAACGGTGTCAAACCGGTTATTGCAATCGTCATGCCATATGTTTAGCGTGACAAAACAAGGGATTGACGGGCCCTCGCAGGGGGTAGCATTTGCCGATCGGTAACAATGGCCCGGAAAAGCCGGTTTTCAAGGAGCGGTTATCATGGTGGTGACGAGATGTCTGGTCGGATTAGTCGCCGGCGCGGTGCTGGTGTTGTCCGGTTTTTCCGCCGCCGCCGCCCGTCCGGCGCGCCTGCTGGCGCATCTGGGGGTCTATGATTTTTCGCTGGCCCCCGGCCCGTCGAGCCCCTATTCCGGCGGCGCGGCGCGTCTGGCGGTCGAATTGCGCGATGTCTGCAATGGCTACAGCGTCAGGGAGCGCTTTGTTCTGGTGCTCTATGACCAGGCCGGCGCGCCGATGGTTACCGATACCCGCAATACCGCCTGGGAATCCTATGACAGCGCCCACTATCGCTTTCATCAGTCCACCCGGGTTGGCGGCCGCATTGTCGAGCGGTTCGATGGCCGGGCCCGCGCGCCGGTGGGCAAGAAGCCTGGCCGGGCGCGCTATCAGACCCCTGAGGGGCTCGAGGTGACGCTGCCCGCCGGGGTGATTTTTCCCGGCGCCCATATGCGCCAACTCATCGAGCGCGCGCAGGCCGGCAAGCCGATGCTTTGGCGCTCGTTGTTCGATGGCGCCGGTGGCATCGGGGCGCAAGGGGTCTCGGCCTTTATCGGCCATCCGAAGAGCGCGCCAGGAAAACGCCCGTCGCTGGGGCGGTTCTGGCCGGTGCGGCTGGCGTTTTTTCCGGCCAAGGCGCGCCTGCCGGACTATGAAATGAGCATGCGACTGCACGAAAACGGCGTTATTTCGTGGCTGCGCTTCGATTATGACGATTTTTCGCTTAGCGGGACGCTGGGCTTTTTCCGCCCGTTGCCGGCGCCGGCGTGTTGAGCGCGTCACACAGATAGTCACGGGTGAGCGGCACCGCCATCTGGCGTTTGGCGAACTGAATCTGGAACACCACATGATCGTCGTCGGCGAAGGCGGCGATGCTGGCCTCGAGATAAAATTCCCACATGCGGCAGAAGCGTTCGTCGAACAGCGCCGCGATGTGCGCCCGGTTGGCCTGAAAGCGCTTGATCCAGTGTTCGATGGTATAGGCGTAGTGCATCCGCAGCACTTCGATGTCGGTGATATAGAAGCCTGCCTGCTCGATCGCCGGGACAATCTCGGACAGCGCCGGGGAATAGCCGCCGGGGAAGATATATTTGCGAATCCACGGGTTGGTCACCCCCGGACCTTCGGAGCGGCCAATGGTATGCAGCAGCCCGATGCCATCGTCGGTCAGCAGATCATGGGCCTTGCGGAAAAACACCGGATATTGCGGCAGGCCGACATGTTCGAACATGCCGACCGACACCAGGCGGTCGAATTTTCCCGTCACCTCACGGTAATCGCGCAACAAAAAATCAACCTCGCCCTCGACGCCTTCCTGGCGGGCGCGCTCGCATGAGGCGGTATATTGTTCCTGCGACAGGGTGATCCCGGTCACCTTCACCCCGGCGGTCTTGTTCAAGAAGAGCGCCAGTCCGCCCCAGCCGCTGCCGATGTCGATCACCCGCTGGCCGGGCTGCAACAAAAGCTTGCGCGCCAGCAGGGCCTTTTTGTTTTCCTGGGCCTCTTCCAGCGTGTTCTCGCGGTGGCGGAAATAGGCGCAGGAATATTGCCGGTCGTCATCGAGAAACAGGGCGTAAAGCTCGCCGTTCAGATCGTAGTGATGGGCAACGTCGCGCCGGGCGCGAAACACCGGCATATATAAAAAGACGGTCCGCAGGGCGCGCCGGATCCAATAGGAAATATTGTTCTGCAATGTCCCGCTCGAGCGATGGCGCACATTGCGTTTGAACAGGGTGATAAAGGCGCCGATGTCGCCTTTCTCGAAAGTCAGCGCGCCGTTCATATAGGCCTCGCCGGCGTAAAGCGAGGGGTTGAAGAGGATTTTCCAGGGCAGCCAGCGGTTCTTCAGATGCACCACAATGGGCGGCGCCTGGCCATCGCCGAGGGTGTGACGCGCACCGTTTGGGCCGATAATGGTTAAATCGCCGATCTGAATAATCCGGCGCAGAAAACGCAACAGAAAAAACATGGCCCCTCCCTTGTTCTTCAGATCACGATGTTCAGATGAGCGCTAATAACCATGCTCGTCAAGATGATTTTGGATGTAGCGGTGGGTTTGCGGCCATCCCCGGGCGCGATAATGGCTCTCGGCCAGCGGTCCCAGCACTGCCGCCAGACGGGCGTTGGCGATGAAATGAATGCGATGAACATGGGGGGCGGCGGCGGCGACCGAGACCAGATGCGGCGGCGCATCGTCGAGAAAAAGCACCGGTGCGCGCATGTCATTGGCTAGGGCCCTGACCACCGCGCCCTTGACCCCCTGGTTGACGATCACCGGATAGTCCATGTCATGGCTGCGCAGGCCGGCGATTCGCGCATCGCGATGGGCCGGCGGCACATTGGTGACAATCACGATGCGGCAGCGCCCGGCGAGGGCGGCCAGCGCTTGGGCGGCGCCATCGACGGCGGGGATCTGCGCGGTGCGCTGGTGGAAAAAATCCTCGATCAACCGGCCGACGGCCGCCGGCTCGATCGCCTGGCGCTCCGTCCGGGTCAGGATATTGCCGGTCAGCGCATAGGACGTCAGGTTGAGGACGAGGTCCTGTTCCTCAAGGAAGGCCTCGAAGGCTTTGAGAAAATGCAGCAGCACCTCGTCGGCGTCGCAGATGATCAGCGGCCGCTCGGGCTCGATCGCCAGCGCGGCGATTTGGCGCAAGACCTCAGGCGGCGGTGTGTCGTTCGGCGCGGCGGCGCCGATCATGCGGTTCATATCAGGAGAATCGGTCATCTCGGGAGCACTGGCTATGGGCTCCACGCCGGGGGCGCGCCGGGCAGAGCCTGGCGGGCGCGCCGGGCGCTGTCTGGCGTCACATTGGCGTGGGCGCAAAAGGCCAGCAGATGGCCATCGGACTGCATCACGAAATCAAGCACCCCGCCGAGCACCGCCGGGTTTTGCGCGCCCACCGCCAGGCTGGCGCGGTCCATGCCGCTGGCGGCGAGAAAGCCGGCGAAGGCGCGTTCATCGCCGACAAGGAAGGTTAGTGCCTGCAAGGCGATGGTCTGGGCCCGGTTCTGATCCATGATGGCTATTATATCGGTCATTGCTTTTTGCCGGCAATCTCTTTACCACCAGATTTTCCGGCGTGCGGGCGGGGCGCAGGTCTACCATTAAAGGATTGGTAGGGCTTTTATCGTTTACTAAAGGTTTAACGGGGCTGTTTTCCTAAATGGAAGGACCGGTTGCGGATGACAAAAACGGTTCTGATTGTCGAAGACAATAAGCTGAACATGAAGCTCTTCGCCGACCTGCTGGAGGCGCATGGCTATCACAGCCTTCAGACCCGCGATGGCCTCAAGGTTCTCGATCTGGCGCGCGAGCATCACCCGGATCTGATTTTAATGGACATCCAGATGCCCGAGGTCTCGGGGCTGGAGGTGACGAAATGGCTCAAGCAGGACGCCGAATTGCGCGCTATTCCGGTGGTTGCCGTGACCGCCTTTGCCATGAAGGGCGATGAGCAGAAGATTCGCGATGGCGGCTGCGAGGCCTATATATCAAAACCCATTTCAATTGCCGGCTTTATTGAAACGGTCAACCGGTTTTTGGAATAATCGGGCATGTCCGCGCTTATTCTGATTGTCGATGATGTGCTGACCAATGTGGCGTTGCTGGAAGCCAAGCTGTCGGGCGAATATTATGATGTGCTCAGCGCCACCAGTGGCGCGGCGGCCCTCGAACTGGCGCGCACTGAAAATCCCGATCTGATTCTGCTCGATGTGATGATGCCGGGCATGGACGGCTTCGAGGTTTGCCGCCAGTTGAAGGCCGAGGCCCGAACCGCCCATATTCCGGTGGTCATGGTCACCGCCCTCGACCAGCCGTCCGACCGGGTTGTCGGCCTGGAAGCGGGGGCGGATGATTTTCTCACCAAGCCGGTCGAGGACATGGCGCTGTTTGCGCGGCTGCGCTCGCTGCTGCGGCTCAAGATGATGATGGACGAACTGCGCATGCGCGAGGCCACCGGCAGTTCCATGGGGGCGATCGCGCCGGGCGAGGTCGCCACCGCCGGCCCGTTGCGCGATGCCAGCATTCTGGTGGTCGAGGACCGGGTCAGCCGCGGTGCGCGACTGTGCGAGATGGCCATGCCGCTGGGCACGGTGACCATCGAGACCGATCCCCACAAGGCCTGCGAAAAGGCCGAGACGCTTAGCTATGATCTGATCATCGTCAGCCTGAATCTGGCCGAAGTTGATGGTTTGCGGGTGTGCTCCCACGTTCGCTCCAACGAGAGCACCCGGCATATTCCACTGCTGGTGCTGTCCGATGACAAGGACACGCCGCGGCTGATCCGCGCCCTTGACATCGGGGTGAATGATTATGTGGTGCGCCCGGTCGAGCCCAACGAGCTCTTGGCGCGGGCGCGCAACCAGATCCGGCGCAAGCGCATTTCTGACCAGTTGCGGGCCAATTTTCACCTCAGCCTGAAACTGGCGGTGACCGATGCGGTGACCGGGCTTTATAACCGGCATTACATGTCGAATCACCTCGACACCCTGATGGCGCGGGCCTGCGGGGCGGGTAAGACGGTCTCTTTGATGCTGATGGATATCGATTTTTTCAAATCGGTCAACGACCGCTTTGGCCATGCGGTGGGCGACGAAGTGTTGCGCGAGTTCGCCCAGCGGGTGCAGCGCAATGTGCGCGGCATCGATCTGGCTTCGCGCTATGGCGGCGAAGAGTTCGTGGTGATCATGCCGGATACCGATCTGTCCTATGCGGTGGGCGCCGCCGAGCGCCTTAACCGGCAGATCGCCGCCGAGCCGTTCACGGTTAGCGGGACATCAGAGACCATTGCGATCACTGTCAGCATTGGTCTGGCGGCGAGCAATCGGGACACCACCACCAGCGAACGCCTGCTCGAGCGCGCCGATGCGGCGCTTTATCAGGCCAAACGCGATGGTCGCAACCGGGTGGTGACGGCGGTAGGGTGAGGAGGGGCGCCTTTACAGCGCTATTTGATTTTGGCTTCCTTGAACGCGACGTGCTTGCGCACCACCGGGTCATATTTCTTGAGCACCATTTTCTCGGTGATGTTGCGCGGGTTCTTGCGGGTCACATAATAAAACCCCGTGTCCGCGGTGCTCACCAGTTTAATCTTGATATTTGCAGGCTTGGCCATCTTTTCTTCTCCGGGGAAACCAACTATTCCGCGCGCCCGTGCGAGAAGGGCACCATACTCATGGCGGGCGCGAAGTCAAGAACCACGAAGGACCTTTTATTGTCAGACCACGGTGCGGTTGTGCTTGCGGGTGCGAAAAAGCGGCACCGGGCCGCGCGGCGGATGGCTCAGAATCTGCGGCAGGCTGGCCAACATATGGGCGGTGATGCGCGCCATCTCGAGTTTTTGCGCCTCGGCGATCGGCCACCAGCGCAAATCCTCCAGCTCGCCGTTGCTGACCAGCGCGCCATGCATGAAGCAGGCATCGACAATGAAAAACCGCGCATCGAAGCGGCGCGGCCGGCGCACCGGCGTGATGGCGCGCGCGGCATAACTCAGGGTAGCCAGATGGGGGGCCAGGCCATGGTCGAAAAAGGCCCGCCAGGCCGCCGAGCGGCTGTTGGGTCGGCGGTCTGTCGGCAGGCCCAGCAGCAGGCCGGTTTCCTCGAAGGTCTCGCGCACCCCGGCCATGGCGATGGCGCGGGCGCGCGGCGCGCTACAGCCGGCGGTCAGTTGCTCGAGCACCTCGGGGCGCAGGGCGCTGGCCGGTTGCAAATGGCTGTCGGCGCGGTCGACCGCGCCGCCGGGAAAGACATAACGCTCGGGCATGAAGGCGTGGCGGCGGTGGCGCCGGCCCATCAGCACCTCGCGCCCGTCGCGCACGATAATCAGGGTTGCAGCATCTTTGGGGCGAAGCGCGGTCATTGGGGGAGCCTGTTAATTGTGAACCGAGTTATCTTAGCGTGGCGGAAAGAAAACGCTAACCACCTTGTGCGATACTCGTGTTCCGGTAACGAGAGGACCAGGGCATGGGTGTGGCAGCGAGCGGGTTTGACGATCCAGCGCGTCAGGAATTTGAGGACAGCGCGGAAGACCATCTGGGCGCGCTCGACTGGCTGCTCGGCCAGGTCGGCCAGGTCAGTTTCGCCACTGCGCCGCAAATCGCCGCGCTGCGTCAGATTGCCCATAACCTCAAAGGGCTGGGGGCCGCCTTTGGCGCTACCGGGCTGGCGGCGCTGGCCCATTGGCTGGAGGATTATCTGTCGGGCCTGGAGCGGCTGGCGGGCGATGATCTGGCGGCGGTGCAATTGATTGCCGACCGGTTTCAGGACGCTGTCGAAGCCGCCCTCAGCGGGCGGGATGACCCGGCGGTCCTGCTGGCTGGCCTGCCCCGGCGTGCCGCCGCGTCAAATGCCCGGCGGGTGCTGCTGGTCATGCCGCGCGTCCGGGCGCGCCAGATTGTCGGTCATTTGCAGACTGTGGATCTGTCCGTCGATATCGTGCCGACCGCGATCGAGGCGCTTCGCGTGGCGAGCCGAAAGCGGCCCGGCCTGATCATTCTGGCGGCGGTGCTGCCCGAGCTGGGCGGCATCGATCTGGCTTGCGCGCTGGCCGCCATGCCGGCCACCGGGGCAATTCCGCTGGCCCTGCTGACCAGCCTAGAGCGCGAGGATGCGGCGCTGGGCGAGTTGCCCGAACGGGTTGCCCTGCTGACGCGCGGGCCAGGTTTCGGGGACGCTCTGGACCGCTTGCTGGCCGACGCCGGGCTGGTCTGATCAGCGTTTTTTGCCGCGCCGGACGGTTTTGGGCGCCGCGGCCAGATCGAAGCGCAGGCCGCCGGTGATCGGCGCGGCCTCAACCAGACGCACCGCAATCGCATCGCCCAGCCGGTAGATGACGCCCGAGCGCTGGCCGACCAGCGAATGGCGGGCCTCGTCGTGGCGGAAATATTCCGCGCCGAGATGGCGCATTGGCAACAGGCCGTCGGCGCCGCTGTCGTCAAGGGTGATGAACAGGCCAAAGCGGGTCACCCCGGAAATCCGGCCGCTAAAGACGGCGCCCAGCTTGTCGGCCATGAAGGCGCTGATATAGCGATCGGTCGAATCGCGCTCGGCGGCCATGGCGCGTCGTTCGGTGTTGGAAATATGCTCGCCGGTCTCGGCCATTGCCGCCGCTTCGGCTTCGCTCAGGCCGTCGTCGCCCAGCTTGAGGGCGCGGATCAGGGCGCGATGCACCAGGACATCGGCGTAGCGGCGGATCGGCGAGGTGAAATGGGCGTAACGGGCCAGCGCCAGGCCGAAATGGCCCAGATTATCAGGACTGTAGTAGGCCTGGGACTGGGCGCGCAACACCACCTGGTTGACCAGCATGGCCTGCGGCGTGCCGGCGACTTTCTTTAAAATTGTGTTGAAATTCAAGGGCTTGAGAACCGCCGCCTTGTTCAGGGTCAACCCGAGGCTGCGCAGAAACTCGCGCAGGGCGTCAAGTTTTTCGGGGGCCGGTGGTTCATGCACCCGGTACATGCAGGCGGTGTGGCGTTTTTCCAGAGTCTGGGCCGCCGCGACATTGGCCATGATCATGAATTCTTCGACCAATCGGTGGGCATCGATCCGGGCGCGCGGCGCGATCGCCGCCACCCGGCCATCAGCGTCAAGCTCGATGCGTCGCTCGGGCAGTTCAAGATCGAGCGGCTGGTGGCGCGCCCGCTCGCGCAGCACCGCGCCATAAGCGCCATAAAGCGGCGCGATCACCGGTTCGCGCAAGGGAGCGGTGGCCTCATCGGGCTGGCCGTCCTGGGCGGCCTGCACCTGGGCGTAATGGAGAGCGGCGGCCGAGCGCATCAGGCCACGCACAAAACGGTGGCGGATCTTGCGGCCCCTCTCGTCGATCCACAGGTGAACCGCCAGACAGGCGCGCACCCTACCGGCCTTGAGCGAGCACAGATCGGTGGACAGGGCTTCGGGCAGCATGGGGACCACCCAGTCGGGAAAATAAACCGAATTGCCGCGCTCGCGCGCCGCCTGGTCAAGCGCGCCGCCGGCCGGCACATAATGGGCGACATCGGCAATGGCGACGATCACATGCCAGCCGCCGTCAGCGGTGGGCTCGGCCCATACCGCGTCGTCATGGTCGCGGGCATCGGCCGGGTCGATGGTGATCAGCGGCAGGGCGCGCAGATCCTCGCGTCCCTCCAGGCTTGCCGGTCTGGCGGCGCGGGCTTCGGCCTCGGCCTCGGGGCTGAAATCGGTGGGAATGCCATGGGCGTGAATGGCGATCAGGCTGATGGTGCGCGGCTCGCGCATATTGCCCAACTGCTCCAGCACCCGGGCGCGCCGATGGGGCAGGATCTGGGCCAGCACTAGTTCGCCATCCCCAGCCCCCCGGCTGTCGCGCCGTTCGATGGCATAAGTATGCCGGGCGCGTTTGTCGGCGGGGATAAGCACGCCCTTGCCGCCATGGCGCTGATAAACCCCGAGCACCCGCCCCGGGCTGGCCTGCAGGCGGCGGATGGTGCGCGCCTCATAACCGTCCTCGCCCTCGATCCGGCGCAGTCTGGCGAGCACCCGTTCGCCGACGCCTAAGGCGCTGGGGCCGGCCGAGGGGGCCATGATGATCGGCGGCGGCGGCTGGTCGTGCTCCCAGCGCACCGGCCGGGCCAGCAACTCGCCGTCGACATCGGTGCCGGTAATCTCGATCACCGTGACGCCGGGCAGGGTGCCGGCGGCCTGTACCCGGCGGCGGTGGCCGCGGCCGATAAGGCCGTCATCGGCCAACTCGCGCAGGATTTTCTTTAAATAGAGCCGGTCCGCCCCGCGCAGGCGAAAGGCGCGGGCGATCTCGCGTTTGCCGACCTTGCCCTCGTTTTCCTCGATAAAACGCAGGATCTCGTCCTTGCCGGGAAGTGGCGGTCTGGTCGGTTTGGTCACGTCTTTTTCCTGGTGGTCTTCTTGGCGGTCCTGGTGGTTTTCTTTTTCGCCGGCTTGCGCTTGGACTTGGTCGCCTTGGCGGCAATCAGGGCCAGGGCCTCCTCGAGGGTAATCTCGTCGGGGGTCTTGTCCTTGGGCAGGGTGGCGTTTGTGCGTTTGTGCTTTACATAGGGGCCATAGCGCCCGTCAAGCACTTGGATCGGCTCACCATCCTCGGGGTGTTTGCCCAGATCACGCAGCACCCTGGCCGCCGCCCGGCCGCGCGGTTTGGCCTCGGCCAGCACGCTGACCGCGCGGTTAAGGCCGATGGTGAACACCTCGTCCACCGCCGGCAGATTGGCGTATTTGCCATCATGCAGCACATAGGGGCCATAGCGCCCGATGGCGGCGGTGATCGGTTTGCCGGTCTCGGGGTGAAGGCCGATCTCGCGCGGCAGGGACAACAGGGCGATCGCCTTGTCGAGATCGAGATCATCGGGGGTCATGCCCTTGGGCAGCGAGGCCCGTTTGGGTTTTTCGCCCTTGCTGCCGTCGCCAAGCTGGATATAGGGGCCAAAGCGCCCGGCGCGCAGGGTAATCTCAAGTCCGCTTTCGGGATCCTTGCCCAACACTTTGTTTTCATTGATTTCAGTGCCGTCTTCGCCTCCCGAGGGGGTGGCCAGTTTGCGGGTATATTTACACTCGGGATAGCGCGAGCAGCCGATAAAGGCGCCATAGCGGCTGACCTTCAGGCTCAACCGGCCCTCGTCGCAGGACGGGCAGGCGCGCGGGTCGGCACCGTCTTCGGTGGGCGGGAAAATATGCGGCGCCAGCATGTCGTTAATGGCGTCGAGCACCTGGGAGATGCGCAAATCTTTGGTTTCCTCGACGGCAGCGGAAAACTCGTTCCAGAAATCGCGCAACACGGTTTTCCAGCCGATTTCGCCGGCCGACACCCGGTCGAGTTTTTCCTCCAGCGCGGCGGTGAAGCCGAAATCGACATAGCGGCCGAAGAAATTTTCCAGAAAGGCGATGACGATGCGCCCCTTGTCCTCGGGCACGAAACGGTTGCGCTCCATCACCACATAGTTGCGCTCGCGCAGCACATCGAGGATCGAGGCGTAGGTCGACGGCCGGCCGATGCCCAGCTCCTCCATTTTCTTGACCAGACTGGCCTCGGAAAAACGCGGTGGCGGCTCGGTGAAATGCTGCTCCGGCGCGATTTTGGCGCACTCCAGCGCCGCGCCCTGGGCGACCGGCGGCAGGCGGCGTTCCTGCTCACTGTCCTCGCCATCGTCGCGGCCCTCCTGGTAGAGCGCCAGAAAACCGGGGAACTGGAGCACCGAGCCGGTGGCGCGAAAGGCGATGCGGCCATCGCCGGAGCGCGCGGTGATGGTGGTGCGCTCCAGCCGGGCGCTTTCCATCTGGCTGGCCAGGGTGCGCTTCCAGATCAGCTCGTAAAGCTTGAGTTGCTCGGCGCTGAGCACTCCGGCGACATCTTTGGGCCGACGGGCCAGCGAGGTCGGGCGGATGGCCTCGTGGGCCTCCTGGGCATTTTTGGCCTTGGCCTTGTAGGCGCGCGGGCGGGCCGGGACATAGGCGGCGCCGAAGTCTTCGCTGATCACCGCGCGGCAGGCGCGCACCGCTTCGGGAGCGATTTGCACCCCGTCGGTGCGCATATAGGTAATCAGACCCCCGGTCTCGCCGCCCAGATCGACCCCTTCGTAGAGCTTTTGCGCCGTGCGCATGGTGCGCGAGGCGTTAAAGCCGAGCTTGCGGGCGGCTTCTTGTTGCAGGGTCGAGGTAGTGAACGGCGGCTGGGGGTGGCGTTTGGCCGGCCTGGCCTCGACCTGGGCGGCGGCAAAGCGGGCTTGCTTGACGGCGGTGCGGGCGGCGTCGGCGGCCGTTTGGTCGCCGAGCGACATCTTGGTCAGTTTCTTGCCGTCCAGTTCCACCAGCCGGGCGGTAAAACGGGCTTTTTCCGGGGTCAGGAAATCGGCGTTGAGGGTCCAGTATTCCTCGGACTTGAAGGATTCGATTTCCAGCTCGCGGTCGCAGATCAGCCGCAGGGCGACCGATTGCACCCGCCCGGCCGAGCGCGCGCCGGGCAGTTTGCGCCACAACACCGGCGACAGGGTGAAGCCAACCAGATAGTCGAGGGCGCGGCGGGCCAGATAGGCGTTGACCAGTTCGTCGTCGAGATCGCGCGGATGGCGCATCGCCTCGAGCACCGCCGATTTGGTGATGGCGTTGAACACCACCCGCTTGACATCAAGCCCCTTGAGCGCGCCGCGGGATTTAAGAATTTCCAGCACATGCCAGGAAATCGCTTCGCCCTCGCGGTCGGGGTCGGTGGCCAGAATGAGGTTGTCGGCTTCCTTGGCCGCTTTGGCGATATCGCTCACCCGCTTCTTGGCGTCGGGGTCGATCTGCCAGGCCATGGCGAAATCCTCGTCCGGCCTGACCGAGCCGTTCTTGGACGGCAGATCGCGGACATGGCCGAAACTGGCGAGCACGTGATAATCGGGCCCAAGATATTTGTTGATGGTTTTGGCCTTGGCAGGCGATTCGACGATAACCAGATTCATGAAATTTCCAACTTGCGCATCCGCCTCAGGCCAGGCGCACCCGGTTTCCGGGCAGGCGGGCGGCCTGCCCGGCGAGTTCGAGTTCAAGCAAAATGGTCAAAACCACCGCCGGTGTCAAACCGGTTTGACGAATGAGGTCATCGACGGCGACCGGCGCGGGGTCGAGTTTGCCGCGCACCATGGCCCGCGCGCGCGCCACTTCGGCCTCGTCGGGCGCTGCCGGCGGCGGTGCGGCCGGGGCGGGCGCCGGCTCGGCCAGCGGGCTGCGCAGCGCCGGGGTGAGGACCGATACAATGTCATCGACGGTCTCGACCAACACCGCGCCCTGGCGGATCAGATGATTGGCCCCGCGATGGCGCGGGTCGAGCGGCGAGCCGGGCACCGCGAACACCTCGCGGCCCTGCTCCAGGGCGTAGCGGGCGGTGATCAGCGAGCCCGAGCGCGGCGCCGCCTCGACCACCAGCACGCCGCGCGCCAGCCCTGAGATGATGCGATTGCGGCGGGGGAAGTGCCGGCCCTGGGGGCGGGTGCCAAGGGGCATTTCGGCGACCAGCGCGCCGCGCGCGGCGATGTCGTGATAAAGCCCGTCGTTTTCGGGCGGATAGATGATGTCGATGCCGCCGGCCAGCACCGCCACGGTGCCGGCCTCCAGCGCGCCCTGATGGGCCGCGGTGTCGATGCCGCGGGCCAGGCCCGAGACCACCACCAGCCCGCTTTCGCCCAGCCTGGCGGCGATATCCTGGGCAAAGCGCACCCCCACCGCCGAGGCGTTGCGCGCCCCGACGATGGCGATGGCGTGACGGGTCAAAAGGTGGGCATGGCCCTTGACCACCAGCACCGGCGGGCTGTCGTCGAGGGCGGCGAGGGCGGCGGGAAAGCCGGCCTGGCCGAGAAACAGATAGCCGGCGCCGGCCTGTTCGGTGGCCGCCATTTCCTGTTCCGCCTGGGGGCGGGGACACACCCGGATCGGCCGTTTGCGCCCGCCGCGCCGCGCCAGATCGGGGAGCGCGGCCAGCGCCTGGCCGGCGGTGGTAAAGCGGGACAGCAACTGGCGATAGGTGATGGGGCCGACATTTTCCGAGCGAATCAGCCGCAGGCGATCGAGTTTTTCCCCGGTGCTCAGATCGCCCGGGGGGGCGGCGGCTGGAGGGGGACCGGCCATTCAGCCCTGACCGATCCGTGGCTCCCGGCCCTGGATCAGGCGGGCGATATTGGCGCGATGACGCAGGAAAATCAGGATGGTGAGCAGGATGACGACGCTCATATGGCGCAACTCGACCAGGCCATAGGCATAAAGCGGCGCGGCCAGCGCGGCGGCCAGCGCGGCCAGCGAGGAAATACGAAACAACACCGCAATCAGCAGCCAGGTCAGGGCGCACAACAGCCCGGCCACCGGGGCCAGCGCCAGCATGACGCCGAGGAAGGTGGCCACTCCCTTGCCGCCATGAAAGCGCAGCCAGAGCGGAAAGAGATGGCCGAGAAAGGCCCCCAGCCCGGCCAGGGCGGCGGCGTCGGGACTGATCATGCGGCCAAGCAAGACCGCGGCCGCGCCCTTACCGCCGTCGAGCAGCAGAGTGGCGAGGGCCAGCGGTTTGCTGCCGGTGCGCAGCACATTGGTCGCTCCGATATTGCCCGAGCCGATGCGGCGCACATCGCCGAGGCCGGCCAGTCGGGTGAGCAGCACGCCGAACGGCACCGCGCCGAGCAGATAACCCAGCGCCAGCGCCGCCAGCCCGGCCGGGGTGAAGGCGGGCAGAAAATCACTCATGGGGCGTCCTGAAAACCATTGGCGGTAAACACTGTCTCGCCGCCGACAATGGTGCGCAGCACCCGCCCTTGAACCGGGCGGCCGTCATAAGGGCTGTTCTTGGCCTTGCTGTGCAGCCGGCTGGTGTCGATGCGCCATGGTGTATCAAGATCGAACACCAGCAAGTCGGCCGGGGCGCCCGCTGCGAGGCGGCCCGCCGGCAGGCCGATGAGGTCGGCGGGGCGGGCGGTCATCGCCTCGAGCACCCGCATGAGCGGCGCCTGGCCGGCGTGATAAAGCTCCAGCGCCAGCGGCAGCATGGTCTCCAGCCCGGCCACGCCGTCGGCCGCCTGGGCGAAGGGCTGGCGCTTGTTTTCCTCCGATTGCGGGTCATGGGCGCTGACGATCACGTCAATGGTGCCGTCGGCCAGCGCCTCGGCCACCGCCTGGCGGTCCTCTTCGCAGCGCAGCGGCGGCGAGGTCTTGGCGAAGGTGCGATATTCACCAATGGCGTTTTCATTGAGTGCGAAATGCTGCGGGGCGACGCCGCAGCTTACCCGCGCCCGCGCCGCCTTGGCGTGCCGGATCACGCCCAGCGACTGGGCGCAGGTGAGTTGGGCGGCGTGATAGCGCGCGCCGGCGCGCGCCGCCAGCCGCAAATCACGCTCCAGCAGGACGGTTTCGGCTTCGACGGGAATGCCCGGCAGGCCCAGCCGGGTGGCGAGCTCGCCTTGGTTGATGCAGCCGCCGCGCGCCAGTTCGGGGTCTTCGACATGCTGAACCACCAGCGCATCGAAGGCGGTGGCGTAGGTCAGCAGGCGGTCCATCAGTCGGGCGCTAGCCACCGCCTTGCGGCCATCGGTAAAGGCCACCGCGCCGGCCTTGAGCAACAGGCCAATCTCGCTCATTTCCGCGCCGGCCAGTCCCTTGGTCGCCGCCGCCATGGGATGGATGTTGACAATCGCGGTGTCGCGGGCGCGCCGGGCGATAAACTCGACCAGCGCGATATTGTCGAGCGGCGGGGTGGTGTTGGGCATAACGGTCAGGGTAGTCACCCCACCGGACGCCGCGGCCCGGCTGGCGGTGGTCAGCGAACCTTCGCCCGGCTCGCTGACAAAGGCCATCATATCGACCAGGCCGGGGCACAAAACATGGCCGCCACAGTCCACCATGGCGGCGCTATCGGCGGTGACATTGGGGCCCAAGTCGGCGATTCGGTCGTCTTCGACCAGCAGGCCGCCAGGCTCGTCGCGCCCGCTCGCCGGATCGATCAGCCGGGCGTTATGATAAAGGGTGGCGCTCATGGCTCGGGTTTCCCTCCCGAATTGGGCGTTCCCGCCGCGGCGCGCTCCTGGCTTAGGCGGCGGGCCAGCACATCGAGGCAGGCCATGCGCACCGCCACGCCCATTTCGACCTGTTCGCGGATCACCGAGCGGTTGACGTCGTCGGCGACCTCGGTGTCGATCTCCACCCCGCGGTTCATCGGCCCGGGGTGCATGATCAGCGCATCGTCGCGGGCAGCCGACAATTTGTCGTGATCGAGGCCGTAGAAGTGGAAATATTCGCGGGTCGAGGGCGAAAAGGCCCCGGCCATGCGCTCGCTTTGCAGGCGCAGCATCATCACGATGTCGCAGTCGGCCAGGCCGGCGCGCATGTCGTGAAAAACCTCGACCCCAAGCCGATCGACCCCGGCCGGCAGCAGGGTGGGTGGGGCGACCACGCGCACCCGCGCACCCATGATGTTGAGCAGGCTGATGTTGGAGCGCTCCACCCGGCTGTGCAGGATGTCGCCGCAGATTGCCACCGTCAGGCGGGTGATGCGGCCCTTGTGGCGGCGGATGGTCAGCGCGTCGAGCAGCGCCTGGGTGGGGTGTTCGTGCTGGCCGTCGCCGGCGTTGAGCACCGCGCCGTCGACCTTTTGCGACAGCAGCGCCACCGCGCCCGATTCGGGGTGGCGCATGACCAGCAAATCGGGGTGCATGGCGTTCAGGGTCATCGCGGTGTCGATCAGGCTTTCGCCCTTTTTGACCGAGGAGGTGGCGACCGACATATTGATCACGCTGGCGCCGAGCCGCTTGCCGGCGAGCTCGAACGAGGTGCGGGTGCGGGTCGAGTTTTCGAAAAACAGATTGATCAGGGTGCGGCCGGCGAGCGGCTTGGGCGGCTCGGCCCGGGCCTGGTTAAGGGCGGCGTAATATTCGGAAAGATCAAGCAGCGCCTCGATATGCTCCGCGCCAAGCCCGGCGATGCCCAGAAGATGGCGAGCCGGAAAGGCGGCGGCCAACTGGCCAGCGTCGGGAGCGGTGAGATGCGCTTGTGTCATTAAAATCGGATGTATAAGCCCCAAAGGCGCTTTTTACAAGCGAATGATCAGGCTTTGCGGCCGGCGAGAAAGTCGAGCGCGCCCTGCAAAATGTAGCCGGCGGCCATTTTGTCGACCACTTCGGCGCGGCGCTTGCGCGAGGCGTCGGCCTCCAGAAGGGTGCGGGTAACCGCCACGGTCGACAGCCGCTCGTCCCAAAAGGCGATGGGCGCATCGGTGCGGGCGGCCAGATTGGCGGCGAACTGGCGGATCGACTGGCAGCGCGGCCCCTGCGAGCCGTCCATGTTGACCGGCAGGCCGATGACCAGCCCGCCGACGTTGTGCTCGGCGATCAGCTCGGTCAGGCGGGCGGCGTCGCGGCTGAACTTGGTGCGCCGGATGGTCTCCAGCGGGGTGGCGATGATGCGCCGGGTGTCGCACAGTGCCAGACCGATGGTCTTGGCGCCGACGTCGAGTCCCATTACCCGTTGCCCGGGGGCCAGCGCCTCGTTAAGCTCGATCAGATCCATTACCGCCATCAACGGCTTTTAGCCCGGACGCCCGCCGATGAACAGCCCCAATCCATCGCCTCGCTCCGGTCCGCCAATCGGCTGTCTGTGGACGGTGGCGGGTCTGTTGGCTGTCGGCCTGTTGGTGCTGGCGCTGGCGCGCCGCTTTCCCGAGGCCCTGGACAGTCGCGGCGCACAGGTCAATCTGGTCTATATGCTGGCCCTGCTGGCCTTTGTCGGCGGCAGTGTGGCGCTGGGCTGGCGGCGCTCCCGCCCCGGTCTGGGCAGGGCGGTGCGCTATGGCGCGATCTGGCTGGCGATCGCCGGACTGGTGGCGCTGGCCTATCTGCTGCGCCACGAGGGCGGGCGGCTGTGGTCCGAACTGTCGCCGGCCTCCGGGCTGGTCGAGGGGCAGAGCATCCGCTTTCCCTTGAACGCCGAGGGGCATTTCATTGTCGAGGCGCGGGTTAACGGCATTCCGCTGCGTTTCATGGTCGATACCGGGGCCAGCGACGTGGTGCTTAGCCCGGCCGATGCCCGCCGTCTTGGCTTTACTTCCGACAAACTGGTATTCAACCGGCGCTATGGCACCGCCAATGGGGTGGTGATGGGCGCGCCGGTGCGCCTGCGGCAGGTGGCGATAGGGCCGATCGTGCTCGAGAATGTGCGGGCCAGTGTCAACGCCGCCCCGATGGGCCGCTCATTGCTGGGTATGAGCTTCCTGGGCCGCCTGTCGGGCTATGAGGTGGCGCGCGATCATCTGACATTACGCCGCTGAGACGGCCTTCAGAGCTTTTTGAGCCCGGCGTCCAGGGCGGCGATCAGGTCGTCGGCCGATTCAATACCCACCGACAGGCGCACCACATCGGGGCCGGCGCCGGCGGCGGCCCGCTCCTTGTCGGGAAGCTGGCGATGGGTGGTGCTGGCCGGGTGAATGATCAGGCTGCGGGTATCGCCGACATTGGCGAGATGGGAAAACAGCTCGATGCTATTGACCAGCGCGACCCCGGCGTCATAACCGCCCTTAAGGCCGAAGGTGAACACCGCGCCGGCCCCCTTGGGGGCGTATTTCTGCTGGCGGGCGTGGTAGGGATCGCCCTCCAGGCCGGCGTAGGATACCCAGGAGACCTTGTCATGGGCGGCGAGATGGCTGGCCACCGCCAGGGCGTTGGCGCTGTGGCGTTCCATGCGCAGGGGCAGGGTCTCGATCCCGGTAAGGATGAGAAAGGCGTTCATCGGCGAGAGCACCGGGCCGAGGTCGCGCAGGCCCAGAACGCGGCAGGCGATGGCAAAGGCGATTGGCCCGAAGGCGTCGGTGAACACCAGGCCGTGATAGGCCAGGTTGGGCTCGCTCAAGGTGGGGTATCTGCCCGAGGCCGCCCAGTCGAACTTGCCCGAATCGACAATCACCCCGCCCATCGAATTGCCATGGCCGCCAAGGAACTTGGTCGCCGAATGGACGATGATGTCGGCGCCATGCTCGAGGGGGCGGCACAGATAGGGGGTGGCCAGCGTATTGTCGACAATCAGCGGGATGCCGGTCTCATGGGCGATGTCGGCGATGGCCGCGATGTCGGTGACGATGCCGCCGGGATTGGCGATCGATTCGATGAAAATCGCCTTGCATTTGGGGGTCAGCGCGGCGCGAAAGCCGTCAAGATCGTCCGGGTCGGCGAAATGCGCCGTCCAGCCCATTTTCTTGAACGAATAGCCGAACTGGTTGATCGAGCCGCCATAAAGCTTGCTCGAGGCGAGAAATTCATCGCCGGCCTCCAGCAGCGAGGAAAAGGCGATCAGTTGTGCGCCATGGCCTGAAGACAGGGCCAGCGCCGCCGCGCCGCCTTCAAGGGCGGCCATGCGCTCTTCCAGCACCCCGGTGGTGGGGTTCATTAGGCGGGTGTAGATATTGCCGAACTCCTGCAAGTCGAACAGGCTGGCGGCATGGTCGACATCGCGAAACACATAGGAGGTGGTCTGGTAGATCGGCGTCGCTCGCGCCCCGGTGGTAGGATCGGGCGCGGCGCCGGCATGGATCGCCATGGTTTCAAAGTCATATGAAAATTCGCTCACGGATCTTTATCCCTCTTTATTAATCAGCATCCCCGCCAGGTCGGGGGGCGTTTTTCGAGAAAGGCGCTGATGCCCTCGCCGGCGTCGGCGGCGAGCATATTGGTGGTCATCACCTGGGCGGCATAGTCATAGGCCGCGGCCAGGTCCATGTCGGCCTGGGCATAAAAGGCTTCCTTGCCGATGGCCAGGGTCAGCGGCGATTTGGCGATGATCTTGTCGGCCATCTCGCGCACCGCGCCCGCCAGTTCGCCCTCGGGCACCGCCCGGTTGATCAGGCCGTAGCGCAGGGCGGTCTCGGCGTCGATCATTTCGCCGAGCAGCAGCATTTCCATGGCCTGTTTGCGCCCGACATTGCGGCTGAGGGCGACCATTGGGGTTGAGCAGAACAGCCCGATGTTCACTCCCGGGGTGGCGAAACGCGCGCTCTGGGTGGCGATGGCGAGATCGCAACTGGCCACCAACTGGCAGCCGGCGGCGGTGGCGATGCCGTGCACCTGGGCGATGACCGGCTTGGGCAGATGGACAATGGCCTGCATCAATTTGCTGCATTGGGCGAAAACATCCTCGAAGAACGCCCGCTCGCCGGCGTGCTCGCGCAGCTCCTTTAAATCATGGCCGGCGCAAAACGCCGGGCCGGCGGCCTTGAGGATCACCACCCGCACCGTATCGTCGCCGGCGCAGGTCTCAAGGGCATCGATCATCTCGGCCATCAGGGCGTTCGACAGGCTGTTGCGCGCCTTGCCGCGGTTGAGGGTGAGCACGGCGGTGGCCCCGTCGCGCTCGAACAGGAGGAGAGGGTTTTGCGTGGTGTTTTCTGTGGTCATGGGCCTTCTTTTCGTTGTTCGGGCTCACTATATACCGGGGAGCGCCCGTGCAGAAAGCTCCTTGTGCCCGATCGGCGCTTTGCCTATTGATGGGCGCGCAATGGACCGTTTTTGTTTGGGAGATGTCGATGGCCCTGCCCCTTCAGATTTCTTTTCAGGATTTCGAGCCCTCCGACGCCGTGCGGGCGCGGATTAGCGAAGAGGCTGAAAAACTGGCGCGTTATTGCGACCGCATCATCAGTTTCCGGGTGGTGGTCAGCGAGCCCCACCGCCATCACCACAAGGGCCGCATCTTCAATGTCAAGCTGTTCATCACGCTGCCCGGCGGCCACGAGGTGGTGGTCAACAAGCTGGACAATGGCGACCAGGCCCATGAAGACATCTATGTCACTATCCGTGACGCCTTCACCGCCGCTAAGCTCCAGCTTGCCGACCATCTGCGCAAACACCGTGACCATTAAGGAGCCCCGGTCATGCCGCGCATGAGCGCCGCGGAAATGAACCGTTTTCTGGTCGAGCATTTTCCACTGCTCAAGGACGGCCTGATCGTGGTCGAGGAGATCGACGCCAAGGGCACCTGCACCCGCATGGAATCGACCAGTCTGGAACATATGCGCCCGGGCGATGTGGTCAACGGGCCGGCGATGATGACCCTGGCCGATGTCGCCGCCTATATTGAAATTCAGGCCCGCATCGGCCCGGAGGTGAACTGTTTCACCCAGTCGCTCAATATCAATTTTTTGCGCCCGGCCGAGCCGGGGGCGATTGTGGCGCGCACCCGCATGGTGCGGCTTGGCGGCCGCGCGGCGGTAGCGGCGGTGGAGATTTTCTCTCAGGGCAATCAGCGGGACGCCGTGGCCTTCGCCACCGTCACCTATGTCATGCCCGGTCAGCGCGGCTCTTGAGTAGCGGTATTATTTTACCGCACATGTAACAGCATGATTTTCTGCCCCTTTTCGAGTTGACAGGGCGGGGTTTTGTGGCATACTCCGCCGCCGATGCGCCGGCCGACCGCCGGCCCCTAAAGCTGCCGGCCTGTAAAGGATGACGAAAGATGAAAACCTATTCCGCCAAACCTTCCGAGGTTGAGCGCAAATGGTATATCGTGGATGCCGAGGACGTTGTCCTGGGCCGCATGGCCGCCGCGATCGCCAATATTTTGCGCGGCAAGCACAAGCCGATGTTCACGCCGCATATCGATTGTGGCGACCACGTCATTGTGATCAACGCCGAAAAAGTCCGGCTCACCGGCCGCAAGCGCGAGCAGAAAACCTATTATCGCCACACCGGTTATCCCGGCGGCATCAAGTCGATCACGGCGGGAGCGGTGCTCGATGGCAAGCATCCCGAGCGGGTGGTTGAAAAGGCGGTCCAGCGCATGATCCCGCGCGGTTCGCTGGGTCGTCAGCAGCTCACCAAACTGAAAGTCTACGCCGGGCCCGAGCACCCGCACGCGGCGCAACAGCCCGAGGTGCTCGATTTCGCCGCCCGCAATCCCAAGAATAAAAGGAGCGCCTGAGCATGTCGGAAGAAAAGCAGACGCTTGAGGATCTGAAAGACCTGAAGGATCTGGCTGGCGGCGGCGAGGCCGAGGCGGTGGCCAGCGCCGCCGCCGAGCCCAAGATCGACGCCCAGGGCCGCTCCTACGCCACCGGCAAGCGCAAGAACGCGGTGGCGCGGGTGTGGATCAAGCCGGGCAGCGGCCGGGTGGTGGTCAATGGCCGCGACCAGGAGGTTTATTTCGCCCGCCCGGTGCTGCGCATGATTCTCGCCCAGCCCTTCGAGGCGGCGGCGCGCAAGAACCAGTATGACGTGACCTGCACGGTCAAGGGCGGCGGGCTGTCGGGCCAGGCCGGGGCGGTGCGCCACGGCATTTCCAAGGCGCTCACCCTTTATGAGCCGGGCCTGCGACCGGTGCTCAAGGCCGGTGGCTTCCTGACCCGCGATTCGCGGATCGTGGAGCGCAAAAAATACGGCAAGGCCAAGGCGCGCCGCAGCTTCCAGTTCTCCAAGCGTTAAACGTCTGGTTTACCCGGGGCAAAAGGCCGCGCTACCAGGCGCGGCCTTTGCTGTATTATGCTATGGATCAAGGGGACAAAGGAGAACCCGATGAGCACGACAGACAAGAAATACCGGATCGGCATTCTGGGCGCGAGCGGCTATGTCGGCGCCGAGCTGGTGCGGCTTTTGGCCCATCACCCCCATGCGGAAATCGACTTTCTGACCGCCGATCGCAAGGCCGGCGAGCCGCTGGGCGAGGCCTTTCCCCACCTGGCGGGGCTCGATCTGCCCGACCTGATGCATATCGACGAGATCGAATGGCCGGGCATCGACATTGATGTGGTATTTTGCGCGCTGCCCCATGGCGCCACCCAGGAGATTGTGCGCGGGCTGTTTCATGCCACCGGCCACAGTTTTGTCGATGAAATGATTATCGAGGGCCGCGACGATCTGATCGCGGCGGTGGAAAAGCCAATCCGGGTGATCGATCTGTCGGCCGATTTCCGGCTGACCGACACGGATGTCTACGCCCGCTGGTATGGTCACGAACATCTGGCCCCGGCGGTGCAGAGCTGGGCGGTCTACGGGCTGAGCGAATGCGCCCGCGCGGAGATTGTCGGCGCGCCGCTGGTGGCCTGTCCGGGGTGTTATCCGACGGCGGCGCTGCTGCCGCTGACGCCGCTGTTGCAACGCGGGATGATCAAAACCGAGGACATTATTATCGACGCCAAATCGGGAGTCTCGGGGGCCGGGCGGGCGGCCCGCGAGGCCAGTCTTTACACCGAGGTGGCCGGCGGCCTGCATGCCTACGGTATCGCCAGCCACCGCCATACGCCCGAGATCGAACAGCAGCTTGGCCTGGCGGCTGGCGGTCCGCTGGCGGTTAATTTCACCCCCCATCTGGCGCCGATGAGCCGGGGCATTCTGGCCAGTATTTACGTGCGGCTGGCGGCGGGCCAGACGGCGGCGGACCTGCGCGCCGCGCTGGCCGAGGCCTATGCCGGCGAGCCCTTCGTGACGGTGGTCGACGAGGGCGTGTTGCCCGCCACCCGTCATGTGCGCGGCTCCAACAACTGCCGCATCGGGGTGTTCGAGGATCGGCTGGCGGGCCGGGCGATCCTGATTTCGGTGATCGACAATCTGGTCAAGGGGGCCTCGGGCCAGGCGGTGCAGAACATGAACATTGCGCTTGGGCTGGAGGAGACCGCCGGGCTGGCCCAGGAGGCGCTGTTTCCATGAGGCCACGCAGTGGCGCGGGCGCGGTCTATCCCTTTCAGGGGGTGTGGCCGAAAATTGACGCCAGCGCTTTTATTGCCCCCGGGGCGCGGATCATCGGCGATGTCGAGATCGGCTCAAACTCGAGCGTGTGGTTCAACTGCGTGGTGCGCGGCGACAACAATGTCGTGCGCATCGGCACCGGCACCAATATTCAGGATGGCTCGGTGATCCATATCGACACGGTCAAATATGGCACCTTTATCGGCGACAATATCCTGATCGGCCATATGGCGCTGATCCACGCCTGCACCCTGGAGGATGGGGCGTTTATTGGCATGCACGCCACGGTAATGGATGGCGCGGTGGTCGGCGAAAACGCCATGGTCGCCGCCGGCTCGCTGGTCACTCCCGGTAAGCATATTCCGCCGGGCGAGCTGTGGGCCGGCCGGCCGGCGCGAAAGTTGCGCGACATCTCGCCCCAGGACATCGAGGGCCACCTTAGGGCCAGCGCCGATTACGCCGCCCTGGCGGCGCAATATCGCGCCGAATACGCGGCGCTGGCGTAATTACGAGGGTGTCTTGACGTAGGAGCCCGGGGCGTCTTCGATCGGTTTCAGCTTGCCGTCGCTGGGGGCGCGTGCGGGCACCTTGGGGCCCGATTTGCGCGACAGCCATTTATGCCAGTCCGGCCACCACGAGCCGGGATGCTCCACCGCGCCGTCGAGCCATTGCTCGAGATCTTTGGGATTTTTCGGATTGAGCCAATATTGGTACTTTTTGGCCGCCGGCGGGTTGATCACCTCGGCGATATGGCCCGAGCCGGCGAGCATGAAACGCACCGGGCCGCCGTAAAGCTTTACCGCCTTGAACACCGATCTGAAGGGGGCGATGTGGTCTTCCCGGCCGCCCTGGAGATAGATCGGCAGGGTGATCTTGCCCAGGTCGATCGGCACCCCGGCCATGGTCAGCCCGCCGGGCTGGGCCAGCAGGTTTTTCTGATACATGTTTTCCAGATAATAAAGATGCATGTCGCGCGGCATGCGGGTGGTGTCCGAGTTCCAGTACAACAGATCGAAGGGGAAGGGGTCGCGGCCCAGCAGGTAATTATTGACTACAAAGGACCAGATCAGATCATTGGCGCGCAGCATGTTGAAGGTGGTGGCCATTTCGGCGCCGTCGAGATAGCCGGCCTCGGTCATCTTTTCGCGTAGGGAAGCGATTTGTTCGTCGTCGATGAAAACCTCCAGCTCCCCCGGTTCGGAAAAATCAACCTGGGTGGTGAAAAAAGTCGCCGCATTAAAGCGCTTGTCGCCCTTGGCCGCCATATAGGCCAGGGTGGCCGCCAGCAGGGTGCCGCCGATGCAATAGCCGATGACATTGACGCTGGTCTCGCCGGTGGCCTGCTCGATGGCGTCGAGCGCATCAAGCGGGCCTTCGAGCATATAGTCCTCGAAGGTCTTGTGGGCCAGTTTTTCGTCCGGATTGACCCAGGAGATCACGAACACCGTATAGCCGCGCTCGACCGCCCATTTGATGAATGAATTGTCCGGCCGCAAATCGAGAATATAAAATTTGTTGATCCACGGCGGGATGATCAGCAGCGGGCGCTTATAGACCTTTGCGGTCGCCGGGGCGTAATGCAAAAGCTGCATCAGCTCGTTCTGGTAGATCACCTTGCCTGGCGAGGTGGCGACATTGCCGCCGACCTCGAAGGCCTCGTGGTCGGTCATTCGGATGTGCAGCCGGTCCTTGCCGCGCTCCAGGTCGGCGAGCAGATTTTCAAGCCCGGAGACCAGATTCTGGCCGTTGGACTTGAGGGTCTCGCGCAGCACCTCCGGGTTGGTCAGCACGAAATTGCTTGGCGACATCGCATCGACGAACTGGCGGGTGTAGAAATCGACCTTCTTGGCGGTCTTGTTATCGAGCCCGTCAACCTCGCGCACTGTGCGCTGCATCCATTGCGCGCTCAGCAGATAGGACTGTTTGATGAAATCGAAAACCTGGTTTTCCCGCCAGTCCTCATGGCGAAAGCGGCGGTCGGATTTCTCGGGGGTGATCACCGGCTCGCGCTCATGGCCCATCATGCGCCTGGCGGTGCTGTGCCACAGGGCGGCATAGTCGCGCCACAACGCCATTTGCGCCTCAACCATTTTCGCCGGGTCGCTCATCATGCGCTGGGTCAGCTCGAAAAAAGCCTTGCCCAGGCCAACCGGATCAACCGGCTCGCTGGTGCCGTTCTGGCGCTCGAGAAACTGGCGGACGATTTCCTGGGAACGGTTGGCGATGGTGATCAAGTTTTTGGAAAATTCCTGCGGATCGGAAAAGGTGAACTCTTCGGGATCGCGCGTGAACATCGTTTTTTCCCTTTCTGACATGCCAGACGACAATCCAGTGTAAGCCAATTCACCCCTGGAATTGGAGCGTTATCTTCAGGCCCGTTTTTCTTTCGCTTTGCACGTTCACCTTTTATTTGCCTTTGTAGGGGACCCTCAATGATGCGGAGTAGAGTTATGATATGGGGCGATTATGGATTTTCTTGTCTGGAACGAGGCGCTGAGCGTCGGCGTGCCTGAGATTGATGCCGACCATCGCCGGATCATCGATCTCGTCAACAAACTGCATGAGGGTCTGACCGGCCTGGATCCGGGAGCAGTGGTCAGCGACAGTCTGGCAGCGCTGGTCGATTACACCGAATATCACTTCTCCCGTGAGGAGCGGGCGATGGAGCACTGCACCTATCCGGCGCGGCAAGAGCATATGGTCAGCCATCGCCGTTTTGAAGAAGATTTGCGGTGTTTTCAGGATGACTATAACCGGGCCTTCCCGGAGGGCGAGGGCGCGAAAGAGGTGGGCGAGCGCCTGCTGGCCTATCTCAAGGCCTGGCTGGTGGGTCATATCATTCACGCTGATGGCGCGTTGCGGCCTTATATCGCATCGGTCGATGACGCTGGCCGGGCGATGAACGAGGTCGAGGATATCAAGTTCTCATAAAAGGGCTTAAGGCCTGCCGAAGCCGCCGCCGCCCGGGGTCTCGATGATAAAGACGTCGCCGGGCGCCATGATGGTCTGGGCGCAGGCTTCCAGTTCCTCGCAAGCCCCCCCGGCGCGCACCACCCGGTTGCGGCCCGGCGCGCCGCTGTCGCCGCCCGCTAGGCCAAAGGGGGGGACGCGCCGCCGGTTGGAGAGGATGGCGGCGGTCATTGGCGCAAGGAAGCGAATGCGCCGCACCACGCCGTCGCCGCCGCGATGGGCCCCATTGCCGCCCGAGCCGCGGCGGATGGCGAAACGTTCCACCAGCACCGGATAGCGGGCTTCCAGCACCTCCAGGTCGGTGAGCCGTGAATTGGTCATATGGCTGTGCACCGCGCTGGCGCCATCGAAGGTTGCGCCCGCCCCGCCGCCGCCGCATAGGGTCTCATAATATTGATGGCGGTCATCGCCAAAGGTGAAATTGTTCATCGTGCCCTGCGACGAGGCCATGACGCCGAGCGCACCGAACAGCGCATCGACAATACATTGCGAAGTTTCGACATTGCCGGCGACCACGGCGGCCGGTGATTGCGGGTTGAGCAGCGAGCCGGGCGGGGCGATGATGTCGAGCGGTTTCAGGCAGCCGGCGTTGAGCGGAATGTCATCGGCCACCAGGCAGCGAAAGACATAAAGGATCGCCGCCCGGGTGACCGCCAGCGGCGCGTTGAAATTATTGTTCTGCTGGGCGCTGGTGCCGCTAAAGTCGATCCGGGCGCGCCGGCTTGTGCGGTCGATGGTGACCGCCACCCGGATCACCGCGCCGCAGTCCATCTCAAGGCTGAAGCTGCCCTCGCGCAGGGCCTCGATCACCCGGCGCACCATTTCCTCGGCATTGTCCTGGACATGGCCCATATAGGCGCGCACCACCGCCAGGCCGAAATGATCGACCATGGCGGCCAGCTCGCGCCGGCCCTTTTCATTGGCCGCGATCTGGGCCTTGAGGTCGGCAATGACCTGATCGGGGCCTCGTGCTGGCCAGCGCCCGGCGGTGAGCAGGGCGCGCATTTCGGCCTCGCGAAACACGCCGCCGGCGACCAGTTTGACATTGTCGATCAGTACCCCTTCCTCGTCCAGGGTGGTGGAAAACGGCGGCATCGAGCCCGGGGTGACGCCGCCGATATCGGCGTGATGGCCGCGCGAGGCGACATAGAACAGGGGGGTTTTGACGCCATCGTTGAAACAGGGGGTGATCACGGTGATGTCGGGCAGATGGGTGCCGCCGTTATAGGGCGCGTTGAGCACGAACACATCGCCCGGCGCGATGACCTCATTGTCGGCGATCACGGTTTGCACGCTCTGGCTCATCGAGCCCAGATGCACCGGGATATGCGGCGCATTGGCGATCAACCGGCCGGCATCGTCGAACAGGGCGCAGGAAAAATCGAGCCGCTCTTTTATATTGACCGAGCGGGCGGTATTTTGCAGCACCACCCCCATCTGTTCGGCGACCGACATGAACAGATTATTGAAAATCTCCAGCATCACCGGATCGACCGAAGTGCCCAGCGCCGCGGCGCGCACCGGCGGGTGGGCGCGGCTCAGCACCAGATCGAGCCGGGACGTGACCTCGGCGCGCCAGCCGGCCTCCACAATGGTCACCCCGTGGTCCTCGGTGAGCATGGCCGGGCCGTGGCAGGCAAAGCCGGCCGGCAGATCGGCGCGGGCGTAAACCGGCGCGTCGTGCCAGCGGCCCTGGCTGTAAAAGTGGGTGATTTTGCGCGGGCGCGCCGGCCCCTGCGGGGCCTCGAGGGTAAAGCCGGCCTCTTCGCCGCCGCCCACCGCCTCCAGCGAGACCGCCTCGACAATCAGCGCCCGCTCCGGAGTGATAAAGCCATAGCGCTGACGGTGGGCGGCCTCGAAGGCCTCGGTCATGGCGGCCTGCGAACCGTGAGGGACCACCAGGGCGCTATCGGTGCCGCGATAGCGCAAATGCGCCCGGCGGATCAGGCGGATATCCTCCACCCCCTGGTCGCGCAGCTCGGCGCTCGCCGCCGCGCTAAGAGCGGCGTAAATCTCCTCCATCCGGGCGAGGGTCTGGTTCGAAAGCTCCCGTTCGACCGCCTGTTCGCGCAGGGCGCGGATGTCGGCCAGCCCCATGCCCAGCGCCTACAGCACCCCGGCCAGCGGGTGGATCATGATGCGGCTCATGCCCAGCGCATCGGCCAGGCGGCAGGCGTGCTGGCCGCCCGCCCCGCCGAAACAGACCAGGGTGTGCTCGGCCAGATCATGGCCGCGCTGCACCGATATTTTCTTGATCGCCCGGGCCATGTTCTCGATCGCGACCGCGAGAAAGCCGTCGGCGATCTCGGCCGGGGTGCGCGCCGCCTGGCTGGCCTGTGGGCCGATTTGGCCGATCTGGCGGGCCAGTTCGTCAAAGGCCTCGGTTACCGCCCCGGCGTCGAGCGGCTGGTCGCCTTCGGGCCCGAACACGGCGGGGAAAGACGCCGGGTCGATGCGGCCGAGCAACAGGTTGGCGTCGGTCACCGTCAGCGGCCCGCCGGCGCGATAGGCCAGCGGCCCCGGGCGCGCCCCGGCCGAGGCCGGGCCGACCCGGAAGCGCGCGCCGTCGAAGCTGAGGATCGAACCGCCGCCGGCGGCCACGGTGTGGATATGCATCATCGGCGCGCGCAGCCGCACCCCGGCCACCCGGCTTTCGAACACCCGCTCCAGCTCGCCGTTGTTGCGGGCCGCGTTGTAGTGGCACACATCGGTCGAGGTTCCGCCCATGTCGAAGCCGATGATTTTCTCGAAGCCGGCGCGCGCGGCGGTGCGAATCGCGCCGATCACCCCGCCGGCCGGGCCCGACAGAATGGCGTTCTTGCCCTGAAAATGATGGGCCTCGGTCAGCCCGCCGTTCGACTGCATGAACAACAGCCGGACGCTCGCGCCGGCGGCCCGCGACAACCGGTCGATATAGCGCCGCAGCAGGGGCGAGAGATAGGCGTCGACCACCGTGGTATCGCCGCGCCCGACCAGCTTCATCAGCGGGCTGACCTGATGGCCAGTGGACACCTGGGTAAAGCCGATGTCGCGGCACAGTCCGGCCAGCGCCTGTTCATGGTCCGGCCAGGCGTAGCCATGCATGAGCACGATCGCCGCGGCGCGAATGCCGGTGTCATAAGCGGCCTGAAGGCCGCGCCGGGCGGCGGCCAGGTCGAGCGGGCGCAGCACCACGCCGTCGGCGGCCAGCCGCTCGTCAACCTCGATTACCCGCTCATAAAGCAGGGAGGGCAGGCGGATGTCGAGATCGAACAGCCGCGGCCGGTTCTGGGTGGCGATGCGCAGGGCGTCGGCGAACCCCCGGGTGATCACCAGCACACAGCGCTCACCGTGCCGCTCCAGGAGGGCGTTGGTGGCCACCGTTGTGCCCATCTTGATGGCGGCGATACGCCCGGCCGGCAGCGGCGCGCCGGCGGCCAGGCCGAGAAAGCGGCGAATGCCGGCCAGCGCGGCGTCGTCATAATGCTGCGGGTTGTCCGAGAGCAGCTTGGCGCTGGCCAGCGTGCCATCAGGCCGGCGGGCGACAATATCGGTAAAAGTGCCGCCGCGATCGATCCAGAACTGCCATTTTTCCGCTGCACCGGTCACCGGCCTTTCCCTTTCGCAACTGCCGCCTCGGCTTTCTGCTTAGGGCGTGGGCGCGGGCGGGTCAAGCGGGGTGAAGGGGCCGGGTTGCCGAAGACCGAACTGGAGCCTGAAAACAGCAACGGAGACAAAATCAAAAATGCCGCTTAAAATCAAAAACCAGAAGCGGCAACTGTCAGCCGATTAGCGTATCTGTACAAATGATAGAGCAGGGGATATGTCGGAACGGACGGAAATCAGCATCACCATTGATACCGAGTTCAGTATTGCCGGAGCTTTTGACCGGCCGGAGCACTATAAGCCCATTGCGGAAGCGGCAGTATTATGTGAGGTGAACGGCAAGGAACACGGTTTGGGTTTCCTTTTGGAAACCTTTGAGAAATGCAATATTTCAGCCAGTTTTTTTGTCGAATGCGCCAATTATTATTATTTCGGTGATGAGCCGATGCAGTCCATTGTCCGGCGGATTCAAGCGGCGGGTCAGGATGTACAGCTTCATGTTCATCCGTGCTGGTTGAATTTTAATGCCGATCCGGCGATTGGCGATTTTCCGATAAATGACAGTTGCGCCGGGCGCGACTATGAAGAATTAAAACGAATATTTGAGCTTTGCATAGAAGTTTTTGAACGGTGGAGTGGAAAATATCCTGAAGCGATCCGAACGGGTAGTCTGGTTGCGGATTTAAGCCTGTATAGCCTTATGAAGGATCTGAATATTCCACTGGCTTCAAATATTGCCCTTGGTGTGTTTCGTCCCAAGGAAGCAGAATTACAGATATGCAGCGGTTGCCGATCCGTTGAGGGGGTCCTTGAATTACCGGTTTTTTCCTATCATGACATGAATATTATGGGCAGAAAACATATCAAGTCATTACAAATCACCAGTTGCTCCTGGCCGGAAATGAAATATATTTTGTGGCAGTCACATAAACGGGGAATTCAGAATATCGTTATCCTGACACACCCATTTGAGTATATAAAGAAGGCCGATTTCCAATATAATAATTTGATTCGCAACAGAATAAACCAGAACAGACTGGAGAAATTATGCAAATTCATTTCTGAGCATGATCAGGATTTTATATCTACTGATTTTGGTCAGTTATCCGATAGAACTAAAGCAGGCAATAACACTGATAATAGTTTGTTGAATATTCCCTTGTTTTACGCCATTGGCAGGAAAATTCACAACAAAATAAACGATATACTATGGTATTATTGATTGCTTATTCTGTGCTTAGGCTATTTACGCAGAAATTTTTTGATAGTTTTTTTCAGGCCCATCCGGTCAAGAAAGTTACCAAGGCTGGTTGATAGTTTGTTTGTCAGTCTGTTGAGTTGAAGCCAGAAGTAATTTGCCGCTGTATATTTCAGGCATAGTAAGTTGCCACAATACACATAATTTGTTGAAAAGAGTTTTTTCTGGTCGGACTGCCCTTCGGTAAAGTCAAATATTTTACCTTCTTTGCTGCTAAAAAGATGTTCAAGGACTTTGAATTGTAGAACTATGCCTGGGGAGTATTTTGATACGTCAGGCAGATAACCGAGATAGGCGTAAATGAAGCGGCCATTTTCTATTGGGGTATATAGATAACTGATCGGCCTGGATTCCCAAAACAGTATGTAACCACGCACGTCACCGTTTCTTGCTCTTTCCAGCATATCGGCGCAAAATTCCTCAGTATCAGGTAGGCCTGCATCGAGGAGCTTTTCCTGATAGGTATTTTTTGAAATTTCGCGGGCTATTCGATGAAACTCAGACATCTCTTCTGTTGTAGAATAGCTGCGCCAGTCAATATCGCCATTACACAGCTTTTCAAACTTTCTGATTTTGCGTTTTAGAGTGGATCTGGTTTTGGAAGAGAATCCTGCAAGATATTGCTCATATGTGAGGTCAAGATCAATGTAATAATGATTGTAGAATTTGGTGATATATTTGACATATCCATCTTCATTCCAGAAGTTGGGGCGACCGTGATCAAGGGGGACGGAATGGAGCATGTAGCCATCTGCGTCCTGGGCCATTTCTGTGTTATAAGGTTTTAGTAAGGATGGATCTTCTGATGGGCGGTTCAGGAAATCGACGTTAGTCACATGCAGATTAAAAGACCTGCGGAATAAGCAGATTTCGCCGAACCAATACGGAAGCGAGACAGTCTTAGTATTCCATTTTTCTGACATGTTTAAGAGGTGTTTTCCAAATTATTGTTGTCGTTATTCAGTGCTGTATAAACACTAAAGTCTTCTTAGCTTATTAAAATGCCTGAACTTGAAATTAGCGGTTTTTTTAGATTCTTCTGTTCAAACGGTATTTATTAACGTAATAATTTGGTATTTGCAACAATATTGACGGGATAATAATGAGAAAATCCAGTGATAAAGTCTGATATAAAAATTCTTTTATTGGCGGGAAGCGAAGATCTTAACTTGAAAGTTCTTTATTGTCTATTTCCTGTCTTTGCACATACCTATGTGGTGGCGAGTAAAGCCGACAATATTCTGAGATATTCAAGGTACAAAAAGAGATTTATCCATATCCCCTGGTCTTCTCAAGAGGAGGACCAGGAAGAATGCGTCCATAAAATAAAACAATATTGTAAAGTCAACACTATTGATTTGATTATGCCTGGAGATATTGCCGCCAGTGCGTTTCTTTATAAATATCAAAATACTTTTGTGGATCAGAAAATTTTTCCGGTTATGGCCGATGAGATTCTTGAGAAAATTGATAATAAATGGAAATTTGCTGAAAGACTTATGGCCGAGGGATTGCCCACGCCAATCACCATGCTGATTGATCGGTCAGAAATTATTGATGAACCAAACAGGGGCTTGATAGCGGAGAAGATAGGTTTTCCCTTGATCGTGAAGCCGCTTTTTTGTGAATCAAGTCACGGTGTTGAAAAGATAGATAGCTTTGAAGCCCTAAAAGACCATGTGTTTGGTGATAAACCGTATAGCAGCCTGCCCTTGATAATTCAGGAGTATGTGGATGGTTATGACATTGATTTAAGCTTTATAGCGGATCGCGGAAAGATACTTTCCATGGCGGTGCAGAAATGGAATGAGGGTGATGTTCTGGAGTTTTGTCATCATAAGGAGATAGAGAATCTTGGTGAGAAAATCGTAAAGTTATTCCATTACTGTGGGGCGGGGCATTTCGATATGCGGATCGATTACACGACAGGGAAGGTCTATGTGATCGAGTGCAATCCACGTTTCTGGTACACGATCACAGCGGCAATGTGGCAAGGATTGAATTTTGTGGAAGCGGTTGTAAATTACATTATGGGTCAGGAATATAGAAAAAATGGCGCTATAGGAAAGTACAGGCTGCCGGGGGAGATGATCAGAACGATAATCAAAAATCCCCTGTGTTATTTTAAATTGTCGAAAAATCAACGAAAGGGCCTGTGGCAACCGCTGTGGGATCCTTTGCCACATTTAGTAAGCTTCATGCAGAAAAGATAAAAGCGACCTGTACATGTACAGCTTGCTACCGCTTATCCCTGGCGCCCGTGACCTGTTCCCCAAAGCTCCTCCACTCATAAGCAGAGTCCCTGGTTAGCTTGATGCCCTGTTTGGGCGGTTATGGCAACAGCTACCGGGGCTAGCCCCGGTAGCTGTT
>Ga0114931_10000218_pt1 | contig 66133 bp, 62 predicted proteins | sample 2SBtaG_FD_89579 | JGI IMG/M metagenome (GOLD analysis project Ga0114931, IMG submission 89579) | Deep subsurface microbial communities from Kolumbo volcano to uncover new lineages of life (NeLLi) - 2SBTROV14_V59a metaG | ecosystem: Environmental > Aquatic > Marine > Volcanic | place: Kolumbo... | reverse complement strand
TGGCGATACGTCCGTAAACTGGATGGCGGCGCGCAGCGTGGAAAATCATGCGGGTTTTTTTATTCCCTTTCTGAAATCAGGAATGAAACTTCTCGATTGCGGGTGCGGTCCCGGCACGATCAGTGTTGGTTTGGCGCAGCTAGTCGCGCCTGCTGAAATGGTGGCCATGGATATAGAGCCATCGCAGGTTGACCTCACGCGTGCGAGTGCATCGGAGTGCGGCATCGACACCATGACGTGCCGGGAAGGCAGTATTCTGGCGATCCCCTTTGAAGATGACACATTTGACGCTGTCTTTGTTTCGGCGGTTGTTGGTAATCTCGCGCATCCTCAGCAGGCTCTGGCTGAAACGTACCGTGTTTTAAAATCGGGCGGTGTGCTGGGCATTCGTGAATTTGATCATGGCGGTAACATGATCCATCCATCCTCGCCTGTTCTTGAGAAAAGCGTTGCGATTTATAAAGCCGTGAGAGAAGAGCATCATCATACGAAAGAATTCGGGCGGGCATTGCGCGGTGCACTGCATCAAGCAGGGTTTCAACTTTTGCAGATAAATGCATCCTACGAAACTTATGGAGAACCGGGCCGCGTGAAAGCTCAAGCGCAAAGAATTGCGAATATATTCCGCGAATCCTTGGGTGCGCAGGCTGTGAAAGCAGGATTGTCTGATGTGAAAGAGATAGAAACTATTATTCACAGTTGGGAGATCTGGGGAGAGGATTCACGCGCCTTTTTCGCTGCGGCTTGGGTGGATGCCGTTGCCAGGAAATTGTAAAGCCTCAACTCAAAGCAAGCGTACTTCGACGCATCTGAAATCCACCGTGGGCCTACACTTTTTATCTATCCGTCAAATCATCAATAGCGCTGCCATGGTTGAAGCCTGTCGGTTTTTAAAGGGTGGCACCGATGTTCATGTGATAAATATACAATAACAAATATAATTTGTGTGTTGCCCTAAGGAATTCAAAATAATATTGTTGATGGTGAAATGGGGGGTTGACCACGATAATGTTTCCGCCGCGCAACATCAAAAAGGATCAGGTGATTTTGCTCTGGCACGTCCATGGTTTTTGATGAGTGGTTATTATAAATACATAATATGTGGGTGATTCTAACGCTTTAGAATCTTTGCATCACTAATGAAGGGGATTTCAAAATGAATAAAAATAACTGGAAACAGTCATTTTTGCTGGCATTGCTCACAAGCGGCGCCATTTGCACAAGCGTTGCGCCGGCTGCGGCGGCACTGAATGAGATTGTGGTTACGGCTCAAAGGCGGGCTGAAAATATGCAATCCGTGCCTGTGGCCCTTAATGCCTTTTCTTCCGTAGAACTCCAACAACGGCAAATTACCTCTTCGATCGATCTGATTCAAAACACGCCCAATCTGATTGGTGAGAACAATGTCGGACAATTTGGCGCTGGGGCTTATTTCCTTCGCGGTGTGGGCAGTGATGAAAGCCTGGTTGCTTTTGATCCGCCGGTCGCCACCTATATTGATGATGCTCTCTTGCCCCGGCAAATCAGTAACAATGTGGCCTTCCTGGATCTGGAGCGTGTCGAGGTGCTGCGCGGTCCCCAAGGTACCCTTTACGGCCGTAACACAACAGGCGGCGCCATCAAGATTATCACCAAGAAACCCAATGATCAGTTTTCCGCTAAAATCAACGCGAGAGCCGGTAAATATCATGCCTATGACCTGATGGGCGATGTGAATGTTCCGGTTGCGGATAATCTGTTTGTCAAGGGCAGTGTTTTCTATCAAACGGATGAAGGGTATGTTCGCAACACGGCCACCGGTCAACGAGCGAATGACCGCAACGTTAAAGGCGGACGCCTGGCCGTGCGTTTTCTTCCCACCGATGACATCACCATGGATGTTTCTGTGGATTATTCCAGGCGGTGGGGGGCCGGTTTCCTTCCGGCCACCAGCAAAGAAAGCTTGCGCGACGTTTTTGATCCCGCACAAGCAACACCCGGAACTGGCGATAACATCAAAGAACACGGCGTTATTGCCAATTTGAAATGGGATTTGGGTTCGTACACTCTGGAATCGATCACAAGCTATCGTGAAGTGAAGCAGGATCTTCTTATTGATCTGAATTTGTTAAAAATCCCTGGCCTCTTTTTTGTAGACCAGGACACTGATGCAAAAGTTTTCACTCAGGAAGTAAAAATCAACGGATCGACATCCTTTCTGGGCCGGGACCTTGACTATGTCGGCGGCGTCTTTTTTCTTCATGAAAATAACTCGCAAAATGCGAATGATCTCTTATTCGGATCACTGAGCACTTCCCGCGATTTCAACTTCAAAATTACAAGCTGGGCCGGTTACGTTCAGTATGATTGGGAAATCATTCCTAACGTAAAAATCACTGCAGCCGGCAGGTATACGTATGAGAAAAAGAAGGTCCGGATTGACGTTGGAGGCTTTGCGGCCATGCCGTTCACGACGGCTGATGTGATTGCGAGTGGGGTTCCTGATACTCTGGAAGTGTATAAATTAAATCCCAAAGCCGGTATCGAATGGCAGATTAATGACGATATGATGGTGTACTTTACAGCCGTCAACAGTTTCAAATCCGGTGGCTGGAACAGTCGCGTTGGTTCTCTGGCTGAGTTCGTCCCCTTCAAACCGGAAAGGGTGTGGTCCTACGAGGTTGGCACCAAAACCGATTGGTTCGATGAGCGGTTACGCGTCAATATTGATGCTTTTCAGGCGAATTACAAAGATTCTCAGGTCACAGTTCAACTCCGTGATTTAGGTGGAATGGGTGGCACGATATTTGGCTTGGGCAATGGCGGCGATATCCGCGTGCGCGGCATTGAACTTGAAATTACCGCCAATCCCATTGAGGGCCTGGAAACACACGCCGATGTCGGCTTTATGGATGGACAATATACCAGGATTTCACCATTGTCTCCGGCGAACATCACGCTCAACACACCCATCAAACGGGTGCCAAACTTCAATATTAATGTCGGGGGGACATACCGCCATCCTGTCAGCAATTTAGGCGATGCTTTCGTGACCACGAATGTGAGCTTTACCACCGATTACAACATCACTGCTGACCCGGTGGGGCGTCTGGCATCCGGCGGCATTGCCACGAGGCCGGATCTGACGCTGATCAATGCGCAGGTTGGTTTTGAAACCGCAGATAAGCGGTATCGCATTCAGGCAGAATGCACCAATTGCGGGGATCGTCATTATTTCACGAATGAACTGGCTGGCGGCATCTATCAGGGGGATCCGCTGCGGTGGGGCATTCGCGTCATCTTGCAATATATGTAATCAAGGAACTTGCAGGCATAAATTTTCGGGTCCGGTAGATCATCCACCGGGCCCGGTGACGTATGCTCTAAGCGTTAGAGCTCTGCTTCTTCGCAAGCATCTCTGACCGCCTGAAGCAGAACAGTTGTGACAGGGCTCATGGGTCTGTTGGACGGATAAATCAAATGAGCGTGACGCCGGACCGTTGGCCTGTCGATATCGAGAACGCCCAGCAGTCCCGAGCCTTGCTGAAGTTCATGGCCTACAAGGGCGGGGGTCGTCATGATGAGAAAGTCATTTGAAAGCATGAGATGTATGCCGAGCATATAAGTATCGGTACCTATGAAACGCTTGGGTGGATCCAAGTTGTCTTTAGCGAAAGCATGAATGATGACATCCAAGTCCGAACTGCGTGAATAGGGGACCATCCAAGTATAGTTCCGCAAGTCCTGGAGTTGCAGATTTCGTAAACCAATCAGCGGGTGTCTGGCGCGTGCCACGACAACATCGTCAGACGAGAAAAGCAGTTCCTGTTCAAGGTCGTCGGGCAGGGGGAGACCGCCAGTGCCTCCTGCGATGAAGTCAAACTCGCCTTCTCTAAGCCGTTCAATTAAAAGTTCAGAATAGCCTTCTATCACATTGATACGGATTTCTGGCCGCATGCTGTGAATATGAGAGATCGCTGCTGCCATGATATCACTCGGGAAAGTCTCGCCGACCCCGATGGTAATTGTTCCGCTGGTCGCATCGCGTATGGCATGGAGTTCCTGTGTCGCCCGCTCAATGGCGGCCATCTGGGAACGCGCGTGGCGCACCAGAGCCCGCCCGTAGGCGGTGGGCTTGGTTATGCCGCCTGGAGAACGATCAAAAAGACGTAAATCAATCTCACTTTCAAGGTTTGCGATGCTGATGCTGATGGCCTGCTGCGTCAGGCCCAGATGCTTGGCTGCGCTCGAAAGGCTACCATGATCAATCACGGCGAGAAAGCGGCTGAGCTGTTTGATTTCCATTTCTCGAAAATGCCTACCTCAATGCATTTCCTCGCCGCCGCTGACATTCATCGCCTCACCGGTGATAAATTTTGCGTTGTCAGAAACGAGAAAAGCGACAGTGGCGGCAACGTCCTCGACCAGTCCCGGTCTTCCCAACGGAATCCTGTCGCGCATGGCGGCGAGATATTCCTTGATGGTAACGCCCCTATATTCTGCAAAATAGGCATTCTGCTTTTCACCCAGACCCGTTGTGACGTGATTTGGGCAAACAGCATTCACTGTGATGTTTTCACTACCCAGCTCAATGGCGTTTGAGCGTGTTAGACCAATAAGTCCATGCTTTGAGGCAGTGTAGGGTGCCATATGCGGGAATCCTGATTTGGCTGCTTGACTGGCGATGTTGATAATTCTGCCCCCCTCTCCCTGACGACGCATATGACGGGCGGCGTATTTACTGCACAAAAAAGCACCTGTGAGATTCACGCCGATCACCAAATTCCATTCAGCCAGTGACATTTCATCCATGGCCTTCATAACATATCCAACGCCGGCATTGTTGATCATGATATCCAGCCGTCCAAATGCATTGATGGCGCCATCCATAAGAGCTTTAACCTCACTCTCGTCACGGACGTCGCAGGCGATGGCGACGGCTTTTCCGCCTGCGTCACGAATATCGCAGACTATTTCGTCCATCTCAGCGGTAGAGCCGATATTGTCGGCCTCCAATTGATCTTTTGCGGTGCCGATGTCGCTCACCACCACGCGGCAACCTTCCATTGCCAGGCGCTTCAAGATTCCCTGGCCTAATCCTTTGTGCCGTCCTGAACCCGTGCTGATCGCGACTTTGCCCTTCAAACTCTTCATTGCTTCAATATTCACCATCAATTGAATGCGTGATAAGGAACTGAGGATTGTCAGCAAACTGTTGAAATGCGCCAGCCACTTTCTTCATGGCAGTACTTTCAATCTCCATGCTGAAGTGGGTCATGTCACTGATGGCCACAATTTCAACGTACTGAAAAGGCGCAGGTTCTTCGGAGCCCAACTGACCGGTGGAGCGCTGAATTTGGAAGGATTTGATCGAATGAAGTCCACGCACAATGGGTAGATCCGATGATTTAGCCCAAGATTCGTATGCAGATGGACTAACCCCCTCCTTGAGATTGAACAGGACAATCAATGTTGTCATCTCCCGTACTCCCTTGCTTTCCCCGTCCATGGGTGACTTCTTGACTGACGTCACAATGCGTCCTTATACTAAAAAAAGTTGTGTTTGACTAGATAAATAAAAATTTTATACTGTTTCAACGGCACCCTATCAATCACCTTTCAGGAGTGGAATCTTGCCATGATCCAGGATCTACAACATGAATTGAAACTGTCGCCGAGCCGCGATGAAAGTGCGCGCCAGGAATTTGTCTCCAGTCTGCGCGGCTACATCCTGGTTGATATGGCCTCATCCATGAAAGATCGTTATGAAAAAGAGGTGAAGCCACTCTATCGGCGCGAATACGGTCAAGATCCGGTGGATGGGCCGGCTGTTCATAACGCCATGAAAAGTGATCTTTATTTCAGGTTTTACAGCAGCATCCGCTACAATGCCCAGGAAATGGTCTGGCAGTCGGTTGTTCCTGTTGTGGAGAGAGATCTGGACGATCTGATAGGGCAAGCCAGAAAACTGAGAGATGGCCAGAATAAGGTCAAGGGGTCGATTCACCTGAACAGCAAAGTTGAAATCCCGAATAATGTTTCCAAAATTGATGTCCATCTGGCGCCGGGAAGTTACCATACGGAATATACTGAAGATGACGTGGCGACTGGAACTATTTATGATAACGGCCTGAATATATTTGCTTCAAACATGATGGGCAGGAACCTGAGCGATATCGGTGATTCCATGTCCAACTATATCCGTCTCAAATACCCTGACTTTAAACCGCAAAAGATTCTAGATTGTGGTTGTACCATCGGTCATAATACGGCGCCCTGGGCAAAAACATTTCCCGATGCTGAAGTTCATGCCATTGATGTGTCTGCCCCTCTTCTGCGGTATGCCAACGCACGTGCTCAAGCGCAGAAAACGCCCATCCACTTCACTCAAATGAATGCGACGGCACTGGATTTTGAGGATGAGAGTTTTGATATCGTCTTTTCATCAATGTTTCTGCATGAACTGCCGCTGAAAGACATCCATGCCTATATGAAGGAGGCTTACAGGGTGTTGCGTCCCGGCGGCCTGATGCTGAACATGGAATTGCCTCCGAATAATGAAATGCAGCCCTATGATAGTTTCTATCTTGACTGGGATAGTTATTACAACGAGGAGCCTTATTATAAGTGTTTTCGTGATCAGTCTTATGCAGAGCTTTGCGTCAAGGCAGGATTTGAGACGGAAAATTTCGTCCAGATCGTAACGCCGCAATATGGCTATGTGGATGAAACTGTGTTCGAAAGGGCAATCGGATCTAACGGTCCCATTGATGACAGGGTGGGCCGGTTGACCGAAGGCATTCAATGGTTCGGCTTTGGTGCTTGGAAGTAGCCAGTTAAATCAACTAAAAGATGGGGTAGGAATGGCCATGAGGAAGATTCCCATGACGCCGCGTGCTAAGCGGCCAAGCTTCTTTGAAGAGAGTGCTGTCGATCAAATTCTGTCCATGATGCTGGAGATGATGACGGAGCTCTGGGTCGTTAAAGAACGTGTTTATACGCTTGAAAAAGTTCTTGACCAGGAAGGAATAGATGCGCGGGATAAAATCGAAGCTTTCACTTTTAGTGATGATGAGATAACAGAACTTGAGAGTGCGCGACGAAAATTTATCGCGTCAATATTGCGCACACTGGAGACCAATTTTGTTGATCATGCCCAATTGCAGGAGCAGGTCGACGAACTTACCGACGTGATGAAAAAAGAGATCTACTAGGATTAGATAACATTGGTTTAGGATCAGGGGGGCTTATGGATTGGTCAGGCATTCTAATATTTGTGCATATTCTTCTTCTGGTTTTTTGGCTTGGCACTGATGTCGGTGTTTTTGTGCTTGGGAAATTTGCGCAAAATCCGGCGTATAGTGTCGATCAGAGACTGTTATTGCTTAAAGTGGCCCTGATCCTTGATATGTTTCCACGAGTCTGTGTCGTCCTTATTTTACCTACCGGTTATCAGATCGCTGTGAATCTTGGCTTTATCCCATCAGATCATTATGTCACGGCGATGGTTTGGGGATTTTCTCTTGTCTGGCTTGGCGTGGTGCTCACAGGTCTTGCGCGTCATGATCATCGAATAGGGGTTATGGCTAAAAAAGTTGAAAAGCTGATCCTCATCTTATTAGTCCTTATCCTTTTCTGGGTAGGGGGTGCTTCATTGATAAATGGAGTGCCGGTAGCGGCGCCCTGGCTGGCGGCCAAGATTGTGATGTATTCTTTGATCCTTGTTTTTATGCTGTCACTTGAAAAAGTATTTTTACCAGTGGTTTCCAGCTTTGAGAAATTGGCAAGGGGTGGGTCGTCTACGGATCTAGAAAAGCAAATTCGTAACGGCATGGACAGGACATACATCTGGGTCCTGGCGATCTATGCTATGGTTCTTGCATCTGCTTATTTGGGCGTGCTGCAACCCGAATATTAAGAGATATGTAAAAACCTGTAAGGCTTTACAAGCCTGGGTCGTGGATAAAACCCTGGCAGGATATGTGTTTTTATATGATTCAAGCCCATAACTATCCCACGCTTTTTTCACCCATCAAGGTTGGTCCCGTAACTCTCAAAAACCGTCTGGTGCACGCCTCCATCACCACGCGATTCATCACCAATGGCACCGTCTCGGATTCCTTTGCTCATTATTATCTCAACCGCGCTATGGGTGAGGTGGCTGCCATCATCACCGAACCCATGAACATGCACACCGGACAACGGGATCCCAGACGGCTTGATATCTTTAACCGGGCGGGCCTCGATTCCCTCAAGCGTTTGGTCGAGGAGGTGGAGCGATCGGGTTGCCGGATTTTCGGTCAAGTTCAGGATTCAGGGCGCGGTCGTCATGAGCAGGGCCGGAATGATGCAGCCATCGGTCCGTCGGCGCTGCCCGATGATCTTAGCTGGACCGTCCCCCACGCGCTTTCAACGAGTGAAATTGAGCGGCTCATAGGCGATTTTGCTACGTCGTGCGGGTTTTTGAAAGAATCCGGGCTCGCGGGTGTGGAAATATCGGCAGGTCACGGGCATCTCTTCCACCAGTTTTTGTCATCATGGTCCAACCGGCGTGAGGACGATTACGGCGGTGATATCAGCGGACGGACGCGCATTGTCCGTGATCTGATTAAGGCAATCCGGGCCGCGTGCGGCAAGGAGTTTGCCATTGGCATTAAGTTACCAGGCGAGGATGGCATACCAGGCAGCATTGATTGTGATGAAGCACAAAGAATCGCTAGCGCGGTTGGTGACACTGGTGAGATCGATTATTGGACATTTTGCTGGGGGACTCACGCCAATAACCTTTATACACATCTACCAAATGCGCATGGCGCGCGGGCGCCTTACGCAGCGGCGATTGCGCGGCTGCGGCAAGCAGCGCCTGACATCGTGACGGCGGGCCTTGGATATATCACCGATCCAAATGAAGCTGAGCGCCTGTTGACTGACGGCAGCGCCGACTTTGTAATGATTGGCCGGCCACTCATCACTGATGCCGCCTGGGGTCTGAAAGCGCGAGAAGGCCGGGAATCGGAAATTCGTTATTGTGTTTCGTGCAACACGTGCTGGCGCACAATCATCGAAGCCAATCGACTTGAGTGCGATAACAATCCACGTGTCGGTGTCTCTGATGAAGCAGACTGGCACCCTGTACCAGTGCACAAAAGGAAGAAAATTGTGGTGATCGGAGCGGGTATCGCAGGCATGGAAGCGGCCTGGGTGGCGGGAGCCCGTGGTCATGATGTCACTGTGTTTGGCAAATCAAGCGATGTCGGCGGCAAGACTCGTCTTCACGCCGCGCTGCCTGGCTGCGAAAATTTGAGCAGCATCTATGATTACCAATGGCTGGCGGCGCAACGCGGGAAGGTTAAACTGGAGCTTGGCGTGTACGCTGATGTGGATGCCGTTAAACAGTTGGAGCCTGACGCTATCGTGCTGGCGACAGGCTCGCGTATGACCTGGCCGGATTTTCTGCCGAGCCAATACCGCGATGAGGGTTTCTTCCCGGATTTGAGAGAATTGGTGGCGACTCTCATGGGACGAACAGAAAGCCAGAGGGGCAAGATGGTAATCTTTGATAAAGACCACACCGAAATGACCTATAACGCGGCGGAATATTTTTCTTGTCTTTATGATGAAGTCATCCTGGTGACGCCGCGTGAGAGGATTGCAGAGGACGTTTCCCTTGTCAGCCGCCAGGCAATTTACCGCCGCCTTTATGTTCAGCGTGTCAGGATCATCACCTCTTGTGAGCCATGCGCTGATTCAGCATTTGAGGAAGGCGCGCTGAAAATTGCCAATATCTATAATGGCGACGTGATTGAGATCAGTGATATTGCTGCCGTCACCTACGCCACACCGCGCCGCCCTAACGATGAACTTCTGGCGCCGTTGCTTGCGGAAGGACTGGATGTGCGCGTGATCGGCGACTGTTTTGCCCCGCGGTCGGTTCTGGCAGCCACCCGTGAAGGTCACGCGCTGGGCAATCAATTATGACCATGCTCAGCCTTATTCTGCTTTGGCCATGAGAATTTTATCGCGCCGAGCGGGATCTCCCTGTCAAGGAATCGTTATAAACTTCTGCGCCTGCTATAATCATGTTTGCAGGCGGCTTCTGTCCATTCATAGCATATGATGCCAAACTTTTGTTAAAGAGGTATTTTGTTGGCGTTCGAGGGACCTTATTTATTGTTCATTGGCGATGTGCCTCATGATCTTTATGCCAAGACGGCGAGTGGCATCAGATATTGGCGATCTGATGCTTGCAAAGCACAATTACGTTTTCCGGGATGCGGGGCTGATCTGGATTTGCCTGATATGTCACCTGAGCAGGCTGTGCTGGCAGGGGCAAAAACTCTGGTGATTGGTGTTGCGCCTGCAGGGGGCGCGTTGCCAGAGGCCTGGATAGACACGCTGCTCGATGCTTTGCGCCAAGGTCTTGATATCGCCAGCGGACTGCACACGCGACTAAATGACATCCCTCAACTGCGGAAAACTGCGGAGAAATATGGCCGTTCCATATTAGATGTGCGGTATCCGGAGCATCTCTTTGCTGTGGGCACGGGCGAAAAGCGCCCGGGCAAACGGCTTTTAACGGTGGGGACGGATTGCGCCGTGGGCAAGATGTTCACTGCGTTGGCGCTGGAAAAGGAAATGTGCACACGGGGGATGAAGTCGGATTTTCGGGCGACGGGGCAGACCGGCATTTTGATTGCCGGGGGCGGCGTGTCTGTGGATGCGGTGGTGGCGGATTTTATTTCAGGCGCCGTAGAATGGCTCAGCCCTGCAAATGACTCCGACCACTGGGATGTTATAGAGGGGCAGGGCTCGCTCTTTCACCCGGCTTTTGCCGGCGTGTCTTTGGGGCTTCTGCATGGCGCGCAGCCCGATGTGATTGTGGCTTGTCATCAGGCAGGGCGGAAAACCATCAAAGGTTTTAACGATTTCGGGCTTCCTGATATTGAGGAATGTATCGAATTGAATGTGGAGCTCGGTCGATTGACCAATCCTGACATCGCCTGTGTGGGTGTGGGGGTCAATACGTCGTCGTTGACGCAGGCTGACGCCAGGCGTTATCTCGGAGACCTTGAAAACAGGCTCAGCGTGCCGTGCGTCGATCCGATACGTACTGGAATCGGACGGATTGTTGATGGGTTGGAGGGAGTGTGAGCGCCGTGCAGATTAATGTGATGCGTGATCAGCGCAGGCTGAAGCAGCCCTTTGTCATCGCCCGCGGCGCGATGGAAACAACGGAGCTGGTTGTCGTCGAGCTTACGGACGGGGATCACACCGGCCGGGGGGAGGCCGCGCCCAACGCCCGGTTCGGCCAATCGGTGGACAGCGCCGTGCAGCAATTGGAAGACGTGCGTCCCCATGTTGAGAAAGGCATCTCAAGAGAGGAATTGCTGGATCTCCTGCCGCCCTGTTCGGCGCGCAATGCGCTTGATTGCGCGCTGTGGGATTTGCAGGCCAAAAAAAGCGGCCGCACTGTTTGGCAGATTGCCGGGCTTGATGAGCCCACCGGGCCGCTGACCGGCGATGTGACGGTCAGCCTTGGCGCGCCTGAATGGATGGCGCGCGAGGCAAAGAGGTTTTCCGCGTTCGATCTCATCAAAGTGAAGCTGAACCGCCACAATGTGCGCGCACGCATGGAGGCGGTGAAGCGAGGCGCGCCAGACTCTCGTTTCATTGTTGACGTCAATGAGGACTGGACACTGGAGGGGCTGAAAAAATACGCCCCTATGCTAAAGGATTTAGGCGTTGAGATGATCGAGCAACCTCTGAAGCGCGGGGAGGATCAGAGGCTGCTGGAATACAACGCGCCGATCCCTCTGGGGGCGGATGAATCATGCTGTGATCGCGCGGATCTTGATTATATGCAAGGCCGTTATGATTTCATCAACATCAAACTTGACAAGACCGGAGGGCTCACCGAAGCGCTTCACCTGGCACGGGAAGCGAAGACGCGCGGCTTCGGGCTGATGACGGGGTGCATGGTGAGCACGTCACTGTCCATGGCGCCCGGTTTTGTGGTGGCGAGTTTGTGCACATACCGGGACCTTGATGGCGCCTCCATGCTCAAGCAGGATCGCACACCTTCCCTGCGCCTTGAAGACGGATTGATCTATCCTTTTTCCACGAAACTTTGGGGGGGATGATCAGGCGAGACGACTGCCCATTCGCAAAAAGGCGCCGGGTTGTCAGACAAGACGGCAAGCGCCCCTCACATCGCCTGATGTTACGCGCCGGATTTTGAGGACGCGGCGCGGGATGCTCTGGCTTCAAGGTGCGGTCTGTGGGCGCCAAGGTCATAACCGACGGCGGCGCACGCTTCAAGGATTGTGTCAATATTCCTTTGATGCGCCTGTGCGTGCGCCCATAGCGTGGCGGAACGGGTGCCTGATCGGCAAAAGGCATGAACGGGTCCTGTGAGACTCTCTGTCGCGTGTTTGAAGGCGGCGATTGTCTCATCATCAAGACGGCCCGGACTCATAGGAATGTGGTGGTAGACGAGCCCGACGGCCTTGGCCGCGTCTTCCAGATCACTTGACAGGGGTTGATCGGCGCTTTCGCCATCGGGGCGGTTATTGATGACGACCTTGTATCCACTGTCCACCAGGATTTGCATATGCTGGGGATGTATCTGAGGCGATACTGACATTTGCGGGCTGAGTTTGCGTATATCCATGGTCTTTCCCAAATAAAACGGTTGTTCCCATCATTTACGTGCGTTTTATCGGGAAATGCAAGTCCCGCTTTCGCCCCGTGGCTTTTAAGACACGGTACCGGCTCTGGCGGCCCTTTTACGCTCATGAGGGACGAGATGTCTTTTGCGCAGGCGGATGCTTTTGGGTGTCACTTCCACCAGTTCATCATTATTGATGTAGGCAATCGCCTGCTCCAGGGTCAGCTTCCTGGGGGTTGTGAGTTTGATGGCCTCATCTTTGCCAGCGGCGCGGATATTTGTGAGTTGCTTACCTTTGAGCACATTGACATCGAGATCATTTTCCCTGTTATGTTCACCAATGATCATGCCCTCATACACGTCTTCCTGTGGATTGATCATGATCACGCCGCGCTCCTCCAGATTAAACAGCGCGTAAGCGACGGCTTTTCCCTTCCCCATGGATATGAGAACCCCTGACCGGCGCCCTGCGATCGCGCCCTTATAGGGGCCATAGCTGTGAAAGACCCGGTTGATGACACCGGTGCCCCGTGTGTCGGTGAGGAATTCGCCATGATAGCCAATCAATCCACGGGACGGCGCCAGAAATATGATGCGGGTTTTTCCGCTTCCCGAGGGGCGCATATCGGTCATTTCGGCCTTGCGCTGGCTCATTTTTTCAACGACCACGCCTGTGTAGTCGTCATCCACATCAATCACCGCCTCTTCAAAAGGCTCTTGCCTTTCGCCTGTTATGGGGTCCGTTTTGTAGAGCACCTGAGGACAGGAAATGGACAGCTCAAAGCCTTCGCGGCGCATGGTTTCAATCAAAACGCCAAGTTGAAGCTCCCCGCGGCCCGCGACATCGAAACTGTCTTTGGAATCGCTTTCCGTGATGCGGATGGCGACATTGCCTTCTGCCTCCCGCTCCAGCCGGTCCCGGATCATCCGTGTGGTCACTTTTTTTCCCTCACGGCCCGCGAGTGGGCTGTCATTGACGGAAAAACGCATGGAGAGCGTCGGCGGGTCGATGGGCTGCGCTGTGAGAGGGGTCTCCACTTCCGGCGCGCACAGTGTGTCGGCGACGGTCCCAATGGAAAGTCCAGCAATGGAAATAATTTCGCCGGCGATGGCTTTCTCGACCGGAACGCGCTCCAGACCCCGGAAAGACATCAATTTGCTGGCGCGGCCCGCTTCGATGACTTTCCCATTTTGATTGAGAACCTTGATGGGATCGTTGAGTTCGATCTTGCCGGTTTGTATGCGGCCTGTCAGAACCCGGCCCACGAAGTTGTCCCGGTCAAGCATCGTCGCCAGCATGGAAAAAGGCGTGTCGATATTCTCTTTGGTCATGACGACCGGCTTGTCATAAAATTCAAGAATTGTCTCCAGAAGCGGGTCAAGATTTTCACGCGGCCCATCCAGATCATGGTCCGCCCAGCCATTGCGGCCCGAGGCGAAAAGGGTTGGAAAATCCAACTGATCTTCATTGGCATCAAGACTGACGAACAAATCGAATACCTCGTCGTGAACTGCATCAGGGCGCGCATCCGGCTTGTCGATCTTGTTGATGACGACCACGGGCCTGAGGCCCAATGCCAGCGCTTTGGAAGTGACGAATTTTGTCTGCGGCATGGGGCCTTCTGCGGCATCGACGAGCAGGATGACGCCGTCCACCATGCTCAAGATCCGCTCCACTTCGCCGCCGAAGTCGGCATGGCCTGGCGTATCGACGATATTGATACGGTGTGCGCGCCACTCAATGGACGTGCATTTGGCCAGGATGGTGATGCCGCGTTCTTTTTCAAGATCGCCGCTGTCCAGCGCGCGTTCTTCAACCCGCTGATTTTCCCGAAACGTGCCGCTTTGCCGGAACAGGGCATCCACCAGGGTGGTTTTGCCATGGTCGACATGGGCAATAATGGCAATATTACGCAGTGACATAATTTTATCCTGTGCACTAATTCTGGCCTCAAGGGGACCTTGAGGTCTTGCCTCAAAGTACACTGTGAGGAGGCAAAACCGCTATTTTCCGGCGTTTCCGGTCCTTATGGCCTGTGAGATTCTTTGGCGCCTGGCACGACCGGCAAGCTGTTCACTTCAAAGAGAAAAGCCTTATTGTGGAGTCAACGCCCTTTCGTGCCGGAATCTCACCCGTTAGATATATGTGTTCCCGCCATAAGGAAAGAGTCTTCTTGTTGCACCGTACATTCTCACCTCCGTCCCCCTCAACATCCCCCTGGGCGATTGCCTTTCTGGCCATGGGCATTGTGGCCGCGACGAACGGCATGACCACCACCGGTATGACGGTGTTTGATGAATCCCTGATCCGGGAGTTTGACTGGACGCGCACGGAGCTGAAAGTGCGCGATGCGGTGAGTTTCTGGGGGGCGGCCCTCTTTTTGCCTCTTGGGGGCTATGCGATCGACCGTTTTGGCGTGAAGCGCTGTGCCGTCGCCGGACTTGTTCTGCTCGCCGGCGGTCTGTTCGCCTATTCCATGGTGCACTCACTTGGCCAGCTTTATGCGCTGCACGGACTTTTTGCCATTGCTATCAGTCTTGCGGGCAGCATGGCCATGGTCATTTTGGTGGCGCGCCATTTTAGTGAAAAGCGGGGTCTGGCCGTGGGCATTGCCCTGGCGGGGACGAGCTTGGGGGGAATCGTATTCACGCAAGTCAACGCCATTCTTCTGGTGATGAGCAGCTGGCGCAGCGCGTTTCGCATGGAAGCTCTGATTCCGTTGGCGTGTATTCCGATTGTTCTTGTGATGGTGACAAAGGGAGGGCCGGTGCGCGACAGTTCCGATATCGTTCCTGAAGATGCAGGCATCGACGTGACGGAAGCGCTGCGAACCCCTGCCTTCTGGGGCATCGCGCTGTCCGGGTTCATCACCTATGGCTCCATTCTGGCGATCATCTCAAATCTTTATCTGTTCATGCGCGATTTAAGGGTTTCGGAATCTTTGGCCGCTTGGGCCCTCACCATGCTGTTTGCGCTGGCTTTGGCCGGCAAGTTTTTCTCAGGTTTCATGTCTGACTATGTCAACCCTTATAAACTGTTCTCTGTTCATATGTTGACGATGGCTCTTGGCGTGGCGGCTCTGTTCAGCATGCGTCTGCCTCTTGTTTGGGCCGGCATCGTTGTGGTGGGTTTCGGCTGGGGCGGCATGTACACCCTGTACAATTATCTCGTGATCAAATCCTTCGGTCTGAAAGCTGTGGGCCGCATTGGCGGCGCTGTCAGCGTCATGGAAAGCTTGGGGGCGGGGGCGGGCCCTATGGCGGCAGCTTATGTTTTTGACACGACCGGCTCCTATGCAGGAGCGTTCATGGGCATTTTTATCGCTCTGTTGGGGGCGCTTGTTCTGACTCGGCTGGTGCAGCCATTGAAGTGAGAAAAAACTGGCCTCTCTCCCCGCCCCGTCATAAAATAATTCCCTATGCGGCCCCGATCGCAAGTGAGGATTGAGATGCCAGGAGGCGATGAAAAAGAGATCGGCGCGGTTGCGACATGGTATTCGCCTTCTAAAACGAGGCCGCCTCAGTCATCTATTTTACTTGTCTCCCGTCCCCGTCTGATTCAGGCTCTGGATGCATGCTTGGAGCGGGACATCTCCTTTATCATCGCACCGGCGGGTTTTGGCAAATCAACCCTGCTGGCTCAATGGCGCGCCCGTCTGGTCGAACAATCAACCCCCTGCGGGTGGATCAGCCTTGACGAGGCTGATGCTCAAGCCCGGCAATTTCTGGCTTACGTTGTTTTTGCTCTGGATGCGGCCGGTGTTAACGTGGGCCGGTTAACGATCGATGCAGACAATGGTTTCATCGATTCTTCGCTGGACTTTATCGCCGCCAATATCATCAGTGCGATCAAACTATCACCTCAGCGGATCGTCCTCATTCTGGATGATTACCATCGCTTACAATCTTCCGGAGTCGATGAAATTCTTCATGAGGTTATGTCGCAATGCACGGATAAAATTCATATTGCCATCGGCAGCCGTGAGCGCCCTCAACTTAATGTTTCAACATTGCTCGCTTCAGGAAAAGCCACGGAGGTTGGTGCCGTGGATCTTCGTTTTTCCGATGATGAAGTCCGGGCGGCCATTGGCGCGGAAATAAGCGACGAGGTTTTCGCTTCCCTTCAGAAGAAGGTGGAGGGATGGCCAGTCGCCGTTCAACTCACCAAACTTCTCGTGACGGGCAAGGAAGATCTGGCCTCAGCCATAACAAAACTTCACGGATATAGCGGCCACCTTGCTTCATATTTGACAGATCAGGTTATCTCAGGCCTGCCCGATGATATTCAGAACTTTGTTCTTAAAACATCTATTCTTGACAGTTTCAATGCGGAACTTGCCGATTCCGTCTGTGAACATACCAGCAGTGGTCTCCTCCTCAAGCAACTTGAACCCATGCAGGCGCTTCTTGTTCCTATTGATGATGATCTAAAATGGTACAGATATCATCATCTGTTTGCGGAGTGTTTGCAGGATTTGTTGAAGCAGAGAAGTGGAAATGAAATCTCACTACTTCATATAAAGGCGGCGCACTGGCTGTGCAAAAATGGTTTTTATGCCAATGCCGTAAGACATGCGAGGGAGGCGGGGGATTATGAGCTGTGCGCGTCGATTATTGGAGAGGCGGGGGGATGGGAACTCATTCTGTTCGGCGGGATCGGCTATCTTGCAAATCTAATGGCTTACATTCCTGATAAGGAAGTGCGAAAATATCCCCGGTTATTATTCGCTAAAACGTATCTGGCACTCAAGAGTGGTGAAATAAAGACAGCGCGGGCTTATTTCGACGCAGCATCATCGCGCGACGACGTGGCTGTTGATCCCCATGTTCAACGGGATCAACTCAACGTTGGAATTTTGTTAGGCACTTATGAGGACGCTCCGCTGCTGGAATTTGATGCGGACAGGTTTCGGCGTTCTCTTGAGAAGGTTGCGCCCGATGATTCAATCACGCGGGGTTGCATTCTCTGTCAGATAGCTCTTAGACATGCCGCTTTTGGTGATTTTATCGCAGGCAGTGAGGTGGCGCATAAAGCGATGCGGGCCATGCGTGAAGGAGAGTCCTTACTGGGATTGAACTATTCCATCATCCATGCCGGTATGCACGCGTTGTATGCGGGAAAATATCAAATTGCCTTTGCCAATTATGAAAAAGCTGCCGAGATGGCCGCGGATAATTTCGGCGCTGACAGTGGCTTGAAATACAATGCAGATATTTGTCTGCAATCCCTGTCTTATTGGAAAAGCGGTATCGACGAGGATGCGGTCACGGTGCTGACTAATGCCATCACGCATTCACAACAGCACGATGGCTGGTTTGAGATATTTGCGATCGGTTTTGACGCCCTTTTTCATCAGGCCATGCAGCTCAATAATTTTGATCGGGCGAGCGAAATTATTGAGAAAATGCGCACAACTGCGGCGGATCGCGGTATCCAGCGCTTGGAGCATGTGTGCTCGGCCTATCAATTGCATCTCTTTGTGAAAAGCGGGCGCATGCATGATGCAGCCGTTGAATATGAGCGTATTCGAGAGTGGTTGGATTTGGACAGCAAAGAATCGGTTGAGCGTCCCTGGCTTCCACCGGTGATGGCGGCGTGCTCTTGTGCGCGGTTTTTAACTGCAACAGACAGAAATGAAGAGGCGCTTGTCGCGATAGATCATGCACTGCAGTCGACGCTTCTCACAGGCGCTAAATTTCATGAAATGCGGGTGTTGCTCGTGAAAGCCACCATACTTGAGAACGCCAAAGACCGGCCCAACGCGGTCAAGGCGCTTCTTTGTGCTCTTGAACTGGCCGCACCTTATGGAATCAGGCAGCCCTTTGTGTCGGGCGCCACCGAGAAGATGTTGCGCGCATCGCGGGGCCACTTGAGGGGCGGAGATTATGATTTGATCCTTGAAAATTTTATATCGGATATTATTGGACAGGAAACGGCAGACGCGGGCCTGTTGAGTGATCGGGAAATGCAGGTTCTTGAGGAACTGGCGGAAGGAAAATCAAACAAGGAAATTGCCCGCGCACTGGACATGACAGAAAATACGGTCAAATTTCATTTGAAGAATGTTTTTTCAAAATTAGGCGTGACACGGCGCATTCAAGCAGTGACCCGGGCCAGAGACATGCAATATATCGATTAGGATGGGCAAGCGGATATGCTGGAGACCAATACAGATATTTTACCCATCTTGGCGCATGTCTATTTTGTGCTGGCCTTGCTTTACAACGTTGTCAGTCAGGGCTTTGCGGATATCATAAAAAGAAAGCTGGCGCCGACAGACCCCAGCTTCGGTATCCTTTTTGTGTCGGTGGTTTATGTGATCTATCTCCTGAAGCCTTACCTGCCGCTTTTTTCGTATGTGCTCATGCTTGGCATATTCATCGCCTCAATCCTGCGTTTTGGTGTGGTCAAGCACCTGTTGAACTATTCCGCGCAAGACTATTTCGGGCGGACGAGCTGGTTTCTGGCCATCGCCATCAATGTGTTCGGCATCAGCGTTCTTTTGGCAAATCTGATGTTCTCGTGACTCGTTGACCTCTCCGCCCTACCCGTTCGGGTAGGTCTCCATGGAGCCAACCCACCCGAATTTTACCCTCAACTACACGTCTCCTCCATTGTTTCCCGCCTTGGCGCGCCTTTATAGTGAAGGATAGTGAAGGGATGAAATAGCGGTCGCGCGCGATGTGCGACGCCAAGGAGGGGATCATGACATTGAGAATGAGTAGAACAATTGCCGTTTTGATGGGTGCAACAGCCCTGTCGACAGGGGGTATGGAAGCTTTGGCGCAAAACCGGGGGACCGGCATTCAAGAGATTGTCGTTACCGCGCGGGGACGTGAAGAATCACTTCTGCACGTACCACTTTCCGAGACTGTTTTTGACTCGAGAGCCATCGTGGACGCGCGTATTGATCAGGTTGATGATTTCATCGCCCTGACGCCGGGGATCACCATCGCCAATTCACAGGATTCCGGTACAAACTTCATCACCATCCGGGGGATGTCCCAGACGCGAAACGGCGAACCGCCGGTCGCGGTGGTCATCGATGACGTGCTCCAGGTGAATTCGCGGTCCTTCGACCAGGCGCTTTATGATGTTGACAGCATCGAAGTTTTGCGTGGGCCCCAGGGCGCTCTATATGGGCGCAATGCCGCCAATGGCGCCATCATCATTCACACAAAAATGCCCACCAATGAATTTGAGGGGTATATTCAGGGCACAGCAGGCAAAGGCGATGAATACGGCGTCGAAGGTTCGATTTCAGGGCCGGTCGTCAAGGATAAAATTCTGGTGCGCGTCTCCTCGCGCTATTCGGACAGAGATGGTTATTTCGACAATACATTCCTTGGCAAGAAAGTGGACTTTACCAAGGAATTCAATTTTCGCGGACACGCTCGGTTTATTTTGTCAGATGATTTCACCGCTGATGTGCGGGGGAGTCTGACGCGCACGGATGGCAGCGCCCTGAATTTTACGTATCAACCGGCGCTGATTGATCTGTCGACTGGTCTCATTACGGGGTTTGATTTTACCAAAGGCGACGCCAATCAGGTTCAGCGGCAATTTTCCGCCAACAATCTTGGGTTTGATTCGCGCGATGTCACACAGGTTTCCCTGCGGTTAAATTATGGTTTTGACTGGGGGTCGATCCGGTCCGTTTCGGCTTATGATAAAATTAATCAGACGACCGGAGGCGATCAGTTCCCGTATTCGGCGCAGAGCACCATTAATCCTGCGGGTCCCCCGGCGTTTCCTTTTGCCGACGGTACCCAGACGCAACATGTTGAAGTTGAGGCGTTCAGCCAGGAACTTCGCGTCACCTCAAAAGACGATCAGCGCCTTCGTTGGATGCTCGGCGGGTATTATCTGACTACGAATCGGTTCATTTCCTCAACAGTTGGCGATGATCTTGAGCGCGGTATACTTCATGTTCAGCGCAACCCGTTTTTGGGTAGTCCGATCAACCCCACGACGTCGTTTATTGCTGACAGTAATGACAATGTCGCATGGGCGGTCTTTTTCAACACGGCGTATGATGTGATGCCGGACAAGTTGGAAGTGGCGTTTGCCGGCCGATTTGATAAAGAAAGCCGGACCCAGCGGGTTGATGCCCGGCAGGGAAACTATGATGGGACGGGCGCTTTTCTTTCGCCTGTGGGGAGTCCAGGCGTGACCAACAAGGAACATTTTTCACGCTTCCAGCCTAAAGTGACTGTGCGCTATTTTGCGACTGACGATTTTACCGTTTACGCTTCCTGGGGCAGAGGATTTAGAAGCGGACAGTTCAATCAAAATGGCGTTGGCGCTGTGGCGGCGGGCGCGGGGATTGCCGGGGTGTCGGATGTGTTGAATCAGGAGAACAGCGCCACATATGAAGCCGGATTCAAATCACAACTCTTTGACAATCGCATCAGCGCGAGCGGCGCGTTTTATCGCACCAAAGTCGAAAATGCCCCTTATTTCGTGTTTATTGGTGGCATTGGCGCGCAGGTTCTTGTCGGCATCGACAAAGTTGAGATCTTTGGCGGCGAATTCGAGGTCAAAGCCAACCTTGCTGAAGGACTTGACGCGTATGCCAGTGTTGGCGTGAGTGACAGTGAAATCAAGACCTATAATTTGAATCCGGCTGACGTCGGAAAAGAGGCACCGTATGTGCCCAAGACGACATTTAATACCGGTGTGCAATATCGGACGCCCATCACGCCCATGCTGGGTATTTTTGGCCGCGTTGATTTTGAAAGGCGGGGCAAACAGTTTTGGGATCCGGAAAATTCAACGCCCCGGGACGCCATCAACCTGTTGAATCTGCGAGGCGGTTTTGAGGATAATGACGGACGCTGGTCGGTGCTTGCCTCTGTCGATAATGTGACTGATGAGGTGTATAATTCAGAGTTCGTGCTCGGAGGTTTTGCTCATGCAGGCTTGCCGCGTGTATGGCGGGTTGATGCACGTGTTAACTTCTGACACGCCGTGTGAACGACAGATTGCTGGCAAGTGATGCATTTTGTGTGTCGGGATCAATCTGGATGATCACCCTTAAGCGTAAAAGCCGGCGTGGATGAGAAGAGCTTCGCCGGTTTTTTTCATCTGCTGTTAAAACCGTGGAGCAGAATTCACTTTGAGTCTTGTTCTGTTTCATCAAAAACGTAAATGGTGTGAAGAATGGCCTTAATTAGAGCGGCATCTGATGTGGGCGGTACATTTACCGACTTGGTTTTTTACGAAATCGAAGAGGCGACGGGCGCCATTCAGGCGATCAGGACAACAAAATCGCACACCACGCCACCACATTTTGAACGGGGCGTCATGGAAACGCTCAAGAGGGCCGAAATCGCGTTTGAAGATCTGGAGTTTTTTGCCCATGGTACCACCGTCGTTATCAATGCGCTTACGGAACGAAAAGGCGTTAAAACCGGTCTGATCACCACGCGGGGTTTTCGGGATGTCCTTGAAATTGCGCGGGGCAACCGGCCGGACTTTTTCAATTTACGTTATCGTAAGCCCGCGCCTTTCGTGCCGCGCTATCTGCGCCGGGAAATCACGGAGCGCCTTTCGTATAAGGGGAAAATACTCACACCGCTCAAGCTTGATGAATTAGCAGACATCGTTGATGATTTTAGAGCAGAAGGTGTTGAAGCCGTGGCCATTTGTTTGCTGCACTCCTATGCCAATCCGGCGCATGAACGGTTGGTGGCTGAAAAAGTGGCGGCGCTCTGGCCTGAAGTTTCCGTGGTTGCCTCGCACGAAATCTCAAGAGAATGGCGGGAATACGAGCGCAGTAATACGGCGGCGCTTTGTGCCTATGTCCAGCCGATCGCTGAAGAATACCTCACAAATATGGAGACGGAACTGAACGAGGCCGGTTTTGCGGGTTCGTTCTATGTCATGCAATCCAATGGTGGAATCGATACTGTGGGGGCTGTCAAAAAAACCCCAATTCGGATTGTTGAATCGGGTCCGGCCAGCGGCGTTCTCGGTGCGGCGTCTTTGGGCAAGATCTTAGGGATCGAGAACATCATCGCTCTTGACGTGGGGGGCACAACGGCTAAATGCTCATTGATTGATCACGGACGGGTGGCGGTGACCAGCCAGTATATGATTGAGAGAAGCGAACGCTCGTCGGGCTATCCCATCATGACGCCGGTGGTGGATATTGTCGAAATCGGCAATGGCGGCGGTTCCATCGGCTGGGTTGATGAACTGGGGAAAATGCATGTGGGACCGCAGAGCGCGGGCGCAGTGCCTGGCCCTGTGGCGTATGGTCAGGGCGGGACAGAGCCAACAACGACTGATGCCAATTTAATGCTGGCACGGATTAATCCGCATTACTTCATCGGTGGCGAGATTGAAGCAGATATGTCATCTGTCAGCGCCGCTTTTGCCCGGCTGGGATCCAGAATAGGGCTGAACCCTTTGCAAGCGGCGCGTGGCGTTGTGCGCATTGCCAATCACAATATGACGAACGCCCTGAAGCTCGTGTCGATAAACCGGGGCTACGACCCACGCGATTTCACGATGATTGCCTTTGGCGGCGGCGGCGCCATGCATGCCTCCGCTTTGGCTTCTGAATTGAATATACCAAAGGTCGTGATTCCGGCGCATTCGGCTGTTTTTTCTGCATGGGGGATGCTCATGTCGGATTTGCGCCGGGATTATGTGCGCACCCGGCCAACTGAAGTCATGGTGTCAACGGCCGGCGAAATCGATGAAACTATCAGGGAAATGGAGCGCGAAGCCTATGAGGATTACGGGCGGGAAAACGTCTCCAGAGAAGATATTTACTTTGTGCGTTTTGTTGATCTGAGATATGAGGGGCAGGCACATACGGTGCGCGTCACCCTCCCCATGGGGGCGATAGATGCCCGTGAGATAGACTCGCTCATCACGCGGTTCAATGATTCTTATGAGCGGGAATATACATACCGTCTTGACAACGCTGTTGAGCTTGTGAGCTACAGTCTCGTTGCGTATGCCGCCGTTAAGCGCCCCGAGCTTGCGAAATTGGCGACAACCGGCGATGTTAAAACGGCAATAAAAGGACACCGGCAAGTGGATTTTGACGAGGCGGGATCTCATGAATCCGTCATCTATGATCGCGATCTTCTTCCCGCACATGCAGAATTTTCCGGGCCTGCCATTGTTGAAGAATCCGGGAGTACCACCGTGATTTTTCCCGGACAATCAGTGCATATCGACGCATACGGCAATCTTCATATCGAAATTCAGGAGAGCACATGACCATAGCGCCTCACATAGAAAGGGACAGCGAGTTCGATGTGGTCACCATCGAGATCATTCAAAGTTCGCTGACCGCCATCACCGATGAAATGTTCGCCACCATGCGCAAAACCGCGATGAGTTCGATCATTTATGAAGTTCTTGATTTTGGTGTCGCCATGATGGACACCAAAGGAAATCTTGCCAGTTCGGGCTCGGGCATTCCGGGATTTATCGGCATGCTGGAGCCGGGCGTGCGAGCCGTCATCGACAAATTCGGGCCTGTTGAGGACATTTTCCCCGGTGACCTGTTCATGACCAATATACCCCATTTCGGGGGCGTCAGCCATTTGAATGACGTGGTGCTGATCCTCCCCGTCTTTTCGGAGGACGTTTTGATCGGGTGGCTGTCAAATAAGGCGCACTGGGTGGATATCGGCGGAACCTATCCCGGCAGCATCAATCCGAACGCGGCGGATGTTTATCAGGAAGGCTTGCAGCTTCCCGAGGTTAAAGTCATTCAACGCGGTCACCCCAATCAGGCGGTCCTTGATATTATTGCCATGAACAGCCGCCTTCCAGAAACCACATTAGGGGATTTTTGGGCGGGTGTTGCGTCCATGCGCGCGGGCGAAAAGCGCTTGCTGGGCCTGGTGGAAAAATATGGCCAAGAGGCTGTGCTCTATGCCATTGAAGATTATATCACTCTGGGTGAAGCGATGTCGCGGCTGGCGTTGAAAGATCTACCCAAGGGCACATTTACCGCGCGCGATGTGCTTGAGGACGGGCGGGAGATCAAGGCCGCCATCACGATCACGCAAGATGAGTTCATTGTCGATCTGCGCGGTAATCCCGCGCAAAGCAAATCAGCGTTCAACACTTCCTATGATTCGGCCATTGTTGATGCTCAAATGATTTACAAAGCCATTGCGAACCCGCAAACCTTCGCCAACGCGGGAACATTCAGGCCTCTGAAAGTTCTGGTCGACAAAGGTTCGATGTTTGCGGCCGAATATCCCGCGGCCATGAGCGTCTATTATGAAACCAGCATTACGCTCTTTGATCTGCTGTGGCAGGCGTTGGCGCCGGCTTTGGAAGAATATCTGCCGGCGGGACACTATGCTTCTATCTGCGGCACGTTCATAGGCGGCGAACATCCCGAGACCGGCAAACAGCACTCCATTGTCGAGCCACAGCTTGGCGGCTGGGGCGCATCGATTGATGCGGATGGGCTGAATGCCCTTTATACGGGCCATCATGGCGATACGTTTAATTGTCCGGTGGAAGTCACGGAGCAACGTAATGGCTTGATGGTGGATCGCTTCAGTTTGAATATGGAGCCCGGCGGTGAAGGAGAATTCATCGGCGGCAAAGGCATCCGCCTTGATTACCGGGTCCTGAAAGACGATTGGTGGCTGACCATGGCCTATGTGCGCACGGAGAAAGGCCCGTGGGGGCTCAGGGGCGGCCTGGAAGGCACCACAAACTATGTGAAAGTTGTCCGGACAGACGGTTCGGAAACGAAGTACAGTTCCTGTACCGCGCTGACTCTCAACAAAGGCGATGTCATTGAGGTGGTCACCGCCACGGGCGGGGGATATGGCGATCCGGCAAAAAGGCCACGCCGGAAAGTGGAAAACGACATCAAAAACGGCTATGTATCAAAGGAGCGCGCCCGGGAGGTTTATGGCATTGATGTCTGACCTCTTCGAATGTGATCAAGGAGCACACGCCTGATGCAACACCCTGACGGCCTTCTCTTCAAAAACGCTTTCATCATCGACGGGCTTAAGAGTGCCCCCTTTGGTGAAGCGTATATTCTCGTTCAGGGCTCCCGCATCGCCGCCATTTCCAAAGAGACGCCTGATGCGCCGGGCGCGGCGGTCATCGATCTGGCTGGCCGATTCGTGATGCCGGGTCTAATCGATTGTCATGCGCATCCCTTTTTGGCAGACACGAATCTGGCACGGCTGAACGAAGTGCCTCTGACCCTGATGACGGCGCGCGCCAGCAATATAGTGCATCGCATGCTGATGCGCGGATTCACAACCATCAGAGATGCGGCCGGGGGCGATTGGGGCATAAAAAAAGCGGTTGAGGACGGTGAAGTCATCGGCCCGCGCATGTTCATTTCTGGCCGAGCGCTTTCCCAGACAGGTGGACACGGCGATTTTCGCCGCAGGACGGATTCTTCAAGCTCTTGCCGCTGCGCCGATGCCTTGGCCATGACAAGCGTGATCGCAGATGGTGTGGATGAAGTGCGCAAAGCGGTGCGCGAACAACTGCGCCTGGGCGCCGATCAGATCAAGATCATGGTGTCGGGGGGCGTTGCTTCGCCGCACGACCCTCTGGAACGGGATCAATATTCTTTTCAGGAAATTCAAACCATTGTGGAGGAAGCGGAACGCCGCGGCACTTATGTCATGGCGCACGCCTATGGCGCGAGTGCCATCAAAACCGCCGTGCAAGCCGGTGTGCGCTCCATCGAGCACGGCAATCTCATTGATGCGCAGGCCGCGGCTCTTGTGGTTGAGAAGGGTGCTTATGTGGTGCCCACGCTGGTGACCTATGCCGTGCTGAAGGAAACGGGTGTCAGCCAATCCTGGAGCTCTGATATGCTGGGCAAGTTGAAAGTCATTCATGACGTCGGCCTGCAATCTATCGAATTGTGCAAGGCGGCAGGGGTCAAACTTGGGTTCGGAACGGATCTTTTGGGACAAGACTTTGACGCACAGTCGCGCGAATTTCTGATCCGTGGCGAAATCGAAAGCCCCGGGCAGGTGATCAATTCGGCGACGCGCATCAATGCCGAAATTCTTCAGCGAAGCGGCGAGCTTGGAGAAATTTCCGTTGGGGCAGCGGCGGACCTGATCGTTTTAACAGGCAATCCGTTGGAAGACCTCGAACTTCTTCAGGATGATGGCGCGCACATGCCACTTATTATGAAAGCCGGAAAAATATATAAAAACACGCTGCATTAACTTGTGCGCGCCGGAGGATTGATGGAGAACCCGCAGCAACAGCCTGCCATAGATGATTACGCCCGGGAGCGCGTTCCCGATGACGTATCCTCATCGGGCTTTCATCTCGCTCTGATCATCATTGGGGGAACGATTGGTTTTGCGGTGTTTCTTGTCGCCGCTCAGATCGGCGGGTCGCTCGGGTATGTCCGGGCCGGTTTTGCGTTTGCTCTGGGCAGTCTTGTTCTGGGCGCGATGGGGGCGACGACGAGTTATGTCGGTGCCAAGACGCGCTTTTCAACGTATCTTCTCACTGAATTCGCATTTGGACGCGACGGGGCAAAGATTGCCAATCTCGCGATCGCTCTTTCGCTGATCGGATGGTACGGCGTGATCAGCAATTTTCTCGGGCAGGCGGCGCAGCAGGTGTTGCTGGAATCTTTTGGCTTCAACGTTTCCCCTTACATCACCGTGTTGGTGGCGAGTACACTCATGATCACCATCACGGCGATGGGGTTCACGGGGATCGACAAATTGGCGCTTGTCCTTGTCCCCTTCATGGTGCTGTTTATTTTATACGCAGCCTTTATCAGTCTGAACAGGGAAGGGTCAGGCGGCGCATTTGACGTTGAAAATAGTTTTACCTTTCAAACGGCGGTGTCCGCGGTCATCGGCAGCTATATCGCGGGTGTGGTGATCCAGCCTGATTATTCCCGGTTTGCCGTGAATACGCGGCAGGCCATCTGGTCCGTTTTTATTGCGCTGGGCGTCATCTTTCCCCTCGTCCAGTTTTTTTCCGCCATCCCAAGCATGGCGACCGGTGAGCCTAATCTCCTTACTGTGATGGTCACACTGGGTGTTGCGGTGCCCGCGTTTTTTCTCTTGCTGCTCGGGGCATGGTCGAGCAATGTCCTGTGTCTTTATTCTTCCGGCCTTTCCATCGCCACGGTGGCGAAAAAGATCCACCTTGTGCACATCATCGTGAGCATTGGCATTATCGGAACCGCCATCGCGCTGGTGCCCGCACAGACCTATCTCATTAACTTCCTGGTCCTTCTCGGCGTGACGATCCCGCCCATTGGCGCCATATATATCGTCGAAGCTATGTTCGTCCGGCGCTTCTCCATGAATATCGGCGATCTGCAAAACGAAGGCGCCGTGAATTATTCAGCTTTCATGGCGTGGGGACTGGCCGCTCTGGCTGGTTATTTGTCCGAGTCGGGAATATTCGGCATCGTCAATATATCGTCGATCGATTCTCTTATCGTCTCGACTCTGGTCTATGTCGTGCTCAATTGGGCACGAGCAAATGACGTCCGTTATCCCACGCGTGGCAAACAACTCTAGCCCCGGCCGCCGGGTTCGGTGATGACATTGAGAAGAGCGGGAGTTCCGCCGCGGACTTTTTTGAGCGCGATTGCGAGAGCGCCGGGCAGATCTGCCGGGTCTTCCACACGCCCGCCCCACCCGCCGCAGGCTTCCATCATCCGCTCGAAGGCAGGAGAGGGCGACAGATCAACAAGAGGCATGTCGTTGGCTTTTGAGGCTTCTCCATCCGGATACATGGCAAGCGTCGCGCGGCGCACCGCATACCACATGGAATTGTTGCAGATGACGGTCAGTGTGGGGAGGGAGTGTGCATGCGCGGTCATGTGGGCGGCGGTCGGATTTCCGAAGATATAAGAGCCGTCGCCGACCGCCAAAATAACATCGCGCTCCGGCACCGCCAGTTTGGCGCCGAGGGCAAGGCCAAGACCGGCGCCCAGTCCGCCCGCTTCGCTCACGCCGATATAGGAATCGGGCGCGGTATGATCAAGGATATCAATCGGAATGCCCAGTTCGTTGATGATAATTGTGTCTGGCGTTTTGATCTGATTGAGACAGGCCGCCACCCATACGGGCGAAATGGGATGCGCTGTGGCGGCTTCTGAAATCTGCCGCGCGCGTCTTTTTTCCAAAACGGCATGAGCACTTTTTATCTTCAATAATCTTTCGACACTGCCGGCGCTTCTTCGTTTTGTTTTTCGGTCCAACGCTTCATGCAACAGACGAAGAGCGGCGAGGGGATCTCCGGCTATGGCAACATCGAAAGGGAATCCCCTCTGTGGCAGCGCGCCATAAAGTGGATCAACGGCGACATGGATCAGTTTGGCGTCTGGCCGGGGCGCCATCGCCTGGGGAATCCATGGCACGGCGCATTCCAGCACCACGATCACATCCGCCGCCTCCAGGCGCTCTTTGAGATCGAATCCCAAATTCATCGGGTGGGAAGAGGGGAGACAGGGCTGGTTCACATGAACGACGGGAAGGGCAAAGTCCTGCGTCAGATCGCCCAGCGCCTGGGCCCCGCCTCGCCGCGCGCCTGTCCGCCCGGCGAGGATCAACGGGTTTTTTGCCGCCGCGATCAGGTCCACTGCCTGCGCGATGGGGTCGGGCGCGGGCGCGGGTGTTGGTGTGCCCAGGGGCCGCGCCCGCGGGCCGGGGCCGGGGGCACCGTGTTCACACCCCAAAACCTCACGCGGGAGCGACAGATAGACCGGTCCGCGCGGTTCCGTCATGGCAATATCGAGTGCCCGCCCGATGATCGTGTCCACCGGCTGGCCGGCGCGCAATTCGTAATCCCATTTCACGAATTCGCGCACCATGGCAGCTTGGTCAAAACTCTCCTGACCCCAATGAATGCCGATACTGCGCGCGCCGATCGCGCCCGATTCCGTTAAAGGGGTGCGGCCGGCCATGAGCAGAAGCGGGATATGGTCCCGGGCGGCATTCATCAACCCGCACAGGGCGTTGGCGGTGCCGACGCTGACATGAACCATCACAGCCGCCGGGGCGCCGCTTTGCCGGGCATAGCCTTGGGCCATGGCCATGGCGACAGCCTCATGAGGAATTGTCATAAACTGCGGCGCCTGATCGCCGGTCCGCTGCGCCGCGCTCAGCGCTTCAATCACCGGGGCAAAATCGGTTCCCGCATTGGCAAAGACTTGATGTATGCCGCGGCGGTGCAGGGCCGACAGAAAAGCCGCAGCGGTTGACCTTTCCGGCAGTGCTTTGCTGTTCATGTCTGGGGGCCCTCTCCAGCGCTTATGTTAGGGGATATTTCCTTGGAATGACAGATGAAACGAGGTTTGCCCGGGGCGGGCAAGCTTTCCTATGCCCTGTAAAAGTATAAAACGCGGGAAGGGAGGATGGCTTTGAAAGGTGCGATTCCATGCCGCATGAAAGATTGGCGCCGCAATCCTTATGTTATTAAGGCGCTAAAGGAAAGGCGTCAAAGATGCTCCATGGTTTGTCTGCAAGAAAAGACGAATCCTTCATCAGTCTTCAGCCGCTGGACAATTTCTATCAAACGTCGGCGTTTTTTCCCCTGCCGTTTGCTCTCATCACGACGGTGGATGACAGCGGCCAAACAGGCATTGGGCCCCATGCTCTTGTGTTTCCCTTCATTGTTGCCGGGGAGCACTCCCTGCTGTTGATCAGCCGGTCTAGTTCGGGAACCGCGCACAATCTAAGACGGTCCCGACGTTGCGCGTTGAATTACATCGAGTTTGACAAACACGCACTTAGCACCGTGGCGTTGCTGGGCTATCCCGGTCAGTCGGCTGAGGAAAAACGCAAAGAGAGCGATTTCACTCTCATCCCATCGCCCACGGAGGCCCTGTGCACCGCCCCAGCCGCGCCCATGATCATAGAGGAGGCTTTTCAGATTTTCGAATGTACGTGGGATGACACGGTTGAAATTAATATCAAGGGCAAAACCGGAGAGGAACACGGCGAATCTCATTTTGTCCTGAGGATCAACGATATTCTGCTGAAGGAGCACTACAAAAAACAGCTTGATGAAGGCGGTCATTTTCCCGCCATGCCCATATTTTACGGTTTTCGGGATGGCGCGAATTTCTGGTTTGCCGAGCACAAAAAGCCCTTTGCCATTCCGATTCCCAAAGGCACGGGGGCGCCGGTGCAGGCTGTTTTCTATCTGGCCAATCGGTTGGATGAGCATGTTACGTTCACCAGACAGGCCTGCGAAAAATTAAGCGGTATTCCAAGGCCGTTTCTAAATCCCGCGCTCAAGGACATCATTGCTGAAGCCAAAAAGCGGGGCGTGGCGCAGGTCGACGGTGCCACGCTGGACACCATCAACACGGCGCGAAAAAAGACGGGATAAACTGTAGGAATCATTGACAAAAGGACTGTTTCCCCTTGATTGTACCGGCTCTGCCTTGAGGGGGCTGATAAAATTACGCCAAAGGGCGGGATGTCAAAGAGGGGGAGAGGCGTGCCGGGAATGCATCCGCTAAAATTAATGGCCATCAAGGCATTGAACGCCATTTTCGGCCTGAAGGGGGATTCTGTCCCTCATGTCATCGGCCTTTATGGATTGCCCCGGTCAGGCACGACGGTCTTGACGGCGATGATCGGGGCGCATTCAAAAGCCGCCAGTGTTTATGAGCCGTGGCATTCAAAACGCCTCGGTCACAATCAAACGCATGTTGCCGATCTCATGCCGTTGGTGCGGGCGCGGGGACGGGAGATTACTCTGGTCTGCCTGAAGGAGACCGCGACAAAATCCGATTACCTGACCCATCTAGAAGGACTTCTGGACGATGCTTCAACGGTGGGCCATGCCGGGCTTATCTGGATCGTGCGGCGGCCCATTGATACTTTCCTGTCACAGTTTGCCGCGGATCGCCGATGGAGAAAAGGCACCTTCAGGCCTGACCCGAGGACTCTCAGATATTGGGCCGAAATAACCTACGCCACTTTTTGCCAGATGGGCAACTCTCTTGAAAAATACAATTCCCGGATTGTGTTTTACGAACATTTCACTGCGTTCCCGGAACAAACCTTGCGGGATCTGATGCCTCTGGCCGGGCTTGAATTTGAAATCCGGCAACTCGACTATCATAAAACATTTGAGCGCCGCTTGGTGCGCGGTGACAGGTTTGTTATTGATGAGGCGAGGCCTGTGACGATACAAGTCGAAAATAAATATGCATCACAGATTGCAGAACTGAAGGAGGCCTATACTGGCAATGAGCATTTGACTTACATATTAGAGCTTTCAGGCATATTATCCCAATATAGCGATCAGGGCGTGATAACGCCTCCCAATTCCATAGTCCGTGAGATGATTGACTGCGGCATAAATATTTTTCCCAAGGATGAGAAAACCGAGACCGGAGAATTTTAAATGACAGAAACGACCCAGCAAATAGTTGATCAGGTCACCGCCATTTTAGCGGTGTATGGATTGAATGTTGTAGGAGCTCTGGTGCTCCTCATTATTGGCTTCTGGATTGCAGGCCGGGGGGCCGCCTTCACGCGCCGCGCCTTGGGCAAGGTCAAAAACTTTGACGTCACGCTCATCCGCTTTCTCTCAAGTCTGGTGCGCTATACCATTATCGCCGTGACCATCGTTGCCGTTTTGGGGCGCTTTGGTGTTGAAACCACGAGCCTGCTTGCCGTGCTGGGCGCGGCGGGTCTGGCGATCGGTCTGGCGTTGCAGGGGACGCTCAGCAATGTCGCGGCGGTCGTGATGCTGCTGATATTCCGTCCCTTCAAAATTGGAGACTTTGTCGAAGTTTCAGGCGAGGTGGGCACGGTGCAGGGCATCACGCTGTTTGTGACGGAAATGAGCACGGGCGACAATGTGCACATCATCATCCCGAATGCACAGGTCTGGGGTTCTGCCGTGAAAAACTACAGTTTCCACTCCACCCGGCGAATCGACCTTGTGATCGGCGTGGGTTATGATGATGATCTTAATAAGGCGCGTGATGCGATTCTTAGCACCATCACCGCCGATGCGCGCGCCCTGAAGGATCCGGCGCCTCTGGTGGCCGTCTCGGAGCTGGGCGACAGTTCGGTCAACTTTGTGGTGCGCATCTGGTGCGTCTCAGGGGATTACTGGGCATTGCGTTTTGATCTCCTGAAGGCCCTGAAAGAGCGCCTGGACAGGGATGGCTTGTCGATTCCCTATCCTCAGCACGATGTTCACCTGCTGCGTGAGGCGGGGGCCTGATTGACCCGCCACGCAGAGTTCTCTAACTTTTATCCAGGCTGATTCTGCCAAAGCAGCGGCCAAAGACAGGCGTGAAAGGGACGCGGATCCTTCCTGCAAAGAGACAAGAGGCACTCCATGCGACATCAGCCGACGGTGAAACAGCTTTTGAGTTTAGTCCCCTTGCTGCTGTTTGCGGGCTGCGGCGGCTCCAACGGTGCGGGCTTCCTGCCGTTTATGGGCCATGCCACGCCTTCCGAGAATGAGGCGCCGGCATTTGCAGATTTATCTGATGCGGGAAGCCAGGAAGAAAAATCGCCGATCGCGCCTGGGATATGGTTGAGCGTCAATGTCAACAACAGCCCGGATCTGTCCAGAGTGGTCCGTGTGTCGGCATCTGGTGATATTGGCCTGCCGCAGATTGGCAAGGTTCATGTGGGGGGGCTTACAGGCCCGGCAACAGAACGCGCGATCCGGGCCCGGCTGCAACAATCTGGCGAAGCGGTCACCAAAGTGAAAGTGGCATATTTTCAACCCGGTCCGGTTTTTGTTTTGGGTGAAGTCCAGAAGGCAGGAGAATTTGCATACAAAGACGGCGTGGCTTTGGCGGATCTCATTGATCAGGCCGGAGGGTTGACGTATCGCGCCGATTCCCGCCGGGTTTTTATCACCCGTTACAATCAGCCGGATGAACTGGAAATGCCCGTGACGCGCAGTACGCAGGTCATGCCGGGAGATGTGATCCGGGTGCCACAAAGATATTTTTAATTTCCTGTCAGGGAATCTGTTTGAATGCGTAAAATTCAACCCGTAATCATGTCGGGAGGCGCAGGGACGCGTTTGTGGCCGGTGTCCCGTGCACAATTTCCCAAGCAACTCCTGCCTCTGGTGTCTGCGCGTTCAATGTTTCAGGATACCGTGGGGCGGGTGACTGGGGACGCTCTTTTTTTGCCGCCTATCGTGATATGCAACACGCACCATCGGTTTGTTATTGCTGAACAATTGCAGGAAACCGGAATCGTCTCCGCGGTGCAGATTTTGGAGCCGTTTGGCCGCAACACGGCGCCCGCGGTGGCCGTTGCAGCGCTAGTGGCAGAGCGCAGCGCGCCTGATTCATCTTTACTTATTCTGCCTGCGGATCATTATATCGGCGATGAAAAAGCGTTTATTACAGCCCTGGAGGCTGGTCGCCGCCAGGCGGAAAAGGGCCACCTGGTTACTTTCGGCATCCGGCCTGAGCGCCCTGAGACCGGCTATGGCTATATCAGGCAGGGGGAGAGACTGGGTGAGGAAGAGGCGTTCAAGGTGGCGCAATTTACTGAAAAACCGGATCTTAAAACGGCTGAGAGCTATCTGGAGCAGGGCGGGTATCACTGGAACAGCGGCATGTTCATGTTTACGCCAACCCGGCTTTTGCAGGAGATGACGCGCACCTGTCCCGATATTGTCAAGAAGTGCAAGGCGACGCTCGATGCATCAGTGCGCGATCTCGATTTTCTGCGTCTGGATGAAAAGTCGTTTGGGCAGGTGCGGTCTGACTCCCTTGATTATGCGGTTATGGAACACACATTGGATGCGGTGGTGATTCCGGCCGATTTGGGTTGGAGCGACATCGGTTCATGGTCATCACTCTGGGCTATCTCCAACAAAGACAGCCAGGGCAATCATACCATGGGCGATGTCATTGCCCACGACACAAAGGGCAGCTATATCCGCAGCGAGGGCCGTCTTATTGCTACGCTCGGCGTGGAAGATCTGGTGATTGTCGAGTCAGCGGATGTGGTGATGGTGGCGGACAGACATCGGGCCGAGGATGTGAAGAATCTGGTCGAGGTTTTAAAGGCTGCGGGCCGCGATGAGCATGTATCCCATAAACGCGTTTACAGGCCCTGGGGCTTTTATGAAAGCATTCAGGAGGGGGAACATTATCAGGTCAAGCACATTTGCGTCACGCCCGGCGCTAAACTGTCCCTTCAAAAACACTTTAAACGCGCAGAACACTGGGTTGTCGTGAGGGGGCAGGCGCGGGTGACCATTGATGGGGATGTCACGGATCTGGCCGAGAATGAATCGGCCTATATCCCTATTGAAGCACTTCACCGGCTGGAGAATATTGGAGCAGAACCTTTGAGTATTATTGAGGTGCAATCCGGTTCTTATCTGGGCGAGGATGATATCGTTCGTATTGAAGACGATTACAAGCGCTTGTGAGAAGCAGATGGATCTCCGGTTGTGCTCAGTCTTGCCCTTCTCTTGCTGGGGTCGACGAAAAAAAGAGGCGCAAGGATACGCCGCCGATGGCGGCGATCACGGCAGTTTCTGATCATAGGCGCCCACGTCCGGAATTTTTGCGAGGCGCGCATCAATCTCCTCGAACATGGCGCGCATATTGTCTTCACTCGTAGGGCTTTCGACCACGACAACGAGTCCTGGCTTGTTTGATGATGCGCGCACCAGGCCCCATGTGCCGTCCTCCACCGTAACGCGCACGCCGTTGACCGTGACCACGGAGCGAATGGGCTGGTCGATGAGCGATGCGCCTTGCGATTCCAGGGCGCGAAATTGCTCAACGATCTGATCGACCACGGCATATTTTTTATCGTCCGGGCAATGCGGCGACATGGTGGGCGAACCCCAGGTCTTTTGCAGGCCGCCGCAAAGATCTGACATTTTTTTACCCGGATTGCGATCCAGCATGTCGAGAATGGCAATGGCCGACACCAGACCATCGTCATAGCCCCGTCCGATGGGCGCGTTGAAGAAATAATGGCCGCTTTTCTCAAAGCCGACCAATGCCGTTAACTCATGGGCGCGGCGTTTGATGTAGGAATGTCCGGTTTTCCAATAATCGGTCGTCGCGCCGTTTTTCTTCAACACGGGATCAGTCAGAAAAAGACCGGTGGATTTGACATCAACCACGAAAGTGGCGTCTGGATAAATTTCAGACAGGTCCCGCGCAAGCATCACGCCCACTTTGTCGGCAAAGATTTCTTCCCCCTGATTATCGACCACGCCGCAGCGATCGCCGTCGCCGTCAAAAGCAAGGCCAATGTCTGCTCGGCTTTCTACAACACCGTCGCGCAGGGCATGAAGCATTTCCATATCTTCCGGGTTCGGATTGTAATGAGGGAATGAGTGATCAAGTTCGCAATTCAAGGGAACGACCTCAATCCCCAGTTTTGACAATACTTCAGGGACGAACGCCCCCGCCGTGCCGTTGCCACATGTCACCACAGCTTTGATGGTTTTTTTGAATGGCGCGTGTCTCGTCAGATCGGCGATGTATTGCTCCCGCATGTCACTGACAAAATGATACGCGCCGCCAGGTCTTATCTGACCTTTGCCGTTCAGAACAATGTCTTTGAGCAATGACATCTCATCGGGGCCAAAGGTGAGGGGGCGGTGCGCACCCATTTTGACGCCGGTCCAGCCGTTTTCGTTATGGCTGGCGGTGACCATGGCAACACAGGGGACATCAAGGGCGAATTGCGCAAAATACGCCACAGGCGACAACGCCAGTCCGATATCATGGACTTCGCAGCCTGCCGACATCAGGCCGACCATCAGCGCCTGTTTGATGGAAGTGCTGTAAGAGCGGTAATCCTGCCCGACCGCGATGGCCGGAACCACACCCAGTTCATGAATAACCGTCCCCAGCCCGAGCCCGAGGCTTTGCGCCCCCAGCAGATTAAATTCATCTGGATAGAGCCACCGGGCATCGTATTCACGAAAGCCGGTGGGTTTGATCAACGGCGTGGTTTCAAAATCAAATGTGTTGGGCGTGAGATCAGCTTGTGGTTTGGGAAACATGGGGAGAGGAACCTTGGGTGTTAGGTGTTAAAAGATGGTCAGGCCGATCAAGTGTTTCAGCGGATCATAATCAATCTGTCCTGATCAACGCGAAAACTACTCAGGCGCCGGAGGAAAGACATGCCCAGTAGAGACTCATCCAGTCCCTCCGACGCGACAAGAGCCGAGACATCGTAGAGCGTGATGCCTCCGACGGTGATTTCTTTCAATTTTGTTTGCGCCATAAAGACCTGGCCGTTGGCCGTACTGATCATCTGGCTAAAATTCAGCTTGTCCATATCTATGCCAACGCGTTGAGCATCGAAATAAGACAGACTGACCAGGGTGGCTCCCGTATCGATGAGAAAATCGACATGGGTGCCGTCAACCAGAGCAGAGGCGTGAAAATGCCCGTCGCGGCCCGCGCGCAGGCTGACCTCGCCAGGAGAGCGGTTTACCGCAACCGACGGCGCGACTTCTCCGCCGACCCGCGTCAGCAGCCCATTGAATTCCTGACGATAACTGTAGATGACGAGTACGGCCACAAACAGCCCCGCCCAGATCACCGCCTGTTTCAAAGCCAGTCCAGATTGATTTTGCCACCCCAGGATAACGCTACTGGCGACAAGGGCCAGCAGGCCCAGTCCGTAGACGAGTTGTATCTGGCTGTCCTGAGAATTGAGCGCACTGGGAAAAGCGCGACTCAGAAAGACCAGGAACACCACCAATCCAAGAATGGCGAGGGCCAGATAGGTGAGTGAATTTCGGTTCATCAAGCGTCCTAAAAAATACTCATAGAGCGGTCACAACATCATAAAAATTAACAATTTACAAAGCGTGTAGAGCCGCGCCCTTGCTGGTCATTGTGCTAATAGAGCGGTGGCCGTGAGCAAAAACGCTGTCTCTGAGACCGGTATCACAGCCCCAAGCGCGTCAGCGGGCTGCATAATATCTGAATTCATCCATGTGGTGAGAGCCGCACCCGCCAGAATGGCCGCCAGAATTGATGCGATGGCAATGCTGAAGCCCTGACCAAGCGCCAGGCAGAGTGTCACAACAAGAGCTGCGATGATGATGGCTTGCATGAATTGCGTCTGGGGAACTGCGGCACATGCGCCATTTTCCGGGTTGCCGCCGCTGTCTGCGCCGTCCGGTTGGCCTTGAAGAAAATAGGCGGCGCCCACCATGGCCGCTCTGGCAACACTTGATGCTGAGATCAGCAGTATCACCACAAGTGGAGCCCCCCGGTTGAGACTTCCGACCTGGACAAGACAGGCAATTTTAATGAGGAGCAAAAGGACGACAAAAACGATGCCCTTCATGCCGGGCGCGGCAGAGTTCGCCATGCCTGTTATATTCACCAGAGCCTGTTCGTGCATGGCGCCCGTTAGGGCAGTCAAAACGAGGACACCAAGCGAGGCGCTGAGCAGGGGCGTGAGGCCGATGAGATCCCCCAGGAGGTAAGCTATGCCGCCCATGGCGCCGATCAGGGCGCCGATTACGGGAAAACCCCGCATGGACTGACTGATCGGCCTGCTTGGCAGGTCGTCATCCGACCGAGTCAACGGCAGGCGCGTTAGAAAAACATAAGACCTCATAAGGTCCTGCAGCCAGCCTTTGCCTGTCTGCATAAGTCTATTGGACCATGCATTCTCATCATGCGCCTGCGCGCTGTCAGAGGGGGAATCGTCTTGCCTTGAGAGGGCCGGGTCAGTCATGTGATTGCCTTAATGCAAAGCCTGATCAAGGTCTGCGATGATGTCTTCAACGTCCTCCAGGCCAATCGAGAGACGCACAACGTCAGGTCCCGCACCAGCGGCCTTTTGCTGATCATCGGTTAACTGACGGTGCGTGGTGGAGGCGGGATGAATGATCAGACTGCGCGTATCGCCAATATTAGCCAGATGACTGAACAGTTTCACTCCATTCACCAGTTTGACTCCGGCTTCATAGCCGCCCGTGAGTCCAAACGTAAACACAGCCCCCGCCCCCTTGGGGCAGTATTTATTGGCAAGTTCGTGATGAGGGTCGTCGGGCAGGCCCGCGTATGAAACCCAGGAAACTTTGTCATGGCGCTTCAGCCACACGGCCACGGCCTGGGCATTGTCGCAATGGCGCTGCATGCGCAGGCCCAGGGTCTCGGCGCCATTGAGGATCATGAAGGCGTTGAAGGGAGACAGGCAGGGCCCCAGATCACGCAGACTTAAAACGCGGGCGGCGATGGCGAAGGCGATGTTGCCGAATGTCTCGTGCAGTTTGAGACCGTGATAAGACGGGCAGGGCTCCGACAGCGTGGGGTAGCGCCCGTCTTTCGACCAATCGAAAGTTCCGCCATCGACGAGCATCCCGCCCATGGAATTGCCATGGCCGCCAATGAACTTTGTGAGGGAATGCACCACGATATCCGCGCCATGCTCCAGTGGCCGGCACAAATAGGGCGTCGCCAGCGTGTTGTCGACAATCAGGGGAATGCCGGCCTGGTGAGCGATTTTTGCAAGTGCAGCAATATCGACCACCACGCCGCCGGGATTGGCGATGGATTCGATGAATATGGCTTTGGTCTTTTTGCTGATGGCCTTTTCAACCGACGCGATATCATCGGCGTCGGCCCAGACGACATGCCAGTCAAATTTCTTGAAGGCGTGATTGAACTGATTGATGGACCCGCCATAAAGCTGGCGCAAGGCGATGAATTCATCGCCTGGTTGAAGCAGGGTATGAAAAATCAGTAATTGCGCGCCATGGCCTGACGCTGTGGCGAGCGCTGCCGTGCCGCCCTCAAGGGCTGCGACGCGCTCTTCCAGGACGCTGTTGGTGGGGTTGGTGATCCGCGTGTAGATATTGCCGAAAGCCTGCAACCCGAACAGGTTGGCGGCGTGATCGACATCCTCGAACTCGAAGGCCGTGGTTTGATAGATGGGCGTGGCGCGCGCGCCCGTCGTGGGGTCAGGCTGGGCTCCTGCATGGATTGCAAGAGTGTCGAAACCGGGAACAGCGTCCTCGCTCATGGTAAAAGTCCTTTTCATTGAAACGCGGCGCTAGGGCCGAACTTGAAAAGTGGACTATACCAATTTTAAGCCGTTGATCCAGTGCCGCGGAAGGCCGGGGGCAGGCGATTTTTAGGCAACATCCTCATGGACTGACACTTGGGAAGGGGGGCGCACACGCGCCGGCGGAAAGGTGATGGAAATGGTCGTCCCGATCCCTTTGGTGCTGGCGATATCGAAACTGGCGCCATGCACATCGCACAGACCCTTGACGATCGGCAAGCCAAGGCCGCTGCCCTTTTGCATGACGTTCAGATTGTGGCGCGCCTGCCCGAAGGTCTCCATGACTTTGGGAATGTCAACCGCGGCAATGCCCACGCCGGTATCGGAGACCGAAAGAGCGAGTGCACCCGTTTCTATGAGATGGTGCCCGATGCGAATTTCACCATTTTCAGGCGTAAATTTGATGGCATTGGACAAAAGATTGAACATGATCTGACGCAAAGCCCGCTCATCGGCCCAGAGGGGGGGCAGATGAGGATCACTGTTGACGCTCAACGTTAGGCTTTTTGCATCGGCAAGTACGGTGAGTGTCCGCAGGCATGATGATGTCACATCCCTTATGTCGACTTTTTCTTCGTTCAGCTCAAACCTGCCCGCTTCGATGCGGGAGAGATCAAGTATATCGTTGATCAGGCGCATGAGATGAAGCCCGCTTTCTTGAATGCTGGCGGCATATTCTGTTTGTCTGGCGGCGGTGCGTTCCTTCGGGTCTGTTGCGGCCAATATTTCGGCAAAGCCCAGGATGGTATTCAGGGGCGTGCGGATTTCATGGCTCATTTTGGCGAGAAAAGCGGACTTGGCGTGATTGGCGTTTTCAGCCTGCCGGCGCGCCTCTTGAGATTCCTGGTTCGCCTCCTCCAGTTCTGAAACAAGGGCTTTATTCGTATTATACAAAGAGATGAGAAGATTTGATGTTTCCGCACTCTTCATTCCCAGTTTGGCAAAGTAGAGAATATAGAATGTCATGAGCATGGCCAAAGTGCCATACAGGGCGCCTCCTTCCTGAAGCGGAGGAATGACCAGAGCCGCGCCGACCGGGATGAGGTTGGCGATGGAAATGGCATGATGCGATGTGCTTTGCGCGGTGATGGCGCCTGCGGTAAACACAAGCGCCGTCATGATCATGATATGGTTCTCCACGGCGCCCGGAATCCAGAACACATAAGCGATGGAGGAAAACAGAGTCGAATAAAAAACCCGCGTTCCGGCAATGATGTAAAACCACCGCCTGATTTCTTCTGGTGACGGATCTGTAACCTTAGAGATAAAACGGCGGCACAAATAAGAATGAAGGGAGGATGCCGCAAGAATGATGATGATATAAACGGATACTTCGAGGAGACCGAACCATTGAGTCAGCGAAGCTCCAACAATAACAGGAAGAAAGAGCGCAATGCGGTCGATGCTGCTCCGGTTCCTGGCGTAAATGCGAAGTTCGGAAAGCTCCAATGCGTGCCGGGGCACATCGATCAAAGAGCCTGAGGCACTCAGAGAAAGTCCCGTATTTTCTATGCCCCTCACTTGTGAACCTTCGCGCACCATAATTTACACACATATGATCGAAAGAGTATTTCCCTCTTAACAACTCTCTCCCAAACACATTAAAATTTGGTCGCGAATTTGCGTAAATATTGTATTTAAATTGAATCAATCACTCTGGTGCGATTTTTAAAATCTGCGGTGTAATAATGCCAATGGGCTGAGCGCTTTCATTGATGACCATGATGTTAGGTATATCCGCACTTAGTCTTTTTAGGATTTCGTTAAGGCTTTCACTGCCGCGCACATGCAAAGTATTTTCAGTGTCCATGACACCGGCAGGTATCGGCTCCATCAGGTCTTGAGCCTGCATGTGATCCGGCCACCGAGCGTCTTTGATGAACGCGCGTACGTCGTCATTGTGCGGATTTGAGACAATCTCACGCGGTGTTCCTTCTGAAATAAGGCTCCCCTCCTTGAGGATGGCGATGCGCTGGCCTATTTTCAGCGCTTCATTAAAATCATGCGTGATAAAAACAATCGTGATGGAAAGTTCGCCGGCAAGGGTAAGCAGGAGATTCTGCATTTCGGTCCGGGTGAGGGGGTCAAGGGCGCTGAACGGCTCATCCATCAGAAGGATTTGAGGAGAAATGGCCAGCGCCCGCGCCAGCCCCACCCTCTGGCGCATGCCGCCGGAGAGCTCTTGAGGGGAGGCCGATTCATATCCCTTTAACCCGACAGCGTGAATCCACTTTTCTGTCTGTTCCGCGATCAGGTTTTTGTCTTTACCCTGAATGGTCAGGCCATAGGCGATGTTGGCACGTACGGATTTGTGGGGAAAGAGAGCGAAACTCTGAAACACCATTGAGATCGTATGCCGGCGCAAATGCCTTAAATCATCACGCGTCATGGCCATCACGTCAGCGCTGTCGATCAGCATATGTCCGCGCGTGGGTTCAATCAGGCGATTGATCAGGCGCGCGAGGGTTGATTTGCCAGACCCGGACACCCCCATGACGGCGCAACGCTCGGCCTGATTGATGGCAAGGGAGATATCTCGCAGGGCGAGGGTGCAGCCGGTGGCGTTTAAAATATCGGATTTTGACGCGCCGGAATCAGCCATGGCGAGAGCGGATTTTATCGCGCGGCGCTCTCCGTGTTCGGGGGCGAAGACTTTGGTGATCCGCTGAAGAGAGATTTTGCTCATGGTCTCAGCCGCCCCCCGCGGCGGGTGCCGGACGGCGGCTGAGGCTTTGCGTGAGGCGGTCCAGCACAACCGCCAGGGCCACAACGGCCAGGCCTCCCACCATGGCGCGTCCGACATTGAGCTGATTGATGCCGAGCAGCACTTCTTCGCCCAGCCCCCGCGCGCCGATCATGGACGCCACCACGATCATTGACAGCGCCATCATGGTGGTCTGGTTGATGCCCGCCATGATGTTGGGCAGGGCCAGCGGTAATTGCACGCCGAACAGGCGCTGATGCCAGTTGGCGCCGAAAGAGTCAGTGGCCTCCATCACTTCCCGGTCCACAAGGCGCAGGCCGAGGTCGGTGAGGCGAATCAGCGGCGGCGTGGCGTAAATGATGGTGGCGATCAGTGCCGACACTTTGCCCAGCCCGAACAAAAGAAGGACCGGCACCAGATAAACAAAAACCGGTAGGGTCTGCATAGCGTCCAAAACGGGCATGATCCAGACGCGGGCCCGGCCGCTGAGCGAGAGCAGAATGCCGCCCGGCACCCCGATGAGCACACAGACAATGATCGATAGGATCATCAGGCTCAACGTTTGCATGGCCAGGTCCCACATGCCCAGAACACCAATAAAGAACATCGCCAGCATCAGGCCGAGGCTGAGCGCGATACGCCGGCTGGAAAAATATGTTAGCCCGCCGATTAAAAGGATCACCACATACCAGGGCAGGGCACGCAGACTTGAATCAAGCCCGACAAAGACCCAGAGAAATGCGTTTGAGATCGCTTCAAATTGATCGCCGAGATGAAGCACGAGCCAGTCGACACCAGCATTGATTTTGCCGTCCAGCCGCCAGGTGAGGGAATCGGGAAACATGGGGAGCCGCCTTTTTTGTGGTCAAAAATGTTTGATTTGTCATTCCTAGGGGTCTGGACATATATCACCTGAGCGTCATTCCAGGTGTTACGCGAACCCAGAATCTCGTAGGAATTTGGTCGTGAGTGTTAGATCTGTCATCCACGGGGGAACTCCGCGAAGTGGAAACCGGTTCGCGCGCCGGAAATATTTCAAGTCCCTTTTTTGCAAAAAACTCTCATCTCAGTCACTGACGCGCAATATAATAAAAACCAAATGCTTTAGATGGGATGCCGGTAAGCGTGACTGTGGTAATCCATCCTTATAATGAGTTATCACTCGCTCAGTTGGCGGACCATTTCGGCGGTGAGCCTCTCGCCTTCTTCTGCCAGGCGGGCGGCTTCTTTGGCGCGTTTTTTGTTGCATTTGTGAAAACGCTTGCGCTGAATTTCATATTGCGCATTGAAACGTTCGATCATGGTTTGCTTCACTTCGGGCGCTGGTTTTTCGATTTCAATGAGCCGCTTCATGTTGTCGCGCCAGATCTGCGTGCCTTTGCCGTCGCACTGACCATGCAGGTAGTGCACCGCCCCCATAATTCCGGCGATCTGAAGTAATTGTTCGCGTTTGATGCCTGAATTGGTTTGCGCCAGAACAGGACCGCCCATGCCAAAGAGGATGCACAGCAGGAGCGTTGCAATAAAGATGTAGCGGACGCGAGGATATATCATGAAGCGAAAAGGTGCACTGTAAATGGGGCGAAACTGTGACTGGACACATCTACGGCGCCAGGGTTTCGGCGATCGTGACGCCGCCGTCCACCACAATATTCTGCCCCGTCACGAAAGCCCCGGCGGCGCTGGCGAGGAAAACTGCCGCGCCGGCAATGTCATCGGGCGCGCCAATGCGATGAAGCGGCGTTTTGCGCAAAGTTTGTTTCAGGATCTCTTCATTGTCCCACAGCGCCTGGGCAAAATCCGTTTTGATGAGGCCGGGCGAGATACAATTGGCGCGAATGTTATGGCGGCCATATTCGACCGCGATATTACGCGCAATCTGGACGTCGGCGGCTTTGGAGATGCCATAAGCGCCCAGCATGGCGCTGCCCTGAAGGCCGGCAATAGACGAAATGATGATGATCGCACCGTTTTTGCGCGCCGCCATCTGTGGCAGAACCATGTTGCATAGCCAGAAATTACTCTGGATGTTGTTCGCCATGATTTTGCTGAAACTGTCATCGGGAATGTCGATCGACGGTCCAAAATAGGGGTTGGTGGCGGCATTGCAGACCAGAATGTCGATGTGGCCCCATTTATCCGTGGAGGCGTCCACAAGGACCTGTAGGGCGTTTTTGTCCGAAATGTTGCAAGCTACCGCGATGGCGGCTTCTTGCCCGCCTCCCCATGTGTCGTTGATTTCGTCAGCGACCTCCTGGCAGGCGGCGGCTTTTCGGCTGGAAACCACCACTTTTGCGCCCTGCTCAGCCAAGCACCGGACTATCGCCCGGCCGATGCCGCGGCTGGAGCCGGTCACCAGGGCGACGCGATCTTTCAAGTCAAAAAGGGACATCCAAAGTTCTCCCGTGAACGTTTTGTTAACTCCAGGCACGCTTCATTGAAGCCGCGCCGCGTTCACGATATAAAGAGTTTGGGGGAGGGGCCAGAGAATTCTGAATAACAGGGTTTATCTCAACTCTGCGGGGCGGGATATTTGATGTCGGATCTGTCATTTAATTTTTAGGAGTAGTTTGATGATGATGAAAAAAGCACTGGGCCTGATTATGGGCGCCGCCCTGATTGTGGCGGGCTGTACGACCACCGACGCCTATACGGGCGAGCAGAAAACGAGCAAGACCACTAAAGGCGCTGCCCTCGGCGCGCTTGGTGGGGCGCTGATCGGGGTGCTCACCAATACCAGTAGCGGCAAGCAGGCGGCGCGTAATGCGCTCATCGGTGCGGGCATTGGCGCTTTGGCCGGGGGATCAGTCGGCTTCTACATGGACCAGCAGGAAAAGAAACTGCGCGCACGCTTGGCTGGCACCGGTGTGGGGGTCACCCGCAATGGCGACAGCATTATCCTGAATATGCCGGGCAACATCACCTTCGCCACGGATTCAGCGGATGTGAATGCAAATTTCTACCGGGTCCTGGATGATGTGGCGCTGGTGCTGAACGAATTTGAAAAAACCTATGTCAACATTGACGGCCATACTGACAGCACGGGATCGGAAAGTTACAATATGAACCTGTCTCAGGAACGCGCGGCCAGTGTGGCGCAATATCTTCAGTCCCGTAACGTTATGGGGCAGCGCCTGATCGTCAATGGCTATGGCGAAAGCCGTCCCATTGCCGACAATTCAACGCCTGAAGGCCGGCAGCAAAACAGACGGGTGGAAATTCAGATTTCGCCTCTGACGTAACGACCGGGTCGAATTTAGGAATGTGGTCGGGTCCCTGGCACTCCCGCAGGGGGGCGTTCGGGACCCGCCTCCTTTTTAGGCAGGAGCTGATAGCCTTCCGGGTGGGCGACCAGACGGAACGTGTCGTAGCCCCGCTGCACCAGACCGCCGCCCTCATCGATTTCAACCATCACCGTGACCTCGGTCTGACCGTCTTCCATGGCCTTGGCGGACTGAAAGACATAGCCCGGTGCGAAGGGTTGTTTGATGCGCCAGAATCCGGCCGGATGGGCCATTTGGGGACGCTTTTCATTCAGGAAGAAGGACCCGTCCTTCAGGCTCTGTGTGTCAACATCACTGCCGCTCAGATCATAATAGCTGGCCAGGGTCTGCCAATCCTTCGCTTTCAGCAATCGGGTGATGACAGGTACGGATGCCTGGGGCGAGGCAAAATAACGCTCAACAGCGCCGGAGACCGGCGTGTCGGGGGCCTGGCTGATTTGCATATAGGCTATCCCTCCAATGAAGAGCACGAGCACAAAAACGATGGTCAGAGGTTTCATGGCATTGCATGGCGTTGGGGTCAGATCGCAGAGGGCGCACCATAGCATGGATGGGCGCTGGCGGGCAGACGCTTAAAACGTCCGGGCAGTACAGGCTTTTCCAAACCTTGAAGTCTGGACGTTATCAAGGCAAAACACGGGGGGTGAGGCGGGCGCGCGCGTGAAAGCCTGTATCTGTTTTATTCAAAGAGGCGGTTTAAAGATCAATGGACTCTATCAGGACGGAGCTGCAAGCGTTTTGGGCGCTTGTTCTGGACGTGTGGCAAAGTTCAGCCTTTGGCATCAATGTTGGCCACCTCCTGACGGCGCTGGGGATCTTTCTGGTGTTCTGGATTTTGCGCAGTCTTTTTGCCCGGACCGTAATCCGCTATCTCAGCCGGTTGGTGGCGCGCACCGAAACGGTTTTCGACGATCATATTCTGGAGACCGTGCGCGCTCCACTGACATTCATTCCCGTCATTTTGGGGCTGTTCTTCGCTTTTAACGCGCTGGGCCTGCAAGGCATCTATCAGACCATGGGGGCGAATATCGTCCGCTCGATGGTGGCCTACACGATCTTCTGGGCGCTATACCGGGCTGTCGATCCGCTCGCGGCGGCGCTTGAAAACATCAAACAAGTGTTCACGCCCACCCTGATGGACTGGACCCGCCGGGGCGTTAAAGCCTTGTTCGTGTTCATGGGCGCGGCTACCATCCTTGGGTTTTGGGGCATTCAGGTGGGGCCCATCCTGGCCGGTCTGGGGCTGTTCGGCGTGGCGTTTGCCCTGGGCGCGCAGGATCTGTTCAAAAATCTCATTGCGGGTTTTCTGGTTATCGTCGAGCGGCGGTTTCAGCGCGGCGACTGGATTTTGGTCGATGGCGTGGTGGAGGGCACGGTGGAGCGGATCAATTTCCGCTCAACTAAAGTGCGCCGTTTCGACAAGGCGCCGGTTTACGTGCCCAATTCGCAACTCTCCGATAATGCGGTGACCAATTTCAGCGCCATGACGCACCGCCGGATCTACTGGAAGATCGGCGTGGAATATCGCACCAGCGTCGATCAACTGCGCGCTATTCGTGATGGCATTGAGCTTTACGTTCTGGGCAATGATGATTTTGCTCATCCGCCTGAGGTCTCAACCTTTGTGCGCATCGACTCATTTAATGACAGCTCCATCGATATCATGCTCTATTGCTTCACCCGCACCACCAATTGGGGGAAGTGGCTGGAGATCAAAGAGACATTGGCTTACAAAATAAAAGAAATCGTCGAAGGGGCCGGATCGGGATTCGCTTTTCCAAGTCAGTCAGTTTATGTGGAATCTCTGCCGGGAGACGCGCCGGAGCTGTTTGCGCCGCCCCATGCAGCTCAATAAAGTCGTTGAGGTGTAGTGATGTCCCACCATCCTATAGCCGTAAGTCTGATCCTGTTTGCCATGGCCTCAACAGTTTCGGCTCATGCCGAAACCGTCGGTCAGCGCCTGTCTCCAGAAGAGATCACGGAGCTTCTTTATGGCGCGACGCTTTATGGAGAATATGTCGACGGGCGTCCCGACTGGGCTGAGCAAACGGCGGTGACAGGTCAGCTTTATGACGTCATGAAGGACTGGAAGGAAGTGGGCCGCTGGTCGGTGGTGGAGGGCAAAGCCTGTTATCAATATTTGAACAACGGCCGCATTCCCTGCTTCGATGTCACGTTCTACGATAAGCGCTATTATTTCTACTTGAGCGGTACGGATGAACTTGTCGCCATCACCACGCGCGTGGAGCGTGCACCGGTTATGTAGGTGCGCCGTCCGCCCCGCAATTGGCCGCACTTTGACGAATGATCCTTTCGGTTTCTTCCCAGAGATCAAATTCATCCAGACGTTCCAGTTTGATCCAGGCGGTGTCGCTGACGTCATCCCCGGGTGTGGCGTCGCCTGAGATCCAGCGGGCAGAAAAATCGACAAGCGCATAATGATGGCGAACGGCGTCCGCGTCGTCGGTAAAAATGGCGTCAACCACATCAATCAGCCCCAACACTTCAATGCTGAGGCCGGTCTCCTCGCGCGTCTCCCGCACGGCGGTCTGCCGCACGGTTTCGCCGAGTTTTTGTGCGCCGCCGGGAATGCTCCACTCATCCAGACGGGGGGCTTTTGCGCGTCGCACCAAAAGCACCTCAGGACCACGCCAGATGACAACCCCCACACCGACAAAAGGCCTGCTCGGGTAATCGCGATTTTGCATGGAGTTCACTCCCTTGTGATGGCCTTCACCGTGTTGTGACTCGCTTTTATACGATATTCAGCCGAATCTGAATGTCTTAAAACGTAGCACAGGTTTTAGCACATGCGCCTCGGGGGCTTCATGACCAGACAAAAGTTGATCCTGCTGCCTGCTTTGGTTTTGAGCGCTCTGATTTCCGCCAGCCTTCTCCCGGCAGCGGCGGCAACCGTTTCACATAACTGGAAGAAGGAGTGGCCGGTCACGGATTTTGCCATGCATTCGGTCAAGCTGTCTGAGATTATGTCAGGCGGGCCGCCCAAAGATGGAATCCCATCGATAGACGCCCCGCGCTTTTATCCCGCCTCGTCCATCACACAGCTTGGGCCCCAGGAACCTGTGATCACTTTTGTGATGGATGGTGTGGCCCGCGCCTATCCGCTGCGGGTGATGATACGCCATGAAATCGTCAACGATGTTGTCGGCGGCGTGCCTGTGACCGTGACCTATTGCCCGTTATGTAACACCGCTATTGTCTTCGACAGGCGGGTGAAAGGGCTGGTGCTTGATTTTGGCACAACGGGCAAGCTCAGAAACGCGGATTTGGTGATGTATGACCGGGCCACGGAATCATGGTGGCAGCAATTCACTGGAGAGGCGATTGTCGGCGCGCTGACGGGAACTCAGCTAAAGATCTTCCCGTCGCGCCTGGAATCCTGGGAAAAGTTCTACGCGCGGTTTCCCGATGGGCAGGTCTTGGTGCCCAGGGGCACGAGCCTTGATGACTATGGCGGCAATCCTTATGTGAAATACGATTCATCCCGGAGGCCCTTTCTCTTTGATGGAAAACTACCAAGAAAAATCAAGGCCATGGCCCGTGTCGTGGTGGTGGGTAATGAAGCCTGGGCTCTTGATCTTGTGCGCAAACAGGGCAGGGTTGACACCGGCTCATTCGTGATTACTTGGAGTCAAGGACAGAACTCAGCACTCGATGCAAAAGAAATAGCACGCGGTAAGGATGTGGGAAATGTTGTGGTGCAAAAAATGACTAAAAACGGCATGCAAGATATCGTCCACGATGTGACATTTGCCTTTGCATTTCATGCATTTCATCCAGAAGGGGTATGGCATTTGAAGTGAATTTAGCGCCTGGAACGTGTCCCCCCCTCCCCAGTTCCGGGCGTCTCGTAGCGATCGCCATCTTGACAAATGATGTTCCCCCTACAAACTCTGTCAGATGTGCGGTCGCTACACACTTGTCTCCCCCGTGGATGATTTACGTGTCCTTTTTGCGTTTGAAGGGGCGGTCCCGAACCTGAGCCCTCAATACAATATTGCGCCAACCCAGGCCGTGCCCATCGTCCGCGTGGAGAATAATAGGCGTCACTTGGCTTTTGTCCGCTGGGGATTGGTGCCGTCTTGGTCGAAGGAAATAGGCCCCCGGCCCTTGTTTAATGCGCGGGCGGAGACGGTGTCCGTCAAACCTTCTTTTCGAGCGGCATTCCGGCGCCGCCGCTGTCTGGTTCCGGCAGATGGCTATTTCGAATGGCAAGCGCGGCCGCACGGACCCAAGCAGCCTTACACCATAAAACTTGAGGCAGGCGGACCTTTTGCCATGGCGGGTATTTGGGAGCAGTGGATGAATGCCGAAGGCAGCGAGCTTGATTCCATGGCCATCATCACGGCGCCCGCCAACCGGACTCTGGCGCATATCCATGACCGCATCCCGGTGATTATAGATCCGGATGATTTTGAAATCTGGCTTGATACGGATGAAAACGCCACAAGTCGGGCCCTGGGCCTGTTAAAGACGCCGCCGGATGATTTATTGCACGCCACGCCTGTGAGCACACGGGTCAACAGAACGACTTACAATGATCCTTCTGTGATCGAACCATTGACAAGAAAAGGGGATCAGGATTTGCTGTCCTGAGTGCCGGGTGTGGAGCCGGTGGCAAAGTATTTTGTGATACGTTCCCGCAGGCGCGCCGTTTTTGTGTCGGTGGCTTCAAAGACAACTGAAATCATATCGCCTTCCAGACGGCAAACGGTGCCGCGCATAAAACCAATGCCGGGTATGCTGAGCGCCACGCTGTGGCCTTCCTTGAGTGTGACATCGGCTTTGAGTCGTGCGCCCCCGGCGGAGACGTCGATGATGGTGCAGGTCACATCTACACCCATGGCGATGAGACGGCCAGTCAAACGGGTGTGGTAGCGGCGGTGGCCCCTGAGGTCCTCAGGGGGCGCGGGTGTGTCTGTCCGGTGTTTTTCCACAATCATGCCTTGATGCGTGCGGGCTCTGGCAGGCCCAAAGAGCCAAGTGTGTCACTTGTTTTATTGCCAAAGAGTTCATGGCACACGATTGTTAGCCAAAAGGCGCGCAGATTTGAAGGCCGTGCTATCTTTGGGTATCCACATTGTGATATTTTTCAGGTGACGAGGATTTCTTCAGGGAGACCAAGCCATGGGACAGACGGTTTCAGGCACCAATCTGGATTCGGGATATAGGGCGCATCCCGAGCATAAAATCGATGTGGTGCTGTGCCCGGCGCTGATCGAGGTGATCTTTAACGGGGAACCCATCGCCTCCAGCGAAAAGACGCTGTTACTGACGGAATCATGCCATGGGCCGGTTTATTATTTTCCCCGGGAAGATGTCAACATGCGCTTGTTAGAAAAAACCGATGCGCAGACGGTCTGCCCGTTCAAGGGGGCGGCATCTTACTGGTCGGTGGTCGTGGGGGAGCGGATGAGTGAGAATGCCGTCTGGTCCTATGAAGACCCCTTGAGGGAGGTGGCCGGCATCCAGAATTATATGGCCTTTTACTGGGACAAAATGGACGATTGGCGGTGCGACGGCCAGCCACTGAAGGAAGATGAAGGCACCCGATGACGTCTTCGGGTGCGCAGGAGAGTCTGACTCAATTGGGGCGCCAGGCGGCTCTGCCGGACTCGCCCGGAGAGGCCCGCATTGAGCGGGTCGCCAACCCTGACACCGGTAAAATCTATCTGGTGCGCTTTGCGTGCCCTGAATTCACCGCTCTGTGCCCGATCACAGGCCAACCGGATTTTGCCCATCTGGTGATCGATTATGTGCCGGGCGATTGGCTGGTGGAATCCAAATCTCTTAAGCTTTATCTGGGATCTTTTCGCAATCACGGCGCTTTTCACGAAGTCTGCACCCTCGCGATTGCGCAGCGTCTGGTGCAGGAAATCGCGCCCCATTGGCTGCGTATCGGGGGGTATTGGTACCCGCGCGGCGGGATGCCGATTGATGTGTTTTATCAGACCGGCGCCCCGCCGGATGGGCTTTGGTTGCCCGATCAAGGCGTTCCGGCCTATCGCGGCCGGGGTTGACGGGGGGCCCTGGAACACGGTTTATGGGGACCAGGACGTGACGAGATCGTCCAGTTTGGGCCGGGCCCTTTCCAGACAGGGCTTGGCTGTGCTGCCGATATAGATGAAACCGGCGATGCGCTCCTCTTGGCTGAGGTGCAGGGCCGCGGCGATGGTTCCATCATAGGCCATCCATTCGGTCAACCACTGACTGGCAAAGCCCATGGCATTGGCGGCGATGAGTAGGGTTTGGCACACCGCGCCGCTGGAGAGTTCCTGCTCCCAAAGCGGAATTTTATGGTTTTTGATGCCTTTCGAAACCACCGCCACAACCAAAGGGGCGCGCAGGAACCGGGCCTGTTCAAAGGCGACAAGTTCCTCGGAGGCGTGTGCGTGAGCGGTTTTAAACGCGGCGGCGATGATGTTGCCGAATGCAGCGCGCGCCGCGCCTTCAAACAGGATGAACCGCCAGGGGGCGAGCTTGCCATGATCGGGCACACGGGTTGCGGCGGTCAATAGATGGGAGATCTGCGCGGGAGTGGGGCCCGGTGCTTTCAGGTTGGCCGCCACCACGGACCGCCGGCGCAGTAGCAGATCCAGAGTGTGCGGCGAGGGCCTGCACGGGGCCACATCTTCACCCTGACCCGGAGGCTCAAGGGTGGGCAGAACGGTTGTGGCGGGTGCGTCGTGGGACATGGCGGAAGGACTCTCGGAAGGGGAAGGAAGGGGCAGGGCCCCGGTGCATGATCAAACCTCAGGGAATTTTCATAGCAGACAGGGCGCGGCCTTTGTAATGATAAAATAGCTGAACCCGCAGCCCAGCGGCGTGCCGATCCCCGCAATCTCGGCAAATGGTTGACTTTTGGCGGTTCTTCGTTAGACAGGTCCCGGAAAAGGGGTGGCCAGCAGCCTTGCCGGCAGACAAAGGAATGCGCCGTGGATAAATCTGAAATTTCCAGAGTTCAAAAATATCTCCGCGATACTTTTCGTCTCGATACCATTGTCCTGCGCGAGCGCCCCACCAAGGACGATTCCGTTGAGGTTTATATCGCCGACGAATTCATCGGCGTTGTTTTTCGGGATGATGAAGACGGTGAAGTCTCCTATGCCTTTCAAATGGCCATTCTTGACATTGATCTGCCCGTCGTTGCGCAGGTGCCCGATGAGTGATCTGCCATATCACGAGGCACCGGGGGGAATCGGTTTGTGCATGGGGGCGGGCACCCGCAGCGCGATCACGAAGCTGCGCAGCGCCTGATCGATGGCCTTCCATTGCGCCAGCCACGGTCTTTTATAGCGGTAACTCAGAAGAAGCGTGTCACTCAGTCTGAAATCTCTGCGGCAATGGGGGCTGGGGATGATGTCGGTTTTCCGGTAGCACCGGATAATCACCGGATGGTCGGTGTCTTTGCCATAAACAAAGAGATCTTGATCCCTGTAGCCGGAGCTTGCCGAAAATGCGTAAACGGTGAATCCGTAAGGTCCTTGGCGGCCCTTTCTGTCGACCACATTTTCCATATAGATGCGCTCGAAGCGTTCTTTCTCGCTGAGGGCTGTGTGATAATCGCTGACGTCAAAGAAAATCACAGGCGAGTCAGGGGCGTTATTGTCAAACGCGGTCTGATTGTCCAGCGAATAGGGTTCAAGTTTTGGCAGCAGTGCGTAAAGCGCCACTTGATCGCGCGCGCCGCCGCGCCGCGCCCGGGGAAAGCGCGTGAAATTTGCCGGTATCAGAAAAGCCACACCGCCGATGGACAGGGAAACAGATTCCTCACTGGCCGTGGGATCAGGGGCATCGCCCGTGAGTTCGCTGAGCGTTGGGCCAAAATAATAATACACAAAACCAAAGCTCAGCAGCAGCGTGACCCCGATCACAGTCAACGCCAATGACCAACTTGAATCCTGCTTCGGCTCTATACTGAACTCGTCTGCAACCATTTTCTTCTTACGTTTCCGCGCCATCATGCGTGCCCCAGAGCCGGTTTTTGTGGTTCATACAGGGCCCCCCTGAATGCCTGACCTTTATACGCGCCTGACGGTCCCCGTGCAATTACGCCTTGGGCCACGCGGGGGTCCGGGCCCGGCGGTTCAGGGTGTTAATGCGCCTTTAAGGGAAGGGGGTTAAAACTCTTCTCATTGGATTAGTGCGGCTTTGCCACCGTCATGGGCGCGGCCCTGCCCTCTGCGACCCTTGAAAAGCAAAGCGGAGCGCTTAAGTAAATTACAGTGGATGTTTCACCGGAGCGGCTGGCGCTGCGGTCAAAGGGAAGACAATTCATGCGGTCTTATACGGTTAATATTTTTGCTCTGACTTATGCTTTGGGGCTTTTATATGGCTATGAAGCCGGACTGATTGTTTCGGCCAATGCGTTTTTTGCTGGGGTTTTGCTCATGGTGATGTACACCGGCTATCAATTGATTGAGCGAGAAGGCATGCCCCTTGTGAAAGCGGTGCGGGATATGACTTCAAGGCCGGAATCTTATCCACGAGTGACAGCTTATGGTGCTTATATTGTTTCCCTGGTGTTGGGCTTTTTTGTCGTGGCGCAAACGGTGGTGATGTCCTGAAGGCATAGAGAATTTCATTGCGGCGGTTTCCTCCTCCCCCCCTTTTCATTGGGATCGCCGTAGGAGAGGCGCGGACCTCAAGTCCGCGCCTTTTTTTATGGGCCTGTCTGCGGTAGACTTCTCAGCCAGTGCGCGCGCCCTATCTGCGGTGGGTGCTTGTTGAATCAACGAAGAGGAACGTGCGGCCGTGACGATCTATCGATTGGGTGAAGCGGAGGCGATTGTGCCGGCCGCGGACGCGTATTGGATTGCTCCTTCAGCCAGCGTAATCGGTGATGTCCGTCTGGCGCGTCATGCCAGCGTCTGGTTTGGCGCGGTGCTGCGCGGCGACAACGAACCCCTGGTGATCGGCGAAGACAGCAATATTCAGGATGGGTCTGTGCTGCATACGGATCCAGGGTTTCCGCTGACCCTGGGGGCGCGCGTCACCGTGGGGCATATGGTAATGCTGCATGGCTGCACGGTTGGCGATACTTCCCTGATCGGCATCGGCAGTGTTGTGCTGAACGGCGCGGTGATCGGAGAAAACTGTCTGATTGGCGCCAAGTCTTTGATCCCGGAAGGCAAGACCATACCCGCTGGATCGCTGGTGATGGGCACTCCGGGCAAGGTTGTGCGCCAATTGACCGGCAATGAGATTGAAACCTTGCGCTGGTCGGCGCAGCATTATGTGAAAAACTGGCAACGCTACCGGGCTGATCTGGAGAAGGATGAGGCGCGTAGCTAGAACCGTTCCGGGCCGGGTTCAGGCGTCTTCTTTCCAGACTTTTCTGATTCTGGCATCGACTTCGACACCGAGATTAAACCAGGCTGTTTTGCCATGGGTCGCGTCTGCGATGAAGAGAGAATCCAAGGGCCGCAGATGAGGAACAAGCGCGTTGCGTAAAGTCCCCAGAGTGTATGTGCTGTGCACAACCCATGTGTTTCTCATGATGCGCGTGGTTTTGCCCAAGCGCGAGATTGCCAGTTCCAGATCAGGGTTTGATTCAGCTTTGATATCCAGAACCAGCACAAAGTTTGTGCCCCCCATTGCGGTTTGAGTGGTGTCGGGCGCCGGGGTCGGGGAGCGGCGTCCAAATCCGCTTTTCTGCGTTCCCCGAAAGAATTCGGAGAGCGCCTGGATTTCGCGCGCCGGGCACCAGCTTTTCCCCCCGTCGGCAGAGACCTGGGAGTGCGGTGTGAGCATGCCCTGCATCACGAGAGAGCGCATCTGTCTGATGCTGTACGGCCCATGAATCTGGGCGCCTATTTTTAGCCGCCATGTTTCCTCTTGAGGTGAGGATTTAAGAGGGGCGTTCGTGGTCACGATCTCTCCCGTGCATGCAAGTGAGATCGTTTTATGCCTTAAAAGTTCTTAATATTCCCATACTTTCAAAGGCTTACACGTATATGTTGTGGCTGAAGAGGACGGTTGAGAACTTGGCGCTGTGCGCCGGGCATCAGAAAAGCGATTGGGTGAGGGCGCGTCTGCGTTGCGGCAGATTGAGAAATTCAATGCCCACGCCTTCGGCAAAATGCCGCACCACCCGGCCTTCCATCTGGCCGATCGTGATGATCTCCCCGATGGGGGGTTTGTCGGCAATTTTCACCGCCAAGCCGCCGATGGACATATCCATAACGCAGCATTTGACGCAAGATCCGTCCGGGCGGTGCAGTGTGGAATTTTTGATTACGGCCTCGCGGTCATGCTGACGTTCTTCCATGGCCGTGTCATCGGATTTGTTGGTCAGCCAGGTGAGGCGATCCACCGTGCGCTCGCGTTTGACCGGGGAGCTTTTGAATTCAACACTGAAACCTTCATTCATGATACGGACAATTTTACCCTCATAACCGCCCATCTGGTCGATATAGACGACAACTTTATCAGTGACTTCCGGTTTGACATCGCTGGAAATCGCCACGCCGCCTGCCGAAATATCAAGCACGGCCCCACAATGTTCTGATTGGTCGGGAAGAAGAAAACGGGCTTCAACCGTGAGACGTACCCGGCGGAACCGCCTTTGATCGCGCCAGAGAGGAATATTGGAGGGCTGGGGGCCATTCTCAGGCCGATCAGTCCGGGCGGTCAGATCCATTGAGTCGGCTTTGCCCTTGTCGGAGTGCATCACATGTCTATCCCTGGTTGAGCATTTATTCTGGCCTCAATTTATGAAGAATCCGTTGCCGGTAAAAATCGCAAAACCCCGAGTATGTTCTGTTCAACTTCTGTCAAATTTTGCCTCCACGTTAACTTTTTTCGAAGAATGTTAATTAAATTTCTGATTTTTGCAGGGAGTTCCCCCCCGGCTGTGCACAAGAGAGCTGAAGATAAGGCCTCCTTACAAATCTTAAGCCAGGACGCGCTGGAGGAAGAGCTTGCCGCGCATGAAAAATTCATCGGGGGAATGCGTGGCGGTACGCGTCTGAATCTGAATTCCCGCCGAGCAGAAGGCCTTATATTTTGTGCGCGGGACTTGAAGGAAGCTTCCTTTGTGGGCGCCGGGTTGGGAGGCGCCAAGTTCGCACAATCAGATTTGGCGCAAGCCAATTTTTTTGGCGCCGATCTCAGCGGTGCTGATTTGTCTTATGTCGATCTTGTTCGCGCCGACCTGCGGGGCGTTAAACTGAAACGCGCCAATCTTGAACATTCCAACCTTCAGTATGCTGACTTAAGGGATGGATTCATCATGACGCAGGATGAGAAGGGAAATGTGAAATATATGAGCGCCAGCAGCGGCTCCGCGAATTTTGATGCGGCCCGAATGAATCGCGTTGACCTGTCTTATGCAAAAGCGCCCAGAACTTTTGGACGGGGAACCGATCTATCGGGGGCAATTTTTGATAACTGCATTCTCAAAGGCGCAAACTTGTCCAATTCTGATTTGCGGGGTAGCAGTTTTTTCGGTGCCGACCTGACGGATGCTAATTTGAGCGGCTGCATTCTGCATGGTGCAAATTTAATGAACTGCACTTTGGAAAACACCAATTTTGATGAAGCGGATCTCACGGCGTCGCGGTTTCTGGCCGAAGATTTCCGCTGTGCTCATGTGATGGGTGCGATTTTCTCCAAAAAATTGCAACACCTTGATGATTATTTGAAAAGAGTGATTGAGCGGCATCGTGAGTGGCTGATGTCCGGGGGCGCCAGCGGCGCTCAAGCAGATTTTGAAGGAACGGATTTGAGCGGTATTCAACTGGGGCGCTTGAATCTGGCGGCGGGAAATTTTTCATTGGCCACTTTATCGGACTCTGAACTGGACGGGGCGCAATTCTCCATGTCCGATTTCAGCGGCGTTTTGGCGCCCGGCGCCCACATGATGGGCTGCGACATGCGCGGCGTGAACATGAAGAGATCCGTGTTGCAGGGGGCATGCCTCAAATATTCGGACTTTTCTCCCATGCCGCTGGGCAACGATCAGACGCGGCAATGGGCCGCCAGTTTTGTCGAGGCGGATCTGGAGAACGCCGATTTGCGCAAATGCAATCTGACTGGGGCGGATTTGACCCAGGCCAATTTGAAAAATACCGATCTGCGCGGGGCGAACCTGCGGGGGGCGATTTTACGGCAGACTGATTTCAGCGGTGCAAATTGTCAGGAGGCGGTGATGACAGAGTGCGATATGACACAGGCGCTCGGCCTTCAGTCTTAATTTTGGGAACGCGAAACCACCAGGCGTAAATGCGGGCGTCCCAGATGCGTGGGCCTGGGCGGCGGCGCGGCGGGGGTGTTCAGGCCAGTGCTGGGATTCAACAGCAATCTGGAATGAATGATGCGTTGATTGACCAGTTTGCGATAGCCCAGGTCATCGGTGCTGGAGGTGGCGTAAGCACAACCCAGAATGAGGGTGACGGCGCCAAACTTATCCATGAGGGGGAGCATCAGCAGTTCGGCATCCACCGAAAAGCGGTCTATGGTCTCCGCCCGGCAGGTCGTGAAGCCGGGAGATTGTTGCGTGATCACGTCGTTAATATGAGCGCGCATTTGCAGGCGGTCTTCGCCGCGCCACAGCGTCAGAAAATTATGTGCTCTAAATTCGCGGCCATACCTTTCGCAGATGGCGGTGCCCGCTAAACGGAAAACAAAATGATTGCTGTCAAAACGCTCCAGAATAAAAAGATTCGGTAATATTGTTTTGATTTGCCGCGGTGCGATATCTTCGCGCCCCGGTACGAGGCGGCCCTGTTTCAGACCACTCCAGTAATAATATAAGGCGCGCGTTTGTGGATAATACATCGTAATTCCCCGTCAGAGTCCTCTCGAAAATATTTTTTGTTTTCACCGGTGCGGTGTTCTGTTGCGTGAGCGGGTCCACAGATGGCCGCTTAACCTGACAATGAGCAGGTTCCATGCCAGTGCCGCTCCCGCGCGCCATGCGGCGCCAGGGGGTTGAAATCCCAACATAATTTATGAAATACCGGCGGGATGAGCGGCGGTCCGAAAGAAGAAAATGACCGTGCTGTTAGGCTTAACGGCTATGGATTGCCGCAGCTTTTGACCAAATTGGCACAGGTGTATCAGGCTCGCTGAAAACAAGCGGCCTGACTTCTTGCCTCTCGACGCGGCGCGTCCGCTCGCTTATTGATGGAGACTGTCCGCCCCTAAAAAGGGGTGTCTGTGATGGCGAGTCGAATTCCGGGTGGGGAGGGAGTGCGTGATGAGTTTGGAGTTTGACGGTCCCTTGCGCGCGCCGCCGCATCGTCAGCCTGTGCTGTTGCTTCCTGCGCCTGTCTTTTGGCTGGTCAGCGCCATGTTTGGTGTGCATATCGTGCGGCAGTTTCTGTCGCCCTCCATAGATGCGTGGGTCATCTACCATTTCAGTTTTATTCCCGCGCGCTATGATCCCCTTTATGCTCCCTCTTTAGGTCTGCCGCCGCCTTCTCTCTTCTGGAAGGTGGTGCCTTTTTTCAGTCATCTGTTTTTGCACGCGAACTGGATTCATGTCGGTTTGAATGCCGTTTGGTTGATGGCCTTCGGCACCGGCGTGTCCCGGCGTCTGGGCTCCAGCTTTGTGGCCCATATGCGCTTTATCACATTCTACGGATTTTGCGGCGTGGCCGGTGCTTTGGCGCACATGGCGTTTTATCCTGGCGCCGTCACCCCGCTCATCGGCGCATCGGGGGCGATCTCAGGCCTGATGGGCGCGGCGTTGCGCATCATGTTCGTGCCGGGTGGCCTGCATGGCAGCCGCATCAGCGCGCTGACCTCTCCGGCGGATAGCCGTATCCTGATTTTTGTGATCATATTTGTCCTGCTCAATGTCAGCTCGAACGTGATGGGAATTGATGTGGGAGGGCAGGAAGGCACCATCGCTTGGCAAGCGCATCTCGGCGGATTTTTCGCCGGGTTGTTTTTCTTCGGGCTTTTTGACCAGCACAAGAAATCGCGGCTTTAAAAAATGGTTTCCTGGTAAAGCATCTTGCCGTTCAATATCAAACCCTTGATGGCGGCTTCGCCTTTATCTGAGACGGCAAGTTGAACCCGGACGGGGGTTGTGTCGGCCTGAATATTGATGGCCTGCTCGATACCTTTTCCTTTGCCTTCGGGAACGAAATAACTGTTGATGCCATAGTCAGCCCAGACGGCATGGTCAAAAGCATCCGTTACCGTTCCTTCAATAACAACCTGATCGCCGATAATTTGAGGCCATGAGGCATAGACCCCGGTCGGCGCCCAGTCCTCTCCTCGCTTTTCGACAGCGACATATATGTGTTGCCACTTCTCAAAATTATTGTCGCCTTCGAGTTGGTTGAGATCCAGATGACTGATATTATATGTCAGCGAAACATAATCCCCCCGGAAGAGAGAGCGTGGATCAACAGGCTCCGTTTTCAGTGTAATGACCTTTCCATGTTCCAGGATCTGTATCCTGTCATAGATCATATAGATGAGGAAGAGGCTTTGGATGAGCACGACCAAGGCGATCCGGAATCCTAACATCATAATGCCGTTCCCTCTTCATCGTTGCGAAAGGTGAGGCGTCTGCGCAGCCGATCAAGCCCCATACTCACAATGATCAAAAGAACGCCGCCAATGGCAAAGAAAGCTGACTGGTTCAGCAGTGTGTCGAAGGTATCGACATAAATGAGAAGAATTTCGATGCCAAAAGCGATAAAACTCACATTGATGATGAAATGATCGTCATGCCGGATGCCAAGGCTTAACAGCCATGTTGTGACCGTGAGAAAAATGCCCCTGTAGATCCAAATGGTCCAGACATAAGCACTTTGATCCGTAAGCAATTGCGACATGACGTATGGGAAAGCGATTAAAGCAGCCAGCGTTCCGACAAAACCCATGATGTCCGACCGTTGCAGGTGTTTCAATCCCCAGGCAATCAAACCCAAAATGAGCGCTAAAGCGGTCAGTATCGCCATGGTCCAGCGCCATGCCATCGCCAAATGCCCTATGTCTTCGGGCGCCATGAAAAACAGCACAAAGGAAGCGCCGAAAAACAGGATGATTCCATAATGCTCCATGGCATCGGCATAGGGATAACCCAGGGCCGCAACCACTTTTCCTTTCGCCCACAAACCCAGCCAGAGAACGGCATAAAGAGATGAAATTTCACCAAGGCTCCAGTTAAAGTGGTCGGCAATGTTTCCGGTGTTGATGGTCAGCCAGAATATGATGGAAAGTACAGCCAAGTGGAATCCCAACCGCCAGCGCATAATCTGCGCCACCAGAAAGGCACTGCCCCAGAACAGCAGGAATTGCCAATGCAGTGTTACATTGAACTCCAGAGTTTCCACACCCGTCCACACGCAAGACAATATGAAGGCCGCCGTCAAAGCTGTGCGTGATGGAACGAGAATTGCCGCCAGCAGGGCGCCGAGAGCCCATGCCAGCACGCCGTCGGGATAATGCGCGTTAATGTGGTAAATCTGCGCGATCAGCATGATGTTAACGCCAAACAGCGCGACGCCCAGCAGAATGGCCGCCTGGCCCGCCCCGGCGCGGCCTGAATGCAGACACCACCAGCTCAAGATGTATGAAATGACCATGGCGCCAAACAGGATTGAGAGCTGAAAGATTTTGGGAATTCCCCAAAAATTGGCCGCCACGAAAGACAGGGCCGCCAGACCGAGCAGGAGGGCGCCCAGCACTGATAAAATCGTGGGGAGGGAATAGGCTGAGGCTCGCTGGCCCGCTTCATCCCACATGTTTTGCGCCGCGTGCGCGTCGATCAGACCTTCTGCAATCCAGTGATCAAGATCACGTTTGAGTTGTCGAAGGTAGAGTGGTGAGCGCATATACGTTCCTGACCGTCTAACCGATTAACCCTAACACCATGTGCAGACGAATTTGGGCGTGGATAAGGCGGGAACGAACGTTTTCTTGCTGCGCTGCACACTTGCACTGACCTTCATATGAAGGCATGATTCCCCCTTGGCCCACCTTTTTCTTCAGTGGTGTGACTATATCGTTTTTTTTCAAAAAGCAAAGGAGGCACATGCCTTCAGTTAAGAATTTATCTTTGAAAAGAGGCGCGTCGGACCCGATTCCATTTTGAAAGGGAGAGCACGCATGATTGTCGAGAGCATTATCAAAGTGAAGGGTTCCGGGGTTTTTACGGTTCATTCCGGCCGCGACCTGGCGGAGACGGCGAAACTTCTGACGAGCAAACGCATTGGCGCCGTTATAGTTACCGACGACGATGGCGGTATTTGTGGCGTTTTATCCGAGCGGGATATCGTTCATGCCATCGCGAACGAGGGCGCCAGCGTTCTGACCAGACCGGTGGGTGATTTTATGACCGGCAATGTCATCACGTGCACGCTGCACGATACAATCGATCATTGCATGGCGTTAATGACGGGTCGTCGATTTCGCCATCTGCCGGTGGTGGAAGGCGATCAGATCAAAGGCATCATCTCCATTGGCGATGTGGTCAAGCACCGGATCAATGAAACGCAGCAGGAAGCGGAGGCGTTGCGTGAGTATATTACGACAGGGTAAGGCCGCCGGGTGACGCCTGGCGCCCGTTACACGATCAAAGAGATGCCGCCGTTATTGCCTGCCGATCCACTCAAAATAGTGCTGGCGAGAGACGCCGTGCTGAGCGCGTTGAAATTCGCAATGTCCGTTTTGGCGAGGTATTGCTGGATGATGCGATCGACATAGTTTTTATTGTTGAATTTCTTGAAGTCGAAATTTTTTTCAAGTACCCGCCCCTGGGTTCCAACCGGCTGGATAACGATGGAGAGCGGAATGTCCCGCGCTTTCAGCAACACATCGCGTAAATTGGGGTCTGAAAGCACTGTGAAGGGCGTGGTAATGCTCCCCTGGGAAGAAACTTTTTGAAAATGAATCGCTTTGCGAATGCCGGGCGCTTGTTGATCAAGCTGCTTCTCCACGGCGACGCTGATGAGCTTCTTGCCTATGTCGATGGCAAATGTCTGGAGTTTCACAAACGTTGTGCCGTTGTTTAGTTTGAAATCATTAGCCATTTCCTTGAAACGGGGGTCATTCATCCTGTTGACGAGAGAATTGATGTTCTTGGGATCGCTTTTGAGGACGCCCTTGATGAGACCTGCTTTAGTGATTTCCGTCTCAAGGCCATAGGCTTCCAGAGAAATGCGCAGAAGGCGATAATCTTTGAACAGTTCATCGACATTATTGATTTTCTGGATGTTTTTTTTGAAGTATTCGATATCGCTTTGCACGGTTTTGTTTTTCGCCATTGCTGCTTCTCTCTTCGGAATAATTTTGTCCAAAGAGTTAAAAAGGGCTACGGCGGAAAATGTGCCGGAAGTGAACATGCGGTCTGTCTCGCCTGATAAGGGATTTTGCGCGTTCAGGCAGTATGCAGAGCGCGGCCCTAACAGGCCATGAAGTTATATGCTTAATAATTTCTTTTTAAACGCTTGCCGGGGCCTAACTTAAGATGGCGAGGGCTTCTTCCAAGCGCGGCAGCTGTTCTTCGAAGGCTTCTTCACCCAGTTGGATGGATTCAGCCGCGCGGTCAAAATCCAGCAGGCTGATATGGCCGACGCGCGGTGCGATGCGCACATCAGGTGGGTCGCCCGCCATGCGTGAGCGGCCGAGCCGGTCCATCACGATGTTGAGCGCCCCCAGCATGACGGTGCCCACGCCGGGCGCAGCGTGTGATGTGCCAAAAAGCTGGCGCATGATGAGGTTGCGCGGTTTGGCCTTCAGACTCGCGGCAAAACTGGTATGATCGTCGCCATTGCCATTTTCCTCTTCGTTCAGGCGTTGGCCTTCTTCCAGGTTGCTTTTGCCGAAGGCGTCGGATTGCAGGCTGACGGCGATCACCAGCCGGGCGCCAAAAGCCCGGCAGACGGACACCGGCACGGGGTTCACAAGCGCGCCGTCAATCAGCCAGCGGTTGTTGCGCAGCACAGGCGGAAACACGCCGGGCAAGGCATAGGACGCCTTGATGGCGTCCACCAGAGAGCCATCGCGGATCCAGATTTCGTGCGCCGTGGCCAGTTCCGCCGTCACGGCGATGAAGGTGTTCTCCATATCTTCGATTTTGACATCGCCAAAGGAGCGCGCCATCAGTTTGGCGAGTCCCGCGCCGCTAAAAAATCCCGAACCCCTGAATGTGAAATCGAGATAGCTCAGCATCCGCCGCTTGGTGAGGCTGCGCGCCCAGTCTTCCAGCGTATCCAGATGGTTTGCCAGATAAGCCCCGCCCACCAGCGCGCCGATGGAAGTGCCGGCGATGATGTCGGGCTTCAGGCCATGGCGTTCCATCGCCCGGACCACACCGATATGCGCCCAGCCCCGCGCCACGCCGCCACCCAGCGCCAGCCCGATCTTGGGGTGGTAGGGAGGAGGGGCTGTGAGCTCTGATTCTGCGGAAATTTCTATGATGTCTGATACCATAAGGCTCATCCTAGCCGATTATTGCTGCCAGAACACCCTTTCAGATAGGATAAAAGGGGCGGCTTGCAAGGTGTACATCACCAGCTTTTCAGTTGTTGTGCTGGGCTGCGGAGAATAATGCTGAGGAGAGCGATGCCGCGACCAGGAAGTGGGAAACGATGGGGCGTGGCTGATTTTATGGTCGAGGGCATGTCAGATGCAGCATGGGATGAAGCGATCTACTATTATGTATTGGTCGCGCACTATCGCGGCAAAGATATCAGCACGATCATGGCGCAGGCCTGGGCATGGCGCCGTTATTTTGTGCTGTCACCTCCAGCCACAGGAATCACAACAAGTGCTTGATTCTTGAGAGCAATCGCAATTTCGCCGCGCTTGAGTTTCAGCGCGCTCTGACCAAAAACTTCTGCCCGCCAGCCCTTAAGAGCCCGGACATCGGGATGATCATGGCCGGCGATTTGTTCCAGATCCGCCGTGTTGGCCACAAGCTTTTGCGCGACGTGAAAGCGTTCGCACTGCAATTTGAGAAGCACTTTAAGAAGTTCCATGAGGGCGCCATTGGTGTGTGGTGTTCTGGTGGGCTTTGCCATTTCAGGCAGACGCTCCAACGGGGTGTCGATGCCCTGTTTTATCGCCACGAGCAGACTGGCGGCGGCGGTCGAATGGGAAAATCCCTTCGCCAGACCACGCAAGCCCTCCAGCCGGTCTTTTGTTTCAGGCCGGCGCGCGGCAATCTCAAAGATGGTCTCATCCTTGATCACGCGTTGGCGGGGGATGTTGCGGCTTTGCGCCTGACGTTCGCGCCACGCCGCCACTTCGATGACGATTCCCAGCCGCGCTTTTTTCTGGTTGCGCAGCTTCAGGCGCCTCCAGGCGTCTTCCGGATCAAGGTTATAAGTGGCCGGACTGGTCAGGATGTCCATTTCTTCGCGCACCCAGTCCTCTCTCGCGGTTTCCTGCAATTTTTTGCTCAGGACGGCATAGACGTCGCGCAGATGGGTGACATCGCCCAACGCGTAGTCGAGCAGTTGACGGCTCAAAGGCCGGCGGCTCCAGTCAGAAAAGCGGGAGGACTTGTCGATCTGTCCATTGGTGATGTTTCTCACCAGATTGTCGTATCCCACCGAATCGCCAAAGCCGCAGGCCATAGCGGCAACCTGGGTATCGAAAAGCGGTTTGGGGATCACGCCGCCCTCATGAAAGAAAATCTCAAGATCCTGCCGGGCGGCATGGAATACTTTAACTACGGTCTCGTCTCGCATCAAGTCGTAAAACGCCGCCAGATCGAGGTCAGGGGCCAGCGGATCGATGATATACGCGGCTTGAGGCCCGGCCATCTGGATGAGGCACAGTTTCGGCCAGTATGTCGTGTCGCGCATGAACTCGGTATCGACGGTGACGAAATCGCCCGCCGCCAGATCCTGGCAGACGCTTTTCAGCTCTGCTGATGTTGTGATGATCTTCATGGAGGCGATGCTATAAACCAGATGGGCCTTCGTGTCGCCCCCTATGGCCAAAAGGCCGGGCGCGGGCTTGACAAATGCCCTGAGCCGTGCGCTTTTTCGCCCAAATTCAGACCCATGGATTCACTCCTGACAAGGCGGCTTTATGCACATTTTTGAACCTATACTTGCGGGGAACTGAACAAAACCCATGTCGGCCAGAGCGTGCGGCTGTCGGGGTGGATTCACCGCAAACGGGATCATGGCGGCCTGCTGTTCATTGATCTCAGGGACCATTACGGCCTGACGCAATGCGTCATCGAACCGGAAAGCCCCCATTTCAACACGGCTGAGCACGCGCGCACAGAAAGCGTGCTGACGGTCACCGGCCGTGTGGTGGCGCGCACCGACGACACGGTGAATGAAAACCTGCCCACGGGCCACATCGAAGTGCGCATTGACGATTTAACGGTGCAATCGGCGGCGGCGGAATTGCCCTTGCCGGTGTTTGGTGAGCCCGACTACCCGGAAGATATACGCTTACGTTACCGTTTTCTGGATCTGCGCCGGGAAAGCTTGCACAAAAACATCATGCGGCGCACCGCCATCGTCGGGGCGA
>Ga0114931_10000217_pt1 | contig 66209 bp, 55 predicted proteins | sample 2SBtaG_FD_89579 | JGI IMG/M metagenome (GOLD analysis project Ga0114931, IMG submission 89579) | Deep subsurface microbial communities from Kolumbo volcano to uncover new lineages of life (NeLLi) - 2SBTROV14_V59a metaG | ecosystem: Environmental > Aquatic > Marine > Volcanic | place: Kolumbo... | reverse complement strand
GGTGAGCGCGGGCAGCGGATGGAACGCGAGCTCGCCCGCTTCGTTTTCGACGCACACGCCATCCAGGGCGAGGGTATGCATGTGGGGATTCAGTCGCAGGTCGGAGCTGACGCGCTGGATCGCGGTGACGGCGCCGCTCTTGCCGCCCACGATGAGGACGCGTCGCGCGGCCTGATCGTTCGGGAGGAGCGTGGCGAACCTGCTGTTCTCGGCGAAACTGACCGATACGCAGGCCGGCTTCCGGTGCGTGCGCCGCGAGGCTCTGGACGCGCTCGATCTCGGCGCTCGACGCTACGACATCGAAGTCGACGTGCTGCTGGGCGTGCTCCGGAACGGCGGGCGCATCGTCGAGGTGCCCGTGCGACGTGACGCGCGGCGGCATGGCAGAAGCCAGCTCGGCTCGTTCCGCGACGGTACACGCATCCTCGTCCGCATCCTCAAGCGGCGCTTCGGACCCGCGGACTAGCACGCCGCGCCTTGTAGCCGCGCTTGCCAGGGTGCTAGCGTCGCGCAGAGATGGCCCGCGTAGTGTTCGTCACGAGCGGGCTGGAACACCTCGGTGTTGCGGCCCTCAGCGCCTACGCGCGGGCACACGGCCACGACGCGAGGCTCGTGTACGAGCCGAAACCATTCTCGTCCGACAGCGGGCCGGACAGCCCGCTCCTCGCGCAATGGCTCGAACCGACGCCCGCTCAGACCGCTGAACGCGTCCTCGCGGAGTCGCCCGATGTCGTAGCGTTCAGCTCGTACACCATCACCCACGCCTGGTCGGTGACGGTGGCCCGAGAAATCAAGGCGCGCCGCAAGGTGCCCATCGTGTTCGGCGGACCGCACGTCAACGGGGCTCCCGAGCACTCCATCCGCGAGCGTGCCATCGACGCGGTCGTGGAAGGCGAAGGCGAGGGCGCGTTGGTCGATCTGCTGGAGTGCGCCGAAAAGGGCCGATTTTCCCGGACGACCGTCCCCAACGTGTGGTTTGCAAACGGCGGCACCCCGATCAAAAACCCTGTGCGCCCGCTGATCGAGGACCTGGATTCGCTGCCCTGGGCCGACAAGTCCGGGTTCTACTCGGAGGTTCCGGCCTTCGAGCGCGAGTTCTACGTCGTCTCCAGGCGGGGTTGCCCGTTCCGCTGTAGCTTCTGCGAATACAGCATCTTTCCCAAACAGTATCCCGGCGAGAAACCAGTTCGGCGCCGATCGGTTTCCCATCTGATCGCCGAGCTCGAGGCCTGGAAGCGCCGCGGGCGCATCCGCAAGATCTTCTTCTGGGACGCGATCTTCACCCTCGACATCAAGTGGATGGAGGAGTTCGCGGATGCGTACCGGGAACGCATCGGCCTGCCATTCGAGTGCTACACGCACCCCCAGGCCATGACCCGGCAGATGGCACAGGAGCTCGCGCGCGCCGGATGCAGCATGGTGCGGGTGGGCGTCCAATCGGTAAACGCGGACACGCTGGCCGCCATGGAGCGGAAAGGCGACAGAAAGCGCGTAGAGCGCACGATCGGGCATCTGCGCGACCACGGCATCCCGTATGCGCTCGACCACATCGCCGGATTGCCGGGTGAGGGCCCCGAGGACCAGAAGAACGCAGTGCGGTTCTACAACGCGGTACGGCCTGCCCAGATCTACATGCACTGGATGACCTACCTTCCCGGCACGACCGCGCTCGAGCGGGCGAGCCAGGAAGGCCTGCTGAGCGAAGAACAGGTGGAGCGGATTCTCCGTGGCGAGGAAACGCACGGCTACGAGGCCCCACGCCTGATCGGAGCCGGCCCCGCCAAGGACGCGCTCGACGAGATCAGCCACCTCGTCATGCTGTTCCGGCTGATGCCGCTTCTGCCCCAGGCCACCATCGACTGGCTCCTGGAGTCGGGGACGTATCGCTGGCTGCCGGACACGACGACCGTATCCCGCGCGGTGGAGCTCTTGGTCGCGCTACGCGGCAACGCGGCTCTCCGCGAGCGCGTCTACGCGATCCTCATCGGCGCTGCCCATAGCGCTCTGCAAACGCTCACAGGCCGGGTCCGGAAGGTCAGCGCGCCGCCCGCCGCCGGCGCGTGGCCGGAGGCACCGCACCCGGTACACGCGAACGCAAACCCAACGCCGGAGCGGCGACGCTCGCAACTGGTCGTGCTGGCGTCCACGGGGCAGTCCGAAGGCCGCTAGTCGTTGCCGATACGGTTGCATCGGCCGTGCGCAGGGTTCGGCTCGGCGACGCGGTGAATCAAGTTCACCGCAGACCGCCCGGCGCCCCGCGCTCGCTGACCTTGCTATCCAGGTCCGCTCGTGTTGACATTTCGGCTGCTCTCCGCACGCTCGAACGAGCCCGACAGACCTGATGCGCATCGCCTTCATCTGGCCTCACGCCAACACCGTCTACCAGACGCTGCCCCTGTCTATCGGGGTTCTGCACGCGAACATCAGAGGTTACGGGCATGTCGCGAGGATGTTCAATCTGCCACTCGAAGGCTGGAAGGCCGACTCCGCCGAATTCCAGCAAGCGATTCGGGATTTCAATCCCGACATCATCGCCGTCTCGTCGTGGGCCGTCTCGTTCAAGAGCAGTGTCGAAGCCGTCCGCGCAGCCCGGAAGCAGGTGCCCAGCGCGACCACAGTCATCGGCGGGAACTACCCGACGCTGAATCCTGCTCAGGCCTACGCTCCCGGTTGCTTCGACTATGTCATCATGGGCGAAGCCGAGCACACCTTCCGCGACTTCTTGCGCCTGCTCGAGTCAGGAAAAGAGGGCGAGCTCGAGCACCTACCCGGCATGTACTTCACCACCGGCGACGGGCGACTCATCCGCAACCGGAACCACTTCGTCGAAGACCTGGACGAACTCGGCTACGTCGATTGGGAGTTCATCGAGCTGGCGCGTGCCTTCAAGCGGGGCTACATGCGCACCGTGATGGGCCCGAAACGCAAGGTCGCCCTCCTGGCCACGCGCGGCTGCGAGTACGGGTGCAACTTCTGTTCGGCGCCGCTCATGAACGGCAAGAAGCTGCGCCACTGGTCAGTGGAGCTGCTGGTCCAGCAGATCGCGCATCTCTACGATCGGTACGGCGTGCGCATGCTCTACTTCATGGACGACAATGCGACGCAGGATCGCACGTTCTTCAAGAACCTGTGTCGCGGCATCGCGGCACTCGGCCACCGCGATCTGACCGTCGAGCTATACCGTGGCGTACGGCTCGAAAACCTGGATGCCGAGATGCTCGCGGCCATGAAAGCGGCCGGCTTCAAGAGCCTGACCATCGCTCCCGAAAGCGGCTCCGATCGGATTCGCAGTGTGATGAACAAGGGGATGGACCGCGCGGACATCTTCCAGGCCGCCAACATGATCAGGGACGCGGACCTGTCGCTCCAGGCCTACTTCATTATCGGCTACCCCAGCGAGACGCGGGAAGAGCGCGAGATGACGTACCGCTTGATCCGTGAGCTTGGCCTCGACGTCTTCAGCCTGCACAAGTACCAGGCGCTCCCTGGAACCGGGAGCTTCCTGCGACTCGTGAAGAGCGGCCGAATCCCCCGCGACCATACGGACGAGTCCCATCTGATAGGCGAGGCTCTACCGAACTACAATGACGACCTACCGCAGGACATCGACCGCGAGATCCTCATGACCTACGCGCGTTTCTATGTGCGCAGGCCGCGGGCGATCCTGCATCTGCTTCGTATGGCTTCCGCGGGCGGCCTCTGGCGTTCCATCAGCGGCACCGCGAAGGCCGGCGTGCGTTCGATGGTCGGCCTGGGAAGAGCGGACACATTCCTGCCCTCGATCCGCGAACCCATGTGATGTGCCCGTCGCTCCAGGTCGACGTGCGTGGCGGGCGCAAAGTGGCACCACTACAGTTGCCGCTCGGCGGATGACGCTGCAATCCCACATTCTCGCCCTGGTCGCTCCCGCGGGACCCGGTGACGAGGTGGTTCCGGGAGCCCGCCTGGTGCGAGCCTCTACCGAGCTGGGGCCTCGCCTGACCTTCGATGTGGGCGGGCAGGACGTGCACGTCGAAATCGAACCAATAGACCCCAATCGGCCGAGTGCCGCGCGCTCCCGGCACTTGATGTTCAGCTATCGTTCGGGCAGCAGAGGAATCCACGTCGACCCCAAGCTCGGCCAAGCGCTCTGCCGGGCGATCGCAGAAGTGGGGGCGCGACGCGAAGACGACGAACCGGGCGCCGACGGGAAGCCACGTCGCTTCGCGGCTCCGGGAGGATGCCCGTGACGCTCGTGCCCTGGGCAGCAGCGGACGACAACCGCCGGGTCCAGCGTATCGCGCCGCCCAGCCCCCAGGCCTTCCGCGCGCGCTATCTCCGCCACCCTCGCCCATTGATTGTCGAGGGGCTGGCGTCACGATGGGCTCAACAGGGGCTGGACATTCGAATGTTGCGCGAGCGATTTGGAGACCGCCGCGTCCCGCTGGTTCGCGTCCGGGATGGGCTCCTGGGCTACGGACATGACGACGGCATGGACTACGAGACATGCCGGCTCGGTGACCATCTGGATTCACTTGAACGGCAGCCAGCCACTCATTTCATGACGGTTAGCGTCCGCGAGCAGTTTCCGGAGCTCTGGGGCCAGGTCGCACAGCTCGAGTACTGCGAAAGCGCACGCTGGAGGGATTCGCGCATCAACATCGGGACCTCCGGTACCACGACACCAATCCACGTCGAGCTGACGCACAATCTTCTGTTCGTTCTGTCCGGAAAGAAGGAGCTATGCTTGTTCGAGCCGCGGCAGACCACGCAGATGTACTTCGCGCCTTGGTCGGGCGCGCCGCACATCAGCCCGGTGGACCCACGGCACCTCGACGAGAAGCGCTACCCGCGCGCGCTCAGGCTGCGCCCCTGGCGCGCGATCGCCGGCGCGGGCGACGCGATTTTCATTCCCAGGGGTTGGTGGCATGCCGTCAAGACGCACGGGCCGACGCTTGCCGTCGCGAACTGGTGGGCCGACGGGCTATCGAGCCTGATTCCGCTGGCTACCGACGGCTACAAGCGGCTGCGCAGCGTCCGCAGCTGACCAGGCGGTTCATAACGCGATCTGCACAACGCCCAGGTCCGGGACCGCCGCGTAGACACGCCCCGCACGGCGATCCCAATCACAGCCCCACGTCGACGCGAGCCACGACGACGGATATCGCGTCGCCGGAGCGAGTGAACGAATCGAGAAGGGGACGCCCCGGAATGCCACCGCGGCATACCCTGTCCCATCGATCGGCTTCAACGGACCGGCAGACAAACAGAATACGCCCTCGCCAGACTTCTGGCTGTAGCGGGTCTCGCCGGGTACCACGGGGCCCGGGATGGGTTTCTCCGGGACAAGGTCTGCTGCACGTACTGGAAGCATGACCTCGCCCTCGTCGCAAAGGAGCCCCAGCTTGTCGGTGCGCTCGTCATGGAACAGCTCACCGGTACTCTCGGGGAAGTAGCGCTTCGCAAGCATGCGAAGGGGTGGGCGTCGGGTAACGGCTGTTGCGAGCCACCAAGCAACCCCCGCCGAGCGGGACACTCTCCGCGCGCGGCACGGTGCACGGCGACTTCTCGATCGAGGCTCGGTCGTGCAGCACCGGGGAGCGCCGGGCCTTCGAGGGGCTAAAGATCCACGGCGCGGCGGGACCGTGCTCGTGCCGCCGTCCAACGACCGGTTGGTAATCGCGGCGCCGAGCTGCTCGGCGACGTCCTGCGCGATCACGCTCGACGCCGGGCGCTGCGTCGTCTTCGAGGTGCGGAGCGAAAACACTGGGGACCGGTACAATGGTCGCTACATCTGGCGAGGCCGACTGCGCCTCCGCTGTAAGCTGAAGCAGCTCGATCGAAGCCGAGATCGACTTCCCGGCGTGCAGCTAGCCGCAATTGCTGTCAACAACGACGACGGTGCCGCCTGCGTGACGCGTTGTCTCTGCAGGAGGGGCGGGCGAAGCGACCCTCCCCAGCTCTGCACGCGTCTACAGACCGAGCTCGGCCAGCAGTTCGTCGTTGATGTGGCGGCCGGTCTTGTGCACCTCGCGCCAGTCGGGCTGCTCGGGGTCATACCACCCACGGAGCTCGATCCTGCGCCAGCGGGATGTCCCCCACAGCGCTCGAGCGTGACGAGGTTGCGCCCCTCGTAGACCGCCCCCATGCCGCCAGCGCCGAGAAGCCGCACGAGCTGGTACTTCTCGGCTATGGTTTGGCCTTCCATCCCTCGCATGGAGGAGCGGCCGGCCTCGTCGGCGCCGTCCATCGTCATGCCTGACCTGGCTTCGGAGGAGAGCGCAGCTTTCCGGACAGCGGTACGACGACCCGGCGCAAACAACCGGGCCCGGCGCGCGGCCGGGCCCCATTGCCTTGTCGCTGTGCGCGCGGCGGGCTATCCGGCGCAAAGCGCTGCCGCGTCCACGCTCACCAGTCGACCGTTGACGCAAGCGCTCAGTTTCACGCCGCTGCACGCTGGCAGCCGGCTGCCGTCGGCGCAGCCCGCATCGGCGCTTCCCTCGGTGTAGATGCAGCCCTGATGTCCATCAGGCAGGGTGCCGCAGCTGCCGCCCATGCGCGAGCAGTCGTGGTAGCTGACCTGTCCGCTGCTATCGCACCCCAGACGCACGTTGCCGTCGCAGCGGTCGACGTGGGGGCCGCCGGCGGGACAGCTCGTGAAGTGCCGGTCGGTGCATCCCGTCGGGCTGGATGGGTCGCACGTGGCATAGGCCAGAGCGCAGTCGCGAAGCGCGCCACCGTTGATAGTCGCGACCGCACCCTGGCAGCTGACGCTCGCGCCTTCGGGACCGCGACAACCATCCTCCTCGCAGTAGATGTCGCTGGCGCGACCACTTCTGCATGCAGCGACAGCGCTGCAGTCGCCGGCGTGCTGGTCCAGACAGCCAACGTAGTACTCGGCGCGCTCGTTGTGGTGCACCAAGCCGCTCATCGGGATGGCGCGTTCGGCGGACCACGTCACGTACTCCACACACGCCAGCACACCGGCCATTCGATCGTGGAGGGTGTACTTGGGCCCCGACATGTCACAGGCCACTTCTGTCGCGCACGCCTGGATGATGTCCTTGGCCGTCAGCACGGGCGCCGACGCGGGCATGCCCGGAAACGCTTTGCTCGCATTGCTCGCGACGGGACCGACCGGATTCGTCGCTACGCCACCGGCGCCGCCTGCGCCGCCGACGTTTCCGCCGTCGCTAGACGTCACGACGCACGCGCTCGAAAACAGTGCGACGCCCGCCACGGCGATCAATCCAAGCTTGTGGGCAGTGGTGACGACAGGACTCTGTGAAGTGTGGGTCATGGCAGCCGCTGGAGCAACGACCGTGCCAGCACTGTTCCGCCCGGGCGGGCGAAGCCCGGCCTTGGGGGGGAACGGCGCCCCGCAGGGGCCGGAAGGCCCCGAGGAGCGACGAGGGGGGGCAGCTCCAGACGCCTATCAGCGCGACGTTGCGAACGCCGGCGCGCAGTCGACCGCGGCATGCTGGTCAGACCTGTGCCGGAATCTGTTGCACGCGAGCCACACGTACTTCGGCGGGCTCGTTTTCCTGGCTAGCGACCGTGGTGGAGGCGCGGCTTCCACGCCAAACGCAGGAGGCAACACTTTGATTTGGCAGCGAAATACCCGTTTGCGCCGCGGGTGCAGCCGAACGTCGTGCCGACGCTGGATGTCGTGGCGCTCGACAACGAGCTGTTCCTGGTGATGGAGTTCGTCCAGGGCGAGGCGGTCTCGCGGCTGAGCCGCACCGTCATTGCCCGGCGCGAACGCATCGCTCTGGACATCCTGTCGGCCATCGTGTGCGGCGCGCTGCACGGCCTGCACGCAGCGCACGAGGCCACCGACGAACGCGGCAACCCGCTCCGCGTGGTCCACCGCGACATGAGCCCGCAGAACATCCTGGTCGGAGCCGACGGCGTGCCGCGTGTACTCGACTTCGGTATCGCCAAGGCGGCCGGACACAGCCAGCACACGCGCGAGGGGCAGCTGAAAGGGAAGCTGTCGTACATGTCGCCCGAGCAGCTACGCGCGGAAGGCGTCGACCGCCGCACCGACGTGTACGCGGCGGGCGTCGTGCTGTGAGAGATGCTGGCGCTGGAGCGACTCTTCGCCGGAGACAATCCGGGCTCGATCATCACGAGCGTCCTGCACGAGCGGGTGCTGCCGCCGAGCACGCGGGTACCAGGTCTACCGCGAGAGCTCGACGGCATCGTGCTGCGCGCGCTGGCGAGCGATCGCGAGCGCCGCTTCGAAAGCGCGCGCGCAACGGCGCAGGCGCTGGAAAGCTGCGTGCCCGTCGCCAGCCCTTCCAGGGTTTCCGACTGGGTGCAGGCGCTGGTGGGCGACCTTCTGGCTGAACGCGTGCACACGGTTTCGGAGATCGAGAGCGCGTCCCTGGAAGACATCCAGGTCGAGCGCAGCGGCTCGATGCAGCAAATCGCGGCCGAGCGGGCGCGTAGTTGGTCTGAACGCTCTCGCATCGGCTGCGGGCGTGCGAGATGGCGGCGGAGACGTCTGCGGAACGCCGCGTGGACCCGGCACGTCGCGGCAGCGGAGTGTCTCGAGGGGCTGCGGCAGGTCTTCGGCCGCCGTTTGGCGCTCCGCGCACACACCGGTGCCTCGCGCTCGCGCGTTCACTGCGCGTCGAACAGCTCCGCCTGCACGGGCTCACCGAGGCGGCGGCGGATGACGCGGCTCTTGAAGAAGGGCGGATCGCGCGCGGGCGCGAGCGTGGCCGGCTCGGTGGGCTCGCCGAGCCAGTGGAGGTAGCGGCGGATGCCGTCGGCGGTGAGGCCCGAGGTGGGACTGAAACGCTGGGGCATCGAGCGCTTGGGCCGCTGGCTGTGGCCCACGCTGGTGGGACCGTTCCCGGGGGCGGGGCTCTTGGCGCTGGCGCGCAGCACTCAGGGCATCGGCGGGGGCTGGTCCTTTGTTCGGCTGGCTGGCTCACCCGACGTTGGCACAGGGGGCTTCGGTTGACCGCGCTCCGCGGAGGTTCCGCGCCGAACCGACATCAAATGACCTGGGGAGCAAAAATGAGCTCCCCGGCTGTTAACGATCGGGTCCACAGGCACGTCTGATCCGGCATCTCCCGCCGTTTGTCCGTTTCCCGCGCCCCCGTCGGGCCCTTCGCGTTCGCCCCAACCCGAGAGCGGCAGAGCGTACCATTGCGGGTCGTGGCCACCGAGGACGACAGCCTGGTGCGGGCAGCGCAGCGTGGCGATCAGGTCGCTTTCGGCCGCCTGTTCGAGCGCTACACCCGGCTGGTGCACGGCGTGCTGCTTTCGCGCTTGGGCAAGGCGGATGCGGACGACCTGACCCAAGAAGTCTTTCTCGTGGCGTTCGAGAAGCTGCCGGCGCTGGCGGAGCCCGACTCCTTTGGCGCGTGGCTGGCGGTGATCGCTCGCAACCGTGCAACGGATTTTTTGCGCAAGCGTCCTCGGGAAAGCGAGATCCTGCCTGATCTCCCGACGTTCGATCCGCGGCGCGCCGAAGCGGAGCAGGTGTTGGAGGTCATTCGCGGTCTGCCGGAAGCGTATCGGGAGCCGTTGGTCCTGCGTTTGGAGGAAGGAATGACGGGGCCGGAGATCGCCGCACGCACCGGGCTGACTCCGGATTCCGCCCGCGTGAACTTGCACCGAGGCATGAAGCTCCTCAAAGAGAGGATGAAGTCCGATGAATAGCGACTACCTATGGGACGGCACCGGCGCCGTGGATCCGGAGGTCGCGAGGCTGGAGGAGCTCTTGAGCGAGCTGCGCTACGAGCGGGACTGGCAGCCCGTGGTGCGACCGCGGCGGCGGGGCCCGATCATCGCGGCGCTGGCCGCTGCTGCATGCGTGGCGGTGCTGGTCACCTGGAGTGCGACCCGACAGTCGACGTCCGTTACGTCGGAACCGGCTCCAACGAGTGCCGCGGCAGCCGGGACTCCCGAGGTCGTCAATCCCTTTGCCAACGAGCGGGCGCCGCGTCGCGCCCGCTCGAACGACGTGGTCAATCCGTTCAAGTCCGCTCCGTCTGCCAACAAGTCGACGCCGCGCAGCCCTGGCTCGGCCGAAGTCGTAGATCCTTTCAAGGGCTCTCCCCGCGCTACGCACAGCGCGTCCAAGCCGGCAGAACTGCTCGACCCGTTCAAAGGCAAGACCAGCGCGCCGCCGACGACGACCGGCAGAAACGGCGTGGTGAATTCTTGGGCAACGTCGGCGGACAAGAAGAGCCTGGGCGCTTCGGACGTGGCACCAGTGATCGCGCGCCAGCGATCCGAAATCGCCAGCAAGTGCTGGACGCCGGCGCGAGACGAAGCACCCAAGTCCGCCCCCAAGAGCGCGCGCGTGGTGCTGACACTTCGCATCGCCGCTTCTGGACGAGTGCTCAGCGCGACGGCGTCCGATCCAGCGGGCTACCCGGGGTTGGGAAGCTGCATCGCGGGGCGGGCCAGGAACTGGGTGTTCCCCGTATCTTCGAGCGGTGCCACCATCAACGTGCCGTTCATCTTCTCGCGCTGAGCGCCGCTTGATTTTAGGGGTTTTCCGCTACAGATTGAAGCAGCCCACGAGGACGGCAACGAAGGCGGAGGACGATAGACAGGTACATCGGGATGGACGTGCACGCGGCGAGTTGCACTATCGCGATAGTCGGGCCGAGCGGGCGAAAGCTCGGCTCCCGAGTGGTCGAGACGAACGGCCGGGCCGTGGTGGAGGCGACGGCGGTGCTGCGCGGGTCCTGACGGAAGCGGGCCGAGCGTGGACGCGACGGCAAGCCCCGCCAGCGCGAGACCGCCCGAGCCAGATGCGCATGGGCTTCGTAGTCATCCAGGCTGTTGCCTGGCTTCACGTCGACGTCTTCGATCACTCCGCGCTCGTTTGGTCGTCGCGGGAGCATACCCCATGAAGCGGCTCAGCCAGCGATCGCCAGTACGACCTTGCCGCGGCAGTGGCCGCTCTCCACGCGTCGGTGGGCGTCCCCGGCGCGTTCGAGGGGCAGCACGCTGTCGATCACGGGGCGGATCGCGCCGCCGTCGACGAGCTCGGCGATGCGCGCGAGAGTGTCACCATCCGGCGTCCGCGACATAGGGACGAATCGCACATTTTTCGCGAGCCGCGCCCTCACGACGAACCTCGCAATCTGCGCTAGCGCAACGGCTGCGCCCAGCACCGGGCCGAAACGGGCGGTCGCCGCCGGCAGTCCGGTCGCGAGTCCGACGATGCGCCCACCGCGCTTCACTGTCGCGAGCTCTCGGCGCCAGTGAACCGGCCCGAGGCTATCCACGATCAGGTCGCAGCCGCGAGCTGCGTCTTCGTAGCTCGACGTGTGGTAGTCGATGACCACGTCGGCGCCGAGCTCCCGCACCGCCTCCGCGTTGGCAGAGCTGCAGGTGGTGAGCACCTCGGCGCCGAAGTGCTTGGCGATCTGGATGGCAGCCGTGCCCACGCCGCCGTCGCCGGCCTGGATCAACACTCGGGATCCTGGCCCGATCTTGCCGCGAGTGACGAGCGCGTCCCAGGCGGTGAGCGCCACCAGTGGCAAAGACGCGGCTTGCTGGTGGCTCACCGAGCGCGGCTTGAGAGCCAGCTCCCGTTCGTCCACGATCGCGAGCTCGGCGTAGCTGCCCATGCGGTGATGGTTGGGCGATGCGAAGACCTCGTCGCCCACCCGCACGCGGGTCACTCTGCTGCCGACGGAGCGCACCACACCGGCCAAGTCCATTCCGGGGACCACGGGCAGCATGGGCCGGATGATGGCCCGGTGGCTGCCGCCCCGGATCTTGCAGTCGACGGGATTCACGGCGGCGGCATGGACCTCCACCAGCACGTCCCGGGGGCCCGGTGTGGGTGCCGGGATGTCTTCCAGCGCGAGCACGTCGGCCGCGCCATAGCTCTTGAAACGAACGGCTCTCATCATCAGAAGATCCAACTCGCGCCGCAGATCACGAGCGCGATGCAAGGGGCCAGGCCCAGTGCGGAGCCCAGCACGTAGTCCCGGGTGCGGATGTTCGTGAAGGCCAGGGCGTAGCCGAGCGGCGGCGACAGCCACAGCACCAGGCGGAGCAACACCACGCTCTGAACGGGGCGCACTTCCACCCTCTCCAGCAGGCGAGCGAGCCAGCTCCACCGAGGGCGCCAGGAGCGCTCGTTCGTGCCGCGCGCCCGGCGCGTGAGCACGAAGGGCACGGTCACGGCGACGATGGCCCCGCCGTAGGCCAGGGCGAAGCCCGTGAGCGGCCCATAAGCGGTGCGCGCCGCCAACACGAAGGCCGTGCCCGGCAAGTGGAGCAGTTGCCCCAACGAGAAGGCGGCGACGAAGGCCGGCGCCGCCCAGCCGCCCAAGGAGCGGATCCAGGCGCCGATGACATCCGGCCGGAGCTGCCCGCTCCGGTGTAGCAGCACCCCACCGGTGACCAGAGCGACCAGCACCAAAGCCAACAGCACGTGGCGAACGCGTGCGCTCATCCGAGCTCCCGGAGCTTCAGCGTGTGGGTGGCAACGTCCACCAAGTAGTCCTCGACGGCCGCAGCGGCGTCCCCGGTCTCTTCGCCGAACAGCGCCAGCTCCGACTTGGGTGCGACCGCGAAGCGAGTGATGAGGATCCCGATGCCCACCAGGGGTATCCGCTTGCCGTAGCTGGCGCCGCCGGCGAGGAGCCCCGTGGCATCCCCCACGAAGCCGCGCTGGGCTTGCCGGACGCGCTGCTGTGCGATGGGCGCACTCTCGTACACGAAGGCACGCAGCAGAAAGCGACTGCGATCTGGATTCCGTCGCGCTGCGCGATAGGCGTGGCGCACGGCGGCTGCCTCCGGGTCCTTCGCGCGCGTGACCACAGCGGCAAGCTCTCCGCCGATCTGCGCCAGCTCGGCGAAAGCCTTGTCCAGACAGGTGGCGTATAGCTGCTCTTTGGTGCCGAAGTAGTGATGAACCGCGGCGAAGCTGACCCCGGCCTCGCCAGCGATCTCCCGCACAGTGCAACCATCGAGGCCGTTTTGACCAAACGCCGCCGTGGCCGCGGCCAGGATGTGGCGGCGTGTGGCGTCGGCGTCGGCATGGGCGGGACGGGCCATCGAGGGCAGGAACTTATCCACTGATAAATTCCTGTCAAGGGGCCATACCGGTCGGGTCGTGTTCGTCATCGCCCTCACGCGCTGGGCCCGGGCCGGCTCCCCCTACCGCCCTCCCCCTGCCGACAGGCTCCGCACGATCCGCCGCTGGAACACGAGCACGGCGACGGCGACGGGCAGCGTGGCGACGATCGCCGCCGCGAGGATCTGCCCCCACGGCACCTGGTAGCGGCCGCTGAGCAGCGCGATGGCAACAGGCACGGTCTGCCGCTCGGGGCCGAGCGTGAAGGAGAGCGCGAACAGGAACTCGTTCCAGGCGTAGACGAAGGTGAGGATGGCAGTGGTAGCGATGCCGGGCAGCGCGAGCGGCAGCACCACCTCGAACAGCGCACGCAGCCGGCTGGCGCCGTCGATCCACGCGGCTTCTTCGAGCGCCGCCGGCAGCTGTCGGAAGTAGCCGTAGAGCAGCCACACCGTCAGCGGCATGGCGAAGGTCAGATACGGCAGCACCAGGCCCGGATAGGTGTCGATGAGGCCGACCTTGCGCAGCATGAGGTACAGCGGCGACACGATCGAGATCTGCGGGAACATGCCGATGGCGAGGATGGCCGTGGCGACGAGCTTGCGGCCGCGGAACCTGAGGCGCGCCAGCGCGTAGGCGCACAGCGTGCCGAGCACGACGCTGAGAACCGTGGTGGCGCCGGCGACGACGAGCGAGTTCTTGATGGGGAGCCAGAAGCTGCGCCCGCTGAACAGGGCGCGGTAGTGCTCGAGCGAGAATCCGCGCGGAGAGGGCGACGGCGCGGCGAACAGCTCGGCTTCCGGGCGGAAGCTCGAGACGAGCGCGAAGTAGAGCGGCAGCACGAGCACGACGCCGAGCAGCACGAGGCCCGCGGCGGACAGCGCCCGGCGCGTTCTCACCCCTCCCCCGCTTCCGGCGTCAGCAGCCGCACGTAGCCGAGCGCCAGGCCGAACGCGATGATGAACACGATCACGCCGAGCGCCGAGCCGTAGCCGAAGCGCAGGTGATCGAGCAGCGTGTCGAAGGTGTAGAGCGCGACCGGCTCCGTCGCCGTGCCGGGGCCGCCGCCGGTCAGCACGTACACGAGATCGAAGACGCGCAGCGCGTCGAGCGTGCGGAACACGAGCGCGACGGCGATCGCCGGGCGCAGGAGCGGCAGCGTGATGTTCCATAGGCGCGACCACGCCCCCGCGCCGTCGATGCGCGCTGCCTCGTACAGCTGCTCGTCGATGGTCGTGAGCCCGGCCAGGAGCAACAGCGCGACGAACGGCGTGGTCTTCCACACGTCGGCGAGGATGAGCGGCACCCACGCCGCGATCGCATGCGACAGCCAGTCGATGCCCGCCAGGCCGACGCCCTGCAACAACTGGCTCGCAACGGAGTGATCCGACTCGAACATGAATCGCCACACCAGAGCAGCGACGACGGTGGGAATCGCCCAGGGCAACAGGGCGACCGCGCGCAGCGGCCCGCGACCGCGCACCGCCCGGTGCAGAGAGAGCGCGATGCCAAGACCCAGCGCGAGCTCGAGCGAGACGCTGAGCCCGGCGAACAGCGCGGTGCGCCCCAGCGCGCTCCAGAAGCGCGCGTTGGACAGAGCGAGCGCGTAGTTGTCGAGCCCGACGAAGGGCTGTCCGCGCCACGGCAGCCTGAGGTCATGCGCGTGGAGCGACTCCCACCCGGCCCATAGGAGCGGGAGCAGCGCCACGGCGGCGATAACGAAGAGCGCCGGCGCCATGAGCGGCCAGGCGAGGCGCGCGTCACTGCCCCCTTCGCGCACCCGCCGGCGGCGCAGTAAGAAGAAAGCGGCGCCCGCCAGGAGTGCCACAAGCAGGAGCCGCACGAGCCACGTCGCGAGCGGCGGCGCGCGCGCTCCATTGCGTGCATCGTCTTGAATACGGCGCATGTGAGCCGCGGCATCGGCGAGCGCGGCGCGCGGCGTCTTCTGGCCGGACAGCGCGTTGGAGAGCTCGACGGAGAGCGCGCCCGACAGCTCGCTCCACAGCGGCGTGGGCGGACGCGGGCGCGCGTGATCGATGATCGCGCGCACGTCGGCCGGCGGCATGGGCAGCGCGCGCGCGAGCTCCGGCGTGTCGTACAGCGCGCGGCGCGCGGGCAACTGGCCGGCGACGCGGGCGCGCTCCAGCATCTGCGCGGGCGCGGTGAGGAATTGCACGAGCTGCCACGCCTCGGCGGGATGGCGCGTGTTCGCGTTGATGGCGAGCGCCGCGCCGCCGAGCGCGGCTGTCGGAGTCCCGCCCGGCGCGGCGGGCATGGGCGCCACGGCGTAGTGGCCGCGCACGCGCGTGCTCCCCTGCCCCATCAGTGCGTAGGCGTAGGGCCAGTTGCGCATCAGCGCGGCGCGGCCGTTCTGGAAGGCGAAGCGCGTCTGCTCCTCGTGATAGCCGAGCACCGCGCGCGGCGAGCCATCGCCTATCAGATCCTTCAGGAAGGTCAGAGCGCGCACGCCGGCTTCCGAGTCCACCGTGATGCGACCGCCGTCGTCGGCGATACGCCCGCCGTAGCCGCCGAGCACCTCCTGGAATACGGTGACGAGCCCCTCGTAGCGCGCGCCCTGCCACACGAAGCCCTGCGGGTAGCCCGTCGTCTGGGCGTGCTCGGCGTCACGGTGGAGCTCCGCAAGGCTCGCCGGCGCCGAGGGAAACATGTCGGTCCGGTAGTACAGCATGCCGACGTCCACGAACCACGGCATCGCGTACAGCTCGTTGCGATAGCGATCTGCCTGGACCGCAGCGGGGAAGAAGTTGCGCGTATCCGGATGGAAGCGATCGAGCGGCAGCACCCAGCCCGCCGCCGCGAACTCCGGCGCCCAGATCACGTCGATCGAGAGCACGTCGGGCGCGCTCGCCTTGGCGTTCAGCCACTGCACGTACAGCTGGTGGCGTTGATCGGCCGAGTCCGGCGTCACCTGTTCGACGACGCGTATGTGCGGATGTTGCCGCATGAAGCGCGCGAGCTGTCGGTGCAGGACCTTGGCTTCGGCGCCCACGGCGCTGCCCGGAAACACTAGCGTGACGCGGGAGTCCGGCGCACCAGCGTGCCCGCATCCGCCGCACAGGAGCAGCAGGACGACAACCCAGGCGACCGCGCCGCGCCGCATCCCCCGAGTGTCGGCACGCGGGAGCGGGGGTCAAGGGCGCGGCCAGCTCCCTGCCCGGATCCGCGCTTGCCTTCGTCGAACAAGTGCATCATGACGAGGCAGCCGAAGAACCCGATTCATCCCGGCAAAATGCTGCTTGAAGAATTCCTGCAGCCGGCAGGCATCACGCAGACCGCCTTCGCCAGGAAGCTCGGCTGGACCCGTGCGCGGCTGAACGAGCTCATCCACGCAAAGCGCGGCATGACGGCGGACGCCGCCCTCGATCTGGCGGACGCGCTGGGCACGTCGGCAAAGCTCTGGATGAACCTGCAGGCGACGTACGACCTCGACCGGGCAAGGAAACGGCGAGGCGCCGCCGCCTGACGCCCTGCGCGCGACTGCCCGGGCACTTCAACCAGTGTCGCAAGCCCCCGCGCTGCAGTAGCCTGCAACGATGGGAAGCCCGCCGGACCTCGCACCTCCTGAGCCGACCCGCTCGTGACGCTCGGCTCGTCCGGACCCGCGCCCGCGTCGGCCAGCTACTCGACGCTCCGGCTCGCAGCGACCGGCAGGACGCGGCGAAGCAGGCTGGCGCGCCTTTGTGATAGCCCCTACGCCCCTGCGCGCGCGTGCCACTCCTGCACGCTCTTGACCTGCGGCTCGCCGCGGGTCATCGCGCGCATCTCGAGAGCGTCCACGGCTGCCAGGCCGGCGTTCATGGTCGTGAAGTACGGGATGTTGGCGAGCAGGGCCGTGCGGCGGATCGAGTAACTGTCGCGGATCGCCTTGGCGCCCTGGGTGGTGTTGATGACGAGCTGCATGTCGCCGTGGCTGATCGCGTCCACCACGTGCGGCGAGCCCTCCAGCACCTTGTTGATGCGCTCGACCGGAATGCGAGCGCGCGCGATGGCGTCGGCGGTTCCGTGGGTGGCGATGATGCTGAAGCCCAGGTTCCTCAGCCGCCGCGCAACGTAGCAGGCCCCGGCCTTGTCGCTGTCGGCCACGCTGATGAAGGCCTTGCCGCGCTCCGGCAACGCGAAGCCCGACGCCGTCATCGATTTGCCGAACGCGAGCGCCACGCTGGTCGAGATCCCCATCACCTCGCCCGTCGAGCGCATCTCCGGCCCCAGGATGGTGTCCACACCGGGGAACTTGTTGAAGGGGAACACCGACTCCTTGATCGCCACGTGCGTGGGGATCGAACCGTCGTCGAGACCGAGCTCGTCGAGGGTCGTCCCGACCATCACCTTCGCCGCGATCTTCGCCAACGGGCGACCGGTCGCCTTGGAGACGAACGGCACCGTGCGCGACGCTCGCGGATTGACCTCGAGCACGTACACCTCGCGATCCTTGACCGCGAACTGCACGTTCATCAGCCCCACCACGCCGAGCTCCAGCGCCAGGGCCCGCGCCTGGTTCTCGATCGTCCACACCGTGTCCGAGTCGAGCGAGTGCGGCGGCAGCACGCTGGTCGAGTCGCCGGAGTGCACGCCGGCTTCCTCGATGTGCTGCATCACGCCGCCGATGATGCAGCGCTTGCCGTCGGCGACGCAGTCCACGTCGACCTCGGTGGCGTTGCCGAGAAACTGGTCGATGAGCAGCGTTGGCGAGCCCGCGTCCTTGGCCGCTTCCATCGCCAGATCGACGTACGCCTCCAGTTCGTCGTCGGAAAAGCAGGTCATCATGCCGCGGCCACCCAGCACGTACGAAGGGCGCACCAGCACGGGATAGCCGATATCGCGGGCCACGCGGCGCGCTTCCTCCACCGTCTTGGCGATACCGGCGCGCGGGCGCTTGAGGCCGAGCTTGCTCAGGAGGGCATCGAAGCGCTCGCGGTCCTCCGCGCGGTCGATGGCGTCGGCGGGCGTGCCGAGCAGCATCACCCCGGCCTGCGAGAGCGGCACGCTGAGCTTGAGCGGCGTCTGCCCGCCGAACTGCACGATGATGCCCAGTAGCTCGCCCTTCGACGCCTCCTCGCGACAGATGGCGAGCACGTCCTCCAGCGTCAGCGGCTCGAAGTAGAGGCGGTCGGACGTGTCGTAGTCGGTGGAGACGGTCTCCGGGTTGCAGTTGACCATCACCGTCTCGATGCCGAGGTCGCCGAGCGCGAAGGCCGCGTGGCAGCAGCAGTAGTCGAACTCGATGCCCTGCCCGATGCGGTTCGGGCCGCCGCCGAGGATGATGACCTTCTTCCGGTCGCTCACCTCGCTCTCGCTCTCGCTCTCGTAGCTCGAGTAGAGGTACGGCGTGCGCGCGACGAACTCTGCGGCGCAGGTGTCGACGCGACCGAAGACCGGCTGCACGCCGAGCCGCTCGCGCTCGGCACGCACCTCGGCCTCCGTCCCTGCACGCAGCCGCGCGATCTGTGCATCGGCGAAACCCAGGCGCTTGCTGTCGGCCAGCAGCGCCGCGTCGAGCACCTTGGCTTCGGCGAGAACCTTCTCATGCGCCACGATCGCGTAGAGTTGTTCCAGAAACCACGGGTCGATGCCGGTGAGCTGGTGCACGCGCTCGACGCCGATGCCGGCGCGCAGCGCGTCGCCCACGTAGAACAGCCGCTCGGCCTTCGGCACCGCAACGACCTGCTCGAGTGCCTTCGTCAGCTCTTCCGGGCTCGGCGGCGGCAGCGACGGACGCGGGCGCGCGGCGGGCGGCGCCTCGTGCGCCATGTCGCGGGCGTGCGGCTTTTCCGCCAACAGCCGGTAGTCGACGCGATCCATCAAACTGATGAAGCCGGACTTGCCGGTTTCCAGCGAGCGCGCCGCTTTCTGCAGCGCCTCGGGGAAGGTGCGGCCGATGCTCATCGCCTCGCCCACGCTCTTCATCTGCGTGCCGAGCCGCGCGTCGGCCCCCGGGAACTTCTCGAAGGTGAAGCGCGGCCACTTGACCACGACGTAGTCGATGGTCGGCTCGAAGGCGGTGCTGGTGCCGGTGATGTCGTTCTCCAGCTCGTCCAGCGTGAAGCCGACGGCCAGCTTGGCGGCGATCTTCGCGATCGGATAACCCGTCGCCTTGGAAGCCAGCGCGCTGGAGCGCGAGACGCGCGGGTTCATCTCGATGACGAGAATGCGCCCCGTCTTCGGGTCGACGGCGAACTGCACGTTGGATCCGCCCGTTTCCACGCCGATCTCGTGCATGACGGCGCGCGCCGCATCCCGCAGCCGCTGGTACTCGCGATCAGTCAGCGTCAGCGCCGTCGCGACCGTGATCGAGTCGCCGGTGTGCACGCCCATCGGATCGATGTTCTCGATCGAGCAGATCACGATGAAATTGTCCGCCGTGTCGCGGATGACCTCGAGCTCGAACTCCTTCCAGCCGATGACGCTCTCTTCGATCAGTACCTCGTGCGTGGGCGACTGCGACAGCGCCCACTCCACCTTCTGGTCAAGCTCCTCCGGCCGATCCACCACCGCGCCGCCCGCACCGCCCAGCGTGAAGCTGGGACGCAGGATCACCGGGTAGCCGGTGGTCTCCACGATCTTCCGCGCCTCCTCGGTAGAGCGCGCGTAGCCCGAGCGCGGCGACTCGAGCCCGGCGCGGGTCATCGCCTCCTTGAACAACAGCCGGTCCTCGGCCTTGCGGATGGCGTCGACCTGCGCACCGAGCAGCTTCACAGCATGGCGCGAAAGCACGCCGCTCTCGTGCAGCTCCAGGGCGACGTTCAGCGCGGTCTGCCCGCCCAGCGTGGGCAGGAGCGCGTCCGGCCGCTCGCGTTCGATGATCGCTGCCAGCGTCTCGCAATCCAGTGGCTCGATGTACGTGCGCCGCACCAGCTCCGGATCCGTCATGATCGTGGCCGGGTTCGAGTTGACCAGCACCACGTCGTAGCCGAGCCCCGTCAGCGCCTTGGCGCCCTGCGTGCCCGAGTAGTCGAACTCGCAGGCCTGCCCGATCACGATCGGACCGGAGCCGATCAGCAGGATCTTGTTGATATCGTCCCTCTTCGGCATGCGCTCCCGTCAGTGACAGAACCCGACCGGGGCGTCCAGTTGCATCCCGCGCACCCACCCCCGCCGGAATCCTCCTCGAGGGGGCCCACCTCCCCTCGAGCACCCCGACGTGCCTCGCTACGCTCGGCACGGGCTCGATGGAAACGCGAGACTAGCGCCGTTTCACGAGGCGCGCGGCAGCCCCGACCACGCTGGCCCAGGTGGCGAACTGGGCGCGGGGCAGCTCGCGCCGGGTCCGGTCCATGTCCTGGTCGGGCACGTCGACGAACAGGAACGGCACCGTGCGCAGCCGCGCCTGCGTCGACATCCAGCGGGCTGTGGCGCGGCCGTGCGAGGGTGACCGTCCCCCGTCCACGATCACCAGATCGGGCCAGTTCCGGAACAGCTCGGGCTTGCACTCCGGCCAGCGCGGCTCGACCGCCTGGACCTCGTGTCCGGCGGCGCGCAGCCCTTCGAGCTGCTCTGCCCGCTCTGTCCCTCCGCCCATCGCCAGAACCAGGATGCTCGCCATCGCCCCTGCCGAAATCTAGCCGGGCAAAAGCCCCTTCTACAAGCAGCGGCCGGCCGGGAGGGGAGCGTCCGTTCAGGTGGACGGCGGCGGGGGCGTGGAGCAGCATCCGGGGCCGGGTGGCAGCGCGCTTGACGGCGCGGGCCACTTCCGTCATAAGTCCGCGCTCTCCGGCGTGATCGCGGGTCGCGAGCGCTGCCCCGCCTTCGGGGCCATACCGGAGCCGCCCTTCCCGGGCCGCACTGGAGTGGATCCATGCCCAAGATGAAGACCAATCGCGCTGCCAAGAAGCGCTTCAAGCTAACCGGAACCGGTCGCGTGCGTCGCCCCAAGTGCGGTGCACAGCACGGCTTCATCGGCAAGTCGCGCAAGCGCCGTCGTCGCCTGCGCGACATGGACATGGTGGCCCCCGAGTTCGAGAAGCGCATCAAGCTCCTTCTGCCGTACGGCTGAAGAGAGGCGTAGAGGAGTAGATAGATGTCGCGCGTGAAGAGAGGCCCGTCGCCCCGTCGTCGTCACAAGCGCGTATTCGCGCAGACGAAAGGCTTCTGGGGTGGTCGCAAGAACCGCTATCGGCAGTCGATCCGCGTCCTGTGGAAGTCGTGGCAGTACGCCTACGTCGGTCGCAAGCTGAAGAAGCGCGACTACCGCCAGCTGTGGATCGTGCGCATCAACGCGGCTTGCCGCGAGAACGGCACCACCTATTCGCGGCTGATGGGCGCGCTGAAGAAGAGCGGCGTGGAGCTCGACCGCAAGGTGCTCGCCGACATGGCCGTCAACGACGCGGCCACGTTCAAGCAGCTCGCCGAGCTCGCCGCCTCAGCCGGCTAGCCTCGGACCGTGTCCGATCCCGCGCAGGAGATCGAAGCGGGCCTTGCCGCCCTGGGCCAGCGCTTCCGCGAGCGTTTCGCCGCGGCGGGCAGCGAGCCTGATCTGCGCGCGGCCCGCGCCGCGGTGCTGGGCAAGAAGGGGGAGCTGACCAGCCTGCTCAAGCTGATGGGCAAGGTCGGCGCCGACCAGCGCCGCGCCATCGGCGAGAAGGTGAATGCGGTCAAGGGCGACGTGGAGGCGGCGTTCGAGGCGCGGCTCGGCGAGCTCGCGCGCGCCGAGCGCGAGGCGGACCTGAATGCGCGCCCGTTCGACCTGACCCTGCCCGGACGCGCAGCGGTACCGCGCGGACATCTGCACCCCTTCACGCAGGTGAAGTGGGAGGTGCTCGACATCTTCCGCTCGCTCGGTTTCGAGATCGCGTGGGGGCCCGAGGTGGAGCTGGAGGAGAACAACTTCACCAAGCTCGCCTTTCCGCCCGACCATCCCGCGACCGACATGCAGGACACCTTCTGGGTGAAGGTGGAAGGCGGCAAACCGGACGCCCGCGTCCTCCTGCGCACGCATACCAGCAACGTGCAGGTGCGCGAGATGAGCACGCACGAGCCGCCGATGGCGATCGTCAGCGGCGGAACCGTGTACCGGCGCGACGACGACGTTACGCACTCGCCGATGTTCCACCAGATCGAGGGCTTCCTGGTCGACAAGCAGGTGAGCTTCTCGCACCTGAAGGGCGTGCTCACGGCGTTCGCCGAGCGGCTCTACGGCGAGGGCACGCCCGTGCGCTTCCGCCCGAGCTATTTCCCGTTCGTGGAGCCGGGCGCGGAACTGGACGTGGGCTGCGTGTTCTGCAGGCCGGACGACGGCTCACGGCAGAGCTGCCGCGTGTGCAAGGGCACCGGTTGGCTCGAGATCCTCGGTTGCGGCATGGTGCACCCGGAGGTGTTCGTGCACTGCGGCATCGATCCGGAGAAGTACACGGGCTTCGCCTTCGGCATGGGCGTGGAGCGCGTGGCGATGCTCCGCTACGGCATCCCGGACATCCGCGTGCCGTTCGAGAACGACCCGCGTTTCCTCGCGCAGTTCTAGAGCCCGATCGTCACGACGCGATCGGCGACCGCCGCCACTTCCGGACGGTGCGTCACAACGATCGCGCTGCGCTGTCCCTTGAGCCACGTCAGCACTTCGAGCACTCGCGTCTCGGCCGCTGCGTCGAGGCCCTCCGTAGGTTCGTCGAGCAGGAGCACGGGAAGGCCCGTGGCGAGCGCGCGGGCGATCGAGACGAGGCGGCGCTCGCCGCCGGACAGGGCGCGGCCTCCGGGGCCGAGCGTGGTGTTGCCGAGCGACGCGAGCAGCGCACCGGCGCCGATCTGTTCGAGCGCGGCGCGCGCGGTCTTCTCGTCGCCGCCACAGAGGGTGACGTTATCGAGCAGCGTGCCGGTCACGAGCGGCGCGTCCTGCGGCACCCAGGCGAACGGGCGCGCGTCGGGACCGACCGCGGCGTGCGTGATGTCGTCGTCCGCGTAGCCGACGCTTCCGCGCGCATGCTCGAGCCCCAGCAGCGTGCGCAGGAGCGTTGTCTTGCCGCTGCCGGTCGGGCCCATCAGGCTCACCATCTCGCCCGGCTCGAGGCGCAGGCTCATCTCCGGGCCGTGCGTGCCAGCGCCGAAGTCGCGGAGAGAAAGCTGCGACACCGCCTGCGGCCTGCGTGCAGGCGCCGCCGCACCGGCCTGCTCGAGCCCGACCGGCGCCGGCAGCAGATTGCCGCCGAGCAGCTCTTCGAGGCGCTCGAGCGCCACCGCGCCGCGCAGCGTCCACGCCCGCGCATCGCCCAGATCGCGCAACGGCTTGTACGCCATGAAGAACACCGCCGCGAACGCCACGAGCCGTCCGTCGCCAAGTGGAAAGCCGAGCCGCGCCGCTATCGCGATCCCGCCGAGCAGGGCGAGCGCGCCGAGCACTTCGTTCGAGCCGCTCAGGGCGGCGCGCCCGGCGTCCACACGCGCGGCCGCCCGGGCCGCACGCTCACCGCTCGACGCGACTTCCTGCTCGATGGCCCGGCCCGCGCCGTAGGAACGCCACAGGTCCAGGTTCTTGATCAGGTCGTCCACACCGCTGTGCAGCTGTTCGACCAGCCCCTGCGCCTCGGCGCTGGCCGCGCGCCAGCGCCGGCGCAGCATCGAGATCCCGACGGCGAAGGGAGCCAGTGCCAGAATGCCCAGTAGAGCCAGGGGGGCTGACACGAAGATCAGGGCCAGGACCAGTGGCACCAGCTGTGCCGCCGCCCGGATGCCGACCAGCACGCCCGAAACACTCGCTCCCTCGACCTCGCGGATCCGCACCGCAATAGTTGCGAGGACCCTGGGCGGAGAGTCATGCAGGCCGCGCTCGAGCAGGCGCCGCGTGGCCCGCCCCCGGAGCGAGCAGCCGACGAGGCCACCCGCCAGAATTTCGAAAAATGCAAGGAAAGTCGACGAGAAGGCCTTGACGAGCGTAGCGACCAGCCCCAGGTAGCAAATGGTAGGCAGCGACCAGCCCCAGGGCCCGACCCCCGCCGTTCCAACCGAGCGTGCCAGGGCCCGTCCAAGCAGCCCCGCAGCGAATGCGGCTGCACCGTGGGCGATCGCATAGGCACCGATACTCGCCGCAAGCCCGGCAAGGAGGCGACGGTTTCCCAACAGCTCCCGCAGGATGGTCCGGAAGAAGGCCCTGTTTTCCGGTCGATCGTAGTCCGAAAGCGCCGGCCGTCCAGCCGGTGCGTGCGTATCGTGGATCCTGACGGGGGGTGCGGCCGTATCTACTGGAGAAGCCGCCGCGAGGTCGGTCGCCCCAGGTGACCGCACTTCATCGACAGCAGGTTCTTGGCCCGGAGCACGCAGCATCGAGCCGCCAGAGTAGCGCTTGCCCTTGTCGGTCCAAGCCCCTCTTTTCCCCGACCTCCTCCAGCCTGGAGGGGGAATATCGGCACACATATTGCACGTTTACGAGTCACCGGCAGTAGCCATATCGAAACCCGAGAGGAGTCTCGCCTCGAGTCAACCAAGGAATCGACACGCTTCGTGTCCGACCCTCTTGGCCGAGGCTGTTTCCAGAACCTGAAAAACAGCATCGAGCCGCCTCGCCTTCCAGCCCGCGGGCCAGGGAATCAAGCCTCCGGCCCGGTAGTTGCTTGGACCTGGTCCGTGCCTGCCGCACGGACTCTGAAGACCCGCCCGAGCTCCCGCATCCCAACCCATCGGTAACCATGTCCCAGAAGCGCCAAGCCATCGCCCCGATCCCGCAGACGGACGCTACGGACGACTCGTCCGAGCAGACCTCGGTGCGCATCAAGCGCGCCGAGGTGCTCGCTGCCGCAAAGGCTACCGAGCCCCGTCGCGACACCCAGAGTGCGTCCGCCGGGCGGCCCCCGGTCAAGAAGGCCGAGGTGGACAGCGCGTCGGACTCGATGCTGTCGCGCTACTTCCGCGACATGGCAACGCACCAGGTCATGGGCCCCGACGAGGAGCTCCAGACCGCACAGAGCGTCGAGCAGGCCGAGGTCGACCACTGGGTCGCGCTTTTGTCGTACCTGCCCGCCACGGACTACGTGCTCGAGCAGCTCGAAGGCGACGTCAATTCGCTCAACGAGGACGCTCGTCCCGACATGTCGAACGTCGCGGAGCTCCGCAAGCTGCTCAAGGTGTATCGCAAGCAGCGCTCGAAGCTGCTCGCCCACCAGACGCGCCGCTGGGAAGAGCTGTGCGCCGGGCTGGCGCGCGACGTGCGCCTGCCCGACTCCGATCGCGTCTGGATGGCCAACGCGAACCGCGTGGTGCGCGAGCTGGTCAATCCGTCGAAGGGCGGCGAGCGCCCGACGCTACCGGAGAGCGCGGCGTACAAGCGGTTCATCACGCGGGTGAAGCGCACCGACACCCGGCAGCGCTTCGCCAAGAACCGCTTCGTCAAGGCGAACCTGCGCCTCGTGGTCAGCATCGCGCGCCGCTACAACCGCGGGCGTTTGCCGCTCATCGACTTGATCCAGGAAGGCAACATCGGCCTGATGAAGGCGGTGGAGCGCTTCGATCACACGCGCGGCTATCGCTTCAGCACCTACGCCTCGTGGTGGATCCGTCACGCCATCAGCCGTGCGCTGGCGGACAAGGGACGGGCCGTGCGTATCCCGGTCCACATGCTGGACGCGTACAATCGCGTTTCGCGTGCGACGCAGACGATCATCGCGCGCACCGGCCGTGAGCCGACACTGGACGAGCTCGAGAAGGAGACCGGTGTCCCCAAGGAGAAGCTCGACAAGGTGAAGGACCTCTACGCCGACACCCCGTTCTCCCTCGATCGTCCCGTCGGTGACGAGGACGGCCGGCGCTTCATCGACTTCCTGGTGGAGGAGAACTCGCTGTCCCCGTACGACAACCTCGCGAACCAGAAGTGGGCCGAGGAGGTCCAGCGCCTGCTCAACACGCTGACGCCCATCGAGTCGCGCATCATCCGCTGGCGCTTCGGCCTCGACAACGAGGACGAGCTGACGCTCAAGGAGATCGGCGACAAGTACAACTTGTCGCGCGAGCGCATCCGCCAGCTGCAGGAGCAGGCGATCGGAAAGATCAGAAAGCAGATGCGCGAGTTCTGATCGGCCGGCTCTGTACCCATCAGGTACAGACGTGAAGGGTCGCGGCATGCCGCGGCCCTTCGTCGTTTGTGCTGCCCCAGGGCCCGGCGCCGAGTACCGCCTGGAATTTCAGCCACTTGGCGCGCGCAAGCGTGCCTGGCATTTACTTATCCGCGCGGCTATCGCATAACGTGCCGCGAAAAATCAGAGCCTTCAGTTGTCTGCGCGTGCACTCCCGGGACAACGAGGGAGGCGTGAGCGACCCCGGCAGGGCGTCGCTCTGCCAGTGGGTAACCCGGTGACCGGCATCATAGACGGTCCACGCACGGAGTGCCTGGACGGTCGTGCAAATCTCCCCTCCTCCCCATCGGCTGCCAGGGCGTTGCCTCCCGCAGGACGCGCCCATCCGGGGCCGTAGTGTCCCGTCCACACCGCACCTTACGGTGCGGAACGATCGTCCACGCGCGTACACACGGCGCCCTCCGACGGGCGTCCAAAAACACACTGTTCTGTATCCAACGGTGAGGTCTAGTCGCCATCCGACCCCGAGTCGTGGTAGCGACGCTCCCGCCGACAGCCCCTAGCCCTCCGGCCGCTCTTCCGACCGGGACAGGAGGAAGCGGGGAGATCGGCCAAGAGCGACCCGCGGCACAAGCGAATACCAGATGACTTCCACCTCCAAGCGACCCACTCGCGACGGTCACGTCCGGGAGCGCGTCATGGCCCTCCCCGGTTTGTAGCCATGAAGCTGTTCGTATTTCCCCGCTGGGCGAACAAGACGAAGCCGATCGTCGGCGCCGTGATGACCATCGCGCCAATCTACTTGATTGCGCTCGTGTGGTACGGCGCGTCGCCCAAGACCACGGACGTCGGCTACATGCCGGAGCAACCGGTGCCGTACAGCCACGCCCTGCACGCGGGCGAGCTCGGCATCGACTGCCGGTACTGCCACAACACCGTCGAGAAGGCGGCTGTTGCAGCGGTGCCGCCAACGCAGACCTGCATGAACTGCCATCAGCGCATCTGGACGAAGAGCCCGAAGCTCGAGCTTGTGCGCCAGAGCTACAAGACTGGCAAGCCGATCCAGTGGGTGAAGGTGCACGACCTTCCCGACTACGTGTACTTCAACCACAGCGCGCACGTCACCCGCGGCATCGGCTGCGTTTCCTGCCACGGCCGCATCGACAAGATGACCGAGGTCCACCAGGTCAAGACGCTGGCGATGGGCTGGTGTCTGGATTGCCACCGCGCGCCCTGGAAGAACCTACGTCCACCGGACCAGGTCACGAACATGAGCTGGAAGCCACCGAACGGTCAAGACCCGGTCCAGTACGGCAAGATGCTCGCGAAAAAGAACAACATCCATCCTCCAACCTACTGCTCGACATGTCACCGGTAGACAAGAAGACCGACAAGCCGACCTACTGGCGTAGCCTGGCCGAGCTGGAGAACTCTCCCGAGTTCCGCGAGTTCGTGGAACGGGAGTTCGCGACGCCGCTGGACGACCAGCCCGTCGGCTCGCCCGGACGCCGCCGCTTCATGCAGATCATGGGCGCCTCGCTGGCGCTCGCGGGCGTCTCCGGGTGCCGTTGGCAGGAGGACCACCTGCTGCCGTACTCGCGGCGCCCCGCCGGCGAGACTCCCGGCGTCCCGCGCTCCTTCGCGACAGCGATGGACCTGGGCGGAGTCGCGACGGGCCTGTACGTCACCAGTTACGACGATCGGCCCATCAAGGTGGAAGGCAATCCCGACCATCCCGGCAGCCACGGCACCTGCATGGTGCAGCAGCAGGCCAGCGTGCTGGACGTCTACGACCCCGACCGCAGCCAGGGCGTCGCGCAGTATCGAGGCCAGAAGCGCGAGGACTCCAGCTACGCCAAGTTCGACGCGTTCGCGAAAAAGCACTTCGCCGCGCTGCGCGCCCGCGGCGGCAAGGGCCTTCGCATCCTCGCCGAGGCCAGCTCCTCCCCGACCGTCGATCTGCTCAAGCGGCGCCTGCTCGCCGGCTTCCCGCAGGCGAAGTGGGTCGAGTACGAACCCATCTCGCACGACAACGAGCGCGAGGGCAGCCGGCTGGCTTTCGGCAGCCCCGTCCGCACGCAGTACACGCTGGACAAGGCCGACGTAATCGTCTCCCTCGACGCCGATCTGGTCAGCCAGCATCGCGCGGCGATCCCCAACGCACGGGGCCTCGCGGAGGGGCGCGACCCGGACCGGTTCAAGATGAGCCGCGTCTACGCCATCGAGAGCACGCTGTCGCTCATGGGTGCGATGGCCGATCACCGCCTGCCGCTCCGTTCGGAACTGATCAAGGCGGTGGCCGCGGCGCTGGACGCCGATCTCGACGCCCAGCTCAAGCTCGACGCCCAGGTCCTGGGTACCGCCCAGCCCAAGCCCAAAGCGGCAGCTCTCGCGGACGCGAAAGTGGCGAAGTTCCTTTCCGTCATCGTGAAGGATCTTCTGGCGAACAAGGGTCGGTCGGTCGTGGCCGTCGGCTCGCACCAGCCGCCGGAAGTGCACGCGGTAGTGCACCGCATCAACGCGATGCTGGGCAACGTCGGCGTGACGCTGAGCTACACGGCCGAGCCAGAACCCGATCGGCTCCCGCACGTCAAAGCGCTCCAGGCCCTGACCGCCGAGATGAACGGCGGTCAGGTCGACACGCTGCTCATCCTCGGTGGCAACCCGGTCTACAACGCCCCCAGCGACGTCGCTTTCGGTGCCGCGCTCGGCAAGGTCAAGACCAGCATCCACCTCTCGGCCTACCAGGACGAGACCTCACGCCAGGCAACCTGGCACCTGAACGCCGCTCACTACCTCGAGTCCTGGGGCGATGCGCGCGGCTACGACGGTACGGTCAGCATCGTGCAGCCGCTCATCGCTCCGCTGTACGGCGGGCGCTCGTGGATCGAGCTCCTGGCGATGGTGCTCGGCGAGACGCAGAAGCCGCTCGACATCGTGAAGAGCGCGCACGCCAAGCGCCTGGGGGATCCCCGGAAGTGGCGCAAGGCGGTCGCCGACGGCCTCGTGCAGAAGTCGGCGTGGCCGACGGTGTCGCCGAAGCTGAAGTCGATCGACCCGATGAAGTTCACGCCGGGCGAGCTCGGTGGCGCCAAGGCCGAGGGCAGTGCGGTCGAGGTGCTGTTCACTCCGGACTTCAAGCTCTACGACGGGCGCTTCGCCAACAACGGCTGGCTTCAGGAACTCGCCGACCCGATCACCAAGCTGACCTGGGAGAACGCGGCACTCGTTGCTCCCGCAACGGCCAACGCCCTGGGCATCGAGGAGTCCACGCTCGTCAAGCTGTCGCTCGACGGGCGGGAGATCACGCTGCCGGCGCTGTATGCACCCGGGCAGGCCGAAGGCTCGATCCGCGTTGCTCTGGGCTACGGCCGCACCACGCTGGGACACGTCGGCGGGCTCGAGGAGGACGGCGTCGAGCCGATCGGCTCGAATACCTACAAACTCCGCAGCACGAAGGGCTACCACTTCGCCGAGGGTGCGAAGATCACGCCGACCGGCGAGAAGTACCGGGTCGGTTCCACCCAGCACTTGTGGAACATCGACAAGATCGGCAAGGACGGCGAAACCGACCGCGTGGACGATCTCGTCCGCGAAGGCAAGATGGAGGAGTTCAAGGAGAACCCCGGCTTCGCCAAGGAGCAGGTCGAACATCCTCCGCTGCTCAGCCTGTGGGTCCCTCCGGTGAACTACGCCGAAGGCCACAAGTGGGGCATGAGCATCGATCTGAGCCGCTGCATCGGCTGCAACGCCTGCATGATCGCCTGCCAGGCCGAGAACAACATCCCGGTCGTCGGCAAGGAGCGCGTAGTGATGGGGCGCGAGATGAGCTGGATCCGCGTGGACCGTTACTACAAGGGAACGCCCGAGGAGCCGGAAGTCACGTTCCAGCCCGTGCCGTGCCAGCAGTGCGAGAACGCCCCGTGCGAGAGCGTGTGCCCGGTGGGCGCGACGCAGCACAGCGACGAGGGGCTGAACGACATGACGTACAACCGCTGCATCGGCACGCGGTACTGCTCGAACAACTGCCCCTACAAGGTACGGCGCTTCAACTTCTTCAACTACCACATGGAGTTCAAGCACGGCCGGAACAAGGTAAAGGCCATGGCCTTCAACCCGGACGTGACCCTGCGCTTCCGCGGCGTGATGGAGAAGTGCACGTACTGCGTACAACGCATCCAGAACGTGAAGATCGACGCGAAAAACCACAAGCGCGACATCAAGGACGGCGAGATCAAGACCGCCTGCCAGCAGACCTGCCCGACTGGGGCGATCGTGTTCGGCGACCTGAACGACAAGTCGAGCAAGGTAGCCGCGCTGCACGAAAACCCGCGCTGCTACTCGCTCCTCGTCTCGCTCTTCACCATGCCCCGCACCCGCTACCTGGCCCGTGTCCGCAACCCCCACCCGGAGCTCAGCTGAGTCATGGCAGCCGCCACAGACCTGAACCCCTACCAGGGGCCGCCGGTCGGCGAGACCGCATTCGCCAAGGTCACGAACAACATCGCGCGAATCGCGGAAACGCCGCGCCCGCCGCGTGCCTGGTACATCGCGATCGCAATCTCGAGCACGCTGGCACTGGCCTTCTTCGGCAGCATCGGCTGGGTGTTCTGGGACGGCATCGGCGCCTGGGGCAACATGATCCCGGTCGCCTGGGGCTGGCCGATCGTCAACTTCGTGTTCTGGGTCGGTATCGGCCACGCAGGCACGCTGATCAGCGCGATCCTGTTCCTGTTCCGCCAGGACTGGCGCACGGCGATCAACCGCTTCGCTGAAGCGATGACGATCTTCGCGGTCATCTGCGCTGGCATCTTCCCGGGTATCCACATCGGCCGTCCCTGGCTGCCGTACTGGATGTTCCCGATTCCGAACCAGATGCAGATGTGGCCGCAGTTCAGAAGCCCACTCGAGTGGGACGTGTTCGCGGTCGGCACCTATTTCACGGTGTCGCTGCTGTTCTGGTACATGGGCATGATCCCCGACCTCGGAACGCTGCGTGATCGCGCGGTCAAGCCGATCCGCCGCTTCCTGTACGGCCTGCTCGCGATCGGCTGGCGCGGTTCGTCACGCCAGTGGCATCGCTACGAGCGCGCCTACCTCTTGCTCGCGGCGCTCGCCACGCCCCTGGTGCTCAGCGTGCACTCGGTCGTCAGCTTCGACATGGCCACGTCGCAGCTGCCCGGCTGGCACACCACGGTGTTCCCGCCCTACTTCGTCGCCGGCGCCATCTACGGCGGTTTCGCGATGGTCGTCGTGCTCGCCGTGCCGGCCCGCCAGTTCTTCGGGCTCAAGCACCTGATCACGATGTGGCACGTCGAGAACATGGCGAAGATCATGCTCGTGACGGGCAGCCTCGTCGGCTACTCGTACCTGATGGAGTTCTGGACGGCGTGGTACAGCCACGACCACTTCGAGAGCTTCACGTTCTACAACCGCGCGTTCGGGACCTACGCCTGGGCCTGCTGGACCATGATCACCTGCAACGCCTTCGTGCCGCAGATGTTCTGGTTCAAGAAGGTGCGCCGCAACCTGCCGTTGGTGTTTATCGGCGGGGTGCTCGCCAACGTGGGCATGTGGTTCGAGCGCTTCATCATCATCGACACCTCGCTCAGTCGCGACTTCCTGCCGACGAGCTGGGGTTACTTCCTGCCGACTCCGATCGACTACCTGACGCTCGCCGGAAGCTTCGGACTGTTCTTCACGCTGTTCCTCCTGTTTTGCAGGTATCTGCCAATCGTGGCGATGGCGGAGGTGAAGGGCGTTCACCCCTCGGCGCATGTCCACACGCACGAGGAACGGAGCTGAGGCCCTGCCCCGGGTGAAGCCATGAGCGACACGAAGAAGGAAGCCGGAAAAGCCGTCACGGAAGCCCCTCTCCACGGGCTCCTGGCGGAATACGAAACCCCCACCGCACTGGTCGAGGCCGCCAAGCGCGTGCGCGACGCCGGGTTCAAGAAGTGGGACACCTATTCGCCGTTCCCTGTGCACGGCATCGACCCGGCGATGGGCATCAAGCCCACCATCCTGCCGTGGATCGTGCTGGTCGCCGGCCTCATCGGGTGCGGCGGCGGACTGCTCTTGCAGTGGTGGACGAACACCTACGACTACAAGTGGCTCATCAGCGGCAAGCCGTTCTTCAGCATTCCCGCAAACATCCCGATCACCTTCGAGATGACCATCCTGTTCAGCGCCGTGACGACGCTGTTCGCGATGCTGATCCTGAACGGACTGCCTCGCCACCACCATCCGCTCGACCTGAAGAAGCGCTTCGCCCGGGTGACGGATGATCGCTTCTTCTTGATGGTCGAGGCTGTCGACCCGAAGTTCGACGAGAGCGACACGCGGGAGCTGCTCGAGGAGACGAAGCCCGTCGTTCTCGACGAGGTCCTCGAGGATCGCGTCACTTCCGACAAGCTGCCGAGAGGGCTCGTCTACGCGCTGGTGGTGATCTCGGTCGCGGCGCTTGTGCCGTTCGGTCTGATCGCGCGCGCACGCGCTTCCACGATGCGCAAGACGCGGATCCACATCATTCCGGATATGGATTCCCAGACGGAGTACAAGGCGCAGCGCATGCTGGACTTCTTCCCCGACGACCGCGCGATGCGCCCGCAGATCCCGGGGACCATCGCCGTCGGTCAGCTGGACGCGGACGACCACTTGTACCGCGGCAAGGTCAACGGCGCCTGGGCGCTCACCTTCCCCAAGCAGGTCCCCGCCACGGAAGCGACGATGAAGCGCGGTCAGCAGCGCTTCGGCATCTACTGCACCCCCTGCCACGGCGTGGCAGGCAACGGCGACGGCATGGTGGCCAAGCGCGCCACGGCGCTCGCGCAGGGCACCTGGGTACCGCCCGCCAACCTGAACCAGGACTACCTGCGCGTCATGCCTGTGGGACAGCTCTTCAACACCATCACCCGCGGCATCCGCAACATGCCCGCCTACGGGCCGCAGATTCCACCGAAGGATCGCTGGGCCATCGTCATGTACATGCGGGCACTCCAGCGCAGCCACAAGGCGACCATCAACGACGTTCCGGCAGCGGAACGCGGGTCACTGAAGTAGGGCTCACCGATGGCACAGACGAAGAGTCTCGACGACAACATCCGCCTGGGCGACGACGCCACGAAGGTCTTCAAGATCGCCGGAGGCATCGGCGTCGTGTTCCTGCTGGTGAGCTTCGGGCTCGGCTTCACGGCTGGCGACAAGCTCAAGCAGTTCCTCCACTCCTATCTCCTGGCGTACATCTTCGTGCTCAGCATCACACTCGGCATGCTCTGGTGGGTTGCACTGCAGCACCTGGTCAACGCGAAGTGGAGCATCGTCATCCGTCGCGTGGCCGAGCTGTTCGCCTCGAACGTGGCGCTGATGGCCCTACTGGCCCTGCCGCTCCTGGTTCCCATCGTGCTGGGCAACGGCAGCCTGTACGAGTGGGCGAATCCCACGGTTGTCGCGGCGGACGCCGCGCTGAAGGCAAAATCGTCCTACTTGAACGCGGGCCTCTTTATCGCCCGCTTCGTCTTCTACTTCGGGTTCTGGACGATCCTCGCCCGCTACCTGTTCAAGCGCTCGCTGGAGCAGGACAAGACGGGCGACCGGAAGTTGGTCGGGAAGATGGCGGTCGCGAGCGGCCCGGGCATGTTCTGGCTCGCTCTGACCATCACGTTCTTCGCGTTCGACTTCATCATGTCGGTGCAGCCGCACTGGTACAGCACCATCTTCGGCGTCTACTTCTTCGCCGGCATGGTGATGTCCGTGCACAGCACGCTCGCCCTGATCCTGATGTGGCTTCAGAAGAAGGGGCGGCTCGTCCGCAGCGTCAACCGCGAGCACTACCACGACCTCGGCAAGATGATGTTCGGCTTCGTGGTGTTCTGGGCCTACATCGCGTTCTCGCAGTTCATGCTCTACTGGTACGCGAACATCCCCGAGGAGACGCAGTGGTACCACCAGCGCTTCGATGGGGACTGGAAGTGGGTCTCCGCGGTGCTGCTCTTCGGGCACTTCGTGATCCCGTTCTTCGGCCTCTTGTCGCGTCACGTGAAGCGGAGCAAGAAACTGCTCGGGTTCTGGGCGGTCTACCTCCTGGCCATGCAGTGGATCGACCTGTACTGGCTGGTCATGCCGAGCATGGGCACCACGAAACTGCCTTTCAGCATCCTGGACGTGACGTGCCTCGTCGGGATCGCGGCGCTGTGCATCGCCGGGGCGGCTTTCCAGGCCCGGAACGTGAACCTCGTTCCGACGAAGGATCATCGTCTGGAGCGGTCGCTCGCCTTCGAGAACATCTAGCAGGGTACTGGGATGGCTACCGAATCCGACAATGTGAACACCGGCGCGCTCGCGACGATCGCGATCGTGGGCGCACTGGCGATGATCGGCATCACCACTGCGCTGACGGCCCTCGTGCGCACGCAGGAGGGCGACCAGCGGGACCAGATGGGCTCCACCGCCAACCTCGAGGCGTACCACCAGATGGCCGTCTCACAGCGGAAGGAGCTCGAGGAGCGGCCTTCCTGGGATGACAAGGCGAAGGGGATCGTGCGCATCCCCATCGAGCGCGCCGAACAACTGGTCGTCGCCGGCCTCCAGAAGAATCCGGCCTCCGCGACTCCCGCTCCACCCACTCCGAAGTCGCCGGGCGCGGCGCTCTACAACAGCCAGGGATGCATCGCCTGCCATTCCACGAACGGGAAGCGGGGCGTGGGACCGAGCTGGAAGGGCATCTACGGCCAGATGGTCAAGCTCTCCGACGGCAGCTCGGTCAACGTGGACGATGCCTACCTGCGCCAGTCGATCGTCGACCCACAGGCGGAGATCGTAGCCACGTTCCCGCCCGCCATGCCGAGCATGAAGGGCAAGCTGGACGACAAGCAGATCTCGGACCTGATCGACTTCATCAAGTCTCTCAAGTAGCAGCACGACGACCCCATGACGTTCTCAATCACAGCATCGATCGCGAACCTGGTGGCGGCACCGCTACCGAAGCTGCCGAAGTCGCCCTACTTCTGGATGCCTCCAGAGATTTCCACGGGCGCCGCCAGCACCGACTGGGTGTTCCAGTTCATGCTGATCATGTCGGCGTTCATCCTCGCGGGCGTCGCCGGCGTGATGGTGTACTTCGTCATCAAGCACCGCGCGAAGAACGGCCGCAAGGCGAACGAGGTCCCACCGAAGACGTCGGACCACAACACCGCGATCGAGATTACGTGGTCCTTCATCCCGCTGGTGATCGTGATTGCGCTGTTCGTGTGGGGTTTCAAGGGCTTCGTGGACCTGCACAACCCGCCAAAGGACGCCTACGACATCCACGCCCAGGGGCAGAAGTGGAAGTGGCTGTTCACCTATCCGAACGGCCTGACCGATGACGAGCTGCACGTTCCGGTCAACAAGCCGGTACGGATCATCATCAACTCCGTCGACGTCATCCACAGCCTGTACATCCCGGTTTTCCGCGTGAAGCAGGATGCGGTTCCAGGGCGCTACACGGAGCTCTGGTTCCAGGCGAAGAAGCCCGGCACCTATCCCATCTTCTGCGCCGAGTACTGCGGGCGCGGACACTCCACGATGCTCTCGCAGATCGTGGTCCACAAGCCCGGCGGCTTCGAGGCGTGGCTCGACAGTGCCGCACAGAAGATGCAGGCCCTGCCCCCGGCCGAGCTCGGCAAGGAGCTCTACACCAAGCAGGGCTGTTCCGCGTGCCATTCCACCAACGGCACGCGCGGCGTCGGGCCGAGCTGGAAGGGGATCTGGGGAGAGGAAACGAAGCTCACCGACGGCAGCTCGGTCAAGGTGGACGAGAACTACATCCGCGAATCGATCGTGGACCCGCAGGCGAAAGTCGTCGCCGGATTCGGCCCGGTGATGCCGACCTTCAAGGGCAAGTTGAAGGACAACGAGATCACCGGCCTCATCGAGTACATCAAGACTCTCAAGTAGGACCGACAAGGAAACACCATGGCCTCAGCCAGCACGACGGCCGACGAGCTCATCCCCCAGGCGCCCACCGCCGAGGACAACTACCTGACCCACGACAAGGGCATCTTGTCGTGGCTCTTCACGCTCGATCACAAGCGTATCGGCGTCATGTACCTCATCTCGGTGATGGCGGCGTTTGCGCTCGGCGGAACCTTTGCGCTGCTGATCCGGACGGAGCTCCTCACGCCCGGCCGCACGATCATGAGTGCGGAGACCTACAACCAGATGTTCACGCTGCACGGCGCAGTGATGATCTTTCTGGTCATCATCCCCGGCATTCCCGCAGCGCTCGGCAACTTCATCCTGCCGCTGCAGCTCGGCGCCAAGGACGTAGCGTTCCCGCGGCTCAACCTGATGAGCTACCACCTGTGGATCATCGGTGCGCTGTTCTTGATCCTGTCGATGGTGCTGAGCGCCGCTGATACGGGCTGGACGTTCTACACGCCCTACAGCACCACCACCCAGACCGCGGTCATCCCGGCCACCTTCGGCGCGTTCATCCTGGGCTTCAGCTCCATCTTCACGGGGCTGAACTTCATCGTCACCATCCACAAGCTGCGGCCGCCGGGGATGACCTGGTTCCGTATGCCGCTGTTCCTGTGGGGTCTGTACGCCACCGGGGTGATCCAGGTCCTCGCCACCCCGGTGCTTGGCATCACGCTGCTCATGCTGATCGTCGAGCGCGCGTTCGGGATCGGCATCTTCGACCCGGCGCTAGGCGGCGATCCGGTGCTGTACGAGCACTTCTTCTGGTTCTACTCGCACCCGGCCGTCTACATCATGATCGTGCCGGCATTCGGGGTGATATCCGAGATCATCACCGTCTTTTCGCGAAAGCGCATCTTTGGCTACAAGTTCATCGCGCTGTCCAGCGTCGCGATCGCGATCCTCGGCTTCCTGGTCTGGGGGCATCACCTGTTCGTGAGCGGGCAGTCGGTTCTGGCGGGCACCATCTTCAGTGCCATCACGTTCCTGATCGCGATACCCACAGCAATCAAGATTTTCAACTGGTTGGCGACCATGTACAAGGCGTCGATCCACCTGGACACGCCGATGCTGTACGCGCTGGCATTCCTGTGGGTCTTCACCATCGGCGGCCTGACCGGCGTCTTCCTGGGGGTCATGAACGTCGACGTGCATCTGCACGACACGTACTTCGTCGTCGCCCACTTCCACTACGTGATGATGGGCGGCTCGATCACGGCGTTCCTCGGCGGTCTGCACATGTGGTGGCCGAAGATGTTCGGCCGCATGTACAACGAGAAGGCCGGCCGCATTGGAGCCGCAATCGTCTTCTTCGGACTCAACCTGACCTTCTTCCCGCAGTTCGTCCTGGGCACGCGCGGCATGCCGCGCCGGTACTACGATTATCTGCCCGAGTTCCAGGGGCTGCACGACCTGTCCACCATCGGCGCCTACATCCTCGGCCTCGGCTTCGTGATGACCGCCGTCTACCTCTTGTGGACCTTCAAGAAGAAGCCCGACGCGGCCGCGAACCCGTGGGGCGGCAGTACCCTCGAGTGGAAGACCACCTCTCCGCCGGCCTACTACAACTTCCGGGTTACCCCGGAGGTCAACCAGGGCCCCTACGAATACGATGACCTCGTGTACGACGAGAAGATCGACGGCTACGTCGAGCGTGCGCGCGTCGCCTCCGGCGCCTGAGCCCTACGGCCTCTCTGATTGGACCAAGGATCGATGACGGAAATGACTGCGGACGCGAAACCCCGCCAAGGCGGGCACGGGCACGGCCACGCTCATGAAGACGCCGTCCATGCGGAGAACCCGCACCTCCAGCACCACTTCGACACGCCCCAGCAGCAGTTCGATGCCGGCAAGCTGGGCATCTGGATCTTCCTGGTAACGGAGATCCTGTTCTTCAGCGGGCTGTTCTGCGCGTACACGATCTACCGTGCCGAGCATCCCGAGGTCTTCATCTTCGCCCACTACTACCTGAGCGCAACGCTCGGTGGTGTGAACACGGCGGTGCTGATCCTCAGCAGCCTCACGGCTGCGTGGGCGGTGCGCAACGCGCAGCTCCAGCAGCACAGGATGCTGGTGGTGAACATCCTCATCACGATCGCGTGCGCCGCGACGTTCATCATCATCCACGTGAACGAGTACTTCGAGCACTACCACGCAGGGCTGATGTGGACGGACTGCGAGTCCACCAAGGGCAAGGCGCCCGAGCGGCTCAGGTTCGGCGTGTGCTTCAAGCCCAAGGAGCACGTCTGGGAGACCGAGACCTTCAAGGAAGAGCACCCGGAGTCCGCGAAGTTCGCCGAGAAGCTCTACGAAGAGGAGCAGGCACGGAAGTCCGCCCAGGTGGCGCCCCTGCCAACTCCGGCCACTGGAAAGGTCGTGTTCGCCTCCCTGACGGCTGCACAAGCCAAGGCCGGACGGACGGTGCCCGCGGCTTCTGCGGTTCCTGCCGCCCCGGGCAGTGCGCCGGCAGCCAAGGCTCCCCCGGCGGCTCCGCCCAAGAAGAAGGCGGAGCCCAAGGCGGCGAAGAAGAAGAACGCCGAAGAGGCTGCGCCCGCGCCGAGCGTTGCGGCTGCGCCCGCGCCGAGCGCTTCGGCTGCGCCCGAGCCGAGCGCTTCGGCGGCCCCTGCGCCGAGCGCAAGTGCCGCTGCGGCTCCGGGCGCGAGCGCCAGCGCAGCACCCGCGCCGAGTGCGTCGGCCGCGGCACCCGCGGCGGCGACCCCCGCGCCGGCCGCTGCTGAAGACAAGGGCGAAGGCACCTCGGCTATCGAAGCGCTGGCGGCGGAAGAATCACGCTCCGGCACGATCGAGACGGACCTCGGCAGGAAGATCCAGCCGCTGGTCGCCGCCGGTGTGATCGGACCGATGTCGGCCGGCAGTGTCAGCTACCCCAAGAACGGGCACGTCTTCTTCGCGCTCTACTTCTTCATGACCGGCCTGCACAGCTTCCACGTGTTCGCCGGCATCATCGTGTGGCTGTGGATGCTAGCCCGCGCCCTGAAGAAGCAGTTCGGGCCGAAGTACTTCGGACCCATCGACTTCGCGGCGCTGTACTGGCACCTGGTCGACATGATCTGGATCTACCTCTTCCCCCTCCTCTACCTGATCCGCTAGGCGCTCGAGGCAGACATGGCAAAGGACGAAGACAAGAAGGACGACGTGAAGGACGACGCCGACACGGCCGAACGCGAAGAGGGCAAGACGGAAGCCAAGGCCGACGAGCCCGAAGCCAAGGACGACAAGTCCGGCGACGAGCCCGAAGCCAAGGACGACAAGTCCGGCGACGAGCCCGAAGCCAACGACGACAAGTCCGGCGACGAGCCCGAAGCCAAGGACGACAAGTCCGAGTCCGACGACAGCGAGTCCGGAGACGACGAGGAGGACGAGGCCCCGATCGGGTCCCGCGACGAGGACGAGGACGCGGAGGAAGTCGCGGCAGCTTCCGGACCGGCGAGCGGCGACGCGGCCGCTGCAGCGGCCCACGACGGGCACGGCCACGACGGGCTCGCCCACCTCACCCCGGCGTCCCTCCTGTTCAAGGTGTGGGGCGCGCTGATGGTGTTCACGTTCCTGACCGTCGGCGTCTCGTACCTCGACTTCGGCGGACAGACCAACCTGGTCGTTGCGATGCTGATCGCCACGGCCAAGGCGTCGCTGGTCGTCGTGTTCTTCATGCACCTGCGCTGGGACCGGCGCTTCCACGCCCTCACGTTCCTCAGCGGCTTACTGTTCGTGATTCTGTTCATCGGGCTCGTGCTCACTGATCGCGCCGAGTACCAGCCGATGGTCAGGGCCTACCAGGACGCCCAGGCGAACCAGCACGGCGGCCTCCGCCTCGGGCCGCAGCCCTGAGGCAGGAGCAGTCGCCCGGCTATTTCTTCAGTAGCCCACCGGCAATCTGGCCTACCACGCTGTCGATGTGACGACGGGTCGCGTAGTGCGACATGCCGCCGTTCGCGATGAACGAGAACGCGATGGCGCCCCTGCCAGACGGCTCGAGCACGTAGCCGGACAGCGCAATGGAGCGCGCCAGGGTGCCCGTCTTGGCGCGCACCATGCGCTTTTCCCGGTACTTCCGGAAGCGTGAGTGCAGCGTTCCGTCGACGCCGCCCACCGAGAGCTGCGCGACGTACTCGGGACCGATCGCCGGGTCGCGATACGCCGCGACCAGCACGTGGACCAGGGTGGACGCGCTGACGCGGTTCGCGTCGAACAGGCCCGAGCCGTTGACGATCTTCGTCGAGCTCTCGAGCGCCCCGATCTTCTCGAGGTAGGCGCGCACCGCCTTCGCGCCGTCGGCGCTGTGCGCGGGCGCCTTTCCGGTCTCGGCACCGAGCGTCTTCAGGATCATCTCGGCATAGAAGTTGTCGCTCTTCTTGCCAAGCTGCTGGATCAGCACGGACAGCGGCGCGGACTCGTGGAAGACCAGACGCGCGTGCTCGCTTTCGCCCCCGGCGGCAACCGTGCCGGACAGCTTGACTCCGAGCGAGCGCAGGATTGCCGCCAGCACGTAGCCCGGAAACAGGCGCGGATCGTCGACGCGCCGTGCAAAGCGCAGGCGCGGTAGCCCGTCGGCGACGCGGCCGCCGAGCACCGCCCGGAGGCGCTGGTGGGCACCCGCGTGCAACGACAACCGGATGTGCTGCCCCTTGCCGGTGTCGACGGTGCCCACGCTCCCCGACACGTCGACGAAGCCGGGCGGGTCGAACCAGGCCCTGGCGGGCTTTCCTGTGCTCGTCGGCATCACGTTCAGGGTCACGGCGTTCTCGTCCAGGGCGACGGCGCTGACCGGAGCGCGGAACGACGCCCACTCGTTGGGTTGTTGCCCGAATGCCGGGGGTACGAACTCCGCGTCGAAGCGGCTCTGGTCGACGAGGATCCTGCCGCGCACTTCCGGGAGTCCCATCTCGACGAGCGAGCGGCACATGCGCCACAGGTCGCCCGTGCGCAGCGACGGATCGCCGTGCCCGCGCAACACCAGATCCCCTACCGCGCCCGCCTCCAGATGGCCGTACAGCCCGGTCGTGTAGCGGTAGTCGGGGCCCAGGCGGGACAGGGCGGCCGCCGCGGTGAGCAACTTCGAGTTCGAGGCCGGACTGAGCGCCTGGTGCTCGCCCGAGGCGGCCAGGAGCTTGCCGCTGGCCGCGTCCATGACCGCGGCGCCCAGCCGCCCGTGATGCTGCTTCACCCAGCCCGCGAGCTCGTCCACTGCGTGCTGCAGGAAGGCGGATCGGGCGTCCGCCGCGCTCTTCGCGGCGGACGGAGTCTCGGCGAGCTCCGGGCGCTCCGCCACGGAAGCGGCACCCAGACCGAGCAGAAACAGGACAGCGAGCGCTCGGCGCGGTAGGGATCGCATGTAGCCAGCGTTACCGTGCCTTTCCTCATGTGCTCCAGAAATCGGCAAAATCCGCCGAAATCCGCCGCGCTGTGGCTCGCCGCGGGGCTCGCGGCGCTCATCGGTGGATGCCACCCTGCCCGGACCGACGGCTCCGGGCGGGCGCTCGAGATCCTGGCGCCGACCGACGTGGCCACGCTCGATCCACGATTTTCGACGCGGGCGCTCGACATCAAGATCACCCGGCTCGTGCACGCCGGGCTCGTGGGTCTGGATCCGGCGACTCTGGCGCCCATCCCGCTGGTCGCGGCGCGCTGGCACTTCGCCGACGATCGCACGCTGCACGTCACGCTCAAGCGCGGCGTGCATTTCCACGGCGGGCGCGCGCTCTCGCCGCACGACGTGTGCGCCACACTGGCCGCGCTGAACGACCCGGCGCTCGGCAGCCCCCACCGCGCCGTGGTGCGCGCCATCGGCAGCTGCCGCGAGGACGGGCCACGAAAGCTCGTCATCCACCTGGCGCACCCGAGAGCCACGCTCCTGACCGATCTGGAGGTGCCGATCCTGCGCGCCGATCAGGCACGCCTTCCGCCCAGGCCGGACGGCGATCTCGATGGCCTCGGTCCGTTCCGGATCACTCACGTCGGCGAGGGCGAGGTGGAGCTCGCACCGGCAGACAGCGGTGCCCTGCCGCGGCCCAAGCACAGCGTCGTCATCCGCACCGTCCACGACGAGAACGCGCGGGCGCTCAGGCTGCTCGCCGGCCGCGCCGATATCGCCGTGAATGCCATCTCGCCCGCGCTCTTGCCCGCGCTGGAAGGGCGCCAGGGCCTGTCCGTGGTGTCGCGCCCCGGCGCGAACGTCACCTACCTGCTCATGCACAACGAGTGGGCCCCCTTCGACCGCGTCGAGGTGCGCCGCGCCATCGCGCACGCGATCGATCGGACCAAGCTGGTGCGCACGCTACTGTCGGGGCACGCCCGCATCGCCAGCCAGATCTTTCCGCGGGGCCATTGGGCCCACGCGCCGGGGCTGCGCCCCGAGCCGTTCGATCCCGACCAGGCCCGCCGCGTGCTGCACACGCTGCCCCCCGTCACGCTGCTCACCAGCACCGATCGCGCCCGCATCACCCTGGCGAGGGCCATCGCCCAGATGCTCGGTGACGCCGGCCTCCAGGTGCGGGTGGTGCCGCTCGACCTCGGAGTCATGCTCGAGCGTCTCGACGGCGGCGACTACCAGATGGCCACCCTGGAGATGCCGGAGCTGACCGAACCGAACATCCTCAAGTGGTTCTTCGATCCGAAGGGGGTGCCGGGAGAGGGCGGCGAGGGGCGCAATCGCGCACGCTACCGTTCGCCCCAGGCGGGCGCGCTGCTCGAGGCCGCGTCGACCACGCGCGACCAATCCGTGCGGGCCGGCCTCTACGTCCGGCTGGCCCACCTGATGGCAGACGACATGCCGGTCATCCCCCTGTGGCACGAGGACCAGATCGCCGTCGTCTCCTCCCGCGCGCGCGGCTTCAGGCCCAGCGCAGAAGGTCGCTGGCTCTCGGTGGCGAAGCTGCCCTGACTTGCGTTCCCGCGCCGATGCGGCCAAAAGGGGCTCGTGACCGCCCCGTCGAAGTTCCGCCCGTTGACCGTGCTGCTGGCCACGGCGGCGGCTGTCGCCGTGCTGGGCATCGGCACGAACGCGCGCGCCGACGAGCCTGTGCGCCCGCAGCGCCACGACGTCGGTACCTACCCCCAGACCTCCACGCGGCTGCCGTTGTTCCTGGTCGGAGCCGGTACGACAGCCGTGTTCTACGGCGCAGCGGTGGGCCCGTCGTACCTCTGGCCGACCGCTCCGGGCGCCAGCGATCTGCGCATCCCCATCGCCGGCCCCTTCATGGCGCTGGGCAAGACAGGCTGCGCCAAGGACGACCCGGGCTGCAGCACGCTGATCGTCGTGCTGCGCGCGGTACTTACGGGCATCGACGGCGTCGGACAGGTCGGCGGCCTGGGCTTCATGGGCGAAGCGCTGTTCCTGCCCACGACGCTCGGCTCGCCCGCGGCCGCGCGCCGACGCCGCCGGCTCGAGAGCGCCCGCTCGTTCGAGATCCACCCGGTTCCGATCATGACCGGCAAGGACGGCGTCGGACTCGGCATGGTCGGTCGCTTCTAGCGGAACCAGGGCTTCGCCCTCGCTGCAGGTTTCCAGCAGCGACGGTGTCAGTTGCGCCCAAGCGCTCGAAACGGCAGCGTCGGGACGTGGCGCGCTTGCTGTGGTCGATGCTGTTCGTGTGTGCGGGGGTAGTGGCGTGCAGTGGATCGCACGAAGCGACCATCACCGACCACGACTCGGGGGCCGCGGGTAGCGGCGGCAACGCGGGCAGCGGAGCCGCCGGCGGCGCGGCGGGGACGGATGGTGGAGCGGGCGCCGCGGGGACAGGCGCTGCCGCGGGCAGCGGCGGCAGCGCGGGCGGCAGCGGAATGGGGACGCAGGGCATCAGCCAGTCTTCCCTGTCCGCCGTGGAAACCGAAACGAACCTCGCCATCGCGGACAACGGCTACGTCGTGACCACGTGGATCGGCATCCAGCCCACGCAGCGCTCGCACAGCGGGTACGCCTTCAGCAAGGACGACGGAAAGAGCTGGATGACGCCGCAGAAGCTGGAAGCGCCGGGCGGGCGCACGTCGAGCGATCCCGTCGTCGCGGCGGCGCCCGACTCGAGCTTCTACCTGGCGTGGATCGCCTTCCAGCGCGACGCGCAGGGCAAGCCCTACGACATGCGCGTGTACGTCTCCAAGGCGGCCGCGGGAGATACCAGCTTCGCCGCGCCGCAGGATATCGCCAGCGCCATCACCTCCGACGCGATCGACAAGCCGTGGGTGACGGTGGCGCCTGACGGCACGGTCTACGTAACCTGGCTCGACACCGGCAACCAGTCGAAGAACCTGTCGCCTCGCATGCGGGTTGCAGTGAGCGAGGACCAGGGACAGAGCTGGAACATCTACCCGATCGACACTGGGCAGGGCGGTTTCCGGAACCTGATCTACCCGTGCGTCGACGACGTGACGGGCCGCGTCTACGTCACCTATCACCCGGGCGGCGGCATCGGGCTGCGCTGGAGCGACGACAAGGGGCAGACCTGGCCCGGCGCCACGGCGGTCGCATCGCAGTCCGATCCGAAGTCCATGTTCGACGATCCAACCTGCGCAGCCCACAACGGCGAGGTGTGGGTGGCCTACGGCGTCGGCACCGATCCGTTCACCGAGACGGACAACGCCCGCTCCGATCGAATCCGCGTCGCCTATTCCAGCGACGCCGGACAGAGCATCGCCGACCGCTACTTCGCCGAGGACGCGACGGCGGGCACGAAATTCCTGCACGCGCAGATGGCACGCGAAACAAGCGGCGCGCTGGACGTCCTCTACTACGCCGGGAGCGACCAGAATCCCGACTCCGCCGGCAGCGTGAGGATTTCGCAATCGACCGACAAGGGCATGACGTGGAGCTCGAGCCTCGTCGTCAAGTCGCCGATCACGTTCCTCTCCACGCGCGGCGACCAGCGCTGGCTCGGCGACTACATCGGCCTCGCTGTACACGCCGGCAAGGCGTACGGCAGCTTCGCCGACAACACGTCCGGCACGTCGCACGTCGATTTTTTCGCGCACACGTTCTAGGGAGCCCACGCGCTGGCGAGGCGCCGTGAAACAGCCGAAACGTTCCACGGGCCGCGGCGCCCCCGCAGTCGCGTGTCGCCCTGCCACACAGGCCCCGGCGCGGAACGCGCGGGAATCACGCCGCGATCAGCCGCGCCAAAAACCAGGGTGCGAAATCAGCCCAGGAGTGATAAGAGCCCTCGGATGGAGGCTGTACGGTGAGTCGACGAACCAAGTTCGTCCTGGTCACCGGCGGAGTTGTCTCCTCGATCGGCAAGGGGCTCACATCGGCGTCGCTCGGCGCGCTGCTCGAGGCCCGCGGGCTTCTTGTCACGCACATGAAGCTCGACCCGTACATCAACGTGGACCCGGGCACGATGAGCCCGTACCAGCACGGCGAGGTCTTCGTCACCGACGACGGCGCCGAGACCGATCTCGACCTCGGCCACTACGAGCGCTTCACGAGCTGCCGGCTCACGCGCCTGGCCAACGTGACCACGGGCCGGATCTACGAGGCAGTGATCACCAAGGAGCGACGGGGCGAGTACCTCGGCGCCACGGTGCAGGTGATTCCGCACATCACCGACGAGATCAAGTCGCGCATCCGCGAAGGCACAGCCGGCGCGGACATCGCGATCATCGAGGTCGGCGGCACCGTGGGCGACATCGAGTCGCTGCCGTTCCTGGAAGCGATCCGCCAGCTCAAGCTCGAGGCCGGCGCGGAAAACGCCGTCAGCGTGCACGTTACCCTCGTGCCCTTCATCGCCACCGCCGGCGAGCTGAAGACGAAGCCCACCCAGCACTCGGTCCGCGAGATGCGCGAGATCGGCATCCAGCCGGATCTGCTCATCTGCCGCTGCGACCGCCCCGTCACCCGGGGGCTGAAGGAGAAGATCGCGCTGTTCTCCAACGTCCCCGTCGACAGCGTGATCGCCGCGGTGGACGTGTCGTGCATCTACGAGCTGCCGCTGGTGCTGCACGCTGGCGGCCTCGACGACGAAATCGCCGAGCGGCTCAACATCTGGTCGCGCCAGCCGGAGCTCGGCCCGTGGAAGCGCACGGTCGAGAAGTTCAAGAAGCCGAGCGGCGGCTCGGTGAAGATCGGCGTGGTCGGCAAGTACGTGCACCTCAAGGACAGCTACAAGTCGCTGCACGAGGCGCTGGTGCACGGCGGCATGGCGAACGACGTGTCCGTGCAGCTCGAGTACATCGACTCCGAGGAGATCGAGCGGGGCAGCGCGCCGGCGCTCCTGATCGGGCTCGACGGCGTGCTCGTTCCGGGCGGCTTCGGCGATCGCGGCGTGGAGGGCAAGATCGCCGCCATCCGCCACGCGCGCGAGAACGGCATCCCCTTCCTCGGCATCTGCCTCGGCATGCAGCTCGCCGTGATCGAGTTCGCGCGCAGCGTGTGCAGCCTCAAGGGCGCCAGCTCCACCGAGTTCCAGAAGGACCCGCCGCACGCGGTCATCGATCTGATGCCCGACCAGCGCGGCGTCATGGAAAAGGGCGGCACGATGAGGCTCGGCGCATATCCGTGCAAGCTCGCCCCGAACAGCCGCGCCGCGAAGATCTACGACGGCACCGGCGAGATCAGCGAGCGGCATCGCCATCGCTTCGAGTTCAACAACGAGTACCGCGAGAAGCTCACCGGGCACGGCCTGGTGCTCGGCGGCACCAGCCCCGACGACCGGCTGGTGGAGATCGTCGAGCTGCCCGACCACCCGTTCTTCGTCGGCTGCCAGTTCCACCCCGAGTTCAAGAGCCGCCCGATGAGCGCGCACCCGCTGTTCTCACACTTCGTCGCCGCCGCCGTCCGCCGCCGCGACGAGATCGCCGCCGACGCCTCGCGCTCGTCCGAAGACGCCGCGGACACGCACCCGACCGTCAACTGAACCGCTTGGCGCGATTCAAAGCGCCTTCGTTCGCGCTGCGGCCCATTGGGCCTCGAGCCCGAGGCCAGTAGCTCGGGGATGCTCGACGCGGCCCCGGAGCGACGCCGTACAGCTCGCGCATCAGCTCGGCATCGACGCCGGCTTCGGCATGGCGAGGGCAGTCTAGCATGCGGGGGTCGCGACGGCGGGCGCTCAGCGCGGCGCGGCGGCGCGCCCGCTGTCGTAGAGCACGCGGATCGCGAGCCCCTCGCCGGGGCGCGCCCCGAGCTCGAGCACGACGCGGCGCCCGCCGGGCCAGCGCCATGTCTCGCGGCGGTACGCCCTGCCCGAACGCAGGCAGTCGAGGAACGCCTCGCCCTTGCGGCACGCGTCGGGCTGCACGACGTGGGTGTCGTCCGGATTGCGCCACACGCGCTGGAGCTCGTCGTGGTACGCGCGGAATGCGCGCAGCCAGAGAGCGGCGTCGTTGCTGTCCGAGCGCGACGAAAGCTCCGCGCCCTCCACGCGCCCGTCTGCAACGCGCACGCGCACCGTCACTCCCGCCGCCGGCACGCGCCCCGGCACGCCGCTGCAAGAGAATCCGTCGGGCTCTGGTGTCGCCCGGTAGCCCGACCACGCGCACACCGAGCGCGCCTGCTCTTCCGGCATCCCGAACGCGAAGCCCCAGCCCGCCCCGGGGCCGCGCTGGGCGAAGCGGAGCTCGGCCAGGTCGCGCTGATCCATCGCGTGAAGCCAACGTCGCTTCGCCTGGCGCTTCGCCTCGCGCTTCGCATTCCGCTTCGCGTCCTGGCAGTCCGAATGCGCCACGAAGCCCGCCACAGCAGATGCCCCGAAGCCGAGCGCGGTGACCACCGCCAACGCCCGTCCCGCGTTCTGGGTCTGCTGGTTGTCGCCAGGACCGGGCGGGCTCAGCAGGAGCGCGGAAAGGCCCGCACCGATCGCCAGATCAGCGGCCGGAAACCCGACAGAAGCATGGCAGCTCCCATCGCGGGGATTGTCCGGGGGCCGCGAGAAGCTCATCGAGCAACCGCTCGTCACTACAGACAGGGCGAGGACGCTCCCCGCCGCAACCGCTCCCCTGGCAAGCCGGCGCTCTCCCCCCGCTTTCATACGCGCCATTGTACGGAACGCCTGCGGCCGCCGGCAAGCGCGCGCACGTCATGTCGGTGCGCTACTCACCTTGTGCGCCGCGAACCGCTCGCCGCATTGAATCCCGGCGAGAGCGCAGCGCACGGCACAGTAGTTCCAGATTCCATACCGAAACTGGACACTCTTGACGTCGCCGGTGTACGGCGCGAGCATGCCAACCTGCGCGGAACGGCCCGCGTGAAATCGGGGTGCGACATGACAAGAGGGCCAGCAAGGATTGGGGGGGGGCAGCTCCCGGGCATGCAACGCGGGGCACTGGGGACGCTGGCTGGCGCTGCTCGGGGTGATCCTCGAGTTGATGACGATGGCTGGTGGTAGCGCGGCCATCACGAACGCGGCGCAGGTCACGGACCAGGGCACCGCGCCGGAGTACTTCTGGGAGGCCGAAAATACCGGGGGCCTCTACACCCTCGGCACAGCAGTCCTGGTCACGCCTGCGCGCATGCTCACCGCAGCCCACTGCGTGAACGGTGACCAGAACATTCCGTTCGCGACGTCGAACTTTGGGTTGTTTCCCGGCGCCGTGATCTACTTCTCCCGCGGCGCAGCGGTCGATACCAACAACCTCACCGTATTCAACAAGTTCACGCCCGACGCCCAGAACCATCCGGACTACACCTGGGTCGCGTGGGACAAGAACACGCCCATGCAGTTCGACAACCCCCTGACAACGCTCGATGACCTCGCCGTCATCCCTCTGGACGCTAGGGTCCCGAGCTACGAGGCGGTGCCGGCCACGCTACCGTTCGATCCCGACGGTACCTTGCACCCATGCGCTGGTGCCTTCTCGGGCAGCTTCCGCGGCTACGCGGGGTACGAGCTGACCGAGGCCACCGGCTCGACGGATATCGCTACCTACTACTTCCCGTCCGGGTTCGGGCCGTATGCCGAGCGCTACTCGAACGACGTCTCGTTCTTCGACTTCATCCCAAAGCTCGGCCACGTCCTGGATCTTTTCGCCCCGGGACATCACAATCTGCTGGAACACGGCGACTCGGGAGGGCCGCTCTACCAGAGCGCCAAGCTCTGCGGCATCAACTCCGAGCGGTGGCCATTCGAGGCGGACTGCGTGGTGGATCCGCTAGCGATACCGCCCATCCAATGCCACATCTACGCGGAGAACTGGCACACTCGTGTCGATACCGCTGATGCCGAGACGTTCCTGCACCCCCTTCTGGTCGATAGCCAGGGAAACTGGATCGGCACATGCGGGGGGAAGGGCGAACCCCACCTGCAGAACATCGACACCGACAACGACCTCATTCCCGACGCCTGCGACCCCTGTCCCACGGTATACGACAAGCGGTACCACGACACCGGCGTCTACACCGACTACACGGACACCGACGGCGACGGCATCCCCGACATCTGTGACGCCTGCCCCGACACCGGGGTTGGCGACGGCGACACTGGGCGCGTGCGCACACCATCGGCGGGACGCTCGCGGACGGGACGTCTGCCGGCGACCTGTGGATGTACGATTTCGAGACGCTTCGCTGGTACCAGCTACCGTTCACGGGCCCGGTTCCGCGCAAGGTGCTCGCTGCCACCTACCTTCCCGACACGCGCAGTCTCTGGCTTGTCGATCAGACCCGACAGCACCCGGCGCGAGCGCGGCTCCTGCGCTACGATTTCGCGACGGACGCCTTCGTCCGGCTGGGCAAGTGGCTGCGCACCCCGGTCTTCGATCGCATCGAGCTCTCCGGATCCTACGAAGGCAACCTGCTCCTCAGCGGTAGCTCGCGGCTCACCCATCACGTCGCCGGCGTGGTGCTCCAGCCCAGTCGCAGAGAGGTGAAGGTCATCGGCGCGTTCCTGAGAAAGGGCGTGCTGGCCGTCGAGCCCACGCTCGGCGCGACGGCGCTGACGCTGCCGCTGGTTTCGGACAGCCCGCCGGGCAGCGACAACGTGGTGATCCCGAATAGCCAGATCTTCTTCAAGTCGCGTCGAAGAGGGCGCCACGACCGGAAGCACCACGGCAACGGGCACCATCATGGCCATCACGACAAGGACCACCATCACGGAAAGGCCCACCACGACGACGAGGGCCCGCCGGACCTGTGCATCGGCGACCTGCTATGACGACGGCCAGGGGCATTGCTGCACTCGTTCTGTTTGCCGGAATGGCTGGCCTCGGCTGGGTGTCGTGCTCGGGAAAGCAGATCGGGGGCACCGCGCCGGACGCCGCCCGCGCAGTGCGGCTCTCCGACGGAGCGCATTTCGATATCCCCGCTCCCCTGGGCTGCGGCTGGAGCGGATGGGCAGGCGTGATCGGCAGCGAGATCTGGGCCGGAGTACGCTTCCATGGCGGAAACCAGTACGAGGTGGACAGCATCGTGCGCGTCCCCCTCACCTCCCTCGGAGCGCCGACGCCGTGACGCGCTTTGCGGCCTGCGAACGCGGCTGGGCAGGATCTCAATACGCGATCACGCGCACCCGCGGTCCCGCGCTCACCGTGACCTCCCGCGCGCGCAGCACGTCGCCATCGAGCACGTACGGGCCGCCCTCGCCAGGGAAGCGCACGGAGAACTCTCTCACGAGGTCGTCGAACACTCCCTCGCCCCGCAACGGGCGGCCCGTCAGCACGCGCGGCGCCTGGGGGCCGAGCTGTCGCGTGCCGAGCGGCGAGGCGACGAGGTGGGGCCGCTCCGGATCCTCGGCAGCGCGGTGGTTCACGTACATGTGCAGGCCGAGATCCTTCACCACCGACGACATGATCAAGCTGTAGCCGGCGGGCGCGAGATCGCGTCCCTCCACCGACACGGTGCACGGCAGCGGGTCGAGCACGCTGCTCGAGTACGCGTCGCCCACCACCGACCCGACGAAGATGCGCGCCACGAGGCGCGCGGCCGTCGCGTAGCCGTCCCCGCCCGCCGCGTAGTAGCGATCGAAGAAGTGCGCTACGAGCCCGGTTCCGAACATGAAGCCGACCCGGGTCGCACCGCCGTCCTCGCTCACGCGCAGGGTCGGACGCTCCACGGCCTCGGGCAGCGCTCCGCCTCCGACGGCGCGCCGGACGGTCGAGAGGAGATCGCTCCGGTGTCCGAAGTTCCGCGCGACGGTCGCGACCGTGCCGGCCGGCGCCAGGATCAGGGTCGGCAGCTCGCGTCCGGCAAAGGCCCGCGCCAGCGCGGTGACCCCGGACATGAAGGTGCCGTCGCCGCCGCACAGCACGACCCGCTCCGCTCCTGCCTCCGCGATCCGCGACACGGTGTCGGCCAGCTCGTCCACATGGCGGGTCACCCAGAGGCGCGCACGGCCGGAAGCCAGGGTCTCCATGCGCCCGAGGAGCCGGGAGCCACCCCGGCTGAGCCGGTGCGCGTTGGCATTGAGGATCAAGTGGGTCGCGTTGACCTCGCGATCACGTGCTATCACCGGGTGCGATGTCTCGATGGCTCGTCGTAACACTGGCAGCGGCCACCACTGTAGCCTGCGGCACGGCAGGAGTCGTGCAGACCGCCCTACACGGCGACCTCGCGCAGCTCAAGCGCAAGATCAGCGAGGGTCAGCAGAAAGGGGCCCTGGACCGCTCCACGACGCTCCAGCTGGCTACCGCGGTGGCCGGGCGCGAGCTCCGTTCCTCGAAGGGTCCGGCCGCCGCAGCCCGGGTGGACGCGCTCCGGGCGTGCGCCGGCTCGCTGGAGTCGGTGCTGCGCGACCGCGCCTCCCAACCCGACGACGTCGGTGCCCAGGCCACCCTGATGCTTCTCGAGCTCGGAAAGCTGGATCGCCCCGATCTCGTGGCCCGCTACCCGGAGGCTTCGAACGGCGCGTGGCGCGCCGTCGCGGCTCGGGCGGCGACGGGCCCACGCGACGGCCGCCTACGGCGTCGATTCATCGGCGACGGCGATCAACGCGTGCGCAAGGCGGCCCTCCAGGCCTCCCTGGAAAGCAAGGACGCCGCGGATCTCGACCCGCTGCTGGAAGCTGCCCGGCTGGATCCCGATCCGCTGCTCCGCAGCCTGGCGGTGCGCGCCGTGGGAGCCATCGGGGGCCAGCGCGCGGTGCTGGCACTGAAGGATCTCTGGGCACAGAGCGACGGCACCACCCGCGAGACGATCGTGGACGCCTGGGCCATGCCCGCGCTGTACCGGGCGGGAGGAGCCCGCGAGCTCAGGACCATCGCAGAGAGCGGCGGCTCGCTTGCGGCCATCGCCGCCGCGGTCCAGCTGTCCCGCAAGTCCGGCGAGGACGCCGCACTGGGAGCGACCTTCCTGGCACGGGCGATCAAGGAAGGCACGCAGACGGAGCGGCGTGTGGCGATCCAGCTCGCGCCCGTGACCGACCCGGACGTACAGAAGGCCCTGTCGGAAGCGACCCGGGACGCCGATCCGGACGTGAAAGTGATGGCACTGGCCCGCTCCCTCGGCGTGCCGGCGGCGCATGCCGACGTGAAGCGGCAGCTCGAGAAGCTCGCGAGGGGGAAGGACCGCGTGGCGGTCCAGGCCCGGGCCGCCCTGGCCGCTGCACACGACGGCAGCGTTTCGCGCGAGCTCCTGCACCAACTTGCCTCCCGGAGCCCCGAGGAGCGACGCCTGGCCGCCCTCGCTCTGATCCGCCTCGGCAACTACTCCCGGGCGGCCACAGCGCTGGCCGACGACGACCCGGACGTGCGCGCTTCCACCGCTTGCTCGATGATTGCAGCGGCCCACCGCCGAGAACATTGAATTCTGCGGCCAGCGCCTGTATGCCGGCGCACCATGAGCTTTCTGCGAGGGACGGCGGCGGCGGCACTTCTCCTGGCGCTGACCGTGGGGTCAACGGGCTGCATCAAGAAAATGCTGCTCGACGGTCAGATCAAGGGGACCCGCCAGGGCTCCGGGGCCGTGAACACGCTGCAGGACTACGAGGTGGCCAACGCGATCGCCTTCGCCGGCCTGGGGCAGATGGAGGGCATGCACAAGCTGGCGCCGGATAACACCGACGCTCTGTTCATGCTCACGAAGTCGTGGAGCGGCGCCTCGTTCGCCTTCATAGAGGACAAGTACGAGCAGGCCTACGAGAAGGGCGACGACGTGATGGCCGAGTACCAGCTGATGCGCGCGCGGGCCGCGTACCAGCGGGCCATCTTCTACGGCGTCGAGCTGCTCTCGCACCACGCCGAGGGCTTCAAGCAGGCCAAGCGCAACCAGGCCACCATGCACAAGTGGCTCACCAACAACTTCACCGACAAGGACCAGGCGGAGGATCTGCTCTGGACCGGCTACGCCTGGGTGGCGCGCGTCGGCGTATCCAAGGACTTGCCCGCGGTCGTCGGGGAGCTCTACGTGGGCATCGAGATGGTCACGCGCTCCGTCGCGCTCGATGAGACGCTCGACCACGCGATGGGCCACACGATCCTCGGCGCCTACTACTCGAGCTTCAAGGAGTTCGACAAGAGCAAGGCCGAGTTCGACCGCGCGATGCAGCTCACCGGCGGCAAGTACCTGCCCGTGCAGCTCAACTACGCCGTCCGCTACTACTGTGCGAAGAGCGACAAGGCCGACTACATGAAGATGCTCGACGCGGTGCTGGCGACCGGCGACCCCTTGCCCGAGGCCCGCCTCCAGAACGTCATCGCCAAGCGCAAGGCCCGGCGCTACCTGGGCAACAAGGTCTGGCAGGAAGAGTGTGGTTTCGCACAGTAAGCTGCTGCCGGCCTGGCACCCTGCACGGACTTTCAGTCGTTCGCGTTGTGGCCGGTCATTTTTTTTCCGCTACTGATTGATCGGATTCGGGGCGAGCCCCGTCTCACTCAAGCTGAACGGCCCTCCCGGCCGTACCACGGACTAGCTAGGAAGGTTGTCGGAAATGATCCGAAGGGTTACCGCCGCGATGTTTGTCGTGGTCTTCGTCGTGCTGGGCACTGCAACTGCAGCCCAGGCCAAGACGACTCTCAAGATGGCGACCTTGGCGCCGACGCGCAGCCCTGGGGCAACGTCTTCAGGACCTGGGCCAAGGCGGTCGACAAGAAGACCAAGGGCGAGGTCGACGTGGTCTGGCTGTGGAACGGGACCGCTGGCCCAGAAAAGGCCGTCGTCGGCAAGATCCGCTCCGGCCAGATCGGCGGTGCGGCCATCACCGGCGTGGGCCTGTCGGCGATCGACAAGGGCATCATCGGCCTGCAGATGCCCGGCGCGTTCGATAGCTGGTCGCAGCTGGACAAGGCACGCAACAAGCTGAAGCCGGCCTTCGAAAAGCAGATCGCAGCCAAGGGCTTCTATCTCGGTGGCTTCGGCGACGTGGGCATCGGTCGCGTGATGTCGAAGGGCTTCGCCGTGAAGGTTCCGACGGATCTCCGCGGCAAGCATCCCGGCGACATTGCCGACGACATCATCGGTCCCAAGGTCTACGCGGTCATCGGCGGCGTGACGCCGGTCCCCTCCAGCGTGGTCGGCTTCCTGCCGAAGCTGAACAGCGGCGCGATCGACGTGATGAACACGCCGTCGCTCGCCGCCGAGCAGCTGCAGTGGGCCTCGCGGCTGGACCACATCAACACCGGCACGACCTACTTCAGCATCGGCGCGGTGGTGCTGAGCAAGAAGCAGCTCAGCAAGATGCCCGCGGATCAGCGCAAGGTCGTGACCGAGACCGGCCACCTGGCGGCCAAGGCGCTGACGGCTCGTATCCGCGGCGCGGACAACGCGGCGTTCGCCCGGCTCAAGAAGAAGATGTCCGTCCACAATCCCACGGCGGCCGAGACGGCCGAGTGGAAGAAGGTGTTCAAGAAGGCCTGCCAGCGCCTGAAGAGCGCCATTCCCGGCGGCGTGCTCACCAAGATCGGAGCCTGCTGAGAGGGCTCGCGGGGCCACCAGCGCCGTACGACAAGGCGTGACGGGCCGGTCCCCACGGGGCCGGCCCGACGCTTTTTGTGCTCCGGGCAAAAGACGCGCGTGACGGACACCCCCGATCCAGAATAACGTCCCCCTTTCGAGCATGGCCGACGAGCACAAGCCCGACGACCCCGAGGAGGACGGGACCGGAAGCCGGGACGACGATCAATCCTCGAAGGACCCCGGATCTGGGCAAGGGGGACCCGGCGACGCGGACGAGTCCGACGCGGACGAGTCCGACGAGCCCGCGGACGAGTCCGACGACGGCGAGTCGCCACCAGCGGCGAACGCCGCCGACGAGCCTGCGGACGAGGAACCGGAGCACGAGCACGGCGATCTCGGCGAGCCTCCCGGTTCGCATCACGCTCCGCCGCACAAGGCCGCGGCGTGGGGCAGACCGCTAGCGCGGCTGGACGGAGCGTGGACGCGCTTCGAGGCGCGGCTGTGCGCGGCGGTGCTGCTGGCGGAGGTGATCTCGCTGTCGCTGTGGGTCGCGCTCAAGGGCATGGCGTCGCCGCCCGACAGCGGCAACCTGGCAGGCGTCGTGTTCCGGGGCCTGGCCGGCGCGCTCATACTCGGAAGCCTCGGCTACATGCTCCCGAAGAAGTTCGGGACGACGGCGCGGCGCGTCAGTGCGTCGGTGGGCTTCATCGCCGGATGGGCTCTGGCGAAGTCCTGGGCGCGGGTCGGGGTCGACTACTCGGCCAACCTTCTCAACTGGTACCAGCAGGCCTCGGCGCTGACGCTGCTCGGCGGCCTCGGTCTGCGCGACCTGGGCAAGCGCCTGACCCTACTGCTCGCACTGCTCGGCGGCTCGCTCGCCACCGCGGCCGGCAAACACATCACCATCGACCTCATCACGCGTTTCCTCAAGCCGAAGGCGCGGCTGCCCGTGGTCGTGGTCGGCTGGGTCGGCTCGTCGCTCATCTGCTTCTCGGCGGCGTGGGGCTTCTTCGATCACATCGCGATCGGGGACTTCAGCGCGCCCGCCGAAGCGACCGCCAGCCAGAAGTTCGCCGACGTGGGCAAGGGCCTCGGCGAGGACTGGTTCATCCTGCGCAAGCAGGTCGACCTGGACTTCAAGACCTTCCCGCACGTCATCAAGGGACAGACCTACTCGGACTGGCTGACCGGCAAGGAGTGGAACGCCTGGCTGGACAGCCACGGCTTCGCCGAGCGCTACGGCGCGGACAAGGTCAAGGACCTCAGACTGCCGGACGACGCCAAGCGCTCACCCATCGTGGTCGTGCCCGAGATGGGCGAACCACGCGGCGAGCTGGTTGCCGCGGCCAATCTGGTCTTCCCGTTCGGGCTGTTCGTGATCGCCATACGCTTCATCCTGCTGTCGCTGCTGGCCATCAGCGGGCACATGGTCGTCGACCCTGAAGCGGGGATGGAAGGCACGGACATCAAACGGGACCCACCCGACGACGCTGAACCCGCTGGGGGGGAAGCGTCGTGATCATCTTCCTCTTCGTCATCATCTTCGCTCTGATCGGCGCGCCCGTGTTCGCCGTCATGGCGGGCACGACCCAGCTCGCCTGGCTCCTGCATACGAACGAGGCGATGCACCATGTGCGTTTCCTCGCGCCCGACGTGCTCAACGACCGCTTCGCGGGGTCGCCCATCCTGGTGACGGTGCCGCTCTTCACGTTCATGGGCTACGTGATGGCGGAGTCGAAGACGCCGGAGCGCATCGTCCGCGCTTCGAATGCCTTCTTCGGCTGGTTGCCGGGCGGCCTGGCGATCGTCTGCATCTTTGCCAGCGCCTTCTTCACCACGCTCACCGGCGGCAGCGCTGTCACCATCGTGGCAATCGGCGCGCTCCTGTATCCGGCGCTCCGGCAGAAGGGCTACCCCGACGACTATTCCCTGGGTCTGGTGATGACCGGCGGGTCGCTGGGGCTCCTGCTACCGCCCTCGCTACCGATCCTCGTCTACTCGCTGGTCGCGGGCATCGACTTCACCAAGGCCTTCAAGACCGGCGTGCTGCCGGGGCTGATGGTGATCGCGATCCTGAGCGCGCACGCCATCTACATCGGAATCAAGACCAAGATCCCGCGCACGGCGCCGCATCTGCCGGAGATGGGCTCAGCGCTGTGGATGATGAAGTGGGAGCTCGGGATCCCGGTGCTGATCCTGGGCGGCCTCGCCACCGGCCTCACCGAGCTGGACGAGAGCGCCGCGCTCGCCGCCCTGTATGTCCTCATCGTGGAGACCTTCATCTACAAGGACATCAAGGTGAAGGAGTTCCCGCGAATCGCGAAGAACTCCATGGCCCTGGCCGGCGCCGTGCTCCTGATCATGGCGATGGCCATGGCGCTGACGAACTACATCATCAGCGAGCAGATCCCGACCAAGCTGTTCGAGTTCGTCACCAGCATGGGCGTGACGAAGACGTGGCACTTCCTGCTCGTCCTGAACGTGTTCCTGTACATCCAGGGCATGGTGATGGACGGCTTCAGCGCCATCCTGGTCGCCGTGCCGTTGCTGATCCCGTTCGCGGCAGAGTTCGGGCTCTCGCCTTTCCACCTGGCGATGATGTTCCTCTTGAACCTGGAGATCGCCTACCTGAGCCCGCCGCTCGGCCAGAACCTGTTCGTCACGAGCTTCCGTTTCAACCGCCCGATGATCAGCCTGTATCGCATCGCGATACCGTTCATAGGCATGTTACTCGTCGGGCTCGTCATCATCATGACGATGCCCAAGCTGTCGACGGTGGCGGTAGAGGGCGACATCGCCAGAGCCAAGGCGAAGGCCGCCAAGTATCACGAGCCCCCGCGCGAGGCGTTCCTGCTCGAATGCGTGCAGGAGGACCGCAACAACCCCCTGCCCTGCACGCCGGAAGAGAAGAAGCAGTGGGGCAAGGGCGCGACTCCAACCGCCGCTCCGACGGCCGCGCCAAGCGCTGCAGGCGGCGCCGCGGGAGAAGGCTCCTCCGACGACGACCTGATGAACCATATGATGGGCGAGGGCGGCGCCGGAGGTGCGCCCGGGCCCGGCGACGGCACCGATCAGGACCTGATGAACCAGATGATGGGCGAGGGCGGTGCGAGCGGGGACGCCGGCGCGAAGAAGCCGGAGAAGAAGTCCAACCCCGACGGCACCGACGACGACCTGCTGCAGCAGATGATGAACCAGTAGGCCGGTCGTGGAGGCTATGCCGGGTCCGGCGCGAGCGGCAGACGCCGCGCGACGGCGCGCGATCCCCTGAACCGGATCAGCAAGCATATCCCCAGCAGTATCAAGGCCGCCTTCTCCTCCGCCCGGTTCCGCTCGAGCCTGGTTCTGCCTAGTTCTCGGCCATGCGCTGCTGGCCGCCCAGCGCGCCGAGCATCGAACGGGCCTGGTCGCTCTCGGGATGCGCTTTCACGAGCGCGGCCAGCGTGCGGACCGCGTCGCTACGGTGTCCGGTGCGGCGCTGCATACGGGCGAGGTTCAAGCCGGAGTCGACGCCAGGATCGACCTTGGACCACAGGCGCGCCACGTGCAGCGCCTCGCCCCAGGCGCGCATCTCCACCGCAGCTTGCCCCCACGCCTTGAGCGCGTGCGGCTCCTTGTCGTTGTCGCGCCCGATTTCGCGAAGCTGGTTGTAGCCCTTGAGCTTGTTGCCGGATTCCATCAGCTGGACGGCGGCGGCGATGCGCTGCTCGACCGCATCGGGCTCGGCCGGGTCGGTCGCGGGCTTCGCCGATTCGCTCGAAGGCTGGGCCGGGTCGGGAGCTTCGGCCTGGGCGAGCACATCGATCGGCTTGTCGCTCGCCGGATCGGCGGCTGGATCTGGCGCGACAGGAGGCGCGGAAGCTGGCGAAGACGCCGTGTCTCCCGGGGCGGGCAGAGCCTTCACGGACGGCGCGGCCTTCGGGGGCGACACGGCCCGCTTGATCTCGTCGGCCACCGGCGCGCGCAGCGCGGTCTGCCGCGCGCTGCGGAGCTCGTCGACCTTGTGCAGAACCGGCTGCGCCATGGCCAGCGCGCGCGCCCGCACCTCCGGCCTCTGGTATCCGGCATAGCCGAGCCCTCCGAGCGCGATCACCATGGCGCCCAGCGTGGCGAAACCCATGCGACGGCGGCGGCGCCGCGCCCGCTCGGGCTCCCGCAGCGCTTCTTCCAGCACCTGGCGGAACTCGGCCGCGCTCTGGAAGCGCTGTTCGGGGTGCCGCTCCAGCGAGCGGGTAATGGCGTCGTCCAGCATCCTGGGTAGTCCTCTCTTGGGCGCCCGCTGCCGGGGCGGTTCGCAGTTCGTGCGGTTCTTGGCGTCGATCAAAGCGACGGTGCTCGACGCCACGTGTGGCAGGCGCCCCGTCACGAGCTCGTAGAGCACGGCACCGAGCGCGTACACATCGCTGCGCTCGTCCGCGCTGCCCCCGGCAATCTGCTCCGGAGCCATGTACTCGGGAGTGCCCACCAACGACAGTGCACCCGGGCGCGGGGCGCTCGCGTCCGGGTCGCTTGCGGCCTTCGCCACGCCGAAGTCGAGCAGCTTCAACGAGTCCGCGGTAGTGATGTACAGGTTCGCGGGCTTGATATCGCGGTGGACGACGCCGGCGCGGTGCGCCACCTCCAGCGCGCGGCACCCCTGGATGGTCAGGCGCACCGCCTCGCGCCAGTCCATGCCCTTCTCACGATCCATGTACGTCTCCAGCGTCTCGCCCTCGAGCAGCTCCATCGCGTAGTAGGGACGGCCGTCGGCGGAGAGCCCGAAGTCGTACAGCGTAACCAGGTGCTCGTGCCTGAGCTTTGCGATGGAGCGTGCTTCGGCGCGCAGCCGCTCGCTGAAGTGCGCGCTCGTGGCGTGCTCGCCCGGCAGCACCTTCAGCGCGACGATACGCCCGAGATCGACGTGGAAGGCTTAGTACACGACGCCCATTCCGCCTCGTCCGATCTCGCGGACCAGTCGGTATCGCGTACCGGGGAGGAGCGCTGGATCGTCCGCCTCCGAAGCCGGTGCGGGGCTGGGCGTGGGCAGCGTGGGCTTCGCGGGGGCATCACTGCGCCGCGCGCCCGCGACCAGACGCGCGAACTCCGCGCGCGATCGCGCGGGCTCGGCGGGGTACAGCCGCCCCAGCAGGTGGGCGACGCGCGCGCGCACCCCGCGCTCGCCGTCGGCCAGGCTGGGAGCGCCCTTCAGCAGCAGCACCAGATCGCTCAGGGCCTCGCGCGCCGAGGGATAGCGCTCCTCTATGCTGGGGCGGGTCAGGCGCGCGATGATCGAGTCCAGCTCGCGCGGCGAGTCGACAAGCCCGGACAGCGGCGTCGGCTTGCGCTCTCCCTTGGCCACCAGAGCCAGGTGCTCGGAGGCTTCACCCGAGAGGAAACGCCGCCCGGCTACCAGCTCCCAGAGCATGATGCCGAAGGCGTACAGATCCGCCGGCGCTCCGCCCGGCTGGTTGTTGGCAACCTCGGGAGCGACGTAGCCGGGCTTGGCGAACACGACGCCCGAGACGGTGTGGCAGCGGCGGTTTTCGCCGCGTGCCGTCCCGAAATCGATAAGCTTCACGTCACCGCCGTAGCCCACCATCACGTTCTGGGGGCTCAGATCGCGATGCACGATCGAGAGCGGCCGCCCGTCGGCGTCCAGCCGCTCGTGCACGTGGCAGAGTGCGTCGCCGAGCGCGACCCCGATGGCGATGGCGTCCGCCCAGCCCAGCCGGACTCCAAGCTGGCGGGCGCGCGTGCGCACCTCGCCGAGGTTCCGCCCTTCGACGTGCTCGACCACCACGAACGGCTTGCCGCTGGCGTCGGTGGACGCTTCGAGCACCTGGGCCACGCCCGGGTGCTGCAACTGCGCCTGGATGCGCGCCTCGTCGAGGAAGCGCGCCAGGAAGGACCGGTCGTCGGCGTGCTCGCGGCGGATGATCTTCACCACGCAGGGCCGCTCGGCGCCCTCGATGCCACCTGCCGTGGCCAGGAACACCTCGCCCATGCCGCCGCGGGCTATCTGCTTGAGCAGGGTGAGGCGGCCAAAGCGACGGGGCAGCGCATCGCCACCCGCGCGCCGTTCAGAACCCTTGGTATTTACTGCTGATTTTCTATCGGCGGAGGATTCGAGCGTGCCCGGCATGAGGGCATGGTGCCAATGTGGGATAGTGTGGGCAAAGAAACTACGTTCAGCCGCGGCGGAATGCCCACACCGCGGCGCGGGTTGTGGTGCGGCCCCACAAGGCTAGACTTCCTCGACCGTCGATGTCGTCGACCCCCGAGAACCAGCACAGCGCAAGAAAGCGGGCCGTGCGTGCACGGCTCGTTTCGCTGCTGTGTGCGCTGGCCGCCTTGCTGGCCTCGCCACTGGCCCGGGCTGCTGCACCCATGTGCGCCGACGACGCGACCAGCGTCGCGGCACCGCCGATCGTGCTGCCCACCGACAACGGCACCCTCACCGCGTCGCGGCCCTGCAACGACAGGAGCGCGCCCGACTTGATGCTGGGCAAGGCCCCGCCACCGGAACACGGCTCGGGTGCGCTCGGTGCGGAGTCACCGCTCCGCGGATTGCCCAGCGGGGTCGTGTGGCCTTCCCCGCAGCGTTCCGCGCCGCTTCCCATCGCGAAGCGGCGCCTGTTGCCGGCCCGTTCCGGCTTCCGGAGCTCGGTGTACCGTCCGCCCCGCGCCTAGCGCAGGGGGGCAAATCGACACCGAGGTCGCCGCTACGCCGGTCCCGTGCTAGCGCGGCGCGGCGCCTCTTGACCCAGGACACACGCACGTCCGGCGGGCCCTGTGCGCGGGACCCAGCGCACGCCCGGGCGCGAACGATCCATAGCGGCTCGTAGCCAGCCAACACCTCTCAGGAGAACCAAATGAACAAGGGAACAGCCATCGTAGGCTTCTTTCTCTGCTTTCTAGCGGGGATGGGCCTCATGTGGGGCGTCGACCATAGCGCGAACACCGGCATTACTGCCGAGAACGGTTCAGCGACGGCGGCGCTCGATCAGAGCGATGCACCAGTGCCGGTGACATCGAAGGACCCGATCTGGGGCGATCCGAACGCTCCGGTCACCATCGTGGAGATCAGCGATTTCCAGTGCCCATTCTGCAAGCGGGTCGGTCCGGCCATGGAGCAGATCAAGCGGACCTACGGGCCGAAGAAGGTGCGCGTGGTCTGGAAGAACAACCCGCTGCCCTTCCACTCGCACGCCCGCCCGGCCGCCGATGCCGCCGCGACGGTGTTCGCGCTGGGAGGCAACAAGGCCTTCTGGAAGTACAAGGCGCTACTCTTCGAGAACCAGCCCAACTTCGACGAGGGCAAGTTCGTCGCGTGGGCCAAGCAGGTCGGCGTCGACCCGCAGAAGTTCAAGGCCGCCCTCGACGCGAAGAAGTACACGTCGAAGGTCGATGACGATCTGGCCTTCTCCAAGAAGGTCGGCGCCCGCGGCACCCCGAACTTCCGCATCAACGGCATCGAGATCAGCGGTGCGCAGCCCTACGACAAGTTCAAGACGGTCGTCGACCAGCAGCTGGCCGCGGCCAAGCAGCTGATCGCATCGGGCACCAAGCCGGCCGACGTCTACGTCGCGCTGACCAAGAAGAACTTCAAGGCGCCTCCGAAGCAGCAGGCGCAGAACAACCAGAAGCCGAAGGAAGACACGACCATCTGGAAGGCGACCATCGACAAGGACAACCCCGTCGAGGGCCCCAGCGATGCGCTCGTCACCATCGTCGAGTTTTCCGATTTCCAGTGCCCCTTCTGCAAGCGCGTAGAAGGCACGCTCAACCAGGTCAAGACCACGTACGGCAAGGACGTGCGCATCGTCTGGAAGAACAACCCGCTGCCCTTCCATCCGCGCGCCAAGCCCGCGGCGACCGTGGCCTGGATGGCGTACAAGCAGAAGGGCAACGCAGCGTTCTGGAAGGTCCACAACGAGCTGTTCGACAGCCAGCCCAAGCTCTCTGACGACGATCTCGAGAAGATCGCCGACGGGAATGGTCTGAACTGGACGCAGGTGAAGGCCGCGATCGACAGCGACAAGTACAAGGACGACTTCCAGAAGACGCTCGATGAGGGTTCGGACCTGAACGCCCGCGGCACGCCGCACTTCTTCGTGAACGGCTACCGCATCACCGGCGCCCAGCCGTTCTCGAAGTTCAAGGAAGTCATCGACGCGCAGCTCGCCAAGGCCAAGGCCGTGGTCGCCAAGGGTACGCCCCGCGCCAAGGTCTACGACGAAATCATGAAGGAGGCGAAGGGGCCGCCGGAGCCGGAGAAGAAGGACGTTCCCCCGCCCACGTCGGCTAACCCTTCCAAGGGCAACCCGAACGGCAAGATCGTCATCCAGGAGTGGTCGGACTTCCAGTGCCCCTTCTGCAAGCGCGTGGAGCCGACGATCCAGCAGCTGATGAAGGACTACCCCGGCAAGATCAAGTTCGTGTGGCACAACTTCCCGCTGCCCTTCCACCACGACGCTCCGCTCGCCGCGGAGGCCGCGATGGAGGTGTTCCACCAGAAGGGCTCGGCCGGTTTCTGGAAGTTCCACGACGCCTTGTACGAGTCGCAGCCGGCCATCAAGCGGGCTGACCTCGAGCGCATTGCCCAGCAGGTGGGCGGCATCGACATGGACAAGTTCAAGAAGGCGCTCGACACGATGCCCTACAAGGACGAGATCCAGAAGGATCAGGATATCGGGAAGAAGGCGGGCATCAGCGGTACGCCCGCGTTCGTCATCAACGGCTACTTCGTTAGCGGTGCCCAGCCGATCGGGGCCTTCAAGCGCGCGATCAAGTTCGCGACCAAGGGAGGCCACTGATGGCAGCGCCCGGGGAACCGTCGCTCCGATCCCCGAGCTGGATCAGGGCCCGTGTCCCCGGGCTCGGAGCCAGGGCGATCCTATGCTGGGTCGCCCTGGCGCTGGTGCTGGTCGGTTGCGGGGGGAGCACGCCTCCCTCCCGCCAACCGGCTCCGGCCGAGATCGATCTGGCGCAGGCCTCGACGCAGGCCACCAGCATCGATCCGGCGGATGTCCCCGCGGGGAAGCCGCTCGCCGGAGAAGCGCTTTCGAAGATCCCTGTCGAGTCGGACGACGCGGTCTGGGGCAAGTCGACGGCCCCGGTGACGCTGGTCGCCTTCCTCGATTTCCAGTGTCCGTTCTGCGCGCGCGCCGAGGCCACTGTCGAGACGCTGCGGAAGCAGTACGGACCCGACCAGCTCCGCGTGGTCGTCAAGCACTACCCCCTGCCCTTCCACCAGGACGCGCTGCCCGCGGCGCTCGCCGCGCAGTCGGTCCGGGATGTTGCAGACAACAAGGCGTTCTTTGCCTACGCCAGCCTGCTGTACGAAAACCAGCGCTCGCTGGGCAAAGCGAACCTCGAACAGATGGCCGAGCAGGTCGGGGTGGACCGGAACCGGTTCGAATCGACGTTCAGGTCGGATCGCGTGCGGCAACAGGTAACCGCCGACATCGACCTGGCCAACAAGATCGGCGTCGAGGGGACGCCCAATTTCCGGATCAACGGCACCGAGCTCGAGGGCGCCCAGCCCATCGACCGATTCAAGGAAGTCATCGACCACGAGCTCGCCACGAGCACAGCCATGCTGAAGGGCGGCGTTCCCGCGAACGAGCTGTATGCGCGCCGCGTCGCGGCCAACTACGTCGCTCCGAAGCCGCGAGCGATGCAGCACGACCAGCCCAAGCAGGACACGACCGTCTACAAGGTCCCGGTCGGCAAGTCACCCGTGCTGGGGCCCGCCAACGCTCTCGTCACCATTGTCGAGTTTGCCGACTTCCAGTGCCCGTTCTGCAGACACGCCGACGCGACGTTGAAGGATGTCTTGAAGCGGTACCCCAAAGAGGTGCGGCTCGTCTTCAAGCACAAGCCGCTGCCCTTCCACAACCGGGCGCTACCGGCAGCGATGCTCGCGATCGAAGCGCAGAAGGAGCAGGGCAGCAAAGGCTTCTGGAAAGCCCACGACCTGCTCTTCGAGTCCAACCCCCACCTGGACGACGCGGACCTCTTCGACATCGCCAAGAGGCTGCAGCTGAGCCACTATCGCGTGAAAGCCGCCATCTCGAAGAAGAAGTACCTGGCGGTCACGCAGGCGGATTCGGACCTGGCCAACGCCATCGGCGTACGCGGCACGCCGTCGTTCTTTATCAACGGGCGCAAGCTTGTCGGCGCGCAGCCACTCGCCAGGTTCACGGCCCTCATCGACGAGCAGCTGGCTTCAGCGCGCAAGCTGGTCAAGGACAAGCACGTCCCCGCTGCGCGCGTCTACGCCACGATCATGAAGGACGCGCAGGGCCCGAAGCCGCCCGCGCAGAAGAGTGTCCCGGTGGCCACCAAGGCCAATCCGAGCCAGGGTCCGGCGCGAGCGCCGGTCGTGGTGCAGATGTTCGCCGACTTCCAGTGCCCGTTCTGCAAGCGGGTGCTGCCCACGATCGATGCGCTGAAGAAGGCCTTCCCCGGCAAGATCCGCGTGGTGTGGCGGAACCTGCCGCTGCCGTTCCACCCGCACGCGCACGAGGACGCCGCCGCCGCCATGGAGGCGTTCGCACAGCGCGGCAACGTGGGCTTCTGGAAGATGCACGACCTCATCTACAAGAACCAGGGGACCCCGGACGGGCTGAGCCGCCCTGCGCTCGAGAAGTACGCGCGGAGCATCGGTCTCGACGTGGCGCGCTTCGACAAGGCGCTCGACAGCGGCGCCCATGACACCGAAATCGACCACGACGCCGCCGTCGCCGCGCAGGCCGGCATCCGGGGCACCCCGGGTTTCGTGATCAACGGCTACTACGTAGCCGGCGCACAGCCGCTGTCCTCGTTCAAGCGAGCCGTCCGCTTCGCCCTGGACGACCTGAAACACGGCAAGAAGCGCCCGCGCCCCTGAGCGGTCCCCCGATGGGGGATCCCATTCGGCTGCACACCGACCAGCGCCACGCCGAGCTGGCCGCGCTGCGGCCCATCACGCGCCGGCGAGGCGGAGCGGCGAGCGTGCGACCGACGAGGCTCTCCGGCACGTCCTTGCCGGCCCGAAGCGCGATCCCGGGGATCACCCCGGCGCGAAACCGGGCCCCGCCCCCATCATGACCGGATGCGCGCTGTTTGAGACGACCGCTGACAAGTGGGCCCAGGCGGCAGCTGAGCGTAGCCGGGCCCGGATCCCATGGGCTGGCCGCTGGGACCGTACGACGGAGGCGGCAACTGCGCGGACTGCGGCCCCTGCGCAGGGCGGCACCCACACAACCCCACGACCGCGGCCAGCACCATCAAAGGACGGATCCATTGTCGGCTGTTCACGACTCCCTCCCGTCCGGGCCCCATGGGTGTTAGCAGCTGTTCTCCGGCATCTGGAGGGCAGACGCAGACAACGAGGCGCGGAACGCCGGTATCTGCATGGGTCTCTCGAGCGTAGGAACATCGAGCCGCTCTGCAATAGCTG